>OBEQ011548042.1_pt1 | contig 18130 bp, 19 predicted proteins | sample 1670901 | NCBI WGS metagenome assembly OBEQ01 (sample SAMEA104232315, study PRJEB22302) | groundwater metagenome | biome: forest; feature: aquifer; material: groundwater | place: USA | collected 2011-08-07 | depth 5.4 m
AGGAATTGACGTCGTGCATCTTGCCGTCGCTGATATGAATAAACGTGGGGATATTGCCGCGAAGATCGAGAAGTGTATGGAGTTTGACCGCTGCTTTTGTCTTTCTGAAATGAGCCCAAGGAAATACGGAAAGGCACAGATCGATTGTTGTGGAGTCCAGAGCGTAGACGGTCTCCTTGAGTTCCAATCCAAAATCGTCTTGGACGTACAAATCTCTCGCGATTGAAATCAGCACTTGAGCAAAATCCGCATAGATCTTCCAGTCCCGCGTCTCGTTGGCATACGCAAGCGTGCTTCGGGACACTTCGCTCCGGAGGCCCATATGATAGATCTTCATCTGCTGCGCTTGGAGACAGGCTTCGATGTCTCTCAGGCTTTCCCGATAGGTGAGCTGAGCAAAGGCCATTGAGAGAAACTGATCGAGGCAGGAAAAACTCTGGACCTTGTGATGTCCCTGGTAACGGTCGACACAACGATGAAAATCTTTCAGTGGCAGGGGTTCCATGACCTGTGAAAAAACTATTTTGCCAGAATGCATAAGCCACCCCTTTCCGGTAAAGTTCCCGGAGAAGGTGACCCAAAGACCGTTTTAAGTTCAAATCGTTCCCGATCATTTTTTTCAAAAAATCCTCTTCTTTCAATCAGTTATTAATCAGCCCATTCTCAACAGTTGGACAGCAGTGACCTGTTGTCCACTATTATGGTGGGGACTGTCGCCTTATCATCGGTGGTCTGGATGCAGCGACCTTCCGAGGCCCGGAGGGAGATCAGTGATTTGCTGGTGGGTGGACGCTTTAACTCTGCGGATCATGTGGAACAGACCTCTTTGGCCACGGTGTTGACCGATCAGATTGCCCAAAAGGGGGAGAAAAATGAACTCGGGAATAATCCAAAACGGAACCTCCTCGATCTGAGTCCGACGTTGACGTCGAAGGATTTTTCGCCACGGATGAAGGCCGCCCTAGAGTACGAGTATGAAATAGAAAGGGGCGAGGAAAATATGCTCTTGGCCGGCATGGCGGGAGTTCGTTCCATTGAAAGAGACATCGTCCGATACGCGAGGGAGCGGATCGAAAATCCTCAGGCTGGGATGTTTTACGGGACATTGCCGTGGGCGGCGAACCTGGTGAGGGCGCGAAGAGGGAATGCCGAGAGTCTGCAAAAGATTTTGGAAGCGGCGCGCAAGGCGGATGTTCACACCCAGATTGTCTTTTTGCTCCAGGATCTCGCCTATGTGCCCCAACCGGAGGTCGTTCGGTACATGGCCGGTTTTGTCTTCAGTGGGGATCGGTTGGAACCAATCGACTCGAATTTTGCCCCACCTCATGCCGTATATGCCGCAGCGGCCCTGTCCAGAATGCTCATCGGTTGTCCCGTCCCTTATAAGGAGGACTACTCCTACACCCTTGAAGAAATTGACCTCCTCCGGAATTGGCTCGAAACCACCAAAACATTTGAGTTTAAGAGTGACGGACAGTAACCGGCTTTTTCCGCTGTAATCAACCCGCCCCCCTTAACTTGACAAAGGCCCGAGGATGATTAATATCCGGGCACATCTATCTAAAATCATTAAGTTTTTTTAATTTTGATTTCTAGGGAGGTAACTATGCGGAAACGTTTTATTTTCGGATCGGTGATCGGAATCGCTTTTGTGGGACTCTGTCTGGGAGTTGCCCTGACGGTTGGACTTGACAAGACCGGTCTGGTTCGGGCGGTCGATTATTTTAAGGAAGGGGAAAAACCGCCGGTCACGGCTCCGCCAATCCAACCGGCCGTTTTTTTCGGAGGTCTTCCTTCTTTCTCCGACCTTGCTTCCAAGGTCTCCCCGGCGGTCGTCAATATCAGCACGACGAAGGCGGCCCCGAAAAGGGCTCCAGGCCTGAGACAACCCTTCGGACCTCGAGATCCTTTTTTTGACGAATTCTTTGACCGGTTTTTTGAAGGACAGCAGGGGCCGGTCGCGAGACCCCAAAAGAGCCTCGGGTCCGGTTTTATCATTAATAAAGACGGATATATTATTACCAACAACCATGTCGTCGAGGGGGCGGATGAAGTTCAGGTCCAGCTGACGGATAAGAGAAAGTACGATGCCAAGGTGATCGGAAGTGATTCCAAGACCGATTTGGCGGTCATCAAGATCTCGGCGAAGGACCTGCCGGCGGCGACCCTTGGGGATTCGGATGAGATCAAGGTCGGCGATTGGGTCATTGCGGTCGGAAATCCTTTCGGTCTGGATCATACCGTCACCGCCGGAATCGTCTCGGCGAAGGGACGGGTGATCGGTGCGGGACCTTACGACGATTTTATTCAGACCGATGCCTCGATCAATCCCGGAAATTCCGGGGGTCCTCTTTTTAACCTGAAAGGGGAAGTCGTCGGGGTCAATACGGCGATTGTGGCGGCCGGTCAGGGAATCGGCTTCGCCATCCCGATCAATATGGCCAAGGGATTGATCCCACAACTCATCCGTGAGGGGAAGGTGACCCGCGCTTGGGTCGGGGTCGGGATTCAGGAGGTGACGCCGGAACTTGCCAAATCGTTCGGTCTCTCGGATGAAAAGGGGGCCTTGGTTTCCAATATCTTTCCGAAAAGCCCGGCGGAGAAGGCGGGGCTTAAGAGCGGGGATATTATTCGGGCCGTTAACGGCAAACCGATCGTGGAGGCCCACGAGCTTCCCACTCTCGTGGCGAGGGAGCCGGTTGGAAAGGTGATCCCCCTCACCGTCTTGAGGGACGGCAAGGAGATTCAGATCCAGGTGACGCTTGGGGAGATGGAAAAAGGAGAAGAGGTGGCCGAAGAGACCACGAAGGGGAGTTCCTCGGAACTCGGTCTCACCTGTCGTGAAATGACCCCGGAGGAGATGACGGAGCTTGGTCTGAAGTCCGATCATCACGGTTGTTTGGTCGTTCAGGTCGACCCGGAAAGTCCTGCGGCGGCTGTGGGTGTTCAATCAGGGGACCTACTTCTCTCGGTCAATAATCTGAAAATTAATAGTGTCGCGGACTTTTTAGCAGCCGCCAAAAAGATGAAAAAAGGGGAAATTGTTCGGCTCTTCATCAAGAGGGGGGAGGCGACAATCTACCTGGCGTTTACAAAATGAGACTCGATCAACTCACGCTCAAGGCCCAAGAGGCGGTCCTCGAATCCCAGAAGCAGGCGGAGTCGAGGGGTCATCAGCAGGTCGAGCCTGAACATCTCCTTTTTGTCCTTATCGATCAATCGGAAGGACTCGTTCGCCCGCTTCTTCAAAGACTCGAAGTGGATGTGAACCTCTTGAGGACGAAGATCATTGCGGAGGTCGATAAGATTCCGAAGGTGACTCCTCTCCAAGGGGGGAGTTATATTTCATTTCGTCTCAAGCAGGTCTTCGATCAGGCACGGGTCGAGGCGGAACATCTCAAGGACGATTATGTCAGTACGGAACATCTCCTCCTCGCCTTGATCGACGTCAAAGAATCATCCGCTTCACAACTTTTGAGGGAGCTCGGAGCGAAGAAAGAGTTGATCCTTAAGGCGCTGCAGCAGGTCCGCGGCTCCCATCGTGTCACTGATCAAAATCCCGAAGAAAAATATCAGGCCTTGGCGCGCTATGGGCGTGACCTGACCGAGTTGGCCCGCCGCGGAAAACTTGATCCGGTGATCGGACGCGATAATGAAGTCCGCCGCGTGATGCAGGTCCTCTCTCGTCGCACCAAGAATAACCCGGTCTTGATCGGAGAGGCGGGGGTCGGGAAGACCGCGATCGTTGAAGGGCTGGCCCAAAGGATCGCCTACGGTGATGTCCCCGAAACTTTAAAAGACAAACGGCTCATCACCCTCGATATCGGGGCGCTCGTCGCCGGTTCCAAATATCGCGGCGATTTCGAAGACCGGCTGAAGGCGGTCCTCAAAGAGGTGACCGAGGCTCAGGCCCAGATCGTCCTTTTTATCGACGAGCTTCACACCCTGGTCGGCGCCGGCGGGGCGGAAGGGGCGGTCGATGCGGCGAATATGCTCAAGCCTGCGCTGGCTCGCGGCGAGCTTCGTTGCATCGGGGCGACCACTTTGGATGAATATCGAAAACATATCGAAAAGGACCCCGCGCTCGAGCGGCGTTTCCAGCCGATCGTGGTCGGAGAGCCGACCGTCGAAGATACGATCGGGATCTTGAGGGGTCTTAAAGAGAGATACGAGGTTCATCATGGGGTGAAGATCCAGGATGCGGCGCTGGTCGCGGCGGCGACCCTTTCCGACCGTTACATCGCCGATCGTTTTTTGCCCGATAAGGCGATCGACCTCGTCGATGAGGCGGCCTCGAAACTTCGCATTGAAATCGACAGCCTCCCGACCGAGATCGATGAGATCGAGCGAAGGATCGTTCAACTCGAGGTGGAAAAACAGGCGCTTAAAAAAGAAACGAATAAGGCGTCTCAAGAGAGACTTTCAAAAATTGAAAAAGAGCTAAACTCTCTCAAGGAAAAATCGTCGGTGTTGAAGGCCCATTGGCAGAACGAAAAGGTGGCGATCGCCAAGATTCGGGAGGTGAAACAAAAGATCGAGGAGACAAGGAGTGCCGCCGAGAGGGCGGAACGGGAGGGAGACCTCAATCGGGCCGCGGAATTGAAGTATGGTCGGCTCCTCGAATTTCAAAAAGATCTCGAAAAGGAAAGCAAAAAACTGGCCCAGCTCCAGAAGGATTTAAAAATGCTCAAGGAAGAGGTCGAGGCGGAGGATATCGCGGAAGTGGTCGCCAAATGGACCGGCATCCCGGTCTCCAAGATGATGGAGGGGGAGGTTGAAAAGTTGGTTCATATGGAGGAGCGTCTTCAGGAGCGGGTGATCGGCCAGGAGGAGGCGTTAAAAAAAGTTTCCGACGCGATTCGTCGTTCCCGGACCGGTCTTTCCGATCCGAAGAGGCCGATCGGGTCGTTTATCTTTATGGGGCCGACCGGCGTCGGAAAGACCGAGACGGCGAGGGCCTTGGCCGAGTTTCTCTTCGACGACGAGCAGGCGATCGTCCGGGTCGATATGTCGGAGTATATGGAAAAACATACCGTCTCGCGCCTGATCGGGGCCCCGCCCGGTTATGTCGGGTATGAAGAAGGGGGACAGTTGACGGAGGCGGTTCGTCGGCGTCCTTATTCCATCGTCCTCTTCGACGAGATCGAGAAGGCCCATCAGGATGTCTTCAATATCCTTCTTCAGGTTTTGGAAGACGGCCGCCTGACCGACGGCCAGGGACGGGTCGTCAGTTTTAAAAATACGATCATTATTATGACGAGCAATATCGGAAGCCAGTTCATCTCGGAGTTATCCGGCAAGGACGAAAAAGAAATGGAACGACGGGTAATGGAGGCGCTTCGCGCCCACTTCCGACCGGAATTTTTAAACCGTGTCGACGACATCATCCTCTTCCACTCCCTGAAGGAAAAAGAGATCGAGGAGATCGTCGATATTCAGATGGCCCGTTTCCGCAAACTTTTGGCCGAGAGAAAAATGACCCTCCATCTGACCGACAAGGCGAAACATTTCCTGGCGAAGCACGGCTACGACCCCGTCTACGGCGCCCGTCCCCTCAAGCGTGCGATTCAGAAATACCTCCAAGATCCCTTCTCCATGAAAATCCTGGAAGGAGAATTCCAGGAAGGGGACAAAATCCTCGCCGACGCCGGCGACATCGGCGGGCTGGTGTTTCAAAAGCGATAAAATTCACATCCCTACGACGTTATTTTTGCTCCGCCTTTTTTGAAGGCCAATTTCATTTTGAACACTTCGTTGAAGAGCAACTTTGCATTATTACGATAGGGCAGCTCTTTTAATTCTTTAATATTCTCATAAGGGGCGAACCCTCTCCTCCTTTTGAAATCAAAATATCCGGCGGATCAATGAAGTCCAGGTCGGCCGTCCTATTTTCTTTGTCGTACAAAAGGGTGATTGCCGCTCCTCCGACGAGATACAGGGGAACTTTATCTTTAAAGTTCACCAGAAGATCCAACTCCTTCAGTAAATCGCTGATTTGTTCGAATTGAGCGGTCATGGGAGGGAATCCTTGAGCGTATCCAGCAGACAATCATAGATGCGCCATTGTTTTCCAAGAGGTGTCTGGTAACGGCGGAAGTGTTTCTCCAATCTTTGGGATATCGCCGGAGACGGTAAAATTAATTGGGGCTTTTCTTTTCGGTCAGGGTGGAAGGCAGGGGACAACCCGGCCGCTGTCAGAAGCCAACCGAGACGATTTTTCATTTTTGCCGAAGAAGGAACGGTCTCAAAAGAAGGCCTTTGTTTTTCGAGAAGGCGTAAGAGAAGCGCCAAGGTTCGGGATTCGATGGCCGGCAAAGAGAGAATCTCCAAGATAATCGTCGAGAGTATTCTCGAAGGAATTTCTTGCCCCGAATAATAACAATCCCACAAGTGCTCCACCCAGAGACGTTTCTTTTTCTCCTCCTCCTCTTCTGCAAGGATCTCTCTAATGACAAGGGCATGGGTGCCGTTGGGTCGTTGCCTTCCGGAGAGCCAATGAGAGATGGTGAGGGGAGGAACTTCAAGGCGATCCGCCCACCACTTTTTTCTTCCCCGTACTTGGGTGGTACAGTCGCGGGTGAATGCCGAAATAATAGGTTCCATTAAATCTGAATATATATGTTTTCATATATAAAAATCAAGGCCTGAATTTAAAGCCAAAGAGGGGCTAGCGCGGACTCACCCGCTCCCGAATAAACTTCTCAATTCTCAAATTAATCAAATCCGGCTGCTCCACAAGGCCGGCATGGGTCGCCTTGTGTATTACGAAGAGTTCGGAGTTGGGGATCAGGCGGTTCATTTTTTTGGAAATCCACATCGGTGTGAATTGGTCGAACTCGCCGGCGATGATGAGCGTCGGGACTTTGATTTTGTGAAGGATGTCTTCCGCCGTGTGATCCTGGGCGCTCTTGAGGAGGGTCGTGAAGAAGAAGGGATCGACATGGAGGAGATGGTCGACGTATCGATCGGTGTCTTTGCGATTCACCATCCCGGTGTGCATGATCTTGAACAGTCCCCCCATCCAAAAAGAAAGCGGATTCTTGAGGAGAAAATGGCTGATCAGGTTGCCTTGCTTGGGAAACGCCGTCCCCAGCAGATGGGCGATTTGAAAGAGATAGCGGGAGAGGCGCATATTGTAGAAATAATCCATCGGATGGCCGTAAGTCCCGAAACAGAAAACCATCGCGGCGACCCGCTCCGGCCAGCGGCGATAAAATTCGAGGATCGTTTGCACCCCCAAGCTATGACCGACCAAGATCGCCTTTTTGAGTTTGAGTGTGTCGAAGACCGCCTTGCCGTCCTTGACCAAGGCATCGAGGGTGAACTGTTTGGGGTTCTGCTTGAGCTCGGATCTTCCATGTCCCCGATAGTCCCAAGTGACGAATTGGTGGGAAGATCGAAGTGCCTCCTCGAGATAGCCCCAAAAAAAGGTCCCGACCCCCAGGCCGTTGCAGCAGACGACCGGCGGTTTCCCACGACCGGTCGATTGATAGGAGAGCCTTGTCCCGTCGAACGACTTGACGATCCCTTCCCGGTTTGTTCTCAGGATGGAGAGTTTCCCTCTTTTGACTTTTTCCTTCGCAGAGGCCATAGAGGGTGCTCCTTAGATGAAAACAGTCCAAAAAAGCAAGATGACCCTTTCGGCCCCCGCCAAGGTGAACCTCCGCCTCAAAGTCATCGGTCGTCGGCCTGACGGCTATCATCTTCTCGATATGGTGATGGTCAAGCTCGACCTCGCCGATGAGATGACGATTGAAATAGGAGGGGAGGGGATTCGCATCGAATGCGACGATTCGCGTTTTCCCTCCGATTCCTCCAACACGATTTGGAAAATGGTCGAACGGATCCAAAAGGAAACAGGCAGACTCTTCGGTGTTACCGTCAGGGTTCAAAAAAAGACCCCGATAGCGGCCGGTTTGGGAGGCGGATCGAGCGATGCGGCGGCGGTCCTCTTGGCCCTTAACAAGTCTCTTCATCTGGAGTGGGGGGAAAAAAAGCTGATCGATCTTGGTTCAAAGGTCGGTGCCGATGTTCCCTTCTTTCTTGTGCCCGGCTCCCAACGGGTGAGCGGCATCGGAGAAATTTTAGAACCGGTCCGCCTTCCTCCCTTTTACCTGATTTTGGTGAATCCCGGATTTCCGGTTTCAACACAAGACGTGTATCGATGGTACGATGAGACGCTCTCCTCATTACCCCCATTGACACCTCAAAAACTCGATGCTAGGTTCCCGCCGCTTGAAAACGACCTTGAAAGGGTCGTTCTTCCCCGCTATCCGGTCCTTGTCGAGATCAAAGAACGATTGCGACAGGCAGGGGCCCTCGGGACAATGATGAGTGGCAGTGGTCCAACCCTCTTCGGTCTTTTTGATACGGCCGAATCCCGAGACCGGGGGTACGAAAAGTTAGTCGAAAATAAAAATCCCGATTGGTGGATTTGTAAAACTCAAAATCTCGGGGGCGTGGACTCGAACCACGATTGACGGCGTCAAAGGCCGCTGTCCTACCATTAGACGACCCCCGAATGGGTCTGGGGAAGTCAGGGTAGAGATTGAAGGGTGATTCGTCAAGAGAAGTCATGGGCAACTTTCAACAACTGAAAATTTTTGCCGGCACGGCAAATCCCGACTTGGGAAAAAAGATCACCGAGGTGATCGGAGTGCCTCTCGGCAAGGTGGAGATCCGCCGGTTTTCCGATGGGGAGATCTTTGTCGAGGTGGATGAAAATGTTCGCGGGATGGATGTGTTCGTGATCCAGCCGACCTGCTCGCCGGCGAATGAAAACCTCATGGAGCTTCTCATTATCATCGACACGCTGAAGCGGGCCTCGGCCGATCGAATCACGGCGGTCATCCCTTATTATGGTTACGCCCGTCAAGATCGGAAGGTTCAACCCCGGACACCGATTACTTCAAAGCTGGTCGCCGATCTCCTCACCGCGGCGGGGGCCGATCGGATCTTGTCGGTCGATCTTCATGCCGGTCAGATCCAGGGTTTTTTTAACATTCCTTTTGATCATCTTTACGCCACCCCGATTTTTTTGGACTGGTTGATGAAGGAGAAGAAGACTTCCAATCTCATCGCGGTCTCGCCGGATGCCGGCGGCACGGAACGCACACGGGCCTATGCGAAGAGGCTCGACATCGATCTTGCGATTATCGATAAGCGGCGGACGGCGGCCAATCAAGCGGAGGCGATGCACCTGATCGGGGATGTGAAGGGGAAAGATGCGATGATTATCGACGATATCGTCGATACCGCCGGGACATTGACCCAAGCGGCCAAGACGATTATGGATCACGGTGCGAGGTCGGTCCTTGCGATCTGCACCCATCCGGTCCTTTCGGGGAAGGCGATTTCGAGAATTAATGAGTCGCCGCTCGAATCGGTCACCGTCTCGGATACGATCGCCCTCGATTCAAAGCAAAAAGAGAGTAAAAAGATTTGCGTTCTTTCGGTGGCTCCGTTATTGGCCGAGGCGATCCGGCGGATCCATACGGGAGACTCGGTGTCATCGTTGTTTGTTTAAATTAAACGGAAGGTTTTTATGGAACGCCTGAAACTCAAAGCTTCAAGACGGGAAGTTGGAAAGAAGGGGGCCAATCGGCGCCTTCGTAAGAGCGGTTTTGTTCCTACGGTTCTTTACGGTCGCGGTATGGAGCCGGAAGGGCTGGCCGTCCCGGCAAAGGAATTCAAGACTCTGTTGAAGGGGCATGCGGGGATGAACGTCCTGATCGATCTCGAGGTGGAAAGTGCCAAGCCTCTTGTGGTGATGATTAAGGACAACCAAATCGACTTTGTAACCCGCGAGATCACCCATCTCGACTTTTTGAAGATCGATCTGACGGAGAAGGTCACCGTCAATATCCCGATTCAACTGACAGGGAAATCGATCGGTGTCACCCAGGGAGGGGGACTTGTCGAACAACCGAAGCGGGAACTGGAAGTTCGATGTCTTCCCGGAAATATTCCCGAAGCGATCGAGGTCGATATTACGAATCTCAATGTTGGGGACAGCCTCCATGTGAAGGACATGACCCTCCCGGAGGGGGTTGAAGTGGTCGGCGAAGTCGATTACGCGATCGTCTCGATCGTGGCGCCTCGCGAAGAGGTTGTGGAGGTTGCGCCGGTGGCGGCCGTGGAAGGTGCGGCGGCCACGACCGGTGAGACAGCTCCCGCAGCTGCGGGAGGAGAGGCCAAGGGTGAGGTGAAGGCCGAAGGTAAGGCGGAGGCTAAAAAAGAGGTGAAGAAGGAAGGTAGAAAAGAAGGAGATAAGAAATAAAAATCGTCGTTGGACTCGGCAATCCGGGGAGTCGGTACGAAGGGACCCGGCACAACATTGGATTTGAAGTTGTTGGTTTTTTGACACGGGAACTTGGAATTTCGAAGAAAGATTTTCCCTCGGTTCAGTTCCTCCTTCCCCAGACCTTTATGAATCGGTCGGGCCAGGCCGTTCGTGAGGCGAGGGATTTTTACAAGGTGGCGGAACAAGATCTGATGGTGGTTCACGACGACATTGATCTCGGCTTGGGGAAGATCAAGTTGGATTTCGATGCGGGGGCGGCCGGACATCGGGGAGTGACCTCGATTATTGATGAACTGGGGACAAAGGCCTTTTACCGAATTCGGTTAGGGATCGGTCGTCCGGCGAGAAAGGAAGAGGTTGAAGACTACGTCCTTTCTCCGTTTCGGCCGGAGGAGTTGGAAGAGGTGGATGGGATGATTCAAAAAGGAGCGGAAATGGTCAAAAAATGGATATTGGGAGAAACACAATGAACACTCGCGAGTACGAAACGATTTTTATTTTAAAGGCCGACCTGACCGAAGAGGGGGAAAAGAAGACTCAGGAGAAGATCAAAGATCTTGTTGCCCGTCATCACGGGCAGATGGCGGCGGTCAAGGATTTAGGAAAAAAACAACTCGCCTATCGGATCGCAAAGCATACGAAGGGGCATTATGTGCAGATGAATTATTTGGGGACCGGTCAAGTGGTTGAGGAATTGGAGAGATTTCTAAAACTCTCTGAAGATGTGATCCGCTTTCTCACCGTTCGGGCTCAAAAGCCGCCGGTTCCGCGCGTCAAGGAGGCTCTTCAATGAATACAACCAAGAATACGCCCGCAACAACGACCGATGCAGTGCCCGCCCGAAGAGGTAGAAAGAGGGTTTGTCGTTTTTGCGCGGACCCTTACTTCTTTCTCGATTACAAAGAGCCCCAACTCCTCTTCCCTTTTGTGAATGATCGGGGAAAGATCGTTCCCCGGCGCATTACGGGGAATTGTGCCTTCCACCAAAGGCGTCTTCAGGAGGCGGTCAAGAGGGCGAGAATTCTTGCCCTCCTTCCCTATGCCATGGCCCACATGGCCGGCAGCGGGGCTTATTAGGCTGTTGATCAAGGATGTTATCCATTTTAGCGACGGCCGGGCTGTCTCTCCTTCTCTATCTGACGGGGGTCTTCATTTTTTTGACCCCTTTTCCGATCCTTCTCCATTGTGTCCGCCGAGGGGCCTCTTCGGCGGCGACCTCGCTTCTTTTGGGGCTTGTTTTGCTCGCCTTTCTTTATCGACTTCCTTCCTCTTGGTCGGTCTTTCTCCCCTTCTTTAGCCTTTCGGATCGATTGGGGATTTTTGCGTCGACCTTTTTGGGCCTCCTCTATTTTTTCTCTTATGGTTGGATCGGACTCACCGTTGCCACGGCGGCCAGACGGTCCCTGAGTGTCGAAAAAGGGATCATGATCCTCGTCGCGGTCACAGTGGGCGTTCCTCTGGCGATTTTCTTTCTGGCTGCTCATTTTTACGGTTTTGAGATTGTGTCGGAGATCCGCACTTTTATCTCCGACACCCTCCAGAAGATGGTTTTGCTCCAGGAACAATCCGGTTTGGGCGAAGAGGAACTCCTCACCCTCAAGGGATTTGCCGCAACCGCCGTCGATCACATTCTGGTCCTTCTTCCGGCGATCGTGATTAATTTTACCCTGGTCACCCTTTCCCTCAATATCCTCTTTCTTCGTCGTTGGATCCGGACAGAACGTCTCTTCCCCTCCTGGGCCGATCTTTCCCTCTGGCAATTCCAAGAACGCTGGATCTGGCTCCCGATCGGCGTCGGGCTCGGTTATTTTATCAATCTCTATTTGCTCCAGAATCCTGTTTTAGCGGCAATTTTTCTGAATGTTCTCATCGTCTTAGCAGCGGTCTACCTCTATCAGGGCCTTGCCGTTGTCCTCTTCTTTTTACAGAAACGACTTTCTCCCTGGTCGAGGATCTTTGCCTACTTTGCGATACTCCTCTTCATTCAGTTGATGGCCGTGGTTATTATCGCCTTGGGATTGTTTGATTTTTGGTTTGATTTCAGGAAACTAAAGAAGGTAGTTTCACCCGCCGGATAAAAGAGAAAAGAGGTCCTTATGCAGATCATACTTAAAGAAGATGTTCCCTCCTTGGGGAAGGCGGGTGAGGTGGTCCGTGTCGCTAACGGCTACGGAAGAAATTTCTTGTTTCCTTTCAAGAAGGCGATTCCGGCCACGCCCGGCAATCTGAAGCTTCTGGAGCAGCAGATCAAGGCGATCGAGGCCAAACGGGAAAAGAAAAAGGGAGAGGCGCAGGCCTTGGGCGAAAAGATCGCCTCGACGGTGGTCACTTTGGCGAAGCAGGCCGGGGAAGAGGACAAGATCTTCGGCTCGGTCTCATCCCGGGAGATTGCTCAAAGTCTTAAGAGTCAAGGAATCGAGATCGACGCACGGCTCATTCGGTTGAAGACCCCCATTCGAACGGCGGGTGAACATGGAGTGGAGGTCCATCTCCATGGAGATGTGATGATTCCTCTGAAAGTTATTGTGGTGAAGAAATAGTTTGGTTTCATGGAAGTCCCCAAAAAAGTAGAATCGCTATTATCGCGTCTTCCCCCGCAAAGCATTGAGGCTGAGCAAGCGGTCTTGGGAAGCGTCATGCTCGAGAATGACGCGATCCATCGTGCGGTCGAATTCGTCGATGCCGCTGATTTTTATCGAGAGGCCCACCGAAAAATTTTTAGTGCCATGATCGAGCTCTCTCAGTCAGGAGAGGCGATCGATCTCGTGACGTTGACCAATCTCTTGCAGGGACGGGGGGAATTGGAGGATGTCGGCGGGGCATCCTATTTGTCTCTTCTCGTCGACAGCATCCCGACCGCAGCCAATGCCGCTTCGTACGCCAAGATTATCCGTGAAAAATCGATCTTGAGACGTCTCATTCAAGGGGCTACGGAAATTATTTCGCGAGGCTACGAGGCCTCGGAAGATGTCGATCAATTTCTCGATCAGAGCGAAAAGGTGATTTTCGATATCGCCCAGAGGAGGATTCAACAATCGTTTTACCCCATGAAGGAGATCGTCATGGAGGGGTATAAGTTGATTGAGAGGCTTGCGGAACGCAAGGATATGGTGACCGGCGTCCCGACCGGTTATCTCGAACTCGATCGTCTGACCTCCGGTCTTCAACCGTCCGATCTGGTCGTCGTGGCCGGTCGCCCCAGCATGGGGAAGACCGCCTTTGCTCTCTGCGTGGCCGCCAACGCCGCTCTGAAGCACAAGATCCCCTGCGCCATCTTCTCACTCGAAATGTCGAAGGAGCAGTTGGCCCAGCGGATGCTTTGCATGGAGGCGCGCATCGATTCCTCAAAACTTCGGGGAGGATTTCTCTCCGAGAGCGATTGGCCGAAACTGACCGAGGCGGCGGGGGAACTGTCGGAGGCCCCGATCTTTGTCGATGATTCCGCGGCGATCAATATCCTGGAGGTGCGGGCCAAGGCACGAAGACTTCAGAAAGAACATGGCTTGGGTCTCATCATCGTCGATTATCTGCAACTGATGCGCGGTCTGACCCCGACCGATAATCGAGAGCGGGAAATTTCCGAAATCTCCCGCTCGCTCAAGGCGCTGGCCAAAGAGATGCGTGTCCCGGTCATCGCCCTCTCTCAGCTCAATCGAATGGTGGAGAATCGAAGACCTCCGATTCCGGTCCTGGCCGATCTTCGCGAATCGGGCGCGATAGAACAAGACGCCGACCTCATCATGTTTCTCTATCGGGAAGAGGTCTATGACCGGGACACCGTTAATCGCGGGATTGCGGAGGTCATCATCGGCAAACAACGCAATGGTCCGGTCGGCTCGCTCAAGCTCGCCTTTCTGGCCCCCTTCACCCGGTTTGAAAATCTCTCCCATGAAGCGCAATCTCCACCTCCTTATTGATGTTGGAAATCATTGTCGCGACAACCAATCGCGGAAAATTTGTCGAGATCGCGGAGGCGTTGAAGGGGCTTCCTTCCTCCCGGAAGGCGGCCTTTGTCTGTGCGATGGTTTTGATCACTCCTGAAGGAAAAGAAATCATGACGGAGGGCCGTTGCGAAGGAGAGATTACCCTCGAACCCCGGGGGACCCACGGCTTCGGCTACGACCCGGTCTTTTGGATCCCGTCTCTGGGCAAAACAACCGCCGAATTGTCTTTGGAAGAAAAAACCCGAATCAGCCACCGCGGCCGGGCGCTTCAGAGACTTCGGGGAGACCTTCAGAATTTTCTCAAATAAGAATTTGTACTCTTTTACTTCATCTGGGAGTCAAAAATTTCCGTCAGATTTCTGGAGACCGAATTCCTATCTTTTTCCGAAAGGGAACCGAGTTTTGAGAGGACCAGTCGGTTATCGAGCGTAAACAATTTCATCCGAACCAGGGAAGGAGCGGGGAGCCCGGCTGAGGCGAGATCTGAAATCGAGGCATCAAGAGGCCAAGGCTGATTTTTTGCGCTGGTAATCATTGCCATGACCGAGTGTCCGGAAATCCTATTAAATTTTGAGGGATCGGAGAGAATAAGAGCCGGCCTCTTTTTTGTCCGGTCTTTATCGGTGAAGGGAAACGGGACAGAAACGATATCGAACGCCTCAAAGGTCACGATAGGCGACCTCGTCATTTTCGGAGCTCCACTCACCGAGGGTCATCTCGAGTCCGCGTAAGAATTCGAGATCGAGAGGGGTCGCCTTTTTAATGACCACCTTCCCATTTTCGATCTCCCAAAGGACGCGGTCTCCAGCCGCGAGATGGAGCAATTTACGAACCTCTTCCGGGACGCTGGTTTGAAATTTAGTGGTCAGCTTGCTTGATTTCATACTGTAATATTGTAATTCTAGTATTACAAAAAGTCAATATTATTTTCCTTCCAGTCTCCTCCAATGAGCGGGTGTCATTGAAAAGTGTACGGAAACACAACTGGATGGGGGCCCATACTCGATGATATAGTAGTAACGAAAATCGCTTTGCTAACAGGAGGATTCCATGGATTTTTGGGGATTTGAAGGGAATCGGCAGGAATTACCGGGGGATGGGTTTGGGTTGTTTATGGCAGGCGAAGCACCTGCACCAGTAGGTCCACCTCCGGTTACTGGAGCTGCTGACCCGGTACAACCACCCCCCTCTGATCCCGGCGCGAAGGTCAAAACGACAGTTGAAAGTGCATCTGATGGAACAAAGAAGACTAAAGCGGTGGGGATTGAAACTACCCCGGCATTTGATAAGGTTGTTAAAGATAATCATGCCGATCTCGATACCTACCGAAAGGCCCTTTCCGAGCGTTCAGCAAAACCATGGACGGATGCCAGGGGAGACGAAGTCACTCCGGAGTATGCACATGGGCAACTAGATGAGTTTCAGACTTGGGCCAGAGACTCTATTACTCATCTCAATGCAAATGAACAAAAGAGTTGGCTCGATCGGCTTGACGGGGACAATAAAGATCATCCAACCGAGCACAGCATTATCGGACGAGGGAAAGCGATTGAGGAAGCCGGCGGAGCTGTTGTTGCTGCTAATATTCCACTTGCTGCAGGTGCTGATGCAGCCGCTGAGACTGCAAAGCAAGGGGAGATCACGACGGCTCAAAATAAGGCCGATGGGATTGTTCGCACCTATTCCGATGATTTTAAAACACCTTCTCCAGCATCAACGGACGGCGCTCGGAGTGCGGATGATGTTTGGGATGATCTTCCCACCGGTAATCCGGTGCTCGACGAGGCAAATGGTACCATTGAGGCGGCTCAGGAAGAGTTGGATGAAAGGATTGCTTCCTCGCGGTATGCCTCCTTGGCGGAGTTTAATGGTGGAACACAACCTCAAAATGTAAAAGAGTTTAGAGCCGCCGTCATGAAGGCTCAAGAGGCGGCCGGGAAAGATCCGCAGAAGCTTAAAAAGGTCGAAGTTCTCAAGAAAGAACTCAAGGCATTTGAGAAACAAAACCAAGCCATCAATAGTGCGAACCAAGCCTTTAAGAGGGGGAATGTCCAAGAGTTTCAAAGATATCTTTCCCAATCGGGGTACACAGGCCCTCTTCCTGGAAATCAGAGGGTTGAAACGGCTAGTGCCGGAGAACCCGATGGCCCCGGAGGCGGTGGGGGCGGAGTTGCAGGGTGGGCCCAAGGGGTTGCTCATGCGGGCAATTCGATCGCGGGTGCGGTTGGTTCACTCGGAAATATCCGCACCGCGGGTGAATATGCCCTGGGTCCTCGCGGCGGTCGCAGTGTTGGATTTGGATATAACGACGGTCGTTCCAGTAGCTATGGATTTTCAGGGCCGGGAGGTTCTTTTGCCAATGTTGGCGTTGCCGGGGCTGGAGGAGGTTACGGTGGCTTTGGCGATATGACCGGAACCGGTTTTTCGGTTGGTTTCAATGGAATGAACAACCGGGACAAAGCTCGGCATCTTGAAGGATTGATTAATCAACTCCTGATGATGATCGCCAGCGGCAACATTGATATGATCGAAACGGCGATCTCGATCTGCAATCTGAAGGCGAAGACGACGATGATCGAGGCCTCGCTCCATGTCATCAAGGCGATGCAGAGTTATGACAAGCAGATGCAAGGAATCTCCGATGAAATGGGAAAGCTTTCGGGAAAGGAAACAGACTACAATGGTCACCTTGCACAGCTCAATGCCGACATGAACCAGATCAGCATGACCCGTCAGACGATGACGCGCGTCCTTCAGGACATCATGAGCATGAACGAAGAGATGGGCACCCTTGAGGATTCGATCTACAATGTGAAATCGAGGGAGTCGTCTCACTATCGGTGGGCGTAAATCATGGCAACCCAGCAAGTCCCGACGATTCAAGTCAATATTCCGAAAGTTCGGAACAAGGAGCTTCAAGAGCAGGGGCTCGAGGCCGATAAGCGGTTGGCCAAGGCCCAGGCTGTTTCTGATTCTTTCGATGGAATTGAGAAGGGGGGCTTTGCCAAGGCGGCCGAGGGATCTCCTCCTCCGTCCTCTAAGGAATCGGCGCACGACAACGTCAAAAAGGCCTTCACCCAACTCCGAGCCAAATTAGCGGCGGCGGGGGAATCCGAAAACGGCAAAAATTTAGAAGAGCGAGCGACGGCGCGACTGACGACTCTCGACCAAAAGATCGCCGACCTCGAAGGAGGAGGCAAGTCTCAAGAAGCGGCTCATCTTCAAAAGATTCAGGCGGATCTCTTCAGCGCCCTTCAAGACTATCGAGCGGCGCATTTTAGTGAAACCGAGCCGGTCAATCCTCCCGTAGCGGCAGTGGGAGAATCGGCCGATTCGGGAACGGTCTGGACCCAACTGCGTCAGGAATTTAAGACACTCGGCATCGATACGGAGGGAGAGGATATCGAGTCGCTGCAGGCGAAATTTGTCCAGAAGGTGCGGGGGGATGTGGAAGACCTGAAGACCCAAAAATCGGCCCTCACCGATCGAGTCCAGGAGCTTCAGCAAAAGATCAAGATTGCCTCTCCCGAGGAAAAAAAGGCACTCGAGGCCCAGTTGACCCAGCTCAAAGAACAACTCAACCTCGTTGCTCAGAAGACTCAGGGGCTCCAACATTCGCTCTCGACAATCGGCGCGCTGATCGACAATGCCTTAAGACTTCAGATCGCCAGCGATTTGGGGATTCAGGATCCACGCAAGGATCGTCGGAAGATTTTGAAGGCAGATTCTAAGGGAGAAAAGAAGCAGTCGAGCGGAAACGGGATCGTTAAAGCCCAATCGGCTGGCAAGTCCACCCCTCACCCTGGCCCTCTCCCACAGGGGGAGAGGGGATCTGATCCGTCCCTCTTAAAAATTTCCTCCCCCTCGATGGGGGAGGATCAAG
>OBEQ010964434.1_pt1 | contig 18126 bp, 18 predicted proteins | sample 1670901 | NCBI WGS metagenome assembly OBEQ01 (sample SAMEA104232315, study PRJEB22302) | groundwater metagenome | biome: forest; feature: aquifer; material: groundwater | place: USA | collected 2011-08-07 | depth 5.4 m
AACGCTCCCAACGCCGCCATAAAACGAGAGTGTGGCTTTCATAGTGCTAGCTGGAAAAACGGCGAGTTGAAAAAAGCAGGAAGAGACCAACGACCACGCCCCCAATGACGTCGGCTAAGACATCGCTTCTCGTATCGAACCAGTAGCCTTCAGGGCTCCAGGTAAGCCCGATTAGCCGTTCAAACACCTCCCAGCCGACGCCAATCGCAAGCGCACAAAGGACGGTAATCAAAAAAAGTGTGCGCGGACGGGGCAAGGAATGCGTTCCCATATATCCTGAAAAAAACCAAAGCCAGACGCACAAAAGCGACACAAACATTCCGCCGAAAAAATGCGGAAAGTTATCGAACCACGAAAGACGCCAATAGAGCGAGTAGGCGACCGCCACTCCGTGAAGCACGACAACTAAGGCGATTAAACCGGCGAGAACATAGAGTAAACGGGTGCGTAACATGAGGATAGTGTAACAAGAAATCCTTAATCCTTCATCCTTAACCAAGACAATATTTGTCCCTTAGGTTAAAGATTAGAGATAAAGGGAGGACTTACGTACGGCGAGGTCTTATTCCTCCTTTTCTAAAGGAGGGTGGTCGAGTCTTCCCTGCCCGCCGAAGCCTCAGCGCAGGCGGGGAGACGGAGGATTTAAACAACCCCCTAACCCCCTTTATTAAGGGGGATAAATCCCTCCTCCGAAGACGGAGTGCTCCCTTTAAGAAAAGCCGGCAGTCGTAGACTGGGAGAATTAAGAACGACTGCGTAAGTCCTAAACGGATTAAAGATTCCATCAAAAATTCCCCTCTCGGGGGATTTTTGATGGTTACTCGGATGTTCCCTAGAACGAATCCAGGGGGGTGTTCTCAACTGCGTGTAAGCGAACCAATAAAGGCTCTACAGCGCGCAATGATTCGAACTCCCTAAAAGGTTGTTATAGAGGTAACATCTCAAGTAACCGACTACAGTATAACAAATAACTGAATGACCGATAACTGAATGACCAAATCAAGACAGAATGAAGTCCTTCTTGCAAGGGGTTATTCAGTAATTCAGTTATGCGTTATGGGTTATTCAGTCTCTCAATCTACAACCAATCCGCCACCCACATGGGGCTGGCGGACGGTTTCATGGTCCCCCGACAAGCATAGAGCGCATATGTTTACTCTTATCCCGCACCGCGACCCAAGGGTCAGCGTGTAGCAAGGGATGATTTTGTAGTTAATTTTTAGGCTCCCTTATCAGGAAACAGTACCCCAGTATATTGCTCGTTTCCAGAAACTCATTTCGAAAAGTTGATAACCTGTGCATAAAAAGTGGAATCAGACAAAAATCCTTCGCCCTTGTATAGAAGCGAAACTGTGGATAATTTAGGAAGAAAAACTTGACAGAGTTGAAACCACGGAACTCAGCGGAACGAGGCCAACACGGAACCGAAGCGGAACTGTTCCGCGTCCTTTCCGTGTTCTTAGTCCGTGCCGGTTCCGCGGGGCTATTCTAGTAGCCCATCCAAATTCACGTCATACAGAATCTGCTCCTGCACCAGACGGTAATTCACCAACTCGTCTTTACTGAACCAATGCTTAATTTCATTTTCCGCTTCCTCTACCGAACCTGAAGCGTGGATGAGGTTCCTAACGGCGCGTCCGTCCGTATCTGCCATTTGGTAGGAATCGAGAACAAAATCCCCGCGAATCGTACCGACATCAGACGTAAGCGGTTCGGTTCCACCGGTAATTTTGCGTACAATTTTTACCGAATGGCCTCCCTGCCAAACCATGGCGATGACCGGCCCGCTGGTCATATACTTTTTGAGACTGTCAATGACTTTATCGCCGAGCTTCAAGGGATCAACGGATGGCGGCTGCAGTCCTTTTTTCTGGTACGCTTCGATTGATTTCTCCCCGACGATGCGCTTCCAGTTTGGGTCAAGATTGTAGTGCTTCTCAATATGTGCGGCAGTTGGGACAAGGAGCTTCATTCCAACCAGTTTGAGGCCGAGCCGTTCGTAGCGGCGGATAATCTCGCCCATAAGCGTCCTCTGAAGTCCGTCGGGCTTGATGATAACGAGTGTACGTTCTGTTTTAGGGTGATTAGACATACGAAAATATTTATCCCGTAGTGAGAAATTCTGATTTCTCTACTACTGGGACGAATTGCTGCGAATAAGAAATGTCTAGACTATCAATAGGTGCTTGATGTGCGGCGTTCTACTTTGAAAACCAGAATCTTCTTCATGGAAATGATGACCTTGTAGAAAACCCTGTATGGACCGACACGGCGTCTCCATGCGTTATCTTCACCTTTCAATTTCTCTATGTCTCCGAAGTACGGGTTAACTGGCAACAAACCAATCACCATGGTAACGCGCTCCCCATAGTTTCTCGGTATGCGCGCAAGTTTCTTATGTACCGCGGGATCAACTTCCAAAACCCAGTTTTCTGACCAGTTCATGGTACGAAAGAGTCTTTCCAGCGCTCAAATTCTTTTCTGCTTGGCGCAGAGCTTGCTTTTGCGCTTTAGTTATACGCACTTCCCGATAGGTTCTAAAACTCAAAAGCGCCTCGTACTCTTTGCGGGGTACAACCACCAAATCGTCCTTTGGGGCTAAAGTTTTGGGAATAGTAATCGCATTCATAGCAATATCATAGCAAATATCGCCTAAAAAGCCAACTAATCTGATTGCGGATATTTCTTCTAGGACTTACGCATCTTTTTCTTATTCTCCCCTAGTAAGGGGAGCACGCGCGCGTCTAGCGCGGGAGGGGTGTGTGTAAGTCCTGTCTTCTTCAAATCCGAGGCCGAATACACTTCAGGTTCATCAGCGAGAAAGTCAAAGCTCTTTGAGTAAGCGTTGATGTTTGTTATTTCGTTGAAGCTCTCATCATACATATTTATATCAGTTGTTCCATTTCAAAATAAGTCAAAACCGCGTCACGAGTATTCGCAATCGCCTCGCGTTCAGTATCTCCTTGACTATGACACCCGGGCAAAGCCGGTACATGTGTATCGTAGCCGTATTTTGTTTTTTTGATCGCAACAATATATTTCATATTCTTATGCTATCAAGAACAGGGGGGAATCAAAGCGATGTTACGGCTGAAGTTTCTTTTTTACGGCTTTAAGGAAACTGCTGATTTTGTTGTTGAGAAGACTCGATTTCCGGTCTATCATGTCTTTTTCTGCATATTCCAGACTTGCCAATAGATTACCACAAGCTTGTTCATAGAGTCCTTTGGCCTTAGGGTTTTTGGCGATTTCAGAAAGCGTTTCAAGTGCTTTATTCCACATCTTAATGTAGCCCTCTTCTGTACTGTCCGTATGCCACTTGCTTGGACCGAAATTCCGCCCGCCTATTTCCGCAAGCAACCGCCCTTTCTGTGCAAGCAAATGCTCACGCAAATATCCTTGCTTGGCGATGGCAACAAGATTCTTTAATTCGGTGATGCAATCACCGAGCCCTTTGCCGCCCTCCATGTCTAAACGCTCATACTCCGCGATAATCTTACTAGCGCTACCAAACAATTCGAGCAGTCGCTCATCTTCGGGATTAGCGAGGTCATATTCCACTTTCAATTGGGCAAGTAAGCTGCCCGCCGTCCGTTTCAATCCGATCTTTTGGCTCGGTGAGAGTGAATCCCCCTTGAGAGAGTTAAGATAACTCATAAATTGCTTGCCATCAGATAAGTTGATTCGAAGCTCGGAAGGATACTCCGTTCCTTCGTCACTCATAACCACTCCTATCGCCCGCACTGGCTCCAAAGATAAACCGACTCGGGAGAGAACGGCCTGATTTCGTTTCTGTATTTCATCAAAAGACACTCTTTTCGCTGCCTCTGTCTCAAGATCTGCAGTTACAGATTCATCTTTCCATCCACGCATCACCGTTTTTGCGGCAAGAGTTCCAAGGTGAAACTGCTTGTTATAGATATCTAGCCAACCCGCCACTTCTCCTAAATCAGTCTTCTGAAGTTCGGCATTGATGATTTTAATTTCTTTTCTTTCTCCCGAATCAAATGATACCGGAATATCCTGCCGAGGTAATCCTTCCATTGAATTAAGCGAGTCCGGCTTTTGAATTTCTTCTCGCATATTTCTTGATCTGGATTCCCTTTTTCAAGGGAATGACAGAGATATTGTTAAGGATTAAGGATTTTTCCTTCCTAAAAGCTAGAACCTAAAAGCTAACAGCTACTTCTTGTATTTCGCCATAATCTCCGCCTCCACTTCCTCGCGCGCGCGGCCGAACTTCAGGAACGAAAGCTCCTTGAGTTTCTCGATATGCTCCCGTTTCCCCTCCGCTGGTGGAAGCGTCTCGAGTGAAAAAGGCTTGACGGGCCGCCCGTTCACGAGAAGCTTCATGTAGGCATTGCGGTTATCAAGATTGATGAGGTCCTGCTCGGTGAACACCGGCTCAAGTTGTTTCGCCAAAAATTCCGCGTCCTCGGCTCCCACTCGAAACATCGCCATAGAGCCGACGTTGACGAACACCGAATCCTTGATTTTCTCGTCGAGTTGTTTGATGAATTGATGCGCGATAATGAGCGCGAGCCGGTATTTGCGGGCTTCCGAAAGAATGGACGAAATGGAGGGCGTCGTAACGTTCTGGAACTCGTCAATGTAAAGGTAGAATGGCGGGAGTTCTTTGCCGAAAGAATCCACGCGAGAAAGAGCGGCCATAAGCATTTTCCCGACAAGAATGAGTCCGATGAGGTTCGCGTTGAGGTCTCCGAGACGTCCTTTGGCGAGATTCACGAGGAGTATTTTCCTGTTATCCATTATCTCGCGGAAATTGAAGGTGGAATGTTCCTGCGCGATAATCGGCCGCATAATCTCATTCGAGAGGAAGTTGTCGAACTTCGAAACGATGTAGGGCACGATATTCTGGAGCGACGCTTCGCCACCCGCTTTGTCCGCCACTTCCCTCCAAAACTGGGTTACGACGGGGTTCTTACAGCGCGAGAGCTTCAGCTCCCGGAACTCCTTGCTCGCGAGCACGCGAGAGACATCAAGAAGCGTGGAGCCACTCGTTGGGTCTTCGATAGTGAGGAGCACGGCATTTCGGAAGTATTGCTCAAACATGGGGCCGCCCGAAGTCTTCATGTCGAAAAGCTTATCAAAGATGGAAAGCATTTCGTTCACGACGAAAGTTTGTTGCTCAGGAAACCGCGTATCGTATTCGAGCATATTGAGTCCCATCGGCCGCGAGGTATTGCTGGGGTCAAAGTAGATGAGGTCTTCATAACGGTTTTGAGGAATCATGGCGAGTACATCGAGGATGTCCACGCCGTGGGGGTCGATAAAGCATAAACCTTCGCCGTTTGCGATATCCTGCGCAATCATGTTCTTGAGGAAAGTAGTCTTTCCGGTGCCCGTTTGACCGATGGTGTAGAAGTGCCGCAGGCGGTCGTCGGGAGTCATAAAAATCTTCGTGTCGTCTCCACGCACCCGGTTGACACCAAGGAGAAGCCCCGTGCCGGGAAGTCCAACCGGCGCCGGAGCGCTCCCCGCCTTCGCTTGCTTCAGCGCCGGAGCGGACTTCAGCTTGGTGGACGGGAAATGCATCATGGTGGTGAGCTCTTTGATGTTAAGCGGGAGAAGCGCGCTTTCATCAAACAGCCGAAGGCTAAAGCTTCGTAGAAGTTTCCCAAGCGCCGTTTTTTCAAGGCGCTTCCACTTGAGCCCATTTCCGGTCCCACTGCCAAACTGATTGAATGCCGCTTCGAGGTCGGAAAGTATCTCTGCCGCCGCCTCCCTCGTCCCGCCGGAGCTTACGATACGGAGCGTGCATTCAAGCATCGGGGCCGAGACTTTTTTCTTGATTTCTTCTACCGCGAGTTCATCCACCTTCGGCCCCTGCTTGTCCTCTTTCTGTCTTTTCCGAAGCTTTTCTTCTTCATTGGAAACCACATCCTTTACCGCCTTGAAGAATTGCCCGGCAAAGGTGAATGGAATATCGATGGCTTTCCGAAGTGGTATGCCTTTCTGAATCTGGTGCAAAGCATATTCGTAGCGTTTGGCGTAAGCGTGTTGCGGGGGCCGAAGCACAATCTGGACTGCCGCCCCCTCTCCCTCGCGGTCAATTTTTGAGAAACTATGAAGGAGCACGTTTAGAGGGTCCACTTGAAATTCCTCGTAGAGTTTCAGCGGATAGATGGGGTTTTTCACAAAGGTCGCCACCGAGCCGAGCGAAATGCCTTGTTCGTTAAAAATATTATAATCGTCTTTAACCTCGCGAATCTTCGCGTTGTGGAAGAGCGATTTTGACTGCTTTTCAAAAAGCCCTCGCTTCGAGATTGGAACCGACACATAAAAGATAATCTCGTCGCTACCGTTCGCGTTGGCCACTTCCACACTAAAAAATGTATCTTCTTTCCCCTTGTCAGCAACCGAGAGCATCCCTTGGTAAAATTGCTCCATGCCCGCGATGAGCGCCTTGAGCTCTTTTTCACCTTCCTCCTTGGTCGTTTCGGGAAGCGATATTTCAAAGAGCGCCATGTGAAGCGGCCGCCAGAGCGGGCTTTTTTCGGGAAGGTCTTTCACGGGCAGACCTTTTTGGATGTACTGCACTAAAAAGCGGTGAAAGTCGTCATAGAGGTGGGGATTATTCATCTTCTCCACGACAGTAAAGGTGTTTCGTACGCCCTTTTCCTGCAAAATGACGAGGAGCGATTCGATTTGCTTGTCGTGAGGCTCGGGCGAGAGGTCGAGGACGATTGCTTGTTGTTCATGCGCCTGAAGTTCCGCCTTCGGATGAAGCACGTCAGAGACCGGCATTTTCACATACGCGCTGATGATCTCTTTGACGATGTCTTCGCGTTCCTGCGGCGCGCCAATTTCGGCAAGCGCCTTTTCTTTGCGCGTTACTTCCTCACGCAAAAACGTGAGCTCCTCCTCGGGAGAGGAGAATTTTTGCCGTTCGACTGTTGGCGTGCCGGTTTGCTCCATGCAACTAGTATAGCAAGAAAGTGAGATTCTTCATCCACTTAGCACTGAGTCCAAACGCTACCCCCCTTACCGTATAAGTACGATCGTATTTATATGGTAGACTTACGCGATGCGGGTAAAAAATAAGAGAGAAGCAAAAGAGAAGCGATTGCGTATCGGGCCGACACAGCAAAAAATACTGCTTTTGATGCTTAGCGGTCTGGCGCTTTCTTGTTCACGCTCTCCAGGACAAAGTTGGCGCATTATAAAAGGTGTGCATGAATCATGGAAGGAAATAACCAAACGAGCCGCGGAATACGCCGTAAATAAGTTGTACGAATCGAAACTGCTCGAAGCGCATGCAAACGCGGACGGCACAACGACGCTGGTACTGAACGACGCGGGAAAAAGGAAGGCGCTGACCTATCAGGCACATAACATGAAAATTGAATGTGCGGGAATATGGGACAAGAAATGGCGGGTGGTTATTTTTGATATACCCGAAGATGAACGCGAAGCGCGCGACGCTCTGCGTGAACATCTCGAATATATGGGGTTTTTCGTCTTGCAGCGGTCGGTATTCGTACATCCGTTCAGCTGCCAAAACGAAATAAATTTCTTAATCGAATTGTATGACATCCGGAAATATGTCCGTTTCATGCTCGTCGAGTACGTTGACAACGAAGCGCATCTCCGGAAATTCTTCAAACTCGACTAGTGTCTCCTATCCAACATTACCATGTAAGTACGATCGTAGCTATATCGCCAAAGACCGAGAGCTTCAAGATGGGGGAGAAAGACTACTTCGCAAGCTGGGCTCTCGTTTCGGCAAGCTTTACTTTTTCAAAAAAGGTACGGCCTTTGGCCTGCAGTTTTTTCAATTGTTCAATCGATTGATCGAGCATTTCAATATAGGCCTCATCAATGGCATTAGTGAGTTTGATAGAGAGGCGTGCCTGCAAGACCTTCGCCTCGGCCTCTTCTTTTTGCGTGAGTTCGCGATTCGCGAGTTCTCCAAGCATCTCTTTGGCCTCGTGAAGCTTCCCTGCTTCAAGGAGGAGTTCAAATTGTGTGAGTGGGTCATTCATAGGTGTTTACGCTATGGCACCGCCGGCCTTTGATAATTTAGCGATTAAGAACTTCAACATGACGCTCTTACCGCTACCTTTGTGCTTCAGTCGAGCATCCTCTTCTGCCTTGCCGAGAGTCTCAAGTACGAACTCTTTGCTCGCATCTTTGTCTTTGAATCCAAGTTCTTTCTCCGTAAGCTTGGTGAAAGTTTGAAGCGCGCGCTCAAGCCGAGATTGAGTGGCTCCAGCGGGAAGCGACTCGAGTGCCTTAAGAATGCCCGCGGAAATCGCTTTTTCCATCTGTGCGTTGAGCTTTTGCTTATAATCTTCGGCAGAACCCGGGTCCGCGCCAAGATCAAGATAATCAGACCCTGCCTCTGCGAGTTTCTCGTCAGTGGCAAATTGCTCCGCGGCCTTTTGCAACATGCCGATATCCATTGACTTGAGCGAGTCATCGCATCGCTTGTGCACATCGGAAATAAGCCGCTCCCGCACCTTCTCGGCCGCCTTATTGGAAGTGAATATGGTTTTCCGAGCAGATTCCAGTCTCTCGGTTGCTTCCTGAAGCTTGCGTTCAGTTTCGCCAATGATTTCAGGGGATGATTTCAGTGCCTCTTCGGCTTCCTTGATGGTCGAATCCATATCCTGCAGTTCAGCGGCCAATCTTTCTCTCTCACCTGTATGTTCGGCTACTTTACCTATGTTGAATCGCGCGCCAAAGTTACTGAAGAAAGCTTTTTGCAAGCGAGAAAATTCGGTCGCATCAGCTTCTGCAAGCGACTTTTCAATGTCTGTTTTCTTCGTCGCAAGTTCGGCGATACCGGCTTTAATTTTATCGGCGCTCCAACTCTCCTTAAGTGCGGCGAGTTCCGCTTCCTTTTGGCGAATGGTCTCGGGATTTTCTTCGAGCGCGCGAAGGTCGTTCTGGAGGTCTACAAGCTGGTTAGGGTCATTTACCGCAAGCTCGGCTACATGGTCTCTGTATGCCTGTAGTTCGCTAAACTTCATGCTACCCTTCCCTTCGGTCGAAAGCTTCTTGTTCATCGCCTTCTCAAACTGCTTGGCAACGGTTTTGCTCGCCTCAAATGCGCGGAAGCGTGCTCCTATTTCTTCCTTGTTCTCATCTGTCATCTCAAAACCCTCCGCGTCAGCATAATTTTCCAAAAACGCGGCAAAACCCGGCTTGTTAAGCATGGCGTCAACGTCCATATTCCATTCCGCGCTCACCGTTCCCGCTGGTCGCTCCAGAGGAGTGCCCGCTTCTACGATAGGGGGTGGCCCGGAAGCTTCAGGAGCCTTTGCGTGATGTGGTGTGTCCATAAGATTAGAATTTAGAAAGTAGAAAGTAGAAAGTAGAATACAGTCTGCATTATCGTATGTAAGTAATGTATCACAACTTCGGCGGGTTTTCACGTTGCAGTTTTTCCAAAAGTCTTTCCTTTGCGCTACTTACGGCATCCAGCCGCGTGCTGTTAATTTGTTCTTCAGTCGAGGCGATATCTTTTAAATATTCATCAAATTCACGAGCGGTATAACCAACACGTTGTCTTTGTTGCACAAGAGGGTCAGAATAGGCATCACGAATCCTTTTTACAGAATCATCCGGTATGCCCCGCATGGCAATCCCCCATCCTACGGCGGTCATGCGGGAAATTCCAACCACATCTCGCAACTCCGCATCGCTTAATTCAAAAAGATTTTCAAACGTAAGCGCTGCTATCTTTTCCGGCGTCCAGCCATCGCTGATTTTTTCGGGGGTCGCGGAAGTGCTTGAAGTCTTTTCGGAAGATGCAGGAGTTTTCAATCGAGCTCGGGCTATCTTGACTATCTCTTTTCGAGCGGCATCTACGACAACCTGTGTATCAAACAGTCCAAGATTATGCAACCTATTAAAGCGCACCCGGTCCTCTTCGGTTAAGGATGCCTGTACCCGCTCTATCAATTCAGATGGCATATCGTGAAGGGCCTCTGACACCACATTCATAGTGGTAGATTGAAGTACTTCTCGAAGGTCTTCGGGCTTGAACTGCAACACCTCTCCAAACGTAAGTGCCGCTATTCTTTCAGGTGTCCTGGCGGTAGCGATTCGCTCTGCAGGCGGAGTGGTTTCTGTTGTCTTCGGCGGAGAAATAGGGGGTAGGGCTTCTGGCGTTGGAGTCGCTGAAGAAGCGGGAGAAGCTGGCTTTGATTCAACTGTTGAAGGATGATAGCTACCAACGACTTTGGGAGAAGGGGTGGCGGGTGCCGTTTCTGCTAGTGGAGCCGTGGTTGAAGCGGCGGGGGGCGTTTCAGGCGTGCTCTTTCGTTTGGGGTTCCACCACAGGCGGGAGCGGTAGCCGAGCTCTTCCGCAAGCGATTCCGGCTCTGCTTTTTTCGGTGCTTCTTCACTAGGCGCTGTCACAGGTTTGGGGGACTCGCTTACCGAAGCACTCGTTTTAGTTTCCGCCGTAGCCTTCGCGGCTTCCGCCGCTTTCATGGCCTTTGCGTATGCAATAACGTCGTCGTTAGTAAGAAGCGGTTTTTGTGTCGTTCCCGCGGGAGTTCCTTCCGCCACTACTCCGGCTGAAGGGGGTTTGGGCGCAGATGTATCAGGTTTAGCTTCCGGAGAAGCTTTGAGCGCTTCCACGGACGGCCCGAGTATTTTACGAATGGCAAAGTTCGCGATGTCGCGAAATGCGGTTTGGCAACCGGACGGAATTTGCTCGGAAGAGATGAGGTCATCTCTAGACTTTACCATTTCTTTCGCGCTCTGCTTATCTTTCTCCCACATTTCAATCGCGTCAAGGAAGTTAATGACTTTTTGAGATAGTTTGCTTGAGAGTTGCTCGAGTTCCGAAAGCTCTATACTCCCCCGCAGTGTGGCACTGCGTGGCATATCATTGGTTTTATTCCACAAATCTGTCCCACTCTTCACCTCACCAAAATACTCAATAAGCGCCTCCGCTTTCCGCACTTCGGGAGTTTTCTGCCGTTCGGGAGATTTAGGAGCGAAAGAAACCGATCGAGAAGCAGTCGCCAATTGTCTGATTGCTTCTCTTGGGTCCCTCCCTGAAACGGTAGAGGAAACCTCCGAAGCTTTTGCTTTCTCTCCCTTGCCCTCCAAGAGTCCCATCTCACGAAAGGCCTCATGCAAATCTGCTTGTAGATCAGTATTGCTAGTAAGAAAAGTAACGGAACTAAGAATCTTTTTTGTTTGTTCTTCTTTAGGGAGATTTTTGAATATCTCCCCTTGAAAATCAGTAACCAGCCTGCGAATGTCTTTTGCCATATCTTCCCCCCTCACCGCTATGATTTTCTTGTCCTGCTCTCGTCCAAAAGAGGTAGCCTCGGCAACATCTGCAATAACTTGTTCCAAACGTTCTCCTTCTTCAAGCCGCTCGACATTTTTAGGAACGGAAAGCGCCGCAGGGATTAGAGCGGGGTTTTTAGTCGCTCGTCCCCTGATTTTGTCCGGCTTCTTTCCGCCAGTTGCGTCAGGAGCCTGCGGCGGAGACGGAACTTCTGGAGGTTTCGATGTATCCGCAGAAGATGCTTGAGGCTTGTCTGCAACCAAAATATGGCCTTCTTCATTTTCCATTTGTGGAACTGCACCAGCATCACCCTCAACCTCAACTTCAATGTCGAGACCTTTTGATGGAGGAGTGAATCCTTCGGGGGTTTTAGGCATGTAAGCTAGTTTAACACAAATTTCTAAAAAATAGCCAAGATTATGCGCTGTTCAAGTAACATTTTAACCTTTAACCAAAGGCTTTTCTAGACCAGTAAAGTATTGACTAAAATATAGAAACGTGCTACTGTTCCACGCGGTGGCACATTGTAATGAGCTACTCATAGTCAGCCGGAAAACGGGGCCTTTTTCTTTAGCCCCATAACTACACCAGAAAGAAAGGTTAAAAAAATGAAAACAGAAAATCAGCAGTTGGAGTCGGTGCAGGCACTTCAGAAGATTCCCACGGCCGTTCAGGTGAATCGCCTCCTCGCTAAGGTGACCGGGCCGAACCTCGAAATCATCCGGCGTCTGAAAAACACCGAGAGCGGGGAAGCACATTTCATCGGCGTAAAAAAGGCGAAAGTTGTTCTCACGGAGGGAACCAGTCGACAACCGGAAAAATATTTCCTCGACCGGGGCGAACTTGCACTCTCGCTCCTCGGCGGACCCGACAAGTCTCCGGTGCTCGACATCAGCGAACGCATCGGCCTTGTTGAAGACCTGCAATTGCGGCAGGTCAGAGGTGCGGTAACGGGGAAAAGCCAGAGCCGGACCGAGTTTAATACGCTCGTTCCGATTCTCGCGCGGGCGGCGCTTCATGCGCCTGACCCGAAAGCGATTGGTCTTGTGATTCAGCAGGGTATTAAATTACTTGACCTGCTGCACGACCGGCTCATCCACCGCCCAAAAGTCCATAGCAGTACACCGACACTGAAGCAATTTTCCGACCTTTTCATCCAAAGCGTTAAGTCGCGCCCTGTCGAACTTCGACCGAGCGAAACTGCCGCTCTCGAGAGTCTCGGAGAAATCGTGCGGGCCAGCACGGAGCGGAGGATGAAGTCTCGGGGTGAACTCTCTTATTTGGTCGAGTGCTTGATGTTGTCCGAGGAATGGGCTCCTGAATCGGGAAAGATCGTTTATCCGATTCTCGAAGCACTTTACAAAGAGGAGATCCTGTTCTGGGATGCTGTTGAGGACTGCAAAAAGTGCGAGCAGTGCAAAGTGGTCTTCCGGCGCCGCAAGAAGGAACGGGGGCGCTTCGTCAAGGATGCAAGTGGGAAATTCGTGTCCGAGGAGGGCGAAACGGTCGCCATCTTCGTGCAGAGCGATAACACACGAGTTGTGCCTGCAAGCCGTCATAAAGATGCTGGCGGATGCGGCATCACGGTTGTGCGGAACAGTAGGGGCAATGTCGGCATCTTCATGAGCCGGCAACTGGGACTCGACCACACCGCCCTCTGGCGCATGATCCAGTCACTGGAACTTATGCGACAGGGGTGGAACCCGAATGAGATTCCTTGGGTTGAACTTAAGGATTGGGGTGGGCATCCTGACGTGCAGGAATTGTGGCGGTTTCTTCCGGACGAAAGTTTGTTCGCAAATGGAATTGCGCAGACAGACATTCGACCGACGGAGTTGACCGGAGAAACGCTCATCGATGCGATTCAGCACGGATGCTACCCCACATTCATCTGCAAATGGATGCGGCGGGCGGGGATCCCGATTCCGCAGAGAGTGCGAGCCGACGAGACTCGTGGAACGGAACCTGCAGCCAGCAATCAACCTGCGCCGGAGGCAAAACCGGCGGCGGACGCGCAAGCGCCTGCACCTGCTCCCTCTGCTACCGACCCCGCCGAGCCGAAAGGCGTGGCGGGAAAAGACATCGCCGCGGCTTTTGAGGAAGCCGAGGCGAAAGAAGCAGCCAAGGAGGGGGCACCGGCGGTATAGCACCGCCGGCTCTTTCAATCACGCAAGGCTTGGACCACAAATCCGAGCCTTGTTTTTTTATTGCTTTTTATTCGCCTCGCCTCTCTTAGCAATAGCATGCTATAGCATGTTATTGCTGGATTTCAGTTTCAAACAGACGGGAAGGCGGCGTGAGACAAAACGTCCCTACACGCGAGTTAAAATCTCCGCCCACTTTTTTAGTCACGACAATGGTAGGTTCAAAATGCGCGCTTCGGGAGCCGTCTTTACTTAAATCAAACCGCTTGAACGGCGAGGCCAGTAATTTTCTTAAAATCCTTTACATTTCGTGTTAAAAGCGTCGAGTTGGTAAAAAGCGCGGTAGCCGCAATAACACTGTCCGCAAGCTTTATCTTCGGTGTGAGACGCCGAAGCTCTGCGGCTTTCCGTGCAATTTGCGAATCAAGTGGTAAGACAGAAAATAGAGAAAGCACCGCTTCAATTCGTTCGCCTTCTCCCAAAGTCAGCGTAGGTAAACTGAAGAGTTCCGTTTCGGTAACAGTAGCAACGAATACCGGCGTGTACGCACGTATGAGTGATTCAAACACTGCAACTGCGCTGGCATCGCCCTTGAGGTAATAAATTAAGAAATTCGTATCAAGCGTTACCATGAATCAGTTCCACTCTCGTCTTATCTTCTTCAATTCCTTGATAGGGTCAGTCTTCCGCTTACTCCACACTGCCCTGGCGCGCCTTAAAATAGTGAGGCGCTTCGCCACACTCATACCTAGCGACGGATTAATGACTGTCATCTTTCTTGTTTTTTCCATAACACCGTTAGTATATCACATCTGCGTTAAAATCTCCGCTCCGTTTGGAGTTACCACAACAGTATGTTCGAAATGCGCGCTACGCGAACCGTCTTTGGTGCGATAGGTATAGCCGTCAGGGTCGAGTTTAATACCAGAGCCGCCTTCGTTCAGCATCGGCTCAATCGCAATCACCATGCCCGTTTTTAACACCACACCTTCTCCTTTCTTGCCGAAATTAGGTACGAACGGTTCTTCATGTACGGCATATCCCACTCCGTGCCCCGCAAGCTCCCGCACGATGCCGAATGTCCCCTGCGACTCGACGAAAGATTGTATGGCAAAACCAACATCGCCGGTCGTGTCTCCCGCGCGCACCGCCTTGATACCCACAGCGAGCGCTTTCTTGGTAGTCTCAATGAGTTTCTTCGCCCGCGCGTCTACCTTCCCCACTCCGACCGTTAGGGCGCTGTCGGTGAAGAGTCCCCCGTGCACTAACCCCAGATCAAGTGCGACGATATCTCCTTCTTGCAATATCTTCTCTCCTTCATTGGGAATGCCGTGCACCACCTCATCATTCACCGAGATGCAGAGCGCCGCCGGAAAGGGACGCTTGGCTCTCGCTGGCGAGTAGTTTAAAAACGAAGGAGTGTCCCCCAAATTTTTAACAAGTTTCTCCGCGAGGTCGTTCAGAGTACGAGCCGAAACTCCGGGCTTTACCTCGGTCGAGACTTTGCGCAAAATCTCCGCTAGGCGTCTTCCGCCTTCGCTCAGGATGGCAATTTCCTTTTTTGTTTTGATGCTCACCATGTTGGAATAAGTAGAAAGTAGTGCGTAGTGCGTAGAAATGCAAGAGGTTATCGACTTAGCAATAACGTGCTATAGCATACTATTGCTAAGTTGAGGTATTGCTCATTTTGAAAAACTTCTTGAGCTGCGGCTCATTATCGATGTACGTTGCGATGATAAACCTTATGTGTTTCCGCACATCGTACAGTTCGGAGATATATTCGACTTCCTTAAAACAATCGAATGGATAGACGAAGACCGAATCATGTAATTCGTAAAACCCGAGTTCAAGAAAATGCTCCCGAATATCGTCACGCATAGATTTTTTATCTTCCGGTATGTCAGAAGAGATCATTCTCCAAAGGTTATCCCAGACTGTCGGAATTTCGATCTTCATGCGGGTGAGATCGTAGGTTAACGCCTTTTTCTTTCCATCGTCATTCAGGATGAGGGTAAATGTTCTATCGGGATTGTCCCTCGCTCCGACCAGTTTCGAAGCATAGAGTGAATTTACTGCTCGTTCTGCAGCCTGCTTATTCAGCTCTTTCCATTCCTTAGTCATCGCTCCAATGATCTTCCACGATGTTCGCGGCGAACCGGACAAACCCAGAGAAAGGCCGCCAAGAAGAAGCAGGAGTACTTTCTTTTTTGTAGTACCCATTCTTCGCTCTTTATGGCGAGCCACCCGATTTCTAATATTCTTTGAGACGTCCTCTGGGATCCCCATGCCAAAAGCATAGCAAGGCCGAATTCTTTTAGCAATAGTGTGCTATAGCATGTTATTGCTTAACCAAAAACTCTGTACGCTGTTCCGGTCTACGCCAATTACTGACTTTCACAAATCTACTTAACGCATTCCACGCCTTAACAAAGGCACGAAAACCGTTAACGAGTTAAGTGATTGTCAGTAATCTGTTATCACCGTACCCCTGAACAACTTTCCCGAAAAATAGGCCTCGAGATTTTCAAGATTGTTGCCATTCATAATCGCGACTTCAAGCGAGAGTTCCTCGGCGCGTTTCGCGGCGATTGGGTCAAACGGGGCATTTACCCCCGGCGTCCACTCCTTTGGCAAAATCGTGCGAAACTCTTTCCAGCTGGTTTTCTCGATTTTCTTCGCGTCCGGAAATTGTTTTGGGTCTTTCTCGTACACGTAATCAATGTTTGAGAGATTTACGACTTGACGCGCTCCCGATTCCCGCGCGGCTTCTACCGCGTCAAAATCGGTGCTATGACCGGGCGCTTTCGCGCCGAAAATCACAACCGGCTTCGAAGTAGCGCGAAGCTCCGAAGGTTCAATGATGACCTTTTGATGAGCCGATTCCCCAAAAACCGCGCGGATGAGTTCGGCGTTAAGCGAAAGGGCGCGAATGCCTATCCAATCAAGCGTTTCTTGAGAGACGGCGCCAAACTCGCTCGCGGCGGCCTGATAGCGCCGGCACACCTTGCCGCCCCCGACGGTAATGATAAATTGCTTTCCCGCTTTTACTTCATCCAAAACAAGTGCTCGAAAGTCACGGATGAACGCGCTGTCAATGCCGTCAGGCGCGACCAGCGAACCGCCGAGAGAAATGATGGTGGGTGGAGTCATGTAAAAGTAGATAGTACTTAGTAGATAGACTATAGATCCGAAAAAGAAACTCTTATCTATAATCTATATTCTATTTACTATAGTCTAAATCTTCAATGCTTTGAGGATTGTCTGATGCACTTTCGCTGGCGTCTGTTCGCCGTTTATATCGTGGAAGATGTATCCCGGGTGGCCCTTTAGATAATCAACCGCGGGAACCACTTCGGTCGCGTACCAGGAGAGTCTTTGATCAATCTCTTTTGTGCTGTCATCGTGCCTTGCACGCAAAAGGAGGCGTCGTTTTGCTTCGGCATGAGACACATTCACCCGTATCAAATGGATAGGGCTCCGCTTGTAAAATTGCATGGCGGAATCAAGCACCATGGATTCGGCAATCTTTCGGGGTGAACCATCAATAAAGAGGTGCTCCTTTCCGGTGATGTTCTTGATAAGATTATCGGCCCACAAATAGACCGCGAGAAACTCGGGTTGCAGGCCCCCCGCTTCCTGGATTTCCTTGGCAAGCTTTGCGGCAAGTGTGGTGCCGTTCATAAGCGCGCGAAACCCATCTCCGGTATAGGAAGAAAATTGCGGAATCTCCGGCGTTTTTTTCGCGAGATACTGTTTCAGCAGGTCAACCTGCGTACCTTTTCCGGAGCCGGATGGGCCAGCGAAGATGAAAGTGAGTGGTGCCATAGCTTACTAGCTTACTAGCTTACTAGCTTTTTAGCCAGAAATCTTCCTAACAAGCTAAGAAGCTAATCAGCTAGAAAGCTGATTTTAGTATTCCCGCATCGAGACTTGCGCGTCGATTTTTTTGATGAAGTCGAGCACCACCGAGACCACAATGAGAAGCGCGGTGCCCCCGATAGCGAGCGATGTATTGCCGGTGAGTCCCCGCATGGCGAGCGGAAGCACGGCGACAAAAGCGAGGAAGGTTGCTCCGACGAGGGTGATACGCGTCACGACCGAAGCGATATACTCCGCGGTAGAAGCGCCGGGACGAACCCCGGGAATAAAGGCGCCGTTTTTCTGGAGGTTGGTCGAAATCGTATCGGGGTCAAAGGTGACGGCTGTATAGAAATAGGTAAAAAGGAATACCAGAATGAAATACAGGCCGGAATAGACCCAGCTGTTCGAAAAGATTGAGGTCAAGAACGTCGAGATGGAATGAAGGATGGCATTGTCGACGACGGAAAGAACGGTGGCAATCATTTGCGGAAACAGCATGATGGAAAGCGCGAAGATAATCGGAATCACGCCCGCCTGGTTGACGCGAAGCGGCAAGTACGTTGAGACGCCGCCGTAGACTTTCATGCCGCGCACGCGCTTGGCATAGGTTACCGGAATCGGGCGTTCGGCCTCGGTTACCACGACCACGCCCCACACGACGATGATAGCCAACACCAAAAATCCCAAATACAGAGGCACTTGGCTCGGGTCGAACGTAAAAGCAAGTTGCGCCAACGCCCTCGGAAGAGACGCGACGATACCCGCGAAGATGATAAGAGAGGTGCCGTTGCCGATGCCGTATTCGGTCATCATCTCGCCAATCCACATCACGAGGAGAGAACC
>OBEQ012086151.1_pt1 | contig 18126 bp, 25 predicted proteins | sample 1670901 | NCBI WGS metagenome assembly OBEQ01 (sample SAMEA104232315, study PRJEB22302) | groundwater metagenome | biome: forest; feature: aquifer; material: groundwater | place: USA | collected 2011-08-07 | depth 5.4 m
CCTTATGGAAGGAGGCGGGACGCCACGCGTACGATTTGCGGCGGAAGGGCGTCAGCGTGCCTTCCGCGGATCTGTTGATCGCCAGCTTGGCCCTCTACCACCGTTGTTCCATCCTTCATCATGATAACCATTTTGCGCAGATCGCCCGGCACCTCTCCCTCGCGCTCGAAATTTAAGCTACCAAAAGTCTCTGGATCTTGACGCCGAAACTGATTTGTAATACATTGTATTATGAAAATGAAAATATCGGCGACGAACATGACGACGATGCGGTTGCCCCGAGATCTGAGGAAACGGCTTTTGCTGGAGGCGAAGCATGAGCACCGATCCTTGAGCAATCAGATTGAAGCGTGTTTAAGATTAGCCCTCGCCGCTATGGAAAACCCCGATTTGCCCCTCCAATTCATCCGGGACATCATGGAGGCTAAAAAGGAGCGGACCTTGGGATTGGCCCGCCCCTTCCGTGTATAGCGCCCCAAAAGGGACCCACCATCAGCAACGTCTCAAGTCCCAGTGGGACGCTCAAGACCTTTCAAAATTTCGCGGTCAATTCAAAAAGTTCTTTCCCAAGGAGCAAGAGATCATCCGGACGGAGATTCGCAAGATTCTTGCGAGTCCCCTGACGGGCCAGGTCAAGAAAGGGTCCTTAGTCGGCGTGCGCGTGCACAAATTTAAGATTCATCACCAGCTCTATCTTTTGGCTTACGAACCCGACGCGAAAGCGAATATCGTCTATCTCTACGCCCTCGATACCCACGAGGGCTTTTACGAAGCGCTCCAGCGCTATCTCCACTAAAATCCTTCGTCATCGTTGATTCAATAAACTTGATGTAAATCATACAGGGGCACGTTCCCATTTGAGAGGGTGGGGACGATGATGGCTAAATGGTTTCGCGGTCTGAGTAAGATCGGCGTCGAGCGGGATCCCGTTCGAAAATGGGCCTTTCACTTGCGCCCCCGGTTCTTTAAAACTCTCGGCCTCCTGGCTTTGCTCGGGGTCGTAGCTATGGGGGGGCTCATGACGTATTCCACCAGCCCGAGTTTTTGCAAGTCCTGCCACATCATGAAGCCGTATTACGACGCGTGGAAAACCTCGAAGCACAATTTCGTGGCCTGCGTTGATTGCCACTATCCTCCGGGATCACCCAAAGAAGTGCTCTGGCATAAATTTCAGGCGTTGTCCCAGGTCGTCAAGTTTGTCACGCGGACCTATTCTTCCAAACCCTACGCCGAAATAGAGGACGCGTCGTGTTTGAGGCCCGGGTGTCACTCAACCCGGTTGTTGGAAGGTAAAGGCAAAGTGGTGGCGGCCAAAGGGGTTATCTTTGACCACCGCCCCCATTTGTCCCAAGCCCGGAGAGGGCGTCAATTGCGATGCGCCTCCTGTCATTCGCAAATGGTGCAGGGGAAACATATCGAGGTGACCTACGATACGTGTTATCTCTGTCATTTCAAGGGACGGGAAAAAGGGCGTTCGATTGAACCGCTGGGAGGATGCACGGGATGCCACGGGATTCCCGATAAATCTTTTAAGATCGGAGGCATGACGTATAACCATAAGGATTACGTGAAGAAGCACGGGATCGATTGTATGAGCTGTCATTCCGAAGTGGTGCAGGGTAAAGGGGAGGCGGAAAAGGATCGCTGTTATACCTGCCATAATCAGCCGGAAAAGCTGGCGAAATATTCGGATGTTCCCTTTATCCACGAGAACCACGTGACCAAGCACCAAGTGGCGTGTTTCCATTGCCATAAGGAGATCAAGCACACCAGCGGCAAGATCGTGGGAGCTTCGAGCGGGGACATTTCCCGCCCAGCCATGCCGGCCTGCGGCCAATGCCACCAAGGCCAGCACGGCGTCCAGGAACAATTGTACAAAGGGATCGGGGCAAAGGGATTGAATGGACACGGATTTCCCAGCCCGATGTATCTCGCCAACGTGGATTGCGTGGCGTGCCATGTGGTGAAGTCTCACGTGAAAGGGACCGGGAGGTATGAAGAAATTACGTTCCGAGGCAGTCAGGAATCATGCGAGAAGTGTCACGGTCCCCAATACAAAGCCATGTGGGCGGAGGCCAAGGCGTTGTTCGATGGGACGTTGGACGCGCTCGACGCCAAGCTGGCGGGGGTCAAAAAGGCGGTGAATGGCCGTGGGGCGGCTCTTACTGAGGTGGCTAATGACTTGGAATTCATCCGGACCGGCCGGGCCGTCCACAACCTGTACTACGCGGCCCGGTTGGTGGCGCGCGCCGATGAATCCTTGAATCGCATTGCGGAGAAGGCGGGTGTTACCGCCTCGTCGTTGGACGACAATCCGTTGGTGAGTGGTCACTTTTGCGGCACGCTTTGCCATAGCAAGGTGGGGGTGAAGGTGCCTCCGGACACCGTCCGATTCAAGGGGAAGGAAATGCCTCATCGCGCCCATTTGGACCTGGGGTTGTCGTGCTACAAATGCCATGACCTGGGAGAGCACAAAAAAATCAAGCTCAAACCCGGCGTAGCCGAGAAGGTTTGCCAGACCTGTCACGAGTAATTCTGATTTTTTTCACGAACCTGATCCAGATCATCTTTGTGGGTAAGAGTCCTTCGGTATGCTTGCCGCATGAATAAAACAGGTTGGAATCTCACGGGGATAGTCGCCGTGGCGGCGCTGGCGCTGTTGACTCTGCCCCAGGCCGAAGAACGCGCCGCCGGCAGTCAGTGCGCGGCGTGCCATGAAGCGGCCGGATCTTCCGTTAAATACCTCCAGCATACGTTGGAAGATTGGCAGCATTCCCCCCATGCGAAGGCCGGCGTGGGATGTGAGACCTGTCATGGAGGCCAGCCTCAAGAAACCGATCCGATGAAAGCCCATCAAGGCGTGAAGAGATCCACCGAGGCGTCGAGCCCGGTGTATTACCGGAACTTGCCCGAAACCTGCGGCCGGTGCCATGAGGGGGAGAAGCAGGCATTTTTGAAAAGCTCACATTACCGGGTCCTCCAGCGGACCGGCAAAGGTCCTACCTGCACCACGTGTCACGGGACCATGGCGGCCACCGTGCTTTCGCCAAAGGCCCTGAAACAAACCTGCAACCTGTGTCACAAAAAACCGGTTGGGGCCCAGGAAACGCTGTTGATTATGAACCAATCGGCGGAATTGTTTCGCGTGGCAGAGGAAGCCGTGGCGGAAACCAAAGCCAAGGGCGGGGACGTGATTCATCTGGAGCAGGATATTCAAGAAGGCCGAAAGGGTCTGCAGGATGCGGCTCGCGAGTGGCACACCTTCAACTTGGAAAAAGTCAAGCGTCATGCCATCCAGGTGTTTGAGAAGGCCAAGGCCGTCAGGGCCAAAGTGAGGCGTCCATGAGTCAGATGGAGGACATGACCCGGCGGCGATTCTTGACGTGGGCCACCGCGTTGTTAGGCGGCATGGTGGCCGCCGTGCTAGGTGGGAGCGGGGCGGCGTACGTGCTGTCTCCCGCTTGGCGAAAGAAACAGGAGGAATGGGTGGAAGTCACCTCCCTAGGGGCCGTGCCAGACGGGGTGCCGACCAAAGTGGATTACGTGAAGCGGAAGATGGACGGTTGGATGGCAATTGAAGGGAAAAGTTCGGTGTGGATCTTAAAACAAAAAACCGAGTTGATAGCCTTCGATCCCAAGTGCACGCATTTAGGATGTCCGTATCGGTGGGATCAGGATAAAGAGGCGTTTTTATGTCCGTGTCACACCGCCGTGTTTTCCAAATCGGGAGAAGTCGTTTCGGGTCCTCCGCCCCGTCCCTTGGACCGTTTCCCCATCAAAGTGGAAAAGGGCGTGATTTTTATCCTCCCTGAGGGTAAAGCTGCGTGAAGGCCGTCGCGGATTGGTTGGACGAACGAACCGGCTGGCGGACGCTCAAAGAGGTCTTACTCGACCGCCACATTCCCAAAGGAGTCAATTGGTTCTATACCTTGGGCAGCGCTTCGGGGTTTCTCTTTACGGTTCAGGCGGTGACGGGGATGCTGTTAGCCATGTACTATGCGCCGTCTCCCGATCACGCCTATGACTCCGTCCGCTATATCACGCACGAGGTTCCCATGGGTTCGTTTTTGCGGGGTCTTCATGCGTGGGGATCCAGCGCGATGATGGTGGTGGTCGTCCTTCACATGCTGCGTGTCTTTTTCATGGGCGCTTACAAGTATCCCCGAGAGGCCACCTGGCTGACCGGCGTGGGATTGCTCTTGGTGGTGGTTGGATTCGGGTTCACCGGGTATCTGCTCCCGTGGGATCAAAAAGCCTATTGGGCGACGATGGTGGGCGCCGAGATCGCTGAGGTCAGCCCGTTTGTCGGAGGGATCGTCGCCAAGGTCATGAAGGGCGGCGATGAATTGGGCGCCGTGACGCTCACGCGGTTCTACGCCATTCACGTGCTGATTTTGCCTGCCTGCATTATCGGCCTACTCCTTTCTCATATGTTCCTGGTGGTATGGCACGGTATTTCCGCCCCGCCCGAACGGATTAACCCCCCATCCTCGCCTTCCCCCACAAGGGGGGAAGGGAAAACCCGGTAAGTTATGTCGTTAGAGAACTGGAAAGAGACTTACCATCGGCGGTACGCCGAATTGAAAGCCCAAGGGAAATCATTTTTTCCCTACATCGTGGCCAAAGATCTCGTGGTTTGTACGGTGATTTTTTTCATCGTCGCGGGGTTGGCTCTGTTCTACGGGGCGCACTTGGAAGATCTCGCCGATCCGACCGACAACACTTACAATCCCCGGCCGGAATGGTATTTTTTGTTCATGTACCAGTTGCTCAAATATTTTCCGGGATCATGGGAACCCATTGCCGCGGTCGTGCTTCCGACGGTGGGGATCGGGGCGCTGTTGTTCCTGCCATTTTTGGACGGCGGTCCCAAGCGCCATCCCCTGGATCGTAAGGGCGTCGTCGGGGCGGGCTTGGCGGCGTTGGCGGCCGTCATTTATCTGGGTATTGAGGGGTACCGTTCTCCACTCACCAATCCCGTCGTGAAGCACGATCCGGCGGTGTTGGAGGGCAGGCGCATGTATCGGGAATTACGGTGCCAGTATTGTCACAGCATTGGAGGACGGGGCGGAGTGGTGGGTCCCGAATTGGATACCATCGGGTCGCGTCGGAATCGCGATTGGTTTACTGATCACTTCCGCAATCCTCAGAAGTTGAAACCCGGTTCCGCCATGCCGAATTTCGGATTGTTGGATCAGGAAATTGAGGGACTCGTGGCGTATATGGCCAGTTTGGGAGGGGGCGCGTATACGTCTGAGGCTCCCCGCTTATTTACCGAACATTGCGCCACGTGCCACCGGATCGGTTCGTCGGGTGAGGATTCGGGTCCCGATTTGTCTCGAGTGGGTCAATATCGAGAGCCCGGATGGCTGGCCGAGTACGTGAAGAATCCTACCAAGATGGACAAGGACGCCGCGATGCCCGGATTTGCCGAAGTGCTGACCCCCGCCCAAATCGAGGATTTGGCTAGATATCTCGCCGCCCAGCGCGGCGCCGCCCCTAAAGGAATTCCCAAGCAGTAACTAATTGCTAAGCTTTTGAGAGTGTTACAATCGATGAAACTAGAAAATCTTGATTTATAATCTGTTTAACCAGATAATAATTGGCTTTAAATATCTGGTTAAACAGATTATAATATAATCACCATGGCACGACCTCGTGGAGTAAAAAAGACCTCTCTCGCCGTCACTCGGGTAGTCACCCGTCTGATGGAATGGGCGGCTCGCGCCCCGGAGGGAACGAAAGATCTCATGCCTCAAGTTTTAGTGCGCATGATCCGCGAACAAATCGGCATGACCCAGGTACAGTTGGCCAGGCGGTGCGGCATGTCTCAGTCCAACGTGGCAGACATTGAAAGGGGCAAGGTGGATGTACAGGTGGGGACGTTACAAAAAATTTTCCAGGCGCTCTCCTGTCGTTTGATTATGGCACCTCAGCCTATGCAGGATCTTGAAGCATTGGTAAGCGCTCGGGCGCGTAAAGCGGCCATCAAACGGGTGGGGCGAGTTGCTGGGACTATGGCGATGGAACAGCAGAAACCGACGGACACGGCATTGGAGGATTTGATTCAAGTTGAGCAGGAAAAGCTGATGCAACGGCGCTCTTCGGAAATTTGGGACACAGAATGAAATTCCATGTGCCTGATGGAGCCACGCCCATCGACGATACGACCGATCTGTTGGTTCCGGGAATAACGACCATTCAAAATTTGAATGCGGTCGAAGCTGAAAATATCCTGGAGGCTTTGGGTCAGCATCTTTCTGCGCGGAAAAATGCCGATGGGTTGTGGTTGGACGAACTATTTCTTCGTCGGGTGCATCGGGACATGTTTGCGAAGGTGTGGCGTTGGGCGGGGCGTTACCGGGATCACGAATTAAATATTGGCGTGCCCGCTCATCGTGTCAGGGAAGAAATAGGGAAGCTGGTGGGGGACGTTCACTTTTGGATGTCCTTGCCACTGGAACGGATGACGACGCTGGAGCGGGCCGTTAGAATTCATCACCGATTATCTTGGATCCACCCTTTTCTCAATGGTAATGGCCGCTATGCCAGATTCGTTGCCGATATCTACCTGTTTTCTCAACATGTCTCGCTACCGGATTGGCCTCAAGATTTGGGAATCGATGGAGAGACTCGACGGCTCTATCTCCAGGCTTTGAAGAACGCCGATCAAGGTCAATTCGAACCCTTAATCACTTTCATAGGGGCTTTGACCAGAAAGAAATAAGTTGGATCGTTCATTTGATGATGATTATCTAGCCGTCAGATCCGTCAATCGCCCCAGGCAGAAATGTTTGCCCCTTAGGGGAAACAGAATTTAATTTGATGATTATTTGACGACCCGAATTTAAGGGGTTCTTGTCCAAGTTTCCGGTTCCTGAAAGTCATTGAGAATAATAGAATTACTTCGCACGGACAGGTGGTTGAGCGGCAAAAAGAGTCCTTGAGTCCCTGAGAACTCCTGAATAATGAATCCCGAGCGCAGTCGAAGGGCATCAGACTGTAAATCTCCGCCCAGCCGTTTCTCGCCGTCCACTCGAAGTCCTGTCATTCCAAAGGTTTCCCTGAAATTACCCACGGATCACTGATCTCCTCCATCGAGTTAGGTTTTGCCTCCTTTGGTCTCGTTTGGTCTGATTTCGCCTGGAGCATTTGATGATAATGTGATGATAGGGTCCTCCCCGCCGTATCAATGTTTGTTCAGCAAAAGTCCGACGTCCCCGGAACCTGCCAAAGAGTTTACGGAAACCGACACTATCTACGCTCATGTCACCCTCAAAGGTTTGGCCAAAGGCGATCATGTGTTGGAAGGAGTTTGGTATCGGCCTAACGGAGTCCGGCAAGCCGTGGCGAAAGTCCCATTCGTCTCGAAGCCAGGAGAACCCAACCGCCTCTTTACCTGGCTAAAATTTGAAGTGCCCGTCCGTCCATTTGATTTCTTGGGGATCATGGAAAGAGAGACCTGGCGTGTGAAGTTGGCCGTGGATGGCCAACCACTCGGAGAGAAGGAATTTATGGTGTGGAGGTGATCGGGGTGAATCAGAAACGTTTTTGGAATCTTGGGATCTTCAGTCTTGTCATGGTGATGGGGTTTCTGGGGTGCTCCCAGAAAGATGAGACTCCCGTGACGACGACCGGGGGCGGAAATAATGATAACAATAATACCACGACCACCTCGACGGGCGTGTTAACGGGGAAGTTCACCAATTATGACAATGCCGCCCTCGCCGGGTTCACCGTGCTGTGCAGTTCGCTCGGATCCTCGACGACCACTCAGGCCACCACAGACCTGACCGGAACGTACACCTTCAGTTCGGTGCCGGCGGGGAGTTTATCGGTCATCTATCAGTGGAATTACCAACTGTATTTTGGCTGGGGCGCCACCATGGGGACCTCGGTCACGGCCGGGCAGACGACTACACTAAATGTTCAGGTGTATCGGGTGAGTTCCATTAATAATCCGAATGTTTATCCCGGGGCCCCGTCGCCCACACTAAGTAATACCCTCTTGGTGGCTCAATCTTTCCAGGCGGCCACCTCGGTGATCCGGGCGGTGAATATCGGGTTTGGCCTCAATTATCAGGGTGTGATGGTGCAGATCCGGTCAGATAGTGGCGGAGCGCCCAGCGGTGTGGTGTTGGCTTCAACGACCATCACTCGCGACTCGTTTCTGGGAGACGTCGGAATATTTTCCTCGGCCCTGAATGTGATTGTGGGAACGACCTATTGGATTGTGTTACCGGGTCCCGGAGGGGCGGGAAAAGCGCCTCAGGAGTTCACCACCACCAATAACTATACTAATGGAGTGGCGAAATTCAGCAGTGATCAAGGCAGTACGTGGGCCTACGATCCCGGTTTCGGAACGTTGTCGTCTCTCGACATGCGGTTCGTGGTCATGTACTGACGCGCCCCTGTATGGAGATGACTCCATGATCCTTCCATGACTCCGTTTAAGCGGGAGTTCAAACCCAAGCCCAATCAAACGGTGATGGATTTAAAATTGGGTGTGGGGGCGCTCATCAAGAAGCTGGGTTGGCTTAAAGTGATGAGAATGGCGCTCATGATTGTTCTCAGCGCGGTGGGCATCACTTGTCTCATTGTCTTATATGACAATTTCTTGCAACATAAATTCGGTTCGGAAAGTTTGTGGCCTGCAGTGGGTCTTAGCAGCCTGGTGGTGTTCATGTATATTTTTAGGCGATTTTCTCCCACTCCCGGCGTGCAGGTGGAGGGCTCGGTCTTGACGATCAATGGTGAGCGGATGGAACGCGGATGGTTGGTGGGATTGAAAGAAGTCGACGGAACCCATTGCGAGATCGTGTTTCGCCGAAAAGCAGGGGGTTCGGAACGCACCGTCCGCCTGGACTTGGCCAACTATGAGGAAAATGACCAACCGAAAATATTTTCGGCGGTCAAGGAATGGGCTCGGCGATCCACGCAATAATCTGGGCTTCATTCATTCGGCTGAGCCTTAAATAATTTCCACGCCACAAATAATCTGAAATAAATATTTCCAAAAATTGAATGGTGGGCAGAAATCCAACCGGGGGTCAGTCCGCTTTTTATCACTTCTTTGGTCCCAAAGTGTTCCCCCATGTGTACCGTGTGGATCGAGATTCAATGTGGCTGGCAATTGGAATCGAACTCCCTGCCCCAGCGAGGTGATCGTCAAATAATCATCAAATAAACCAGACGAAACCAGACGAAGAGAGACGAAGTCAGACGACTTATCCGTACCGACGAAAAATTTATCCTCCGCATCTCTTGCGATAAATCCTTGAAAACATCGGAGCCCTTCGACTGCGCTCAGGGCAACCATGTTGATTAAATCTCAAAGATTCAATGGAGCTGGCGACAGGGATCGAACCTGCGACCTGCTGTTTACAAATCGCGGAGGACGGGTCGCCGGAACCCACGCCATGACAAGCAAGTTTTGGTACGACAAGGAAAAAGGGATTTTGAAATTTGATCGTTAGAGATCGTTATGATTGTTTATGTACCGCTTTGGTTACACGAATCTTACACGGTTTTTGACCTGTTGAAAATTCGACAGACAGTCACCAAAATAGGGGTGGTTGATTGTGAGGTGGGAAGGACCATACTATAGATTGCAGGGGAGGTGATGATTTCATGTCTGGATTGAAGCAACAAGTTATTCAAATGATTCGTGCACTTCCTGACAAAGTCAGCGTGGATGATATCCTGAGTGAGCTTTACTTCAAGCTTCAGGTGGATAAAGGATTAAAAGAGTTGGATGCAGGCAAAGGCATATCCCATCAAGCGGCTAAAAAAAGGTTAGGACGGTGGCTGAACCCAAAATAATCTGGTCGCCGGAAGCGCTCGATCATCTCGATCAAATCGCTCGTTATATCGCTGAAGATTCCATTCGCTACGCCACCATCGTGGTCTCAAAGATAACGGCCATCGTGGAATCCATCCCGAGCTTTCCGAAGGTGGGAAGGATGGTTCCTGAATATCATGACGAACGCATTCGCGAACGGATTTACGATAATTATCGCATCGTGTACCGCTTGAAAAACTCACACATTGAAATCGTCGCCATCTGTCACGGAACCAAACTGTTCGGTCGTCTGATCTAGGAGTTTGACCAGGGTTTTTTAGTCCAGTTCGTTACTTATCGTGCTCCGACACACCTATATTACGAACCTGCGGTTGGTGGGGGCGGATCACCACACCATGAAGGAGCTCGCGGGCCACGCCAATTACCGTACGACGGAAATCTATACCCACGGCGACTCCGTCTCCAAACGTCACGCGGTGGACGCGTTGGATACGTTTTTCGGGGCATTGCCGCCTGGAAACGGTGAGGTGAGCCTGACCACATCAGATAACCCAATGGGGGCTTAATACGGAGAGGTGGTGTCTGAATCTCCTCCTTCTCAGACTCACCCCGGTACTTCATTGGAAAGAGGGGGTATAATTCTGGATTAAAGATTCCAGGTCACTGCACCCAAAGAAGCCTTCTGATCCTGATTTAGATCATGTTGGCTAATTTCGGAACACCCTAACATAGATCATTGTGAGACGGCGGTTTCTGGCTCTCTTGACGTGGTGTGCCGTCACTGTGGGGATGACGTCACAAAGTCATGCCGACGAAACCGTGGTAAAGGAACGTATCGATAAACTCGCTTCTCAAATCCGTTCGTCGTTCAAAAGTCCGGCCGATGCGGCTCATAAAAAACGCCTGGCCATCATCAGTTTTGAAAATGTAAGCGAGCAAGCCAAGAAGCAAGATATCGGTCGAGGGGTGGCGGAACTATTGGCAAATAGGTTGGCACAATCCGGTTCCTTTACCTTGATTGAGCGCCAGCAACTGGAAAAAATCCTTGAAGAGCAAAAGTTGGGTTTGAGTGGGTTGATTGATGCCGATTCCGCCAAGCAAGTGGGCCAGCTCCTCGGAGCGGAAGCCATTGTGATGGGGAGTGTGTCGGAGATAGGGCAGTATTACTCCATTAACTCCCGCGTGGTGGATGTGGAAAGCGCGGAAGTTCTCGCCTCGGCCTCGGTGGATATCAAGCGGGAGGATCTCACTAAGGAAATCATCAAGTTCATGGTGGTGGTGGAGAAACGCTCCCCGTTTGTTTCGGCTTTGCTCTCGGCGGTGATCCCGGGATTGGGGCAGTGGAATAACGGCGACAGTTTGAAAGCGTTGTTATTTGAGGGCGCATCGGTGGGATTGGGTGCCGTGGCGTTCACGACCTATACGAGTGCCAACCAAAAATACGATACCTATTTGGCCGCAACCAATACGGCTGATGTCGTGGCTCGGTACAAAGAATCACAGGATCTGTATAGCGCTATTTTCATGTACGAATATGCGTTGGGGGCACTGTGGTTTTTGAACGTCGTAGACGCTTATTTGGGTGCGGCCAGTGAACCGGAGAAAAAAATCCAAGAACAACATTCGTCAATGCCTTTTCGGTTTCAGTGGGGTCGGGATTCCAGTGGAGCGTTGATTCCCGGTCTTGTCTTGAGGACGGGTTTCTAGAATGGTCGGCAAGGGTGTGAAACTATTGTTTTGCGTCGGCGGGTTGTTGGTGGCGGGGTGCGCGAAAACCGAACACCGGAACATCTTCGATCCAAAATATGACCAAGGGGCGGGGGTGATCCATGGCGTGGTCACCCTGGGTTCCTCGGTTCAGACGGTGAGCGGGGCTATCGTGACCTTGAGTGACGGGATACCGAACTCGGCGACAACTGATGACCTTGGGAATTTTCTCTTATCCAATGTCCCAATAGGTAAACATACCATTCAGGTGTTGAAGAGTGGGTATCTGGTAGATACCGCTCCGTCGGCTAAAATTAATTTTAATGGGGAGTCGGTGGAAGCGGGATTGATCCCATTATTTTTGGCTGATGGCATTCTCACAGGAACGGTGAGGAATGGTGATAATAACCCTGTTTCAGACATTCCGATTACCTTTTATCGCGCAGGTCCTTCTGGCAGTGGTCACATGACCACGACGAATGCCTCAGGGGTCTATCGTTTTGACTCGGCCATCGTCGGAAACCTTGTGGTGAAAGTGAATGTCACGGGAACGCCTTATTACGGGGTTTTGAACGGAACGGCATCCGAGTTGCAGTTTGCCACCAGTGTGACATCAGGGGCTACCACCTCTTTCAATGTGACCCTCTTTCGCGTGAGCGTTGAAAATAAGCGTGGGAGCGACGCATCTTCAGCTCCGACGGGTTGGACGGCTCAGTCATTCAAAGCCGCTCATACGAGCCTCCGAGGAGTGAGAATTGGAGGGTATCTATCGTACTCCGATACCACCGACGTGGAAATTAGAGCCGACGCGGGTGGCCAACCGAATACGACGGTCTTGGGGACCGCATCATCCGGCGCTAGTCTAGGCATGTTTTCTTCGGCTATCACGACTGTTGTCGGAACGACGTATTGGCTTGTGGTGAAGAAAACGCTAGGTCCAGGGAATTTTTCCGGGGATTATACGAATAATAATGCGTATACCAATGGATCATTGATGGCCAGCGGCGATTCTGGTGGCACTTGGACGGCCACCGATACCAACCTCGACATCGTGTTTTCTCTTCTGTATTAAGCTCACGACCTACCGCGACCTTATTTTTTAAAGGTCCAATACCTGATTGATGGGGAAGTGGGCCCCGGGGCCCACTTCCGAGAATTTCCCGCCGTCAATTCCTGCAATGCTGAGTATCGCCGTCCACTCTGATCTCCCATTTGGGTGGTCCGGACAGACCTATTAATCATAGTGATACTTTCTATCAATACTATTGTCTTGAGAGGGAAGTTATCAGGCGTTAGCAGGAGGTTAGGTTGTCGGCGTTCTTCCATATGGGAGAATTACACGCCTTGATCCTTGGGAAACGCTGGTCCTCCGCCCTTTTCATGTTCGCCGCGCTATGGGCATGCTCGTTGCCCGCTTTTGGAGCAGGTTCGCATGGGCCATGGGCCGTGGGGGTGAATTATCCGGGCTTGGGTCTGCGATATTTCCTCAATGATAGCTGGGCCGTGGAAGCCAAAGGACAATTTGAATCAAGTATTTCTGTCCTCGGTCTGAGAAGCTATTTGTACTTTGACCCCCACGCCCACCTCCCGCTCTTCGCGGGTTTTGAAGCAGACTACCTCTCCTTCAAAGGCGAAGTCAGTGAGGGGGCCGGATGGGCTGCCGAAGTATTTGTGGGAGTGGAATACTTCCTGACCAAATCATTTTCATTCCAGATGGATATTGGTCCCGCGTGGATTTCCCTCCAGGATAGGAATTATCCCGTCTCGGTGTCCGGCATCGAGTACGTGGTGAACTTTGGGCTCAATGTTTATTTTTAGGGAGGGAGCAGTGACGTTCAAGGCGATGTTGGTGATCAGCGGGATGTGGATCGTGTCGTCCGACGTGTGCTTTGCGGGGGTCGGTGTGGGGATGCCCGGCGTCGTGAAGAACAAGGTGAAGGAATTGGATGCGAAGGTGCGGGAATACAAGGTGTCATTCGCCCCGACGAACCTGCGCGCGATCTATCTGTCGGCCACCCAAATCTCCTTGGTTTGGCAGGATCACTCCGCGCTCTGTCTCGTATGTGGCTAACACGTGTTAATAACCACATTTCTACCGCGAGCAATGGGATCTCAATTTTTACCGTTGGGGCTACTACAGGAAGCCGGCTAACCATTAATAATAAAATGTCCGATATAGAAGTATCGCAAAATACCATCCAGAGCGTTGAAATTGGCATTAACATGGGAATGGTAGTAAACAAATATTATGGTTATCCTGACAAATCAAACTCAACCATACCTGAGCAAGAAATCAATGGCAATATCCTCGACACGGTGACGGTGAAGCACAACCGGATCCTCAACGCTTCTCAAGGTGATGTGGTGGTATTTGGAACCGTCGGCAATCTGATCCTGGTCAAGATTCAGTAGTTGGACTTCGCCATCCTTATTGGTACTATTACACATTTATCATATGAGATATTGTCTTTTTTACACATTTAATATAAGATAATCCATGTGAATCGACTAGCACTTGTACAGCTTCAGGAATGGAAGCGGAATCCTGGCCGCAAACCTCTTATCGTTCGAGGGACACGTCAGGTGGGCAAAACGTGGGTGCTGAAGCGATTCGGAGAGATGGCCTACCAAGATGTCGCCTATTTTAATTTTGAGGAGGACAAGCGCCTCGCCTCGTTCTTCAAAAGTGATCGCTCCCCGGAAAAAATTATCTCCAACCTCTCGCTCTATCGGAAGGCCCCGATCAAGCCTGAAAAAACGCTCGTCGTCTTTGACGAGATTCAGGAATCCAACGAGGCGTTGAACTCGCTGAAGTATTTTTGCGAGGAGGGCGCTGGGTATCACGTGGCCGCGGCAGGATCCCTTCTCGGAGTCAAACTCTCCGTGCCCGGTTCCTTCCCTGTCGGCAAGGTCGAGTTTCTTGATATGCATCCTCTGGTCTTCCCGGAATTTCTCGAGGCCTCCGGGGAGGTCCAGCTTCGCGGCCTCCTGGAACAGACTGTCGAATTTCAACCGTATCCCGAACCCTTCCACGAACGGTTGATCGAACTCCTTCGGTTGTACTATTTCATCGGGGGTATGCCCGAAGCCGTCTCCGCCTACTGGGCACATCGCGATCTCGACGCGGTCAGGAAGATTCAGAAGGATATTCTCGGAGGGTATATTCTCGATTTCGCCAAACATGCGCCGGCGTCGGATATTCCGAAACTCTCCACGCTTTGGGAATCGCTTCCCGCTCAGCTGGGTCGTGAGAACAAGAAGTTCATGTATGTGGTCGCGCGAAAGGGCGCGAGGGCGCGGGATTACGAGGATGCCTTAAAATGGCTTCTCGACGCCGGGCTGGTAATCGCGTGCCACCAGGTCTCGACGGGAAAGATTCCCCTTAAAGCCTACGCGGATCCCTCGGCGTTCAAATTGTATGCGTTCGATGTCGGGTTGCTGGGCGCGCTCGCCGGCCTCTCGCCGCATATTCTGGTCGAGGGCGACGCCATCTTTCGAGAGTTCGAAGGCATGTTTGTCGAAAACTATGTCGCCCAACAATTTCACGCGCTTCCTGGTTCGGAACTTTATTATTGGGCGAGCGCCCCCTCCGGGCTGGCGGAGCTGGATTTTGTCGGAGAGAGCAAAGGACGCGTCTATCCGTTGGAAGTCACGGCAGGCCTGAACCTTCGAAGCAAAAGCCTCGACTCGTTCGACAAAAAATATGCCCCGCCGCTTCTCTGCCGCGCGAGCCTTCAAAATCTGAGAAAGGATGGGCGGAAGGCAAACTTCCCGCTCTATGCGATTCACCTGTTTCCGAATCTCTGCCGAAATTAATCTTTAAACAGATCTTTAAATAGCTGGTTGACTAAAACTGGCTCTGGGGTCCGGAAAAATAAGACGGGGGTCAGGCCCCAACTTTAAACTTCGGGATTTCCAACGCCTGAGCCCAATAAGCTCAAGCGTGTTGGGTTGACGCTATCTCTTTTTTCCCAGAAGTTCCAAATCCGCCAGGTCTTGGCGGCGTCCGACCGCCTTCTTGTTTTTGATGAGATCGCCCACTCCGAGAAAGAAGACGCGTTGGGCGCCGTAACGTCCTTTGATTTTTTGCTTCCAGGCGCGCTCGAATGGGACGCCCCGGAGCGAGGTGAGGAGGTCTACGCGCACCGGCTCGTAACCGAGCTGGATGATGTTCCCTTTTCGGGTGAGGTCGCCGACTTTCAGATTAGTGAAGGAAAAACCGAAATCCTTCAAGGCGCGAAGAATCCGCTCGGCGTTGGCGGTAGTCCGTTCGATCAAAAGATCCATGTCTTTGGTGTAACGCGGCTCAGCATGGAAGCCGAGCGCGTAGGCGCCAACAATGCAGTAACGAACCTTATGCTTGTTGAATGATGCGAAGAGATCCTCGAAGTCCTTTTCGCGACGCACGCGCCCTCCGCTTTCCAAACTTTTTGAATTGTTCCCTTAACCATTGCATGATCTCAAGACGCTGGGTGGGAGTCATCCGGTGGTAGTAGGCGGCGTCGAACCGTTCCGCTTCGGCAAAAGAGGAAGTCATGTGGATCCAATGATTTTTCATGTCTGACAACCTTATAATACTATGCCATCTCGACGGCGGCAATCAGCGGTCGGAGGGTTTCCTTCGCACGAGACTTTGGTGACGGCGCCACAGCTGGATTGAAGAGGGCACCCGTGGCAAGATCCCCGGCGGAAGGACCGGTAAAGCAAACAACCGGCGCCGCCCACAATTCCTACCAGCCAGGCGACATCCATTAAGTCCATGTCAGATCCCCCATCCCAACAACAGACCACCTTGATAGATGGTGAATGCCACCGTCCAGGCCAGAACCATTTGATACCCGAAGGCGATGCCGAACCACTTCCACGTGCCGAATTCCTGTCTCATGGCGACCGCCACTACCATACAAGGCATATAGAGCAGGACAAACGCCATGAAGGCATAAGCGGCCAAGGGTGTGAACTGGCGCGTAATGGCCCCGCGGAGAGGCAAGCGCTCGTTTCGTTCCTCGGCCGATTCCGCGCTCGAAAGGCTGGCCACTCCCACGGTGGAGAAGACGTTGAGGGCCGCTTGACGGATGGCGACGATAAATGACGCGCCCACTTCTTTAACGTCTTCAAGGAAGGCCGGAGGGGCGGCGGCGTTGTCAGCCTTGGCCGTGTAGATTTCCCCCATGGTGCCGACGACGATTTCCTTGGCGATGAGACCTGAGACGAGCGAGGAAGCGGCTTCCCAGGTGCCGAACCCGATCGGGGCCAATGCCGGGGCGAGAATCTGACCCGTCCGGCCCAGGTACGAATCTTTTTTCTCCGCGACCCCCCATGGAAGGTTCAACAGAAACCACACGAAAATGGATACCGCAAAAATGTAGGTGCCGGCTTTGATGAGAAAATGCTTTCCCTTTTCCCACGTGTGAATCATGAGGCTCTTGAATGAGGGCATTCGATAGGGGGGGAGTTCCATGATGAACATGGGGGCTTCCCCTCGAAAGAGGGTGTGTTTGAGAAGGATACCCATGAGCACGGCCAGCGCGATCCCTAATACATAGAGCGACCAGAGCACGGTCCCAGCTGAACGGGGGAAAAACGCCCCGATAAAAACGACGTATACGGGTAAGCGCGCGCCGCACGACATGAGAGGGATGAGCAGAGCGGTCAATGCTTTGTCCCGAGGATTTTCCAAGGTACGGGTGGCATACACGGCTGGCACGTTGCAGCCAAATCCCAGAAGCATCGGAATGAAGGATTTGCCGTGCAAGCCCATGCATTGCATGGCCCGATCCATGACGAAAGCCGCCCGGGCCATATAACCGCTACCTTCCAGAAACGTGATGAAAAACATCATGGCGAAAATGACCGGAACGAATACCAGGACGAAGCCCACACCGGCGATCACGCCGTCCGTGGCCAGGGAAACCGTCCAATCCGGGGCGCGCAGGAGCCCGAGGGCGGAGGCGGCCCATCGCTTGAACGGCCCGCCCGTCATGGCGTCCATCCAATCGGCAAACGGCGTGGAGACGTCAAAGGTCAATTTGAACATCATCCACATGGCGGCCAAAAAAATCGGGATCCCCAGGAAACGGTTAAGCACGATCCGATCGATCTTCTCCGTGATTTCCATTTTGTTGAGAGCCGGTTTTTTCAGCGCTTTGCGGGTGAGGCCGGAGGCGAGCGCGTAGCGTTCGTCGGTCAGGATGGATTCCATCGTGTCTCCGTGGGCGGTCAGAAGATGATGCGTGACTTCGGCCCACGTCTTTTTGAGGACGAGATCTTCGGTTAAGTTCGTTTCTTCCAGGACGCGGCGGTCTCCCTCGAGTAGTTTCAAAGCCAGCCATCTGGCTGGATATTTCTCAGCGAGCGCCGGATGGCTGTGGCTCACCCATTGCTGGAGATGCGCCGCGGCTGGCTCAAGATGTTCACCGTAGTGCAAGGAGGCGGGGGGCGTGGAGGCACCCCTCACGGCTTCCATCAACATGGGAAGCCCTTCGCGTGTCGTAGCCACGGTGGGAATGGCTTGAGCCCCCAAGGTTTGCTCCAGAAGGCGGGTATCGATCCGATACCCCTTTTGGATCGCCTCATCCTGGGTGTTTAAGGCCACGACCGGGGGGGTCCCCGGTTCC
>OBEQ011846190.1_pt1 | contig 18120 bp, 14 predicted proteins | sample 1670901 | NCBI WGS metagenome assembly OBEQ01 (sample SAMEA104232315, study PRJEB22302) | groundwater metagenome | biome: forest; feature: aquifer; material: groundwater | place: USA | collected 2011-08-07 | depth 5.4 m
GGGTGAACGTCGGGTGTTGGCGTCCTGCATCGCGGCGGCATGCCTGATTCTGGCGCCCGTCGCGGCGCAGGCCAACGGCGGCGGCGGCGGCGGCGGCGGTGGCTCCGCCACTGCCGGCACGAACAGCCTGGCCAGCGCGGCCAACGCCAGCGGCGGCACCGGCGCGCAGCCGGGCGGTCAGGGCGGCGCGGCCGCGTCGATCAACGGCGCACCCGGCAGCCCGGCCGTGGCCGCCGACGGCACCGGCGGCGGCGGTGGCGGCGTGGGCCGCATCTTCCTGCGCGCGCGCCCGGGCGGCATCGAGCTGCCCGGCGCCACGGTCAGCCCGGCGCCCGGCCAGGGCGCGCTGCGCGTGCAATAGCGCGGTCGGCGCCGCTCCGTGGCAAGATTGCCAGACCCATGATGCGAGTGCCGCTTCTCGACCTGTCGGCGCAGAACCAGCCCCTCCGGGCTGACGTGCTCGCCGCCATCGCCCGCGTCGTCGACTCCGGCCACTTCATCATGGGGCCCGACGTGGAGGCCTTCGAACGCGAGCTGGCCACCACCACCGGCGCCACACATGCGATCAGCCTGTCGTCGGGCACCGATGCCCTGCTGGTTGCGCTCATGGCCCTCGGTGTCGGCCCCGGCGACGAGGTCGTGACCACGCCATTCTCCTTCTTCGCCACCGCGGGCGCGATCGCGCGCCTGGGCGCGCGGCCCGTCTTCGCTGACATCGATCCGTCCACGTTCAACCTGGACCCCGTCGCTGCCGCGGCCGCCTGCACGTCGCGCACGCGTGCGCTGATCACCGTGCACCTCTACGGTCGCGCGGCGGCGCGGCCGGCCGTGACCGTGCCGGTGATCGAAGACGCCGCGCAATCCATCGGCAGCGCGCCGCTCGCCGGCCTGTGTGGCTGCCTGTCCTTCTTCCCGTCCAAGAACCTGGGCGCCTTCGGCGACGCGGGCGCGCTCTACACGGACGACGCTGCGTTCGCCGACCGCGTGCGCCTCTTGCGCACCCACGGCGGACGGCCCAAGTACTACCACCAGGCCATCGGCGGCAACTTCCGCCTCGACACCCTGCAAGCTGCGGTGTTGCGCGTGAAGCTGCCGCACCTGACCGGCTGGACCGCGGCGCGTCGTGCCAACGCCGATCGCTACCGCCGCCTGGCCGCGGCGCACGCGCGCTTCCCCGCTGAAATCCGTCTGCCCGACGACGCGCCCGGCCACATCTACAACCAGTTCGTCATCCGCACACCGCGTCGCGATGCGCTGCGCGAGCACCTGACCAGGGCCGGCATCGGCACCGAGATCTACTACCCGGTACCCTTCCACCTTCAGCCATGCTTCTCGTATCTCGAGCTGCGCGAGGGCAGCTTCCCGCACGCCGAGGCCGCTGCCCGCGAGGCGCTCGCACTGCCCATCTACCCCGAGCTGAGCGAGGCGCAGCAGGTGCACGTGATCGATGAGATCGCGGCCTTCTTTGGAGGTACCTCGTGACCGTCAAGATTGCGGTCATCGGCGCGGGCGCCTGGGGCATCAACCACGTGCGTGCCTTTGCCCGGGCCAAGGATGCCGAGCTGGTCATGGTCTGTGACGCCTCCGAGGAGGCGCTCGCACGTGTGAAGTCGATCGCGCCGCACGCCAAGCTCGGCCGCGACCTGTTCGAGGCGCTCACCAGCGCCGACGTCGAAGCGGTGGTACTGGCCACGCCGGCGCCCGCACACGCCGAGCAGGCCGTCGCCGCGCTCGCCGCCGGTCGCCACGTGCTGGTGGAGAAGCCGCTCGCCCTGCGCGTCAGCGACGCCGAGCTGGTCGTGGCGGCCGCCAGGCGAGCCAAGAAGACCCTCATGGTGGGGCACCTCATGCTCTACCATCCGGTCGTCGACATGCTGAAGGCCATGGTCGACAAGGGCGAGCTGGGCGACCTGCTCTACATGTACGCGCTGCGCGTCAATCTCGGGCGCGTGCGCCGCGACGAGAATGCGATGTGGAGCCTGGCGCCGCACGACATCTCGATGATCATGCACATCGTCGGCGCCCAGCCCGAGTCAGTCAGCGCGCGCGGCGGCAGCTACCTGCAGAAGGGCGTCGACGACGTGGTCTTCCTGAACCTGCGCTTCCCCTCGGGGCTGATGGCGCAGGTGCAGCTGTCCTGGCTCGACCCGCGCAAGGAGCGCCGCCTGACCATCGTGGGCGCGCAGAAGATGGTCGAGTTCGACGACGTGCACCCCGTCGAGAAGCTGCGCATCTACGACAAGGGCATCGATCGACCGCCCACGTTCACCGAATACGCCGAGTACCTGTCGATCCGTAACGGCGACATCTTGATCCCGCGTGTCGGCATGGCCGAGCCGCTCGAGCTGGAGTGCAAGCACTTCCTCGATTGCGTGCAAGCAGGTAAGCAGCCAATGTCAGACGGTGACTCCGGCCTACGTGTGGTGCGCGTGCTGGAAGCGGCACAGCGCTCGATGGATGTGGACGGCGCGCCCGTGCAGATCCCTCGCGCTCCCGGAGTGCATCGGTGAGTGCTTCGGTCCGCGCGTAACTCGCCCCTCACGCACACCTAGCCGCACACTTGACACATCGCGCCAGCAGGCTGTAGCGTGGTGCCGGGCATAACATTGCGGATCATCGGCATCGGGGCCTAGGCAGTGGCACGTCGGTGAGCGCTGCGCGGGGGCATCAAGGGCAAAGACGTCCAGGCGGGCTGCCAATAGCCCCGAGGTTTCGAACCCTTGCCAAGCCAGACGCCGAATTCGGACGAGCCGTTGCGGAAATGATGTGATGGCACTAAAGATCTCCGGAGTGCGGTCGTTCTTTGATTCGTGGGTGCGCGCTCTTTTGATAGTCGAGAGAGATGTTAGCTTCGGTCGTCGAGTACGACACTCGGCTGCCGCGCTCATCCATGGCGGCGGAACGGCCACCAAGGACCACAAAGACTAGCGCTGTCTCAGGGCAATCCGGTTCGGCATTTGAACGTGTGACCTCAGGGATGTGTCCAATGGCCGGCGTTAAGGAGAAATCGTCATGCTGACTAGGATGGAGAATCGTCATGCTGAGTAGGACTTGGTCGGTCGGCCTCGCAGTACTCGTCGTCGGCACCTTGGCCTGCAGTCAGGGCCGCAGCGGCCCCGACCTCATGGCGCCCGAGATCGTACCCGCGGCTCAACCGGCGACGATGCCGGGCGGCGCGGTGGCGGGTCGTTTCTGGGGCGAGATCGATCCCAAGGCCGGCAAGATCGGTCTCTATCCCATTCACGAGGGCAACGTAATCTATCGCGCCGAGCAGATCCTCAGCGCGGTGAACTTCCAGTACGGCACCCAGACGCAAGAGACTCCCCCGTGCGCGCCGGGCGGAACATGCCTGCCAGGGGCCAATCTGGTGACCCTGTTCACTGACCAGAACACCACGACGTACGTCGAGGCCGGTGATTGCTACAAGAACGGCCTCACCTTCACCGGTGACCGAACGTGCGGCGGGTTCTATCAGGCGGGCAATGCGTGCACCCAGGACTTCACGTTTTGCGGGGACATCCAGATCACCAGCAACGTGACGTTTGGCGGCGCGGTGGGTGCCATGCCCGACGTCGTCCTCGACATCGGCAATGTGCCGGCTCAGCCGTCGACCATTCTGGGGTGCCGCCGCAACAATACAGCGGGTGGCGAAAGCGGCCTCTGCAACGACGATGGCCCGACCAAGATTGCGGCGGCGACGAGCAACTTCGTGCCTCAGATCTCCCCCGACTTCAACACGCTGCCCTGCGCCTACTGCTATGGCAACAAGACCCGTTCGATCGCGACCAACCGGCCTGCGCTTCAGCACACCGTCATCAGCGGCGCGAGCGCAGAGAAGGCGTTGGCTTTCACCACCAAGACCGTACTCAAGCTCTCGAACGGCAACAGCTTGAACACGACGTTCATCGTCTACTTCGCCAAGCCTGCGGTCAATGCGCCGGGCGCACAGATCGGCTACTCGGATGTGAACGGGTCCCCGATCAACTGCGTTGGGAGCATTCCGACGCGCGCGCTCATCAAGGGTGGTGGCTTTGGTCCTCCGGCCGCCTGCATCGCCGCGTCATTCCCCGGCAGCTGCCCCGAGCTCGGAGCCCCTGCGGCGGGTTACACCGTGAGTTTCGCGGGGCTTGCGAACCAGTCACCGCTCGAATGGTCGGACACGCAGCTTCGCTCGCAGAGCTTGCCTACCGACATCTACGGCTGCACGGCCACGGTCACCACGCCGGTCGGAACGGTCACGACCGATGACGATCTGCAGCTGTGCAGCGGCAACCTCCGCCGCTGGACACCGTCGGGCTACCTTGGACGCTCGCGCGTTGGAGGCGGCAAGACCAACGGCTTCGCCGTCGTCATGGGCGGCCTGAGCGACACCAACTCGGTCGTGGCTTCGAACACGATTCAGAGCATGCCGCTGCCCCGCTGCTCCAATCCGTCGCCGGCGTTCACCACGCTCACGACCCAACTTCCTGCGGGTGCCGGCCTGTGGGCACCGGCCAGCACGGCGGCCTCGGACGGGATCTACTACGTCGGTGGGGCGGATTCAGGCAACACTTGCTCGAAGCGGGCATTTCGCTTCACGTACTCGGGCGGCGCCACGGGAACGTTCACGGCCCTGCCTGACCTTCCCGTCGTGCTGTGCCACGGGACCGCGGTCAACGTCTTCGATAGAACGAGCGGTTCGGAATACGTGGTCGTGACTGGCGGACTTACCTTCCCGGTTCATCGTTTGCCGGAGGTTCCAGCGCTGAGCGACACGGATCTCTCGCCTACGGCCACTTACATTTGGACGGTCGGAGGCGCGGCTTGGACAACCTTCAACGGGATCGGGTTGCAACGCTGGAACATGGGCGGCGCGGGCCACCGGGATGCGACGGCCGTCAACAACAAGGCTCTCTTCGTGGGCGGTGCGACGTCGGTGGCGAACTTCGCGCCCGCCGTCAGCAGCGTGAACGTGCTGACGGTCACTGCAGGAACCCCTTCCTACGCCGCAGCGGCCGGGCTTCCCCAGGCTCGCTCGGCACCTGCCGTGGTGGACCAGGGCGGAAACTTCTATGTCCAGGGCGGAGCAACGACGGTGGTTACTTTCGAAGATGGCCGCTCCGAGCTCTTCCGCATCGCGGCGCAGCCGCTGGGTGGAGCATGGACGACCGTCACTACAGGCCCGCTGGCACGGCAGGGGCACCTTCTCATCCTCAGTGACTTTGCCGAGACCCTACCGAACGACACTCTGTCGCGGCTGCTGATGGTCAGTGGCAGCGATCGCTTCGCCTTCCCCCAGCCCGACGAATTCAACCCGTAAAGGCTATCGCCTTTCCTGCCCTATCGCCGCGCCGAGCGCCAGCGCGCGCCGTTGCCAGGTTGCCCCCGCCGCCCGCGAACAACCAGCTCGGCATTTTTTCGCCGGCCCGCAGCTCATTCATCTGCGTGGCCCGGCGAGTCTGCATTCCGATGACATCCGCTCGACGGAGCAAGTCATCGCTGGCAAGGCACTACGGGCGCTTCTCCAGGACGGCAGAGGCGCCTGTGGAGAGTACGTCGAGCAGGGCTGTCCTCTCGATACGTGGCACTAGCTTGCGCGCCAGGCGGCCCGTCAACGTCGCGTGCACCTGAAAACTTCGAACGACAAATCCCTGCCGCTCGGCCAGCGCGCGGAAGCTTTGGTGGGTGATGTCGTTCAGGTCGCGGAACTGACGCACGTCGCGAACGCGCTCGGGCGCGTTTCCTAGACCTGGGTACGCATCGTAGAGCTCAGGCCGTCGCTGTGCCTGCCGCTTGAGCGCCTCGATGATGGTCCTCTCGGAGAACAGAAGGTTGGTCCACGGCAACTTGAGCCCCACCTTGAGATGAAGACCGTACTTGCTATTGATGGACGAAAAAGTCGGGATGAGTACTACTCCGCCAGGACGGAGCACGCGCGCCAGCTCGCGCAAGACTGTCTCGGGATCGCTGAAATGCTCGAAGACGTTGTCGGCATAAACGGCGTCGAAACTCGCATGGTCTAGGGCGAGATTGCTGGCGTCCATCTGCATGAATGACACCGGCAGGGGAGGCCGTCCGCTCTGCCGGGCGATCTCGGCGGCCAGACGCCGCCCATACAGCACATGGTCCACGTTGAGATCGATGCCCACGACGCGCTTGGCACCGATGGCCGCGAGGTAGCAGGTGATACCGCCATGACCGCAGCCAATCTCGAGCACCGTCTTGCCCCAAAGGGGCGGCATGGCCGTGCCGACGCGAATGCCGTGCCACACCTTCGTCATGAACTGCTCGGTCGTATAGCCGAGTGCGTACTCCTCGGTCCATGGATCGGCGCCGATGCGCTTGATCTGGGCTCGCAATGGACTGGGCCAGATGGAGGCGAGCGCATCTAGCAAGGCTACGCCGACGGGATTGGGAGAGGCGGGATGGCTCATGCGATCTCCGGATCGTTCGCGGCAACGGGTTGGGGGGCCCGGCTCATTTGCAGCACGCTCACTCATGCAGAAGTCCGCGCCCGACGCAAGCGTCGGCCCACGAGGGAGCGCAGATCGTGCCCAAGCTCGCGGTGAGTTCCTGCAACGGTGACCAATGCCAACCCCAGCACCACGCACGCGAAGGCGTTCTGGAGCACATCGATCGCAGCGTTCGACGAGGCCAATCTCGGCGCGAGGACGCAACTGGTGCCGGCGACCACCACGCTCGCGACTAACGATCTCGGCTCGAGCGGCAGAGGAAACGTCGAGACCGCCATTCCGCAGCTGAGCGCCAAGCTGACCACCGCGCCGGCGAGCTGAGCGAGCGCCGCGGCCACGGCGCCGTACTGTCGCGCGAACAGCCATACGACCGTGAGATTGACCGCGCTCGCCGTCAAGAAGGTGACCGAGATGCGGGCGGTGGCCTTCGAGTAGAAGATCTCAGCAGCCACGGCAGAGTAGATGAGGTGACCGAACGCCGCGGCTGCCAGCAGGCCGACGAGCGGCGCGGCGTCGGCATAGGATGGCGCCAGTACGTGTCGCACGACGCTGCCTCCGAGCGTGGCAGCTCCCACGACGGCAATGCCGCCGAGGGACATGAGAACCCGCAGAACGCGGCGAGCAGCCAAGAGGGCCTCGCTCTTGCTCAGGTCACTACGCCAGCCGAAGTAGAGCGGCGAGTAGCCAGTCGCGAAGGCCCCTGTCACGATCATGAGCGGTGATGCCACGCGCGCGGCCACTCCCAAATGGCCAACGGCCGCAGCGGTCGTGACGGCTCCGAGCACCCAGCGGCCGACGAATTGCTGCGCCCAGGCACCGGCGTGATGCGGAACCAGCGGAAGGCCGTAGTGGAGGCTGTCGATCAACAGCTTCATCTGGAAATGACCGCGCAAGTCGGAGCGGTGGTTCCACCAGGCGACGACCGCGAAGAGCACCCCCGTGACGAGCGAAGAAGTGAGCACACCGCGGGCTCCCATGTGGAACCCGACCAACAGCGTCATGGTGATGGCCGTGTTTGTCAGGGCGAAGGCCGCAGCCAGCTTCGCGGCGAATCCGGAGCGCTGGCGCGCCTCGATGAGCCGGCGCTGCAAGTCAGGTGCAGCTTGAAAGAAGGCGCTCGTGAGCGCGAGATCCATGAGCGGATGAAAAGGAACGTCCGGGAACCAGCGTGCAAACAAGAGAGGTCCCAGCAGCATGGCAACCGTCGTCATCAGTGCCGAGGATGCCACCACGGCCAGCGCGACCGTGGTCACCTGGTCCTTGAGCGCAGGCGTCTCCTTGTGGTCGTAATAGAAGCGGGTCACCGAGCCGGGTAGGCCGAGGCGCATGCCGATGACAAGGAGCGTCTGCGCCGTCACACAAATCTCGAGCGCTCCCTGCTCCGCCGGCGGCATGAAGTGGGTGTAGACAGGGAGCAGCAGAAAATTGACGAGTTGGGGCACATAGCTGCCAAGCCCGTAGTTCACGACGGCTCGCAGCAAGCCGCCACGTGCGTTGGACGTGCTCATCGACAACGGCTCACGAGACATACCGCTGGCCCCATGCTGTTCCAATGATCTCGTTGGGTGTCGGAAGCAGCGGATCCGTTCATAGGCAGGGCGGCCCAACATAGATGTCGCGGAAGACGGTCGCAACGAAATTTTCGAGCGTCGGGGCGACGCGCAGCATGCTAAGTTTTCCAGCCGCCAGCGCGTGCCAGGGGCACAGGCACCCGTAGGAGAGCTCACCTGACGATGACTCTGGAGGAGGCATCTCGCGATGAAGCATCGGTTGCTCGACCATATCGTATGTCCGCTCGACGGTACCGCTCTGGAGCTAGTCGACTGGGAGTCGCGCCGGCTCGCCGTCGACGACTCCGCTCGAGCGAAGGCGGAGGCGCTCGGCGTGCCGGTGGAGCGGCTCACCCATGACGTGGTGACCGGGCTGCTGCTCAATCGACAGCGGCGAATTGCCTATCCCATCCACGACGGCGTGCCCCGGCTGCTCGTGTTCTCCACCGGAGTGGCGCGCGAATTTGCCCAGCGACACGAGGCTCGCCTTCGGCGAGAGCTGCCGGAGTTCGACCTACCCAATGGACAGGCCGCCCCAGGTGAGCAAGACGTGCTGCGCACCTTCTCGAGCGAGTGGATCGGCTACGACTGGGACGGCAAGGCCTACTGGAACCTGACGCCCGAAGCATGGTTCGAGTGCATGCGGTTCATCCTCGACTTCGAGCGCAAGCCGGTGACGAGCAAGCTCGTCCTCGAAATCGGCATCGGCGTCGGAGGCGTGGCCGATCACAACAGCCGGGCCGAAGGTTGCGAGCTCGTGGGCGTTGACCTCGGCTACGCCGTCGACGTCGCGCAGCGCACCTTTGCTTCGACCAATCCGTTTCTGCACGTGGTGCAGGCGTCCGCGTTCATGCCACCGTTCCGCGCCGAGACGTTCGATATGGTCTACAGCTTCGGCGTCTTGCACCACACATACTCCACCAAGGCGGCGTTCGATCGCGTCTGCAAGCTGCCGAAGCGGGGAGGGCGACTGTACATCTGGGTATACAGCCCCTATGACGAACAGCGCAACCTCCTCCGCCGCGTGCTCATGGCCACCGAGAAGGCCGTCCGGCCGCTCGCGTGGCGCCTCCCTGAAAAGCTGCAGTCATTGCTGCTGGCGCCGCTGGTACCGGCGTATATGGGCTATCAGGCCTTGCAGGTCGCCTCTGGCGCCAAAGGCCGGATTCCCTATAGCTGGCGCGAGGCCATGCACGCGGCCCGCGATCGCTTCACGCCGCGGTTCGTACACCGCCACACCGACGACGAAGTGAAGGGCTGGTTCAGCGAAGCAGGCTTTGCCGAGCTCGAGGCATCGAGCGAACGCCCGCGGCCGACGTACGTGCCGATTGGATTCACGGCGTGCACGGGGATTGCGGGCACGCGCGGTCAGCTGAGGCGCGGTGCTCCTTGACATTGGCGGCGGCAGACGACGCGCGTCAAGGCCTGTAACTGCACCTTGCGGTCCACTGCAATTGCGAGCTGCAACTACAGCAACACCTCGTAGATTCTGGAAAGATCCCCAGTTGGTTTGCCCCCAGCATTCGTCTCCAACCAGCGAGCAAAGTTCTTGTTGAAGCCTGCCACCTCGCTGAATTGCCCAACAGCTGTGCCCAGCGAGATTGCCGCTCCGCTACCCACCTTGAGATGTCCCGGTGTATTGGTGATTGAGGTATCTGCGTTATCGTGAATCCGCGCCGTACCACCGTTGATGCATTTCACCCCTACATCGACAGTTCCATCGCTCCAATGGAAACTGTTGTTATGGACCTGAAGATATGATCCAAGGCCATCAACAATAATGCTGCCGCCACCGACGGCGGGGTCCCGGCGAACGCTGATGCCTCGATAGAAGTGCTGCCTGCCGATTCTTTCCGGAGAGCCGATGAGGAGGTTGCCCCTATATACGAACAGGTCCATTCCGCATCTTCCAGACGCAGGCGGAGGAGGGCTTCCATAGATGTCCGGATTGCCGGCGTCCTCGTTTGGGACACTGGTGTTACCAGGTGGCAAATGCCCCATGGCATGAATGACCAATGGTCCGTACGACACGGTATTGAAAAAACCAATCGATCCGCCCGTCGCGATGGGGTAGGCGCTGGTGGTGTTGTGAACTTCACAGCGATCAAGCGAAAGGCCCCAAACGTCAAACGCGCAGGGAGTCTCTAGATCGCGGGCAGCTCGCCGCGCAGAATGGCGCGCGCGCGCACGAGGGCGAAGCCGAGCAAATTGCGCCCACGCCAGGTGCGCGGATCGCGTGCTTTCTCGTTGTCTCTTCCCAGGCCGATGCCCCAGATCTGGTCGCGCGGGCTGGCCTCCACGAGGATCTCGTCTGCGGTGCCGAGCAGGTATTCGCGATAGGCGGCTTGCTGGCCGAACTTGGCCACATTGCCCCGGGTGACCAGATCGAAGCGCGCCGCCGCCCAGGCCGACTCGTCGAAGTTCCGCACCTTGCGCCCGAGGGCCTTGCACGCCGCAGGATCGGATTCCTTCAGGATCTCGGCCAGGGCCTCTGCATCGTGAAAGCGCCGCGCCTTGCCGGCCATCATGAACTGCTCGGCCGTGTCGTAGCGCTGGCCGTCGACGGTGAAGTGGCTCGACCACCACTGGCTGAGGATGCTGTCGGAGAGCTGGCCGTCGGGACGTGGCGTGTGACCCCAGAAGTAGCGGTAGCGAAAGACGGCACCTGCGGCCACGCCACGTCGAAGGGCGTCGATGTCCAAGGGTATCTCCATCACGCATTCTCCTGGTCGCGACGTGGGTTGAAACGGTACACCGAAGCTGGCTTCGAGGCCGTGATGCGCTTGCCCGGGGCTTGCTCGATCACTCCTGTCTCGAGGAGACGCTCGAACCTGCGGCGGAAATTGCCCGGATCCTGCGACTTGCCGGTGACAATGGCATGGACGTGGCGAAGCTCCGGGATGGTGAAGGTCCTGGGCACGAGGCTGGCCGCGATGCTCGAGCTGTCGATTCGCTCCGCGACGCGCACGACGGCGCGCCTGATGATCTCCGTGTGATCGAAGGCCAGAGCGGCCGCGTCGAGCGAGCCCATCAATATCCAGTCGGCGAGACTGGCATCTCCGCCGGCCCGCACGAGCGGCACCAGATCGGGTCGGATCAATGCGTAGTACGCGACGGTGATCACGCGCATGCGCGGATCACGTCCTGCCTTGCCGAACGCACCCAGCTGCTCCAGGTAGACGTCGGAGGCGCGCAGGCCGGTCTCCTCCTCCAGCTCTCTCGTGGCCGCGGCGTCGAGATCCTCACCCTGCGCGCGCTGCGCGTCCCCCACCCGGACGAATCCACCGGGGAGCGCCCACGCACCCTTGTAGGGATGCTCGCCTCGCCGCACCAGCAGGACGCGCAGCTCCGCGTCGATGATGCTGAAGGCCGCAATGTCGACCGTCACCGACGGTCTCGCGAAGTCACCCGGGCGGTACTTGCGCAGAAATTCGGCCTCCTCCGCGTTCGTACGGCTGGTGCGGCTGGTGCGGCTGGTGCGTTCCCTCCTGGCCTTCATGACGATGGCAACATGTATACATGGAGTCGTTTCAAACGATAAAGAGTATTTCAGACTCTTTCTATGGTACAGCGGCGCCAGCATGATTCACGCGACGCACGGGAACCTGCTCGAGGCGCCGAAGTGACGGTGAGCTGTGGTGACATTTTCTCGAACGAGCGTTCGATTCGAGCCGCGTCGGCGACGAGATCGACTTGCGTTCGTCGAACGCATGCGAGGCCCTGCGTTGCGAGGGAAACGCATGTTCGTGCAACTACGCGCTCGCGTGCTTTGGTGCTACTGGTGTCCGCAAGATCGGAGGACACGATGATCAAGCTTTCGCTTGTCTCGATGTTCACGCTGGCGCTCCTCGCGCTTGCACCAGGTTGTGCGGCCGACCCCGATGAAGAACTGGGCGGTCAGACGTACTCGGTTGAGGATCCGGACCGGCCTCAGCGACCCGATCGTCCCGATCGTGACGACCGGGCCTGCTTGAATCAGGCAACCAACGCCTGCCTCGGACAGGGCGGCGAACCAGACGCCTGCGCCGCGCACGCCCAGCAGGTCTGCACGCGGCCCAACCCGCGCCCGAACGATCCCCGCTAGTCCCCGCCAGTCCGAAGCCGCAACGTCCATCCGGAGTTGACGCAGCCGTTCGACTGCATTGGCATGGCATTCGTCAGCCGCCGCGCAGCCGAGCGACGCCGTGCGTGGCATTCCGTGACCGGTACCCTCAGAACTCGACCGTCATCGTGTACATGACGCGGCGAGTCTGGTCATACGGGATCGACTTGATGTCGCGATCCACGTAGTCGGGAACCTCGGTCTGGACGTTCGTCACGTTCTTCGCCGACAGCACGTGGCGGATGCGATTGCCCATGAAGGAATGGGCATAGCCGACGTTGACGTCGAGCTTGTACTGCGCGTCGATGGTCGTGGAGCCGGTCGGATCGTCGGGGGGCGGCTTGGGTGCCTCCATCTTGGACAGGTACACGCCGGCCACCGAGGCGAAGGCACCGGCCCAGGCGGCGGAAACGCCCGCGACCAGCTTGTGCTTGGGCACGGACTCGAAGTTGTAGGGCTCGCCGGGCGCGGGGTTGGCGGGGCGCTCGCTGTCGACGTAGCCATAGCTCGCGAAGGAGGCAATCGGGCCCTCGCGATAGACCAGCTCGACCTCGGCGCCGCGGGCGAAGAACTGCTGCGCGTTGGTGTACTTCTTGGCGCCCTTGGGATTGCCCGAGGGATCGCCGTCGGCGAGCGGGACGTCGGCGGCGACCTTGGAGCGGAAGATGGCCTTGTCGTAAGTGGCGTAGTAGATGAGCGCCTGGCCGAAGAGCCCGCCGAACGAGGCCAGATAGGCGGCTTCGAATGACGTGCTGGTCTCGGGATCGAGATCGGGATTGCCCGAGACCGTGCGCTCGGGATTGATGAAATAGGTCTCGAAGAGCGACGGCGAACGATACGACTGGCCGACGATCAGCTTGACGCTCATGGTGCGACCGATGGCGTACACCGCGCTGGCGCGTGACGACAGGTTCGAGCCGAACAGCTGGTTGTACGTGAAGCGCGTGCCGCCCAGCAGGCCGAGGTCGCCGAATTGCCAGCCCACCTGGGCGTAGCCGGAGGTCTCGTAGACGTTGCGCGCGCGCAGGTTGCCTTCGCCCTTGGGGACCTCCTCGTCCTCGAGCGCCTTGAAGGTGCGGTACTCCGAGCTGTGCCGGCGGTCGAAGTCGGCACCCAGCTCGAGCGTGATGTCGGCGGGCAGGGTCAGGATCGACTTGGCGAAGGCCACCGCGCGGTAGCCGACCACGCTGGTGCGCAGGTTGTTGGCCGCCTCGCGCGCGAAGACCCGCTGGCCCCAGTCGAACGTCGCGCCCGCGCGCAGCTCGAGGTTGGTCATGACGGTGTCGGAGAAGGTGTAGTTGGCCAGGTATCCGTGCGCATTCTCGGGATTGCCCCAGCCCGACGCGAAGGTGGGATCCTTGCCCATCACCGCCAGGTCGGTGCGGTAGGCATTGAACAGCAGGGAGTGCTGGCGGAAGTCGATCGAGACCATCTCGCTCGAGGAGTTGCGGAAGTCGTGGTAGTGGCCAAAGACGCCCTCGGCGTCGACCACGCCGCGATTGTTGCCGTCCTCCTCGTAGCCGCCCGCGCTCACGAAGAAGGCCAGGTCGCCCGAGCGGCCCGCGGCGTTGCCGCCGCCGCGCAGGCCCGAGTAGGTGCCGACGCCGGTGTAGACGCGGCCGCCGACCTTGTCGCGGGCCGGCTTGCACCGCAGCACCACGTTGATCGCGCCGGTGTAGGCGTTGGTGCCGTAGAGGACCGAGCCTGGCCCGCGCAGCACCTCGATGCGCTCGACGTCCTCGATGTTGATGCGACGAATGCGTGCCTCGCCCAGGACCGGAGTCCAGGCGGGCACGCCGTTGATCATGAGCAGGATCTTGTTGGGATAATGGAACTGCAGGATCCAGCGCGAGGTCGGCACATCGGGAAACGACGAGGTCTTCCAGTTGGCAAAGCCGGCCAGGGTGTTGACCGCTTCACCGACGGTCTGGAAGTTGTAGCGCTCGATGGTCTCGCGATCGATGACCACCACCGTCGATGGCGAGGTGAACACGGTCGCCTCCTTGGTGGAGGCGACCGTGGTCTGCACGTCGAGCAGATCGCCAATCGACATCTGTGCCATCTGCTCGGTGGTGATGTCACTGGTGGTGGTCTGCGCGCCAGCGGCGACGCCGGCCTCCGCCGCGGCGGTCACGCCACCTTCCTTGCACGTCTCCGCGCGCGCGGCGCGCGGCCCTGCCAGCGCCCCCAGCACGAGGAGCGCGAGCGACCCGATGAGCGACACTCTGCCCATGGTCCACCTTCCCTCTGGGGTCTTCTCGACCCCGATTTCGAGAAATGCGACCGACCAAAAAAAATGTCAATCATCGAATCCGGTCGCGCGCGACGGTTCCTTTCCGCCCGCGCGGGTGGCGCGCGGCTTGAGGCATCCGCTCGGCGCCGATATAATGGCGAATTGCCAGACTTCTGAGCCTTGCGCAGCGGTCGTGACGGCGAAGTGGCCATGCCGAGCACAGCCATCGATTTTCTCGTCTTTCATCTCGACGACGGACGCTTCGCGGTCCCGCTCGCCGAGGTGCGCGAGATCGTTCAGGCGGTGACGCACACGGCGCTGCCGCGCGCGCCCGCGGTGGTGCTGGGCATCATCGATGTGCGCGGCACCATCGTGCCGGTCCTGGACGTGCACGCGCGCTTCGGCCGGCCGGCGCGGCCGACGCTGGTGAGCGATCACTTCGTCCTCGCCGGCAACCGGCCCACCGCGCTGCGCGTGGATCGCGCGGTCGAGATCCTCAGCCTGGCCGCCGACGAGATCCACGACGCGACGGCGCTGGCGCAGGGGGTGCGGCTGGTCACCGGGGTCGCGCGCGTGGGCGACGGCCGTCTGGTGCTCATCCACGATCTCGAGGCCTTCCTCACCGCTGACGAGGTGGTGGCCCTCGATGCCGCGCTCGCCGAGCATGCGTCGGTGCCGTCGTGAGCCCCGATTTCGAGGCCGTGGCGGCCATCCTGCGCCGCAGGCTGGGCTTGCCGCCCCAGGCGGCACGGGCCGAGGAGATCAAGGCCTCGGTCGAGCTGGCCATGCGCCAGGCCGGCGTCGACGACGTGAGCCGCTTCGCCGCGGCCCTGCAGGCGGGCGAGATCAACATCGACGAGATGGTCGAGACGGTCGACAGCCTGACCGTGCGCGAGACCTACTTCTTCCGCCACGCCGGCCAGTTCGAGCTGCTGCGCACCAGCATCCTGCCCGAGCTGAAGAAGGTGCTCAGCCGGCGCGCCCAGCTGCGCCTGTGGTGCGCGGGCTGCGCCACGGGCGAGGAGCCGTATTCGCTGGCCATCGTGCTCGCCGAGGCGGGGCTGCTCGACCGCGTGCACATCCTGGCCACCGACGTCTCGCGCGAGTCGCTGGCGCGCGCGCGCCGGGCCCACTACGGTCGCTGGTCGTTCCGCGAGACCCCGCCCGAGTTCGCCACGCGCTGGTTCCACTGCGTCGAAGGCGTGCACGTGCTGGACGAGTCGATCCGCCGCCACGTCGTGTTCGAGCCGCTCAACCTGGCCGGCGATCCCTATCCCTGCCTGGCCAACGGCACCTGGGGCCTGGATCTCATCCTCTGTCGCAACGTCCTGCTCTACTTCGACAAGGACACCATCCGCCGTGCCGCGCTGCATTTCCATGATTCGCTGCGCGAGGGCGGCTGGCTGATGACCGGGCCCTCCGATCCCAGCCTCGAGCACCTCGCGCCCTTCGAGGTGACCTACACCCGCGCCGGGGTGCTCTACCGCCGCCGCACGCCGTTCGTGCGCGCGCCCGCGCACCCGCCGCGCCGCCGCCGCCGCACCACCGTGCGCCGCCTGGCGGTCAGCGCCAGCGTCGCCGCGCCGACGGTGGGCGCGGTCGATCCGCTGATCTCGGCGCGTGCCGCCTTCCAGGCCGGCAACTGGGCGGTTGCCGCGCTGCACGCGGCCGCCGCCGGCGCTGCGCTCGAGGCCAAGGTGCTGGAAGTGCGCGCGCTCGCCAACCAGGGCCACGCCGCCCAGGCCGAGACGGTCGCTCGCCAGGCGCTGCGCACGCACGAGCAGGCCATCGAGCTGCACTTCCTGCGCGCGCTGCTCCTGCTCACGCTCAAGCGCGAGGCCGACGCGCTCGAGTGCGCGCGCCGCGCCGTCTACCTCGATCGCGGCTTCGTCATCGGCCACTTCCTCATCGGCGAGATCCAGTCGCGCCTGGGCCACCGACGCGGCGCGCGCATCGCCTACCGCAATGCGCTCGAGCTGTGCAAGGCGCTGCCGCCCGACACGCTCTTGCCGCTGGGCGATGGACACAGCGCCGGCCGCCTGGCCACCACGGCCGCCGAGCAGCTGGCCGGGCTCGAGCGTCAGGAAGGTGCCGCGTGAACCGCGACTGGGACGTGCTGCGCGCTCGCCTGGCCCGCGCCGGTGCGCGCATGGACAGCGTCGGCACGATGAGCGCCGAGCAGGCCCGTGCCACCATGGATGCGCGCGCGGCCGCGCTCGCCGGCGCCGCCCGGCCGGGTCAGGCGCCGCGCGAGCTCATCGAGGTGCTGGTGTTCGCGCTGGCGGACGAGCGGTACGCCGTCGAGAGTCGCTTCGTGCGCACGATCGCGCGCCTGCACGAGTACGCCAGCTTGCCCGCGGCACCGGCGCACTTCTTCGGCCTCACCGCGGTGCGCGGCGAGCTCGTGCTCATCCTGGACCTGCGCCGGCTCCTACATGTCGGTACGCCCGGCCTGAATGACATGTGCCGGCTCGTCGTCCTCGGGGTCGAGCGCGCCGAATTCGCCATCCTGGCCGACGAGGTGCACGAAATCGGCCCCCTGCCGCTCGACGAGGTTCGTCCACCGCCCGACTTCGTCTCGGGCGCGGGCAGGGACTATCTGCGCGGAATCACGGAGTCTGCGCTCCTGGTGCTGGACGGGCAGAAGCTGCTCGGCGACCAAAACCTCTATCTCGACGAGGGCCGCGAGCTATGATCAAGGCATGCCGTGCGTGCGATGAATGCCGGCGCGGGTCGGCCGTCTCACCACGAGCAGTGACCCATATGCGCGGATTTACCCGGAAAGCTCGACGGATCGGTGTCTGCGTGACCGCCCTGGTCGCGACCCTGGCTGGCCTGGCGCCACTCGGCTTCGCCGATCGTGTCGACGGTCGGCTCGAGGCGGCGGTCCAGCTCAAGGCGCTCGGCTACGACCGCGCGCTCAAGAAGCGCAACGCGCGCCCCAAGGTGACCATCGGCGTGATCTACAAGGAAGGCGGCGACTCGGAGAAGGTGGAGAAGGAGATGGTCGCTGCGTTCCGCGACATGAGCAAGCAGCTCAAGGTGCAGGACATGCCGATCGAGGCCGTCGCCGTGCTCTACAAGGCCGACAGCTTCGCCAGCGATCTGGAGTCCGCGGGCGTGAACGTCATCTACATGACGCCCGGCATGGAAGGCGACCTGGCCAAGATCCACGCCGCCGCAGTCGCACGCAAGGCGCCCACGCTGTGCAGCGACCGCAACGTGGTCAAGCAAGGTGTGGCCATGGGCGTCTTCCTCAACAAGACCAAGGCGGGCATCGCGGTCAACGTGAAGGTCGCGCGCGAGCTGGGCATGGATCTCGACTCGGCGCTGTTCTCGGTCGCCGAGGTGTTCAAGTAAGCGCGCCGCGCAGGCGTTCGGCGATGGCATCGAGGTCGAGCACCTCGTCGGTGACACCGGCCAAGATGGCGGCCTTGGGCATGCCGAAGACCACCGAGCTGGCCTCGTCCTGGGCGATCACGCGCGCGCCCGCGCCGTGCAGCGGGATCAGCCCGGCCACGCCATCGCGGCCCATGCCCGTGAGCATCAGCGCCAGGGCGGCCTCGCCGAACTCGCGCGCCACCGACGCGAACAGGGCCGTGGACGAGGGCCGGAAGCCGTCGATGGCGGGCGCGCGGTCGATCTCGATCATGCGCGGGCTGGTCACGCCCAGGTGGCCACCGTCGGGCGCGACGTACACGCACCCCGAGCGCAGCGGCTCGCCCGCCCCCGCGGCCCTGAACTCCGAGCCCGGGACACCCCCCAGCGCACCGCGCGCGCCCA
>OBEQ010483244.1_pt1 | contig 18119 bp, 20 predicted proteins | sample 1670901 | NCBI WGS metagenome assembly OBEQ01 (sample SAMEA104232315, study PRJEB22302) | groundwater metagenome | biome: forest; feature: aquifer; material: groundwater | place: USA | collected 2011-08-07 | depth 5.4 m
GTTCATAAATGATGCGAATGAGTTCTCCCTGGGAACGTGAAGATAAATCATTGGGCAGTGACATGGACTATTTACGCTAGCAGAATTATGAGGAGGTAGTCAAATTTCAGCCTGGTTGTGTCGGAAACGTGAGATGTTACTATTTTTAGCCTTTTTAGAAGGATCATCCTCATTAAAACCAAACACTAGTTCACCAACCTTTTTTAGTCTCAAGGGGCCTTTTTTGTTCTCTATTCTGAAGATTATTCGTTTGACCAATATAAAGTTCATGTATTACCACCTGCTAGGTGGAACAGATAAGCCACCTGTTTCTTTTTTGCATGGGTCATGGCTAGGAGTTTACAAAAAATGTCGAAAGTCATTATGTTAGTCCCGCTTCGACGGGCTCCAGCTAATTTTTCGTGGGTTGCTGTAATTTCTCAACTTTACCCATTAAATGGATTATCCCAAAGAGATTAAATACTATGCCTAGAAAAAGAATTGGCGCTTGAAATTTCACTAAAAATAAAGAAATTGCTGACAAACCAAGAATCGGTAAAACATCAGTTATATGGTGAGCACAGCAAGCAATCATTCCCACGGTTGATGTCGTTGTGCTTGCCATCATGACACGCTGTGAACCGGCATTTTTTACTCTAGTTCGCAGCATGGTGTAGAGACCAACTTGTACGCCGAAACCTGCACTCAAAGGAATCATGTAGTACCATAACTTTTCAAATTGAGACCATGCAGCATCCCACGTACCCGCAAGAAGGCGCATCGTAATAAAATAAAATGCAAGCAGCGCAATAGAACCTATTAACCCTGCTAAAAAAGATCGAAAATACTTCATCCTGTGTCACTTTCCTTTAGCAAAATAGTTATATACATTTGCAAAAAGATAGCCGATCAGCCATGCGGTAATTGTCGATGAGACTAAGCCAGTTAGGAATGATGAAATTGTCAAATTCCAAGAACCCAATCGGCTCAATTCAATTCCATGAAACCAGGATTGAGCAATAGTAAACATGAGATCAGGGAATAAACTCACTAATATTCGACATATCACATATACAATCGCTGTAGTGACACCCACCGCATTCGCTGTAGCAGATGGTTCATGCTTCATGATTTCTCACCCCCTTTAAAGATTTAAAACTGAAACTCACGTTTAGATACATCTGCGAGCTTACTAAGCACAATAACAAAAGGGGAAGCAGTTCTTTTGAATGTGACCTCGGCTTTTTTGTGATGGCCGCTTCCCGATTGGTTTACCGAAATGGGCAGACTATCCTCGCCATTTTTTCCCAGAAAGATGTCTTTTTGAAAATCAAATCCATCTAAGTTTTCAGAGTGAGTATCGAGTGCGATTGCAAAGACAGTCTTTGTGCTGTCTGATTTCTCAGGAAGGTACTCTAGACTAACAGTTACATTGTTCTCTTCTTTTTCTTGTTTTTTAAGTGTCTGAGCTTGTTGTGGTGAATTTTCTCTATTCGAAGTCAAAAGTGTAGGCTTTGCCAATTCTGAAATGCTTACAAATGCAATCAAAATAAGGACAATGCCCAGAAAAAGATATTCTTTAGGAATGCGAGAAAAATTTTTCATTCTATCCTTTCCTTCGTTATACTCCGCAACCTCCGCCACCTTCAACTTTAGGAAGTAGACCTTCGGCTTGTAACTCTTTATTAATTGCTCTATAACCTTGTCCACTTGAATAATTTGCTCCTAACAATTCTTTCGGATCTACATTTTGCCATGGTATGCTCTTCTTGGTTTTGAAATAGATCGCTAATTCAGTATATGTCTGCGGAAACCAATATGAGTTAAGTAGCAGAGCCTTCTTGTAGATTTCTTCTTTACTCATGCCCTGTGATACTGCAAGCTCAATAAAGCCAAGCATTGCAGCTCCATGGTTGCAATCGGGAAAGTATGTACTATTGCCGCAGCAGGGACGATAAATATTTTCTGCAATCTCTTTAACAACAGCTTCTTGTTCGGGATTAAGTTGAATAATCGAGAAGCGATTAAACAATTTTCCTCCACCCTCCCGACCAACAGTCCAACCACCTGTTGAGGCAAAATTTCCTACATCTTTTTTGTACTTCGTACCCATCGGTCCTTCAGCTAATACATTTGTTTTGTTTGCAATTCCAAGCGGCCAGAGAAGATTAAGAATTAGTCCCGCGTTTCCGCGGGTTACCATAGTTTCTTGGTCTGATTGCTCGTTGAGAAGCCTTTTTTCTTCTTGGCTGATACCACCTCTTGCTTCATAAAGTTTGAGGAATTTTTCCTTATCGATTGCCCCGTAAGTAATCATCTTTGTTATCGCATCACCGAAATGAATCCCCAGATTGACTTTATCAGGGAGTACTTCTTTCGTAGTTTCCTGTTCTAGATTCTTTGGATCAGGAGTAGAAGTTGGTGCACGTTTTGCTATAAATGGTAAGCTGATATTTATAGTACTAGTTTTTACTGATAAAAGAGGTATGAGCTTTAAAGTAAGTAGTGCAAGTAAAAATCCGGTGGCTAAACCCAAAAAATATTTTTTATTTTTTAAAATCTTCCTTTTTATTTTCATGGTGAGCCTCCCTTAGCATGATCTTAAAAAAGAGAATAATCGCAATAAGCACCAAGACATCAAGAAAAGGATTTTGAAGTCTCGATGAAATGGCAAATATAAACGATCTGAGTTGATTTCCATAGGCCATGTTGTCTCCCATTTTTATTCCATCAGTGAGGGCTAAAAATGAAATAATAATGGCTGAAATCATAAAGGTAAGCGCTGCAAGAAATTTGAGTGGTTTTTCAACTCGTCTTTTCACATTGTAGAGGTATTGATTAGTGATTCTTTCATAAAATAATGAAAGAAAAAATAGTGGAAATACGATTCCCAGGACATACATCACAGAAACAATGAGAGAGGAAAAAATGGTTGGAGATAGTGATGAAAGTGTAATCGCACCAAAAAGCACTGGAGCGCAGCATGATGAGGTAATACCGGAAAATAGCCCGAGAATGTATGTTGATGTAACTGTAGTTTTGGTTGGCATAGTGAAGTGAGGCAGTGGAAGCATAAGCTTGCTATCAAAGAGTGTCATCAGGCCTAAGATAAACATAAAGAGAGCACCTAATAGGTAGGTGGTCGTATGAAATTGATCAAAGAACGAGACAATGATTTTCATTCCCAATGCCACGGGAACCAGAATTGAGCCAAGACCGAGAGCGAAAACAAGGGTCAGAAAAACAATTCTTTTCCTTTCTTTAAATATCGTGCCTAAATATGAAGGAAAAAGAAAGGTGATGCAACATGGGGCAAAAAGTGCAACCATCCCGCCTAAAAAAGATGCTGTAAGGGATACGCCGAATAAAAGGTTGGTATTCATAATTACTCAACGAATGCCTTGACAGTAAAGGTAAGTTGCTGTTGCTGCGGATCATTAGTTTGTACATAAACATCACGAGTAATTACTCCTTTAACCGGCATGATAAATGGTCTGTAGACGACAGCGATTTTTGCAGTTTTTCCTGGTTCAAGACTTCCCACCCAGCTATTTTTTGAGTGCATGCCAAATTCAGGGCTTTTGTTCCCTTCTATCGTTATTTGTCCAAATGTACAATCACATGAAGAACTTACTTTAAATAATTGAAGCGGTTTACTGCCCTTATTTACGATTGTAAATTCTGCGGTTTTTTCATCTTTTACCTTCATGTTTCCCAAATCTGCAAACGAAGATGACGCTTCAACTTTTGGTTTGTCATTATCGTTGACTGTATATGAGACAAGAGCTGCTGCTCCCTGTGCCTGTTTTGATTCACTGAGGGAGAAAATGCCGATAAATACAAGAGCAAGCAATATAAGACCGCCAATAATGTAGAAAATGAGACGATCGGGACTGCTCGTTTGAATTTTGTGTGATTTCATAAAAAACCTCCTTTTCATGTCGTTATTTCACTGCAGTTGCCATTGTTGAACTAATTTTGGCAAATCCTGCAAAAATGAGTGTAAAGAAAATAGCCATGACAAGCGGCGCTGCTAGAGAGACATAATTACGTCTTCCCGGACGGAAATAGCGCAGTGTTAAAGAATTGCTCACCACAGAAATTGATGAGAGCGCCATTGCCAGACCGGCTAGCTCGGGTCTTAAGACAAACCCTATAAAAGTAAGCGCTCGCGCGGCTACTGGGATACCAATGACATTGTAAAAGAGGGCAAAAAACATATTTTGTTTAATCTTGCCCATCGTTTCTTTAGAAAGATTAATCGCTGTTACAACATCTCGTAAGTCATTCTTTACAATCACAATTCCTCCAGCCTCCATAGCCACATCAGTTCCTGATCCCATCGCAATACCCAGATCAGCTTGAGCAAGAGCTGGTGCGTCGTTAATACCATCTCCAACCATCCCCACGATATGACCGTCATTTTGTATCTTTTTCACTTCACTCGCTTTATCTTCTGGTAGAACTTGTGCAAGAACATGAGTGATACCGACTTGTTTGGCTATCGCTTGGGCAGTTCGCTCGTTATCACCTGTAATCATGTAGACTTCTATATGTCTTTTCTTTAAGCCATCGACGGCATCTTTGCTTGTTTCTTTCACAGTATCAGCAACGGCAATTGCACCAAGAATTTGTTTGCTGCTTGCCAGCAACATAGCAGTTTTTCCCTGCTCTTCTAATCTTGCTAGTTTTCTATTTACCTTGTCAGCATCTAAATTGGCCACATCGGTGATGAGTTTTCTGTTTCCTAAGTAGTATTTTTCACCGTTTATAACTCCCTCTACACCATGTCCGGCAATTGCTTTAAACTGGTCAATTTCTGAAAGTGTGACTGATTCTTCATTGGCATAGGCAACGATAGATTCAGCAAGTGGATGTTCAGATGACTTTTCAAGACTTGCAGCGAGAGTGAGAACATCATCTTCATCTAGTTCACTGTAACTATCTATATCAGTCACTATTGGTTTTCCATTGGTAAGCGTACCTGTTTTATCAAAGACAATAGCAGTCACTTTACAGGCTTTTTCAAGCGGTTCACCGCCTTTTATCAGTATTCCGTGTTCAGCTCCCTTTCCTGTCCCTACCATAAGCGCTGTTGGTGTGGCAAGACCAAGTGCACATGGACAGGCAATGACGATGACTGCCGTAAATGCCATCAGTGCAAATGACAACGATGCTCCTAAAGCAAAGTACCAGATGATAAATGTTGCGACGGCTATAGTGATAACTGCCGGGACAAACCATGCTGATATTCGATCGGCGACAGCTTGAATGGGTGCTTTACTGCCCTGTGCTTCTTCAATCAGACGGATTATTTGTGAAAGAGTAGTCTCAGAGCCAACGCGAGTTGCCACAAATTCAAAACTGCCCATTTTATTGATTGTTGATCCAACCACAATATCTCCCACATTTTTCTCAACAGGAATACTTTCACCGGTAATCATTGATTCATCAACACTTGAGGATCCTTTGATAATTTTTCCATCAACGGGGATTTTTTCTCCTGGTCGAACGAGAATGACGTTGCCCTTGATAACTTTATCAAGAAGCACATCTTCTGTTTTGCCATTTATGATAACCCGTGCAGTTTTTGCTTGCAGTCCCATGAGTTTCTTTATAGCATCCGATGTTTTTCCCTTTGCCCGAAGTTCAAGCCATTTGCCTAAAAGGACAAAGGTAATTAAGAATGCTGAAGTTTCAAAATACAGCTCTGGGATTTTTTCAGCAGTTATAGACAGAGGTGAGCCGGTTAAAGCAAAATATTTAAAGAAATTTATGACACTATAAAAATATGCAGTCGATGTGCCGATGGCAATGAGACTATCCATATTAAACGTTTTCATCCGAAGCGCTGACCACATCCCTTTATAAAATCCCGCACCTAAGATAAATTGCACAGGGGTAGCGAGAATAAAAGAAACGATACCCATAAACGGTAGGAAAAATGCTTTTCCCGGTATAAAAGGAAAGAAATCAAACAGCATAAAATAAAGCAGCGGGAAACTCAAAATAAGACTAGAGACAAATTTTGAATAAAGTAGTTTTGTTTCTTTTTGCCGTTTACGAGTTTCAAATTGGCTATCAGTGCTATCAACAAGACTTGCCTTATAGCCTGTTTTTTCAACTGCTTTGATCAGCAGAGTCATGTCAGTTTTTGCTCCTTCATAATCAACCATCGCCTTTTCTGCAAGGAAATTCACATTTGCACTTATTACACCCTCAACTTTCTTGAGAGATCGTTCAATGAGAGAAGCACACGATGAGCAGTGCATGCCGGATAACGAAAGGGAGACGCGTTTTTTCCCTTGGACTTCTTTAGATGAAGCATCCTTTTCATCTACTTGAGTAGATTGAATAGATAATGCACTTTTGATATTTTGAGCATGTCCGTTACTCGAATATGAAATATGATCAATAATATTAGAAATGTTTACTGTATCAAGCAATTGCTGAAGAAACTTCGGTGACTCTCTTACTCCCTGTGGTACTGATAGATTGGTCTTTTTATTATTTCTAATTGTTCCATCAAAGTATGGTTTACCGTGTTCGTCAATACACACTTTTCCCTCGGCCTCAATAGTTGATTCGATGACAATTTTCACCGGTTTGCCCAAGGCTTTGACTACTGTATCAGTCGTTACACTATTTCCGGCAATTCCATTATATTTACCCTGTTCAATTACCGCTTCATATCCGGCTCGCTTGATTGCAGCAATTACTTCTGCTTCTGAACTGGCGCTTGTATCAAGCAAAATTTTTGCTTCACCTTTTTGATAATTCACTTCAACATCACTAACACCGTTAAGTAAAGACAACTCATCTTTTGTCAAAAGTTCACAAGACTGACAGTGCATACCTGAAATCTTTACTTGTAATGATTGTTTCATAGGTAGAATAGTTTAATTAATTTTATAATTAGTTCCGTTTAGAACTTGAGCGATCTCTTTGTTTGACAATGATCTATCAGCGATAATAGTTGTCACGCCTGTTGGCTCAACAGCCACGTCGTAAACACCACTTATTGAGCCGACTCTGCGTTTAATGAGTTTTAAACAGGCATCACAGGTAATACCTGAAATGGATACGGTCGTTGTAGTAGTGTTGTTGATATATAAATCCTTTCTTGTTAAATAACTTTTATAACTCCTCGTGGTATTCCCATTGCACAAGTGATGGGATAATCACCTGTGTTTGATGGGGTAAACTGAAAAACAATTTTTTGTCCCTTTGCTAAAAACTTGGGATCATCTACTAAGCGCGGAATTGTAATCGTACTCATGCATCCTGAGCCATTGTCTTTGACGTCAATTTCCATACGAACCGGTTGACCCATTTTAACCGTAAATGCATTGGGTGAAATGTCTTTATCTTTTGTGTAGGTAGTTTGAATTATTTGTTCACCATCTGCGGATTTTGCAGTTACCGGTGTTGTTTGGACTGTTGTGGTATTCGCTTTTGATCGTGTACCGCAACCACATCCTCCTGTTCCACATGATCCGCCTGCTGGAGCATTTATTTGTTTGGTATCGGAAGCCACAAGGACGTTTGTCTTTGCTACAGCAGTATTTCCTTGTTCAACCACACTAAATACACCTGCAAACATACCCATGCTGCAGGTGAATCGAATTGTTCCTATCTCACTGGGAGTAAATTCTATGACGTTTTCTCCTGGATGAAGATTTTTGCGGACACCCAGCTTATCGGATACGATACTTGCAGAACAGGTGTTTGGATCTTTAGAATCAATAATCCAACGCACAGGTACATCTTTTTTCACTATGAATGAATTCGGGTTATAGCCACGTGCATCTTGGATCATCTTTATAACTTGTTTGCCATTTTCAAGCTGAATGGTGGTATCAGCAGCAGCTAAAACGTTTGGGGTACCTCTCAAATTGAGTGAGAGGGGATTTATGCCTGAAAGGTTTAATCCGTTGTTCAGATTAAATAGCGATAGCAAAACTACCACAACCCCTGCTATACGGAAAAAACTTTGGGCAAACGCTCCTTTTACTATTGAAGTAAGACCACCGATACCCAGAAGTCCAGGGGCAGTACCTATGGCAAATACTCCCATAATGAGTGCACCCGACACAGGATTTCCCGTCGTCATTGCATAAAGCTGCATGGCTTGGGTAAAGCCGCACGGAAGAAAAAATGTAAGGGCGCCCATGATGGCAGAATTCGTATGGCTATATTCTCCGTTTTGTTGTTTGTGAACTCCTAAGCGTCTGGCAATGCTTGAAGGCAAGGTAATTTTTACATGTTCCAGCCGGGGAGAGATGCCTGTCAGTTGAATACCCATCAGAAGCATGACGAGACTTACTGCTACAGTAAGAAGTCCTAAACCAAATCCTGAAAGTTGAAAAAATGATCCGACAAGTCCAATCACTGCGCCGAAAACAATATAGGAAACTATTCTTCCCGCATTAAAAAAAAGATGTGGCTTGAATTTTTCCATTGGCGTTGCAAGGGGATGTTTTTCCGCAAATCGAGCCGAGACTCCCAACACCAGTCCACCAATCAGAGCCATACAGGTTGAGAATCCCGCAGTAAGCCCGATGAGAAGGACAATAAATAAGGAAGAGGGGTGATTAGCCACAGCCGGAGTGGTGATCTTAATGCCAAATGTGTCTAGTAAAATATACCCAAAAAAAATGGCCAGGAAAAAAGTCAACAGCTGTTCATACACATATATGTTTTTTGTAAACCATGGTTTCTTGTCTGCTATCCCAACTTCATACCCAGCGTTTTTTATGGCCTGTTCAACCGCTTGAGCATGTAGCTGACCATCATGGTAAATACCTGCTTGTCCTTTTGCATGATTCACTTCAACGTTTTTGATACCGGGAATTTGACATAATTCTCCTTCGATTAATAATTCACAAGACCTACAGTGCATGCCTTTGATCGGAACAGTTGTTTTAAACATACAATTTGTGAAATGAAGAATATATTACTAATAAACGTTAGCTTACCAAAGCAATTATTAAGATTCTATGAGTATCACACTTGAAATTTATACAGTCACTAAATCTTTTTCAACTCTATTGAGAAGCACTGCATTGGTAGCGACAATGATGGTCATACTCATCTTAAGTTTTTCCCAAAAAGACATCAGCGAAACAGACTTCATGCTATGTCCTTGATGAATGCCATGTTCATCAAGTTGTCTTTGGGATTCTACCAATTGCATGCCACACGTTGGACAAGTACCTGACTTTTGAGAGATAACTTCTGGATGCATGGAGCAAGTGTAGGTTTTACCCGATGTAGGATACTGAATATGATGATCGTGTTTCATATGTTAGTGTATCTACGACATAGTGTAGTTATTTTGCATTATTCGGTCAATAACTTTTATTATACTGAATCTTCATGAAGATTTTATGAAAATTTAATGTGATCAAAGGCTAGATGCTTCCTCTGATTGGTTCAAGGTCGTGAACTTTATCTGTTGAAGATAAAGAGGTGGAATACTCTTTTTTTTCTCCATTTGTATAAACGGGACCGTTTTCCATAGTCCTTCTCTCATGTTTTGGTTATACTGAATTTCCTAAGGAAATTTTCAAATAGAAATTTCACCGATGGAAAAAAGCCGGGAGTTTCTTTTTTATATATCTCATAAGTAGTACCGTACTTTGTAAGCATAAATTTTTCTTCAGCATGACCTCGTCGGATATAACGGACAATAAGAATGGGAGCCATAAGAAGGGTAATTAGCGTTGGCCATTGAAGAAGAAATCCGATAATAATAAGAATAAAAGCAAAATATTGAGGATGTCGGATGTAATGATAGGCACCGGTTGTAGCGAGTCGATGTGCCTTTTGTGATTTATAGAGTATTTCCCAGGCTTTGGCTAAAAGGATTAATCCTCCTATGATGAGGATATTACTGAAAATATGCAGAAAGCTGAAATGTGGATCACCACTGATTCCTACTATTTTATTCAGAAGATGACCATTGTCATGAGAAAAGTCGAGATTCAGGAATTTATTACCAAAGAGTGAAGTGATAAGAAAAATTGTGAGCGGAAAACCATACATTTCAGCAAACAACGCAACGATAAATGCACCAAATATCTTGTAGGTTGTCCAATCTGTCTTTGTCCTCGGTTTAAACGCACTTTTGATAAAGTAAAGAAAAATAAGAATGTTCGCAAGTACTAATAACCAGTTTCCGTAGTCGTAGTTCATATGTCATTGAGTGCTGTGAGTTAAGCATGAAGAATTCCTAATGTTTATGACCGCCATCTCTCATCATCCATACATGAAGCAATGGACAAACCAACAATATGGCTGCAAATCCAAGTGTCGAAAGTGATATTTTGAATATTGTAACCGCAGCAATGGCAAGAGCAGCAAGAGCAAGACAAATGCCAAGTGTACGGGCTGAAAGTAGAGTACTACTTTGCCCTTGAGCATGCTCTGCATGGCTGGTTTGAATAGTATCGATGGTATTCATGATGATCACCTCCTTATTTAGGTTAAGTATAGGAAACCAATTATGAAGATTTACTTAAGAGGTTATGAAGAATTCTTAACACGGGGAAGAGTTATAGTGACTGTAGTTCCCTTACTTAAAGTACTAGCAACATTGAGATCGCCTTTGTGTACATTGATAATAGATTGGGCAATTGCCAGACCTAGACCTGAACCAAACGTTTTATCAGTTTTTGCCCCGCGATAAAACCGTTCAAAAATATGTGGAAGATCCTCTGGCGAAATTCCTACACCGGTATCTTTGATTTTGACAAGAGCGTGACCTCGACGTTTCGTGAGAGATATCGATACTGCTCCCTTTTCTTGAGTGTACTTGATGGCATTATCAAGAATATTGAGAATTGCTCTTCCCAGTTTGTCTTGCTTTCCTATGGAATAAATATTTGATTCAATATGTCCCTCAATCACAATCTGTTTCTGCACAGCCATTTTAGATACAATGTCTTTTAATTCTTCTATCAGGCTTGAGAGATTAAATATTTCTCCATTTGTTTTGGTACTTTCAGCTTCAGACCAAGCTAAATCTAATATATTTTTCAAAGTTGTGGAAATTTGATTATTATCTATAATCGCTTCAGATAGTGCTTTCTTATATTCCTCGTAAGTTCTACTTTTCGAAAGAGTGACTTCTAAGCCGCTTCTTTGAGTAGCAAGAGGAGTTTTTAATTCATGAGCTACATCGCCGATAAATTGCCGTTCCCGCTTAAATGCCTCATGCAACCGGTCAAGTAGATCATTGAACGTATTCGTCAGTTCCTCTATCTCATCGTGAGTTTTTGGATTTTGGAGACGCTCATCCAAGTTTTCTGATGTAATTTCTTTTAATTTCCGTGAAGTTTCTACAATGGGCTGCATACCACCTTTAGCAAGCAGAAATCCGCCCAAAATGGTAGGTATCAAAAAGAGGAAAAATACAGAAATCAGAGTAATAAGAAGATGATTGAGTGATTTTTGGATAATATCCATAGGGTGAGCCATAAGAACGACTGCGTGTAAGGTATCTGCATCGTACAGAGGATAGACATAAAAACGCATGGGAATTTTTGCAAGATATTGGTCTTTATAAAACGGAGTTTTAGATGTGCGAGCTATTTCAAATAACCGACTAAAAGCTTGATCTGTCTGATTCACTGCTAGAGAACTACCGATAATATTTCCGGTATCATCCATGATCACAACGAGCATTCCCGGACTATCAGAGTATTCTGAAAGAAATACTTCTCGGATCATCATCTGGTGCATGGGAATTTCCTGCCGTCTTAATATTTCGACAATATTTTTAGTATGTGTTGCAAGAGTACTATCTGTTTGTGAAAAAAAAGATTGTCTCGTAATGAAATAAAAAGTGGAAAAAATCACTATTGCGGCTATAGAAAATGCTAAAGTATACCAGACAGTCAAACGAAAACGAATGCTTTTGGTGCTCATGTTGCCTCACTTATCTTATATCCAACACCATGAATAGTGTGCACAAGTTTTACTTTTGCTCCTTTATCAATTTTACGTCGTAAGGAAGCAATAAAGACATCAATGACATTGCTCATATTGTCAAAATTGTAATCCCATACATGCTCGGTAATCATCGTGCGGCTGATGACTTCATCTTTATGGCGCATAAGTAGCTCAAGGACAGAAAACTCTTTTGGAGTGAGACTGATCAATTTTTCATCCCTTTTTACAATATGCTTTATCGGATCAAGTTCTAAATCAGTAATTCGAAGTAGGGGTGAAGCATCTGTTTTACTTCGTCTGATAAGTGCATGAATACGCGAACGGAGTTCAAGGAATGCAAATGGTTTCGTCAAATAATCATCAGCACCACTATCAAGCCCTGATACTTTATCTTCAAGGGTAGATTTTGCCGTCAACATCAAAATAGGGGTTTTGATATTCTTGTTTCGCAGTTCTTTACACAGCTTCAGTCCGTCAACTTTGGGAAGCATGACATCGAGGATAATCAAGTCATACGTTTCCGATTCCGCGAGATACTGGCCTTCTTCACCGTCGCATGCTGTATCTACAGCAAATCCTTCTTCAACAAGACCTTTTTTAATGATATTGGCAAGCCTTCTTTCGTCTTCAACAATTAGAATTCTCATACAATTTGAAAAAGTTATTCATGATGCTTTATACCGTTTGAGTAATAATGAATTAGAGACAACAGAAATCGAACTTGTCGCCATGGCAACCGAAGCAAAAATAGGATTTAAAAGAATATGAAAGAAAGGATAGAGTACACCCATGGCAACTGGAATAAGAATAATATTATAGGCAAAAGCCCAGAACAGATTGAGCTTGATAGTGCGCATAGTTTTTTTTGACAAATCGATGGCTGTTGCTACACTCTTTAAATCTTTATTGATGAGGGTAATATCAGCGGCTTCAATAGCCACATCTGTCCCCGTCCCCATCGCAATACCTACATCCGCAGCAGCCAGAGCTGGTGCATCGTTAATACCATCGCCAACCATGGCAACAATCTTTCCTTCTTTTTGGATATTACGTACTTCTGCTTCTTTTAGATCGGGTAAGACTTCTGCTAATACTTTTGCAATCCCAAGTTTTCGACCTATCGCTTCGGCAGTTCGTCGATTATCACCTGTAATCATTACCACCTCTATTCCCAAATGTTGGAGTTTCTTCACTCCTTCATATGCCGTTTCTTTAACCGTATCAGCGACAGCAACGAGTCCCTTCAACTCAGCATGTTTACCCTGAGCTTGTCGAAAGGCGAGCATCATGACTGTTTTCCCTTCATTTTCGAGCTGAGTAACCCTGGCTGCTTGCAATCCCAAAGAGATATGCTCCCGCTCCATAAGTCGTTTGTTACCTAAAAAAATGTTTTTATTCTCAACTACGCCTTCCACACCATGTCCAGCAATCGCCTTGAACTGACTTACAGGAGACAGGGTAAGCCTTTGTTTCTCTGCTTCCTTAACAATTGCTTCAGCCAGTGAATGTTCTGATCCCTTTTCAATCGATGCAGCCAGTTTTAATAATTCATCTTTTTTCATTTTATCAGTAGGAACGAGATCGGTGACCTCGGGTTTGCCTTTGGTGAGGGTTCCAGTTTTATCAAATATAATCACTTGTATTTTATGGGCAGTTTCTAGGCTTTCCGCATCTTTGATAAGAATTCCATGTTCAGCACCTTTACCTGTGCCAACCATGATGGCTGTTGGAGTAGCAAGCCCCATAGCACAAGGACAAGCAATAATCAGAACAGCTACAGTATTGAGAATGGCAAAGAGGATAGCTTGAGAGCCACCAAACACATACCAAACCACAAAGGTTGAAATGGCGAGCATAATGACTACTGGCACAAAGTAAGATGAAATGAGATCGGCAAGTCTTTGAATAGGCGCTTTACTACCTTGGGCTTCTTGGACGAGTTTAATAATTTGGGCCAGCATCGTCTCCTGGCCGACCTTGATTGCTTTATAGGTAAACGTCCCAGTTTTATTCATGGTAGCGCCCACCACGGTATCTCCTGTGGCTTTATCAACTGGAATGCTTTCACCAGTGATCATTGACTCATCCACACTTGATTCTCCATCAACAATCACCCCATCCACTGGTATTTTCTCACCCGGTCTGACACGAATAATATCTCCAATAGCGACTTGATCAATAGGAATATCTATTTCTTTGCCGTCACGAATAACCCGTGCGGTTTTTGCTTGAAGTCCTATGAGTTTCTTTATGGCTTCAGACGTACCAGCTTTGGCTCGTGCTTCAAAATAGCGACCGAGCAGAATTAGACCAATAATAATTGCTGCAGTATCAAAATAGGGCATGGGATCTATTCCTAACTGCTGGACAACATGAGGAAATATCGTAACAAAGGCTGAATATCCATAAGCAACTGTCGTACCAATAGCAACGAGCGTATCCATATTAGCGGTTCGATGTTTTAAAGCGGGAATTGTCGCTCGATAAAATGCAAGTCCTGCCCAAAATTGTACTGGGGTTGCAAGAAGTAACTGTATCCAGAAATTCTGCAAAAATGCCGGAGCAGTATTCATGAGTCCTGGAAAACTTCCCCAAAGAATGAGTCCTCCCAATACTAAACTAGCAATAACCTTATGTTTTAAATCCGTTAATTCTTTTTGTTTTTCTTTTTTCTCTTCATCTTCTGTTCTGGCTTCCTCTGCAAGCATTGCCGTATAGCCAACGTTGGCAACAGCTGAGGAGAGATTTTTGTCGGTGACTTTTTCGGGATCACAAGCGACAGTCGCTTTCTCCGTTGCCAGATTCACTGTTGCCTCTGTTACACCATCAACTTTTTTGAGCGCTCGCTCAAGCACGCGTACACATGATGCACAATGCATGCCTTTTATAGGAAATGATTTTTTAACTTCTGTCATATTAGGTAACAATTATTTTTCCATGGAACATATTCATGCCGCAGGTAAATCCAAACTGTCCGGTTTTTTGCGGAGCTATTTCTATGGTAACTTTCTTGTTGAGGGGTAAAAACTTCCGGATTTTAAAGTCACTTAAGATCACTTCTTCTAAGCAACTACTCGCGTCTTTGCGGGTAAAATTAATCTTTATTGTTTTTCCTTTGGTAACTGAAATAACATCTGGTGTGTAACCACCTTCAACAGTAATATCTACGCTATCTGATACAGCCACTTCTTTTTCGTCTTTCATTAAGAAAAACCAGTAGGTAAATGCAATTCCTCCGGCCCCAAACAAGATGACAATAATTTTATCCATATTCATATCTTTATCGACGTTTTTTGAAAACAGGCATTATAATTTTGATTATCGAATTTTGCTCCATATATCAGCACCATTTGTGCTTTTATAAATGGAATTTTTACTCGTTAAGACATACGCCGTTTGTGGATTGTTTTTATCAAATGCGATGAAATAGATAGTATCTCCGCCAAACGTCTCATTTACTTTCTGCCATGTTTTTCCTCCATCACTACTTTTGGCAAAATTAAGGGTAGGAGTAAAACTAAGCATCTTTTGTGTATCCTGTGGACTTATTGCAAATGCCTGTACAGCAGTTTCCTTGAGTTGATCAGAAACATCTATCCAGTTACCGCCCTTATCACGACTAATAAACAGTCCTAACCCTGATGCAGCGTAAACAACATTTTCATCTTTTGGATCAGTAATGAGGTGATACGGCCCTACTCCTTTGGCAATGGTTAAGAGATTGGAGTTTACAACTTTCCAATTTATCCCTCCATTGGTACTTCTTTGAAGATTATTGTCATACCATCCATACAGAAGATTAGGATTTATCGGACTCACTGCCAAGGCGTGAAAGTCTACCGGGCCATTGACGCCATTTGAGATCGTCTTCCACGTCACCCCTCCATCTTCTGATTTCTGTACACCGATATTGCCGCCCTTTTCCGGATGACCACTACTGAAGAATTTATTGAGGTCGGCAGGATGAGGTGAGAATCCCATATAGTCATCTCTACTTTGTCCAACTCGATAAAGGTCTTTATCGTTTATAAGAACCAGGAGTCCGTGATGTGTGGCAATATAAAGCTTGTTTGGATCTTTCTGATCAACAGCAAGACCATGTCCATGTGTAATTTCTCCTTCTGGGATTATGTTATCCAAAAGGCGTGATGCTTGGTTTGAGGGAGGTGCTGTATTTTTTTGTCTATTGAAATAGACCAGACCAATGATTCCAGTAATTATGAGTATTCCTATGATCATGGGTTTTTTTATCATATTATTTCCTGCTGTTTTGGCGGGCATCTGGTATCTGCATAGGAGCAAAAGACGCAACAATCACCATCTTTGGGTTTTAACATTTCACCGCATTTTTGACATTTATAAAAATGCTGACAGGCATCAGTGGGCATGCCAGTTTTTTGCTTTTTTCCGCACTTAGGACAAGTTAATATCGCTTCTGTTGTAATCATGTCAAATCACCTTAAATTTACTCATCATCCCGGCTTCCATGTGTTCCGGAATGTGACAGTGAATCACCCAATCCCCTGGATTATCCATCTGTACTAAAAGCTCGACGGTATCTCCTGTTTGAATGAGCGTTGTATCTTTCCAAACGAGGTTCTGATTTTTCTGACCGTTAGTTGAAAGAACCAGAAATCGTTGGCCATGAATATGGATCGGGTGCTGCATCGGGTGCATTGACTTATCGTCATTAAAAATTTTCACTTTAACTATGTCCCCTTTTTTGAATTGCCAACCAATATTCATGTTCTCTTTATTAGTTGCCTGATCTACCAGTTTCCACTTGAGAGTATTGGTTGTCGATTGTGCATTCATCATTCCCATCTTATCTTCCCATTCTATCTTTTTGACTTCACCCATAGCCATTTGTTTATTTGGCATCATTTGACCACCTGCCTCGCCGGCAGGCGGGTTTCCCATCATATGGCCACCCATTTGATTATTTTGCGTATTTCCTTGGGTATTTGAGTTTCCCATCTGTAAACTTAAGGTCAGGCTTTTGTCAGCCGGTTTATCAAACATCGGGCGCAAAGAGGCAAGTGATGCAATAAAATCGTCGTTCACCCTGGAAACCATCAAATACGATGTGGTCACGGGATTGGAGGTTACGGCAATCGTACCTAACTTGTATGACTTTTCAGGAGTTTTGTTGGTAATTTCGAAGTTACCAGCCTGGTCAAACCAAATCTCCACAATCGCCCGTTCTGACGGTCCAATGACAACAGAGTCTACCGACTCCTCGCGTTCATATTTACCATTATCTGCTCCGACTAATTTCATCCGGGTATTGGGAACAGAAAAGTTAAATGTTCTGGTGTTGGCTGCGTTCGTGATATAGAATCGCACCCGTTCTCCTTGTTTGACAGGTAGTCTGAAATTTGTATCTCCATTGACCAACATGGTATTGCCGAATCTACCCATCAGTGTATGATCTGCTCCTGACTGATTAAACGCAGCTATTTGGCCGTTCTCTATAAGAATGTCGTCAAGAAATAAGCTTTCTTCACGATCAACCTCACCCCAGTAGTCTTTTTGGGTGGGCATGACTAAATAATTTCCGTAAAGTCCTAATTCCTGTGCATAATCTTCCCGGATATGCGGGTGATACCAAAACATACCTTCATCAGGGAATTTAATTTTGTAGGTGAAACTTTCTCCAGGTCTCACTGGTTTTTGTGTTAGATCGGGCACACCGTCAAATTTATTTTCCAAACGCACTCCGTGAGAGTGGATGGTAGTATCTACGTCTGTTTCGTTTTTGAAGTTAAGCGTAATTTCCGACCCTTGACTGACTTTGATGAGAGGACCGGGAATAGAACCATTATAAGCAAGCATTTTGATCGTTTGGCCCTGTATTTTTTTCTGAACGATACGTGCTGTTAAGTCATATGAATCACCATTTTTCAGTTCTACAGTTTGTGAGTTTCCAGCCATAGGTGCGTTCTTTGCAACTAGTGAAAACTCTCCCGTTCGTTTTTGGGATTCAGATTCACCTGTCTGTACGAACCGGTAAACCCCAAATCCCGCTAGCAGTACAATTACAATAACTGCAATATACCTTAGATTCATAATCTTCATTATACGAACAATACTATTACTAACTCACCTTACGCACTGTCATTCCCGCGTACGCGGGAATCCAGAAGATAAAATAACTTATCCTTTTTACAACATGTCCTCATACA
>OBEQ010873740.1_pt1 | contig 18118 bp, 23 predicted proteins | sample 1670901 | NCBI WGS metagenome assembly OBEQ01 (sample SAMEA104232315, study PRJEB22302) | groundwater metagenome | biome: forest; feature: aquifer; material: groundwater | place: USA | collected 2011-08-07 | depth 5.4 m
CGCTGAAATTTCAAACGCTGAAAAAAAAGTTTTACATTGTTTTATTTTCCTCCTCTTACTGTAATGTTTTACTTCAGCGGGTTCGCTCCCCGATGTACATCGGGGATATTTATATTTCTATAAATAAGGTTTCCCCATTCGGAAATCTTCGGATCAAAGGTTGCTAGACACCTCCCCGAAGCATATCGCCGTCACGCCGCGTCCTTCATCGCCCTCAAGATCTCGAGTCATCCACCATATGCTCTTGTAACCATCCTGCCTGCCTGTTGGCAAACAAATCGCATATTCGTTTTTTGGTTTGCCGACCGCACGTAGGTTAGAAAATGCACTTACAAATTTAATTGCTTTAGCAATTATCCCGACGTCACGTCGGGATGAAGACTAAAGTCTTCAGATACTGAAATTTTTAAAGTTCTCACGCACTATGTAATCCTTCACTTGTGTTCAGGACTTTTTTGTAAAAAAAGTCCGCTCGTCAGGAGCGGTGTAAAGCTACGCAAAAAACGAGAGCTTTTATCCGCTTTTTTGTCCTGATAATTGAATAACATTAAACATAGATTGTGTAAGTTCTATTATAGTCATAGATTTTCCGCCGTCAAGGGCTCCCGGAAAGATGTGGATAAAAAGAAAAGCCCCGCGCGTTAGCGCGGGGAATTTTACAAAATTATTATTACTGGTCTTTGCCTCGAGCATACTGGGCTTTGGCCCAATCCGTTCCGGCGCTACCATCTGTCACGATGACGGTGTTAGTGCCTTTCTGGCCTCCAGCGATTGTTTTGAGCGCTTCCCATTTCATGTACTCACGGTACTCGGGATTGGCGCGTATTGCCGCGCCGATTTTGGCGATGCTGGTTGCTTGAGATTCTGTCGAAGCCAGATCATTTTGCGCTTTCACAACGCTTGGGTCTTGCTTCACATTCGAGAGTTGAGCATCTTGTAATTTAAGTGGAACCTTTTCTTCTTGGAATGTTTTTACAACCATATCCGCGATCTTTTTGTTGAGAATTGTATAATCCGCCGCTACCTCTTTGTAAGATTTGTAGCTTGCAAATATCGCGCGGATGTTGTTGCGGATTTTCCCCGCCGCAAATCGCTCGTAGACGTCCTTGATCATAATCCACTGTACCCGTTGATCTCTTTCGACCGGTGGCACCAATCTGTCACCAGAAACCGGTGTGACAAGAGTGAAAATGCTATCCGAAGTTTTCTTATCATCCGGCAACATTAGCCGGACATAGACATCCACCGATAAAGGCGCGCCGTCAGCAGTGGTAACCCTATGGTCAGTGTTGTCTTTCTTTTCCGGATCAGCATTGGCTTCAAGAAACTGCTCTTTGACCGTTGTACTGGTCGCTTCAAGCAAAACCATAACGTTAAAGGTGCTGTCTGTATTTACTTCGCGAAGGTCAACCTGGCCGGCAGTTCGAGTTTCGGATTCCCAGCCTGTGGGCGTCAGAACACGAGCAATATAGCCAGCCGGTATGGGTTTAACGACGTTACTGCAGGCCACCAGTAAGATCGAGCAGAGCAACAGAACAAACAATAGTGTCTTTTTCATGTGATTGTCTCCTTTCACTTGTTGTCGCCGGAATGGCGCTGTTCGAAGGTTTTTTGGTCCCGATCGATATCTGTCCGATCGATTTTACCGCGCGGGGTATTGTTGACCACCAGCGACGGAATCAATCCCAGAAAAAAAACTCCTACTACACCGACCAAAACCCAATTGCGAATTTGGCGGATAAGTTTGTCTTCCGGGAAAAGCCGGGAAATGGCGGTAAACAGAATACTGAGAATCACGAGTAAAATAAAAACAACCGTGAACTCGCCAAGATACAAACGAAGAAAATCCATTGTCAGCTCCTTCTGTTTCTGTCAAAGTACGGTCAAATGACCGCCGGTTGCATTATAACAAATCAAAAAGCCACTGTCAATCCCATCATTCAATCGATGGGACCGAGTGGCTTTTTGATTTTCACGCAATGTGCTAGTGACTTGAAATATCCGAGCGAAGGCGATCGATAAAACGAGCTGCCGCATCCTTTCCGCCCAAACCAAAGGCGAGCCCTCCCGCGATTGCAAGCATAGCCACAAAAGCGGTAAAAAGCGTTTGAACAAAAATCCCCGCAATTCCCAATTGGTAGAGCGCTGCAAGTAACGCAAAGATCCAAATTGCCCATTTAGCCATTCCCGCCATCAGGCCAGCCGAAGGAAGATTTGCCGCTCGAGCCGCTCCCCATACCAATTTTTGAACAACATCAGAGATTAATGCCGCGGCAAGCAGGATCAACACCGCTACAATTACCTGCGGAATGTAGGTCAAAACGACGCTTCTGAGAAATTCAGTAACTTGGGTAAGCCCGAGAACATCAATAGAAGCCAACAAAAACACTAATATAAAAAACCATCGTACGAGTCCGCCGACAAAAGCTCCCGCATCAAGCCGCAACCCCGCTCTTTGCAGGGCGGTTTCCGCGCCGAGTCCACGAAGAGCCGTGTCTACTTTAATTGATTTTATAATTTGAGCAATAACTTTACCCAAGGCAACCGCGATAACCCAACCAATCAAAAACACTACGATAGCCACGATTAGTTTTGGCACAAAAGTAATCACTCCGGTCCAAAGCTCCTGAAACGAAGCAACCAATACATCGCCCCATGTTTGTACTAACATATTATTTTTCCTTTTAAATATTAAAGATTAAAAACTTGAACCTCCATACGCTTAATACTTCGACCTGTAAGGTATAAAAGCTCTTATTTTTCATTTTACCATAAAATACCCTTCGTCTGCCAGCTGGTGGATTCAGGGTGTGGATAAAATAAATGTTCATGGTGTTCGTAATTTTTTGGCAATCTGTCTCACTTTTCCCTGCCAGTCTGATGTCGTATCAATTTCAGCTATAAATTTAATCGGAAGCTTTTTTAAAATAAATCGTCCGCCATCTTTGGGCGACCAATCATAGTGATGTGGAGTCCTCCTCCACATTTCACGGATCGCCACCACCACTCCAGCATTTGGGCCATCCCAACTTGATCCGGCTCCGCCAAAAAAGGAATCTTTTGGATATTTCGCGGAAATCAATCGGCCAATCATCACATCTCTATCGGACATGACTCGCAAATACAAAACTTTTGCTTTAATTTTCTTGGCAGATCTTTCAAGGCTCTGCCGCTTATCTCGATCCACAAAATCTCTAGCAATAACCAAATTTTTTCCTTGTTTTATTATGGACATTGCGTATTTTTCCGAAATTTCACGAACTGAATCATAGCCTTTGCCCAATTTTCTTAAAACCATTCTGATCTGATCGGCATCAACCACTTCCGCGCCAATGAGTGGTGCAAAATAATTCGCAACCGTACTTTTCCCTGACCCAACAAGCCCGACCATTGCGATAATAATTTTCCTTCGGCCGTAGCCTACAGGCGAGGCTTTTTTGGATTTAGTTTTTGGCATATTTGAATTTTAAACATAAAGGCAATCTAAAGACCTCCACGATAAAGGCCTGCGCAATCCGAGTTTTGAGAGCATTCAGCGGTTAATTGATCGAATGTTTTCCCGGTATATTGAACAAAAAGATTTTCAGAGTAGTTTCCAGATTGCAATGCTTTGTTTAACTTGAATGCTAACGCTGAATCATATTTATTTTCAATAAATTTCAAAAATTTGTACGTGCAATTATATACATGGGTCTGATTTTGCATATCGCTTGAAAAGTGATAACAATTTTTTTCTAAATCATTTGAATAACCAGTCGTATAAGCTCCATAATCTGCGAGAGCCTCAATCAACCATCCAGGATATTCAAGTGTGTTATATCCGTAAAATGACTGGATAACGTGAGTCAATTCGTGGGCAAGAATTTCTGCGTCATATAGGGCTTTGGTTTGCCAGTAATTGATGCTGAGATAGACTTGACCGTTTCCTACATATGCATTTGCATCTCCTCCTGTTCCTTGACTTCCAGGTTGGGGTATATAATATTGAATTTTGTATGGTGGCGCACTAGGTCCGCGGCCAAATTTTGTTTCTAACGTAGGAGCAATTTTTTCACAAAAATCAAGTAATCTTCTAGCGTTATTCTCTGATTGAGGCGCCAAAGAAAAATCAAAAGTACATAATGATCCGCTCAAAAGAAAGCCATTTTTATTTGCCGGTATTGATGTGTAAGTAGGGACAGGGGTGGAAGTTGGCGTAATTGGAGTAGGGCTCGGCGACGGCGGTGTCTTAACAACTACCGGAGAGGGTGCTGGTTTTGGTGTAACCGGAGTATTTGATGGAGTAATAGATGTTGGTTGCTTTGTAGTTGTATCTTGCGATTGAGTTATTGCAACAAATGCAGCTGAAGAAGGATCGCTTTCTTTGCCTTCTGCATCAATTGAAGTAATGCGGTAAAAAAGAATGTTTACGTTTTTTGGATAGTCGTAATCAGATGCTATTTTAGAACTACTTGGAACATTAGAAGCTATTTTCTGCCAATCTCCAGAAGGATTAGTGGAGCGGTAGATATTAAAGGTTTTTGCGGTTGTATAATCAAAGTTTATTTGAACAAAGGGCTTGCCTCCTTGTATGAATGTGAGGGTTGGTTTTTCTAGAATGGATGATATCTTGGTTGATGAATTTTGTTCATTGGATTTTTTCGTTAAAACAAAATATCCAGCTGCTCCGGCAATGGCAAGGATAATCAAAATTATGGCGATGTTGACGAAACCTTTTTGATTCATAATCTGAATTATAGCATAAAAAAAGCCGACCCGCGGGGAGGTCGGCATTTGTATGGGATAGATATTTCTGATGTTTCAACCATGGTGGGTTGAAACCAAGCTTGGCGCCATACATTCGCCAAGATTAGAAAATACCCGCCGTTTGATGCATCATCGGTTCCCAGAAACCTATGCACCACTATCGCAAGCATTATAGCAAACCTGCTAAATTTGTCAAATTTTGTGCGCGCAAGGGATCGCCTCTCGCCCTTGCTAGGGCTCGAGACCTTCGTCCCGCCCTTGCGGGACTGCGGCCTCCGACCTCTCCGACTTGCCCCGTAAAAATTTGCGTGGTGCGCGCAGTAGGTCTCGAACCTACGGCCTCTACGATGTGAACGGAGCGCTCTACCCCTGAGCTATGCGCGCAATTTTATGATGTCATTGACTTTTCATACTGGCTTGCTAGTATGAGAGTACAAGGGCCTTCGGGCTCGCTCTCGCAAGAGAGCAAACAGCAAACAAAAAGCCGTTAAAGTAACTCTTTGGCGGCTTTTTGTATATTGTCAAAAATATCTTTATCAAGATAACCGATTTTTCGTACCAGGCGCTTTGTATCTATCATCCGCATTTGAGAAAGCAATGCTTTTGCGGGTTTTCCATCGACTAGTCCAATGGATGGACGAAGTGGATGATCCGAAATAGCCGTGGTTAGTGGAATAACAAAGCAAGTTTATTTGCTTAAACCTTTCAAAACAAGTACGGGACGCCGATGCTCATCCTTGGAACCGTCTTGCTCAAAACCGACATTAACGCCGAGAGAGCACCACCAAACTTCTCTGGTGTGGTAAAGTTTATATTCTCCAATATCATTAATCGTTTTCTTTGCCTTGTTCCAATCATCAAATTTTTTTTGCATTTGACGATTCTAACATGCGAGCGATAAATTCTCAACGATACGTTCTCTATTTAATCCCCAACTTATTTATCAAAAATTCGTGCGGGTAGTCGAGAAAATCGCGGATAAATTTGTCATGCATCGCAACACGGTAATCAAATTCGGAAGTTGAAAAAAGCGCCCAGTTTAATTCTTTGCCGATTTCAGATTCCAGTTTGTGTATAAAATTTTCAAATGCGGATTTTTTAAATCCATCGCCCACGATCACTAAATCCAAACTCGTGGTGGCATCAGCAAATTCTCTTTCTTTAACATCCAAAAATACTCCCCCTAAACCCACCAATTTAATTTTTCCCCATCTTTTAAAATACTGAAAAATTTTCTCGCGAGATACGGGTGAGGCGGTAATTAAAAGATTCCGAAGCGCTAAAAGAAGGGGAAATGTGTTTGATACGATCACTCCGCGTATTTTTTTTCTCGCCATCTTTTCTGCTCGGGTTCCTTTTTTTACAAAACCGAAACTCAAAAAGGATCGTACTTCGCAACTCACCACGCGCCCCGGCACCTTTGATACCTGAGCAATTTCCTTGATGGTAAAAACTTTTTCGGGATTTAACAGAAAAAGCCTCAAGAGTTTGACTCTTGCAGTACTCCCAAAAAGTTTTTCGAGAACTTGCATATAGATATATTAACGGAATCAAACAAAAAAACAATGTCTTTTCTCACCACGAATATTTTTCTGCTGAAAAATTTCTCTGCTCGCTCCGCCGAGCTACGCAAGGGTTCGAAAAGGCATTGTTTTTTCTGTTTTTACTATAAAAAAGGCCCGAGTACGGGCCTTTTTTATTTCAGTTCAACCACCGCTCCCGCTTCCTCAAGTTTCTTTTTAAGCTCCTCTGCGGCGGCTTTATCCAAGCCTTCCTTTACCACTTTTGGAGCCGCGTCTACCAAGTCTTTAGCTTCTTTGAGACCCAATCCGATAGCTTCGCGAAGCACCTTGATCACCGCAATTTTCTGCCCGCCAGCCGCTTTAATTTCAACATTAAATGTTGACTGTTCGGCTACCGCTTCTTCTCCCGCGCCTGCGTCTGCGGATGCCGCCATCATCGGCATAGCCGCGGAAACTCCAAATTTTTCTTCTATCTTTTTAACGAGATCGGAAAGCTCCAAAGCGGAGAGCGTGGCAACTTCTTCTACTATTTTTTCTAAATCTGCCATTTTCTTATTGATTATATTAATAAATTATTAAGCGACCTTGTTTTTTACTTCATTTAAAACTCTTGCTAAACCGGCAACCGGTTGCGTGAGCATAAACGCAAGCTGAGTAAGCAATACTTCTCTCGATGGAATCGCAGCCAGTTTTTTAATTTCCGCCGTATCAATCCATGCGTTATTCCAGAAGCCACCGATAATTTTTAAAATATCAGCATTTTTTCTGGCGAATGTGGCGATATCTTTTGCCATCGCAAGCATTGCATCTTCTTTCTCGTTAGCTATCGCGACACCGATTTCACCTTCCAATTTTTTAAGATCCAGATCAAAACCAACTTCTTTTGAAGCAACGCCCAATAATGTTTTTTTGCTCACCATATAACTAGCATCCGATTTTCTCAACATTCTTCGTAATTCTATGGCCTTTGATACCGATAAACCATGAAAATTCAAAAAAGCGACAAACGATGATTTTTTGAGCTTTTGTTTTAATTGGTCTACTATTGCTTCTTTTTGTTTTCTGGTAATCATGTCGATTTGTTATCCTTCGATAAATTAAGGTGATCTTTTTTGTGACAAAAAATACGGCCAAAAAGCCGCTTTGATAACCTACAACAGGACTTCTCGTGTGCGCGCCTGTTGTCTACGGCCCTTGAAACAAGTATAGCTACCTTGCAAAATAACGCAAGTATTGACAAATAAGTAGTATGAGTTCTATAATAAATTTGGAACTGATTCGATTTGAATGAGGAAAAATGCAACACCTACTTAGGCCGATTTCTATTTCAAAGCATGCACTAAAAAGAGTGATTGAGAGGTTCGATTTTGAAGAAAGAGGCTTGAGGCTTAGAGAAAAAATATTGTACGAAATTATTCATGGACGCAGACTTTCTGTAAGAGAGCTTATGAAACGAAGAATGAGTATTGGTAACGTAAAACATATCATCCTCTTCAAGAACAAAATATATGTTTTAAGTGAAGATAATTTTCTTTTAACTGTCTTTCTCGATAACAGAAAAATGAGAAAATAATTTTCAAAAACAACGGAAAAAAATCCGCTGTTTTTTTTACTAATTTGTTATGGGCTAATTCGGGCGAATTAGGGATATAACTGAAACGCGTTAAAGGGCTGACAAAATATTATTGGTGACGTGGCTTTGCTTAGAACTGATACTATAAAATACCTGTAAACCTCTTTGTTCTTTTTCTAAAATATCAGCGTGAGTTAAAATGCTCAAATGTCTTGATGTGGCTTTAAAAGAAAGGTTGATGGAGCTAGTAATGTCTCCAACAGAAAGTTCGATATCTTTTTTCAAAGTTTTTAAAATTTCTAATCTGCGTTTATTTGCCAATGCTTTTAAAATGCGCTCTAAATTTTTCATGTTGAAATAGTAGCAATACTAAAAAATTTTACAATGCTTATGCGCATATTCGTTCGAATTAGGGGTATATAGAAAATTATCCCCACAGCAAAGTGAAGCTTCCCGCGATCGCTGCGGTTTCAGCCCGCAAAATTAATTTACCCAAAGATATTATTTCAAAATTTGCATGGCCAGCCGCCATTAACTCTTTGGCTTCCCAACCACCTTCGGGGCCAATAAAAAAATTAAACGAGCGATCCCCCGCTCCGCGAATCATATTATCTTTTTCATTTTCGTACGCAAAATATGTGCGGGGAGAAAATGATTTTGCGAGTTTAATTGCTTCTTCAAAAAAAACAACTTTGTGAAGCCGGGGAATTGCCGCGCGCCCAGACTGCTCTGCGGCTTCTCTTAAAATTTTCTCGCAGCGGATGGTCTGCAAACTTTTCTTTTCGGACCGTGCTGAAATCACCGGAACAAATTCCGATATGCCGACTTCGGTCCCCTGCTGCAAAACTAGTTCAAATTTTTCTTTTTTAATAAGCGATTGAAATAAAATTAATTTTTTGTTCGGTTCTCTGATATTTTCTTTTTTTTCGCGCACCATAAAAACAGCTGATGCTCCTTCTATATTTTTTAGCTCCGCCAAAAAATCAAAACCAAGTCCTTCCGGGTAAGCATTAAAAAAGGAAACAAAATCTCCTTTTCGGAGCCGCAAAACACTCTTCATGCGGTGCACCATCGGTCGATCTTTCACCATAATGATTTCTTTGTCCACATGCTGTTCTAAAAAAAATCTGTGTAAAGACATAGCAGTAATTTTATTGTATATCAACCACTAATACAAACTCCCCTCTTTGCTTCTCGCCAACAAAATGTTTTTCGGCCTCTGAAAGTGTGCCACGGAAAACTTCTTCGTAGATTTTTGTGAGCTCGCGACCAATGTTGCAATGCCTATCCCCGGCCACCATTTTCAGTTCACGCAAAGTTTTTTGGATTCTGTGAGGCGATTCAAATAAAATTACGGGCACTTCACTGGTAGCAACTCTTTTAAAAAATGTCTGCCTTCCTTTTTTGCGCGGAGGAAATCCCAAAAACAAAAACTCTGAACAATCTATATCGCTTATCGAAAGTAATGCCGAAATCGCAGACGGACCAGGGACTGGAATAATTTCTATTTGGCCTCGATTTGCCAAGTCATACGGGATGGAGAACGTACGGAGCGCGTCGGCGCGAGTCTTCAGGGTTTTCGTAGCAACGAAAAACCCGGGTCCTCCAGACTGTGTGGCTTGGTAATTAGAGGTTAAAAAGTTGATCAATCTCTGCCCAGGATCAGAAATACCGGGAGTGCCAGCATCAGTTACTAACGCCAAATTTTTGCCCTCATTTAATAAATCGAATATTTTTTCTAAAGATTTATCTTTTGAATATTCGTGAAATGAAATAACTGTTTTGTGAATACCCAAATGCGTGAGCAATTTTTTAGTTACCCGAGTATCCTCCGCCAAAATAAAATCTACTTCCCGCAATGTTTCTATCGCGCGGAGCGTCATGTCTTTTAAATTCCCTATCGGGGTAGCTACTATAAATAATTTGGGCATATTAAATGATAATTCGTGGTATTAAAGGATTAATCCTCGTTAAAATTTCGTAATTGATCGTCCCGATTTTTTTTGCGATGGTATCTGCAAAAATATTCTTATTTCCGGATATTCCAAGCAGCGTCACTGTATCCCCCACTTTTGCTCCTGGAATCTTTGAAACATCCACCATCATCATATTCATACAGACTCGCCCGAGGACGCAGGCGGGCCTTCCATGAATTAAAACCTCGCCTCTATTTGAAAGTTTTCTGTCGTAGCCATCTCCATATCCTACCGGTAAAACCGCAATCTTGATTTTTTGCTTCGCTCGAAAAGTCCGATCATAACCTACGGTTTCTTCTTTATTAACAAATTTAATTTGCGCTATTTTTGTTTTCCAATTCAACACCGGCCTGGGTTTTGTATAAAGCCCGATCCCCAACCGCACCAAATTAAAATGCGTTTCTGGATTTCTTAAAATCCCTGCAGTGGAAGCTGAATGAATAAATTCCGGAACTATTCCTTGGGAATCTAGCACAGCAATGGCCTGATTTAAAATTTTAAGCTGTGTTTTATAAAAAGAAGACTGCGTATTTTCTACATCCGCAAAATGTGTATACACTCCGGCAATTTTTGGAAATTTTTTAATTGCTGACAATGCTTCCGGATTGATGCCCAACCGATTGGTGCCTGTTTCTATTTTCAAGTGAAATGTGCCATTAGATTTTTGCAATAACTCGAGCAATGCTTTGCTGTAAATGGAAATATGAAAATTATTTTTTATTGCCTCGGCAATTCTTAATTGAGGAATGTATCCTAAAATCAGTATTGAGTTTGTAATTCTATTGTTTTTAAGAAACAGCGCTTCATCCAACGAATCAACTCCGAATATGGTATTTTTATCACCAGATAAAATTTGGGCTGTTTCCAAAATCCCATGTCCGTATGCATTCGATTTTATCACCACCATCATGGTAACTTTCGGCCCCACCCATTTTTGAAAAAAACGAAAATTGCCCCGCAAGGCGCTTGAATCAATCTCAACCCAGGTTTTATACAAATGGGTGTCCATGCAGAATTATCATAGCATAAAACGCGTCCCGATAATTATCGGGACGCGCGTTCTTGAAAATAATTTTCCCGGTATTCCAAAAAGGAATTGCGTAATTTTTCAGAAAAAGTATTTTTTCCTGTTTTAAAATCATATTTTACGTTATCTATCGTGGTGACGCTCACCACAGGACAAACCCCGATCGTGGTAGACGTTAAAAAACACTCTTGATAGCAAGAAAACATGGAAGGTTTAATATACTGCAAAGGATGCTCCTGGATTGCAAAAAAGATACCGCTTTTTTTTGCTAAATCTAAAATGATTTTTCTGGTAACTCCGAATAAAATATTTTTCGCGGGCGTTATTAAAATATTTTTCCCGGAAAACTCCGCCACAAAAAAAATATTTCCAGTAGACGATTCGGAAATACCGTCGCAAACGTTCCAATAGAGAAAATCATCGAAACCGGTATGTGCGGCAATCTCCTTGCGAATCATCGTACTTCCGTAACCGCCGGCAAGTTTAATATGAGGAAATTCTCTGGCACCTTCCTGAATTTCTACATGAAAATAATTTTGTGGTGGAAGAGGAAGCGGCAAAATATCAATCAATACTTTTGAGCTCCCTAAAATAGGGTTTTTGTGATCATGAGAATTTCCGCGTGTCACCAAAATTTTAATTAAAGATTCTGGATATCCGCGAAGCATAATTTCCTCGATAACTCTTTTTTTTAAAAATTCTCCTTCTTCAATCGAGAGACCAAAGTTATCAAGCGGAATATGGGCGCTGATGCATGAGGCAACGAGTCTTGTATAATGATCGCCCCAATGGAAAAGAACTGCACCCCGAGCCTCAATCGCTTCAAAAACAGCCCAGCCGCGCCACAAACCAAGATCGTTTCGCAATTCGGAAACAACATTCATAAAAATTACCTCAATAAAATCTGAGTAGAGTATACAATATAGAGGCAATTAACGCAAGCCTTTTACAATTTTAGAAAATTCTTTGCCTCTCTCTTTAGAGTTTTTGAACATATCAAAACTCGCGGAGGCTGGAGAAAAAAGAATACTATCGCCATTTTCTACAAATTTTTTCGCCTCTATAATAGATGTGCGCAGGTCTTTTGCAAATTTAATCGAAACAGATCCTTTTATTTCCCGTGCAATTTTTGCCTTTGAGGCTCCGTAAAGAATCACCAATTTTGTAGAGCTTTTAAGCGCAGGTTTTAAAATTCCGTAACTAAAATTTTTATCTACTCCTCCAGCAATGAGAATCTTTGGGTTTGGTATCGCAATCAAGGCGACTTTTGTTGAAATTGGATTTGTGGAAGCGGAATCGTTAAAATAACGCACTCCGCCCAACTCTCTTACTAATTCCAAATGATGAGACAATCCTTTAAAATTTTGAATTGCGTTCTTGATAACTTTGGGTTTGATGCCAAGATGCGAAGCCACTGACGCCGCCACTACCGCATTGTAAAAATTATACTTTCCCGGAATTTTTAAATCCGATTGATTTATAACGCCGGGTTTTTTAAAATCAATCGGTCTTTTTCTGGCCTTGCTTTTTTCTGCAATATTTCTGGACCATTTGTTTTCTTTTAAATAAAAAATCGTGTCATCTCTCTTTTGAAAAGCCGCGATGCGCGACTTTGCTTCAACATATTCTTTCATATTCTTGTGATAATCCAAATGGTCGGGAGCAATCTCAAGAACTACCGCGATTGACGGAGAAGAATCCAAATCCTGCAGCTGAAAACTGGAAAGTTCCACAATTGAAATAGAATTTTTTTTAAGCCTCGAGATAATACCGAGCATTGGTTTGCCAATGTTGCCAACCAGATACGTGTTGCGCCCAGCAGATTTTAAAATAGCATACAACATTGATGCGGTAGTCCCCTTGCCTTTGGTACCCGTAATGCCAATGATGGTTCCTTTCGCATGATCAAAAAATAATTTTGTGGCGCTTGAAATTTCAACCCTCTGTTGCTTCGCGTGTTGAATTTCTGGAAGCAAATATTTAATCCCCGGGGAACGCACAATCAAATCAAATTTTTCCAAATTTTTCAAATAAGTGGGACTTATATTTTTATCTCGAATTTCGATCCTTGCTTGAGAATATTTATTTTTTAAAAATGCAAAAGCCGATCTGCCCTCCATGCCAAATCCTAAAATTGCGATTTTCATAGTATGTACGGTATCAAAATAAGGGATCGCCGCATAGGTCGCGCAAGGCGCACTTCTCATGCCGGTGCTCTTTTTTTCTCGAGGCTCTGCCATGGTCAATGACCATATACGTTAATTGAAACCAATTTTTTTTTGGAAATAATTTCATTAAATCTCGCTCAATTTTTACCGGATCGTGATGCGCCGAAAGTCCGCACACGGCGGCAAACCGTATTACATGCGTATCAACGGCAATCCCCTCCACCACGCCGTATGCATTTCCCAAAACAACATTTGCGGTTTTTCGGGCAACGCCGCGAAGGGTAAGCATTTTTTTCATCGTACGAGGCACGATGCCGCCAAAATCTTTTTTGATTTTTTGGGCAGCGGCAATAATATTTTTTGTTTTGGCTCGATAAAAACCGCACGGATGAATTTCTTGTTCAAAAACTTTTGGGTCGGCTGTGGCAAAATCATCCACCGTTTTATATTTTTTAAATAATTTTTCGGTAACTTCGTTTACCTTTTTATCCGTGCATTGGGCAGACAAAATCACCGCGGCCAGTAGCTGAATGTTGTTTTTAAATTTCAGAGCAATTTTTGCATGAGGATATTTTTTTTTGAGAATTTTAAAAATCGCGTCCCGATGGCCATCGGGACGATTTTTGGTTTCCTGGAACCCAGCTTTCATTGCGTCAATTCTTTGTCTGTGTCGGCAAGTGCACTATCTAAGCTGTTGACATCGGTTGCGCGCAGATCAGATTGGAGAGAAATGATAGTATCACTTGCGCGCGTTACGTTCAGGCTTGCGGGAGAAATTTGTTCGGGTGCCGGTTGAAGATAAAAAAGCCAAAAAGTAATTGCGACCAATGCAACAAGTATGGTGATAGTCCACCATGCGCGAGACTTTTTTGTTTCAGATTGGGGCATCATATTATTCATAAAATAAATTAATGATTGGGAGTGGTCGTCGCCTCTTTTTCTCCCAAACCTTTAATAGAGTTGGTAACGTCGATTAAAGCGACATGTGCCTCTTTTAATTTTTGAGTAACAGTTTTAATTAAGGTTTTTACGTTCATAAAGGCGGTTTTAAAATTAACACTCTTGATCGCATCGCTATATTTTAATTTAGCATCATTCAAAGCATTTTGCGCATCGGTAATTTTTGCTTTTGCCATATCAAGCTTTGCCCTAAAAGCAGTCACATCTTTCCCATTTGTTGTTGCCTTGTCCAAACGAGAGTTTATTCTATCCGATACATTATTTAACCTATCTATTGCTAATTCAATTTTTTTCACCATTTGGTTAAAAAACGCCTCAATGCGCGGGCCTCTTTGTTCACCCAATTTTTTCTTAATTTCATCCAGTCTCTCTTTTGTCTGGTCTTTAAATTCTTGGCGCTTCTGCTTTACTTCTTCCATAAATTTCTGGCGAATATCTTGAACGCTATTTTTTAACTCCTGACGTTTTTGCTGAACTTCTTGTCTTAAATTTTGGCGGATATCTTTGAATTTAGTGGTAGTAGCAACTCGAGATGTGTCAGCTAAAACGAAAAAAGGAGATGTCGCAAGAAAAAGCGACGCCCCCACCATTAAAAAATGTTTATTGTATTTCTGAAAAGACATAAAAATGCGTCTTTCCATTATACCATATTCTATATTTAGAAATAGCTTGATCTGTGGACAACTCCCGCCGGCCTTTAATCAGTGTTATTGATTTGATCCATTATACTTAAAACTTGATCTTCGTATCGCCTAATTACCGTGCCGTTATAATGGTGAAGTTTGTGGCGAGTATCGTTTAAGTTATAATATTTTTCCGTGTTTGGATTATTGCCGCCTAAATTCCAAGCAATAGTCTCTATGGCTTCATCCACGGTATCGAAATGAATTTTGCATGATCCCCATCCAAAAGGATTATTGCCACATATATTTTTTCCGCCGCTTGATTCGCGAATAGCGATAGCCGGAAGAAGCCGCCAATCAATGTCGTTGTTTTGGGCCTCAAGCACCATTTTTAAGCCGAAACCTGCCAGGGGCATGTTCCGACTTTCAAAATATGAATCGATAACTTGGGCATGTTTTTTTTCTAATTTTGTTGCAGAAATCTCTTGGTTTTGGGTAACAACATCAATAATTGGCCGGGAAATGATTGGTAAAGAACCGAGCGAACCAAGGGTGATATGTAAGGCTAAAATAGGAACAAAAGACCCCGCAAACCGTATCTTGTTTTTCGACATAATTTACAGCGTATGTCAAGATTAGCATTTTCTCACCTATAAGTCAACTCTCTTGCCGCTATGGCCGAATTAATTTGTAGATTGCGTCCTCAAGCTGGAAAAAATCGAGTGATCGTTTTTGGCGGGGGCGAGGCAAGGTATTTTTAAGTATTTTTTCAATTTTTCCGGGAGTGGGGGTAAGCACGGCGATACTATCCCCCAGTTCAACGGCTTCTTCAATAATGTGCGTTACCATGACAATGGTCGGGCGCCGCTGGGCCCAAATCGATAAGAGTTCTTTTCGTAATTCCTCGACAGTAAAAGAATCTAATTCCGAAAACGGCTCATCCATAAAAATTATTTTTGGATTCGTGACTAGCGCTCGCGCGATTCCTACGCGTTGCTTCATACCTCCTGATAATTCACGGGGGTATCTCTGACCGAAGCCTTCGAGTCGCAACGTTTTAATTTCTTGCTCTACCAAGTGAAATCTTTTTTCCTTCGCAATATCTCGAGCCAAAAGTCCCAATTCAATATTTTCTCTCACCGTAAGCCACGGAAGTAAAGCGAATTCCTGAAAAACAAAACTGATATCAAACGGAGTAATATCGGAGGCTATTTTCACGCTTCCGGTAAATTCGCGATCAAGGCCGCTCATGATACGGAGCAAAGTAGATTTGCCGGAACCCGAAGGCCCCACCAATTCAAACAGTTCCCCTTTTTCTATTTCGAGATTAATATCTTTAATTGCCGTAAATGCTTCAGCCGATCCGTGAACCGGCGGATCAAAAAATATTTTAGATACCCGCTCAAGTGATAGCGCGCTATTTTTTTTCATAGGATTTATACTTCCATGGTTCTATGACTCCGTTCCAAAAGCGGTAGCCACACTAATTTATTAATAGAGAAAATAAACAATAAAAATCCGAGTATGCCGAAGGTGGTTATGGTCGGATTGGCTGCATAGGTCCCGAAAAAATCTCCAAGACCCATTTTTATTTGCACAATAATTTCCGTCGCGACCAACGCCTCCCACCCGTCTCCCAAGCCAATGATGGAGCCGGTAATTAACCCGGGCGCAGACACCGGCCATAAAAAATTTTTAATATACCTCCAACCCTTCAATTGAGAAATTTCCGCCACCTCCTCCCAATCATGCCGGATTAATTTAAGAGAGCTGATTAATGAGAAAAAAATCGGCCAGATAACAGCGGCCACCAGAAAAAATATGACGGTAAAATTGGTAGCGCCCCAATAGTAAACAGCGAGCGGTAAAGCCGCAAAGATCGGAAAACTTTGCAATACATCAAAAATGGGAAGCGCAATGTGGGAAATTTTTCCTTTGTAAAATAAGACGGCACATACCCAACCAATGACGACCGCGATACCATACGCAATAAAAAGCCGAACCATGGAAATAAACAGGTCGTAAAAAAGGACTGAAGAAGTGATGTGCGCAAGCTTTGAAAAAACGAGAAAAAATACAAACGGCAAAAAGATCACAGCGAGAGTAATAAACACGTGCTCCCAAGAAATATAAAGGGCGCCTTTTCTTTTTAACCGTTTCATAGACTATTATATGCTATCACAATAAATACTGCTTGACAAAAAAGTATTTTTAATATATCCTTATTTATAGAGATGGTGGAGATAATACGGGGAGGCGTTATGAAAAAATTTCTTTTAATGGGATCAGTGATCGGCTTCTTGGCAATGGAATTGTTTGAAAAAAAGCGGCAAGTGCGCCAATTGGCGCGGACGGTTACAAAGGTGACCAAAGAAAATATCGAGCTCATGGAGGAATTCGTTGAGCAAGAAGAAACATATCAAGCATACATACGAAACTCGCGTTGTAAACATGCGCCCCCTATCCCGGATCTACCGCCGCTCAAAAAGCATGACAGCGAAATATTATTAAATTAAAGTAGTAGGCCGCCTGAACGGCCTATTTTTTATTGAGGAATTGCATGTATAGCTTCCTTCAATTCACAAGCCCACAGCGTTTGAACTGTGATCCGAATGGGAAAAATTAGGCCATCGCAAACATTTTTGTATAAAGCTCCAGAGTGTGGCGGGCATTGGGCTCAATCAGCAATTCTTTTAGTGCTGTTCTCGCCGGAATCCAAAGATATTCTTCCGCCTCTTCGTTCAAACGCACTTTTCTGCTATCCACCCTCACTATTTTATCCACAAAAATATGCTGCGTACCCGCTTTGTAGTATCCCGAGTTCTTGATCTGATCGAAAGTGCAAATGTGCTCGCCTATTTTTGATCGAAGCCCAGATTCTTCTTTAATCTCCCGTTTTAAAGCGTCTTCAAGCCGCTCGTTTCTCCGCACCTTGCCGCCGATAATAGAATACTGCCCGCCCCATTTATGAGTTTTGACCAATAAAACCTCTTTTTCTTTTTTGGAGTCTCTGCCATCATATTCAACAATTCCGCCAACAGCAACAACCGAACCCGGGATCATCAAATCTTCCCAGAGTTTATGAATTATATTCTCATTTCGTTTTATTTTCGGCGAAGGCAAGACTCTGTGCTCAAAAATATATTCCAAAAGCAACTCGGGCTTCCAAACTGAATTTTTGTGAAAATAGGCCGGGTGATCCGAAACTGAATCAGAGAAAAAACATTTGATATTTGAAATCTGCGCTATGCCAAGCTCGTACGAGGCACTCTTACCTAAATAACCTTCGGGATTTACAAAATAACTAAAACCGTTTTCGCCAAGTTGCTTGAGATTATGCAAATATAAAAGCTCGATCATCCGCGGATCGGTTTCTTTATCAGTGGAAAGTATCGCGAAACCATTTTTTATTTCAGCTACTTCCGAAATGCCTGGTGCCAAAACCTCAATACCGGCGTTCGTAAACAACCGATGGATTCGCTGGATTTCAACGAAGTGCTTTCGAAAACTCCCGTGAAGCAC
>OBEQ012851080.1_pt1 | contig 18116 bp, 14 predicted proteins | sample 1670901 | NCBI WGS metagenome assembly OBEQ01 (sample SAMEA104232315, study PRJEB22302) | groundwater metagenome | biome: forest; feature: aquifer; material: groundwater | place: USA | collected 2011-08-07 | depth 5.4 m
CTCGGGGATTGTGGTCAGTGTAGTAAACATCGTTATAGGCTCTAGCACGGATGAAAGTACCATAGTTTTGCCAGGTGGTTATCATATCCGCGGTTAAACCAACTCGATTGGATATTAGGCCGGTGTTAAAATTGCGATCGCCATCGTTGCCATTTAACACCGTGGCGGCATAGGAAATTTCCGTCGGAGTTTTACTTGAGGTTGGTGTGTTGATGGTGTTTTTATCTGGGTTCTGCGTTCTGAGCAAGGCCCCCCAGTTGAGGCTGGAATCGAACTCAATCTTGATGGGGTTGTCATTCCACATGAGGTCGTAGTCTTTAGCGTAGGTGCTAGCACAAAAAAAAACGCTGAAGAGGGCGCTGCAGAGAGGCACTACTGAACTTGGTATTGAAAGGTACGGTAGGGTATAGCGCTTAAGCTTTGATTTAGGAAGTACACTGTTGTTAGGCATTAATGGTATCTCCTGCTCTTTTTAAGCTTTTATTTTTTTATCTTGCCGTGCGTCCTGCACTACCATGTGATCCATATAATAGGACAAATGTCATGTAAAAAACAACGGCAATTTCCAACTGAATATAAGGCATACATCGGTTGAATTTATGACTGAAAAGTAGATCAAAATCATAAATTGTTACTCAATATCGACGCCTCTCCATATCTGTACGCTGTTAGCCAGCTGCGCAGATCCTCACTCATTGAAGTTCCTTAGCTCATTTGTGGTTTTTCGATTTCAGATCGATTTTGGTTAATTTTCTCAGCATGCTTAATATGTATAGTTACTGCTCCTGATGATGCTTTTTCGAGAGATAATCTTTAAAACTATTAATTAATATAAGACAAATGGCTTGATAAAAAGATTTGCAGGAAATAATATAAGACAAACAACTTGCAATAAGAAAATTTGGCGTTTAACGTTGATTAGGGAGTTAGATTAGGGAGTTTGTCTTTACTGTTAAAAATGTGTTGAAAAAAGAGATCAAAAAGAACAACTCGCATCACGATACTCAAAATAAAGATGAGCGACTGATAATTAATAATAACAAAAAGGAATGTGGAAAGTTGTTTTTAAGCTCTTTGATTGAATTGCTAGAAAAGCTGTTACAGCTTTTAGCAGGTGTGGTCATTAACATGAATATGGAACGAGTATTTGCGTTAACGATAGCTGTATAACCTGCTCCGCAGTTCGCCATTGGGAAGTAACTTGCTTAGAAATATTCTTCCATTTTTATGTAGGAGATTTTATGTCAAGTAAATTAGCCAAATATCTACCTCATTTCGTGTTTGTTGCTTACACAAATTTATTCCCTACAGCGCTCTTCGCTGCAGTTTCCGTTGCCGAGGCAGAGGCCTTAAAAAATGGCACACTAACTCCGATGGGAGCTGACCCGAAAGGCAACGAAGCCGGCACAATACCAGCCTATTCTGGCAAAGTATTGGGCGCTCCTGCCTGGGTTGATTATAAAGGGCCAGGCACACATTATCCGAATATGTATCCCAACGAAAAACCGCTGTTTGTTGTCTCTTCGGGTAATTATAAAAAATATGAGAATAATTTAAGTGTTGGATTGATTGCGATGTTAAATAAATATCCCAACACGTTTAATATGCCCATCTACACAACGCATCGTGATGCAAGATACTCCGATATCATTTTGGCAAACACGTTTGCCAATGCAACCCGTGCTAAATTAGCTAGTAATGGTAATGGCACCACCGACACCTTTGGGGGTGTACCATTTCCGATACCGAAGAATGGTCTTGAAGTTGTGTTCAACCATCAATTTTCGCCTTTACCATACAATAATTGGGGCTCATATGATGAAGCTGCGGTGCAGCCCTCTGGTAATGCGATCTTTGGCAACACGATTCGTGTCGAATACTTTCCCGTCTGGGATCCGGCGATGACGTTGGAGCGTTTTAATAGAGATTTTTCCCGCCTCGCTGCGCTAGCCACCGTGACGACCACTGAGCCCGCGCGGCAGAAGGGCGAGGTGATCTTAGTGCATGAGTATACCAATTATGATGAGAGTTCACGACGCGCTTGGATTTATATCCCCGGTACGCAGCGAGTGAGGCGCGCTCCCAGTGTTGGTTACGACACCCCGGATGGTGTGGGCGGGTTACGAACTGTTGATGACCATATGCTATTTAATGGCGCCACTGATCGGTTCGACTGGAAGTTGCTAGGTAAACGCGAGGTGTTTATCCCCTACAACAATTATGCGATGGATAATCCGCAAATAAAGTACAAGCAAATTCTGACACCGCATCATGTTAATCCACAATACATGCGTTACGAGCTGCATCGTGTTTGGGTGGTGGAAGGCACCGTTAAAACAGGCTCGCGCCATATTTACGCTAAACGGGTTCTGTATCTTGATGAAGACAGCTGGGCAGCTGCCCTGGCGGATAATTATGATGGCCAAGGCCAACTGTGGCGAGCTGCGATGAGAACTACAGTCAATGCTTATGATTTACCAGGGGTGATGGGACGCGTGGCTATGTTTCATGATCTTACCGTTGGTGCCTATATCGTGAGTCAACTTATTAATGAACAGCCAGTGACACCGCATATTGTAAAAGAAATTCCGGCAAAAAGTTATTTTACACCGGCTAATCTCAGGCAGATTGGCCGGGGCTGATTAAATTAGGATGATACAAAATCATGAGCAATAATATTGTTGAGCTCGATGCAATTCTGGGGCAGGGACCTTTAGCAAATGTTCCTAATCCTTATCCACTCTATAAAAAACTGCGGGATGAGTCCCCTGTAATTGATATTTCCAATATTGGTTCCACCGGTTTAACCGACACGCCGCACACAGTGATGATCACCCGCTATGACGACGTTCGCGAAACCTTAAGAGACGATACCATCTATTCCAATGATATCATCCAGCGCACCATGGGCATCGTCATGGGGCCGACAATCATTGGCATGGATGGCCGCGAGCATCTCAAACATCGAACTATAGTCACTCCATCACTTGCCACTAAAGCGTTGCACGGTGGTGAGTTCCGCAAATTCATCGAAAAAACTGCCCATGAAATTATTGATCGTTTCGTCGAGAATGGTGTTGCCGATTTGCATAAAGATTTTTGCTTTGAATATCCACTGGCGGTTTTTGTCGGCGTTTTGGGGATTCCCAAAGATGAGATAGACAAAGTACATAACTGGGGAATCGATCTCTGCCTGGTTGCCTCCGATCCTGAAAGGGGGTTGATCGCTTCAGCGGCGTTACAGGACTATCTCACACCGATAGTGCAAGCCAAACGGTTAAATCCAGCGGATGACATGATTAGCCGTTTGGTCATGGCAGAAGTTGACGGGCACAAACTCAGTGATCTTGAAGTGGTGTCCTTTCTCCGATTATTAACCCTGGCGGGAGCGGAAACCACGAACCATCTACTTGGCACTGCTTTTTATGCGATGCTGCAAGATGAAAAATTGTTTACGCGTGTGAGGAATAACCGCAGCCTCATACCGGCACTCCTGCATGAAGCGATGCGTTGGGAATCACCCGTGTCGACCGCTGTGAGAGAGGCTATTGTTGATACCGAAATTGCCGGTGTAAAAATTCCCAAAGGTACTGGTGTGTTATGCAATATTGGCGCAGCCAATAGGGATGAGCGAAAATTTAAAAATCCCGATCTATTTGATATTGATCGCGATGACAACGACCATATTGCCTTTGGTTTTGGTCGGCATTACTGCGTCGGCTCACACTTAGCAAAACTTGAAGCAGAAGTCGGTGTCAATGCCTTGCTAGATAGATTGGCCGATCTGAAAATCAAACCAAACGAAGAATTCGCTGTTACAGGTTTTGCATTTAGAGGACCTGATCGATTACCGGTAAGTTTTAAAGCGGCAGAAACAAGGTCAATTGCTGCAAGAACTCTGGCAATGACTGAATAAAAAATTTTAAGCAAAAAAATGGGAGAGATGTAAATGCGCGTAGAAGATATGATTTTGGTTAGTGTTGACGACCATATTGTCGAGCCACCGGACATGTTTAAAAATCACTTGCCGGCTAAGTATAAGAGCAAAGCGCCGAAGATTATCCAAGTGAACGGTACTGATGTTTGGGAGTTCAATGGTAAAAAGCTGCCGAACATCGGCCTTAATGCGGTGGTTGGGCGTGTGCCAGAAGAGTATGGTGTTGAGCCGACCTCCTACGCACAAATGCGCAAAGGCTGCTTTGACGTTCACGCACGCATTGAAGATATGAATGCCAATGGCGTTTTAGCCCAGCTTTGCTTCCCATCATTTCCCGGCTTTGTCGGACAATTGTGGGCATCAATGGAAGATAAAAAACTGGCGAAAGTGATGTTGCAAGCCTATAACGACTGGCATATTGATGAATGGTGTGGGGCTTATCCTGGGCGTTTTATTCCGTTGGCGCTACCGGTAATCTGGGACCCTAAACTCATGGCAGAAGAGGTTAGGCGAGTGGCGAAAAAAGGCTGTACTACCGTTAATTTTAGTGAAAACCCAGAAAAATTAGGCTTCCCCAGTATTCATAACGAATACTGGAATCCCTTCTGGCAAGCTTGTGCCGATGAAGGCATGGTGATCTGTATTCACATCGGTTCTGGTGGCGGTATGGTCTTTCCATCAATGGAATCACCGGTCGATGTCATGATTGCAACGACACCGATCAGTATTGTCAATCTCGCCGCCGATCTATTGTTTTCACATATTCTGCGGCAGTTTCCGACCCTCAAGTTTGCGCTCTCCGAGGGGGGTATGGGATGGGTGCCCTATTTCTTGGAGCGGGTAGATTACGTCTATAAGCAACATCATGCGTGGACCAATCAGGACTTCGGCGGTAAGCTCCCCAGCGAAGTATGGAAGGAGCATGTGCTGAACTGTTTTATCGATGACAAAGCGGGAATTCAAATGCGCGAACTCGTCGGCGTGGATACCATTATGTGGGAGTGTGACTACCCCCATTCGGATACTACCTGGCCCCGCGCACCAGAGATTCTGTTCGAAAGTTTTGCGGGTGTTTCTGACGAGCACATTAATAAAATGACCCATGAAAATGCGATGCGGGAATTTCGTTTGGCGTTCCCCGCTGATCGGCCCAGAGAAAAATGTACGGTTGGCGCATTAAGGGCAGAGTCTCCCAACATCGATTTGACTCCCATGAAAGGCAAAGGCGGTACCAAAGCGCATAACGAAGGCAAACGCATTGTGAAAGCGCGCGATATTGTAAATCAGCTCGCCGAAGCATTTGTTGAACGCAGTTAGCTTTCGCCGTCAAAAACAGAAAAAGGACTTCATTCGCATGAGCAGCAAACCTTTTCGGATTGAACCCAATGTTAATCTGGACAATGAACACTTCTGGCGGGGCGGCAAAGACGACAAGCTCTATTTTTTGTGTTGCTGCGAATGCGAAACCCTAATTCATCCACCGCAACCAATCTGTCCGCAATGCCTGAGTAAAAAACTCCAACCGAAAGCCGTGTCAGGTCGAGCTACAGTTTACAGCTACACCGTCAATCATCATTCTTGGATTCCAGGTTTTGACCCACCCTATGTAGTCGCGCTGGTTGCAATTGCTGAAGATCCCAGTGTTCGCTTAATGACGAATATCGTCAATTGTGCGATCGAAGAAGTTGATATTGGGATGCCGGTGAAAGTGTGTTTTGAAAAACTAGAACATGATATTTATCTACCGCTGTTTGAACCGATGCCGTAGCTGAGATAAAAATAGTTGGTGAGGTTTTATGGCTAATATTAGAGACTGTCTGGAAAAAAAATCGGCGATCACCGGCATTGGCATGTCTGATGTTGGGCGACGGCTAAATCGCAATCCACTCGAACTGACTGCCGATGCCTGTTTAGCGGCAATTGCAGATGCAGGCTTAACACGAGACGACATTGACGGCGTATCAACCTACCCTGGCCCGGCGATCCAGGGCGCACCAGGTTTCTCCGGCGCGGGTGTGACCGACGTACATGATATGCTGCGGCTCAACCTCAATTGGTTTTCCGGTGGTCCTGAAACATCGGGTCAACTCGGTTCAGTAATTAATGCCTGTGCCGCCATTGCCATGGGTTTGGCAAAACATGTTTTGTGTTTTCGCACCGTGTGGGAATCCACAGCGCAGGGCAGTGGACCTCGGGCCGGTATGGGTGGCGGTGGAGGTGGTGGGAAGTTTCGCGCCAGCGGTTCGATGCAATGGAGCCTGCCCTTCGGTGCAGCGTCGGCAGCGATATGGGTGGCGTTAAACGCCAAACGCCATTTCCATGAATTCGGCACCACCCGTGAAGCATTAGCGGCAATTGCGCTGAATGCCAGAAAAAATGCCGCTTTAAATCCAAAAGCGGTTTACCGCGACGCGCTGACACGAGAGGATTATTTTGCTGCACGCATGATTTCAGATCCCTTCTGTTTATATGATTGTGATGTGCCTGTAGATGGCTGTACTGCGGTGATTGTCTCAAGAATTGATGCAGCGCGAGATTTGCGCAAGCCGGTAATTCAGGTTGAAGCGGTAGGGACTGCCATCAAGGGCAGGCCGTCGTGGGATCAATGGGAGGATATGACCACCATGTCGCTGCGTGACGCCAGTGCCATGATGTGGCAGCGCACCGACCTTAAACCGCACGATGTTGATGTCGCCCAGCTCTACGACGGCTTTAGTTTTATCGCACTGTGTTGGTTAGAAGCGTTGGGATTTTGTGGCAAGGGTGAAGGCGGTGCTTTTGTAGAAGGTGGCAAGCGCATTGCGTTGGATGGAGAAATCCCGCTGAATACCCATGGCGGACAACTTTCCGGTGGGCGTTTACACGGTTACAGTTTTTTGCATGAGGCTTGCGTTCAGCTTTGGGGTGAGGGCGGTGATCGACAGGTGGCGAGAGATCCACAAGTGGCGGTGGCTGCTGCCGGTGGCGGGCCACTCGGTGGATGTATGTTGCTGAAGCGGATTTGACCTAGATTTAAATACGAGACAAAATTGTATGCAAGCGGAATTAAAAAACGCCGTCGGTGAACTGCTAAAAATTTGCTACCAAAATGCCGAGCGAGATGGTTATTGCGATCATAAAATTTTTCAAAAATTTTATGAGATGGAACCGCTCTCCTTAAAGGCCAGAGATATCCTGGTGCGCAATCGACATATTGTGGTAAAGCAAAACCTCCACACCCAAGAGGAGTGTTTTTATCTGGCATTGTAGGATGGGTGGTAACCCATCATCAGCGAGACTTTGTCATAAAAAAAATGTTATGAGCAATTAATTGGTTTGTGTTGATGGGTTACCACCCATCCTACAAATGTTTGGAAAGTTAAATTAAATCGCAACGATCTCCGCCGCCCAATAAGGCGCCTTGAGTTTGCGTTTAAATAATTTACCGTTGGCTTCGCGCGGCATTATTTCGATAAAATCGATTGATCTAGGGCATTTATACTTGGCAATATTTTTCCTGCAGTGGGCAATAATCTGCTTGGCAAGCTCCGCGTTAGTCGCCACTCCTGCGCGAACTTCAACAACGGCTTTAACTTCTTCGCCCCAAAATGCATGGGGTATACCGAATACGGCCGCATCAACCACCAACGGATGGGTGTGAAGCGCAGCTTCGACTTCAGCGGGATAGATGTTAACGCCTCCCGCGATGATCATATCAATCTTGCGATCACACAAAAATAAAAACCCCTCTTCGTTGAGATAACCAACGTCGCCTACAGTAAAAAACTCATTGATGCGATTGTCCTGTGTTTTTTTGTAATCGCCTTTGTAAGAGAACTCTTGTTGCAGTTTCATATACACCGTGCCGATGGTATTTACCGGGCAGGGTTCGCGTTCATCGTCAAAGATACGTATTTCCGCTCCCTCCCAGGCTTTGCCAACAGTGCCGGGATAGCGCAACCAATCGCTGGGTTTGGCGATGGTACCGCCGCCTTCGGTCGCACCGTAATATTCATATAAAACCGGGCCCCACCAAGCCATCATCTTCTGTTTGGTATCGATCGGGCAGGGCGCCGCGGCATGCAAAATATTGCGTAAAGACGTTATGTCATACAGCTGTTTGATATCATCAGGCAGTGCCAACAGGCGATGAAACTGGGTCGGTACCATATGCGAGCTGGTGACGCCATGTCGTTCGATAAGCAAAAGTGCGGATTCTGCGTCCCATGTCTGCATAAGCACGACTTTGTGTTCAAAGTGCAAAGCGAAATAACAATAGGCGAGTGGCGCCATATGATACATAGGCGAGGTGCAGAGATGCACGCCGTCGCCGCCAGGTTGAATATCATAACGCGCGAGATTTTCTGCTAACAGCCCAACCATAATATCTGGGTCCACCGGATATATTGCACGCTGCACACCTTTGGGCTTTCCCGTAGTTCCAGAGGTATATTGCATAAACTGCCCAGCGGTACGGTTGACGGGTAGTGATGTGGGCTGGTCTTTTTTTAGCTGATCATAGCTGGAAAAATAGGATATGTGTCCGACAGCATAACAATATTTGAGGTTGAGCCCCGCTTGTTGTGCCGCAGCCGTGCAGGTTTGCGCGAGTGTCGAGTCTGCGAAAAAGGCCTTCGCGCCAGAGTCCTGTAGAATATAAGCAATCTCAGGCGCTGTTAAATTGTTATTGAGTGCTACAAAATGCCAACCTGCTTGCATGGCGGCAACAATGATTTCCAATATCTCAACTCGATTGGGTAGCATTACCGCTAAACAATCGCCTTCATTTAAGCCATGCTGCCGTAAGCCATAGACCAATTGATTACCAGCCGCTAACAGTGAGCCGGCGGTAATTTCTTCCCCATCAATATCAATGACAGCGATTCTATTGGGTTCGACCGAGGCAGCTTGCCAAAATCCTCGAATTGCCATACATATCCCTCCGCGTAGCCATTGGATTTAGGATCAGAAATTTTCTTGGAGAAAATTTATTTTGACGATTTGTAAGATCTTATGCGATAGTATATTCACAAGACAGCTGTCTTGACAAGATAAAAAAATTTCAAGGAGATTCTATGAACGACGTCATTGCTGCTGTTGCCAATAAGAATCGCGCCCCCAATTTGCCCTCGAAATCCCCTGCTACGATGCTCTGGGAATCGACACTTGTTGGCGACGCTATTCCAACATTTACTCGCACCACTGATCTCTCCCATTGGAATCATTATGCCGCAGTGAATAACGAGTTTATCCCTATTCATATGGATACCGAGTCAGCGCAAGCGATTGGTCAGCCTGATGTATTTGGCATGGGCAATTTGCGTTTAGCGTATCTGCACAATGTGTTACATGATTGGCTGGCGGGGCGGGGTGATATTGTTGACATCAGCTGTCAGTTTCGCGGCATGAACTTCAAAGGCGACCAGCTGCAAGTCAAAGGCGTTGTGACCGCGAAGCGCGAGCAAGCAGGACAGCGTTATATGGATCTCACCCTCAGCGTGATCAACCAGCGCGGCGAAGATATTACACCCGCCACCGCAGTGGTCATCTTATTCGAGACCGGTGAAGGCTGTTATCCCTCAACTCCAGAACCATTAACAACTACCGCGCAACCGCAGCCAGGTCGTTACCTGGATCAGAAAATTATTGCTTGGTTAGGTCGCAGCACCGCACCGATAGTGGCACTACCGGTGGGGGAGAATGATATTCGCCGCTGGGCCCAAAGTACCTATTATCCGCAGCGGGTACCAATGGAATTTTACGATAATAACCTGGCCGCATTAGGACCCTGGAAAGGTTTAGTGGCGCCGCGTGATTTTAATCCCTTTGCCTGGGTGCTTGACGTTGATGAATCAAAATCAGAACCCTGGTTGCGCGGCATGGGTGTTGAGCCTGGCTCGCGGGTTTTAAATGGGGGTCAGCGTACGCGTTATTTTGCGCCGATTCGCGCTGGTGATTTTATCACGTCGGTTGCGACCCTGGCGGAAGCCTACGAGCGCGAGGGCAAATTGGGCACCATGTTATTTCTGGTGAATGAAACGCGTTGGACTAATCAACGGGGCGAGTTGGTCCGCGTTGGTAATCGCACGACGATTTATTACTAACACAGGGTTCTCAAGTTAAGGAAATACTATGCGTATCGGTATTATCGGTTTAGGCAATATAGGCGGACCTATTGCCGCTAATTTGCTGGCGGACAATTATCACGTCACAGTACTCGACAGCGACCTCGAAAGAGTGAATAGATTAGTAACGCTGGGAGCTAGCAGTGCATTGAATCCAGCAGAAGTAGCACTGCAAACGGATATCACCATACTCTCTCTGCCAACGCCCGAGATCATCATCGAGGTTGCAGAAAACTGGTTATCGACTGCAGCGCCTAATTCTGTTTTGATCGACATCTCCACCAATTCCCCAGAAACCATTCGCACTCTTGGCAAAAAAATTGCGGAACGGGGCAGTTATCTGCTTGAAGCTCCTTTAACGGGAGGTGTGCCGGGAGCACAGGCCCGAAAACTGGTATTTATGGTGGGGGGTGATCGGCAAGCCTATGAACGCTGTAAGCCAGTTTTAGAAAAATTGTCGCGTGCGGTTTTTTATCTGGGTGAACTTGGCTTGGGTAACACAGCAAAATTGATTAATAGCTTAATGGCTTTCTCTGCCACCTGGATGTCATTAGAAGGGCTGGCGATGGCGACCAAGGCGGGCATTGACCTGCGCACTATCGTCGAATTAGTCCGCACGGCAGGGGCTAGCAATTTTTACATGGATGGCATGGTGGAATACATCAATTATAAAGAAAAGCCGGTGATGTTCGCTTTGGAACTCGCCGCGAAAGATGCAAGATTGATTGCAAGCATGGGGCAACAACTTGGCGTGCCTACGCCGGTTGCTGAGAGTATTGCCGAAGTTTTTCGGGCGGCAGAAAAAAATGGCTTGGCGAAACGGGATTGGAGCGATCTCGTGCAATTCATGGAATCTAGCGCTGGAGTGCAGTTTAACCTAGGAGAATCATCATGTCCTTAAAACAAGGTTTTGTAGCAGACAGTGATCTACACGTAATTGAGCCCCCTGATCTGTGGGAGCGATACATTGATCCGGCCTTTAAACACGCTGCGCCTGTTGGTTTGACCCAGATGACGCGAGATATGCGCGTCAAAGTAAAAGACCGAGTGTTGTTGCGCAGTGGCAGCGTGCGGCCGAGCAACCATGAGCGGCCAGCAGATAATGGCTGGCGTAAAAATCATAAAAATGTGTATGCAGAATCGGAAGCGCGCGGTTGGGATAACGTGTCGCAGCTACAGGCGATGGATAATGAAGGCATCGATATGGCAGTGCTGTTTCCGTCACGCGGTCTTTTTGTGTTGGGACTCGATTCCGTGCAGATGATGGGCACCGATGGTTTAGAAGATGATTTTGCTGATGCGATTGCACGGGGCTATAACGATTGGATGTATGACTTTTGCAGCATTAATCGCGAAAGAATGTTTGGCGCAGGCATGATAGCACCCCATAACGTGGCGCTCGCTGTTAAAGAAACCCGTCGCTGTGTTGAGGAGCTGGGCTTCAAAACAGTTTTTCTCTCGCCGGGCACTGTTAATCGACGCCCCTGGCACGATCCCTATTACGATCCCTTATGGGCTGAGTGTGAGAGGTTAAATATTCCTATTTCTTTTCACGGTGGCGGCCAAAATTATTTAAAACCGGACTTTTCTCTGGAAATCTTCGATAAATTAATGATGTGGCACACCTTCTCACAACCCTTGGGTATTATGGCAACGCTGGTGAGTCTCTGTGCCGGTGGCGTGTTTGAAAAATTTCCCGGCTTACGCGCCGCGTTATTGGAAGGCAACTGCGCCTGGGCACCCTGGTTGTTGCACCGTCTCGACGAACATTATGAATGGGTAGGGAGCTATGAAGCGCCAGAATTAACCAAAATGCCTTCGGAATATTTTCTCTCGCACTGCTTTCTTTCCCTGGAAGTGGATGAGATTCCGGGGCGACAGTATCTAGAGGTATTCGGCGATAATAACTTGGTTTTTTCCACTGATTACCCGCACGGCGATTCGAAATATCCCGATTCGCTGGCGGCCTTGGAGAAGTTGCCCATCAGTACATCGTCTCTGAAAAAAATTGTCGGTGATAATTGGTGTCGGTTATACAATATTGAGCCGAAGAAGTTTGTTAATAGTAAAACTAAACAATGTGAAACTGAGATTTTGGGTTAGCAATTTTTCTCTGTTCCCAAAACCACCGCCGCTGCATTTAATGCCTGCACGGCGGCTGGGATGCCAGCATATTGCGAGGTATGCATTAGCACCTCAATCAACTCCGCTCGGCTGATCCCGAGATTCAACGCCGCGAATAAATGGCCCTGCAACTCCTCTGTTTTTCCTAAAGCGGCTAACTGTGCCACTGTCACCAAACTACGGTCACGTAAGGCGAGTTGTTTTCGCGACCAAAAACCACCAAAACAAAACTCGGTAACCAGTTTAAAAAATTCAGGAGCAAGTTTTTGTGCCGGCAATTCATTGCCACCGGCTCGATCGCCCCATAGTTGATAGGCGACATCCATGCCGTTTTCTAACAAACTTTTCTCAGTAAAAATTTTCTCAGTCATTGTCATCACTCCTTTTGTAATATACAAACACAACACACACTGCCGCCACCGACCAGATGAGCGAGACCTGTTCTGGCATTCGCTACCTGTCGTCGGTCAGCTTGGCCGCGCAGTTGTAACACAATTTCGTGGATCATCGCCAAGCCGGTCGGCCCACCGGGATGACCACGTGCAATTAAACCGCCATCGGTATTAAAAGGTATCCTGCCGCCGATTTCGGTTTCACCATCCATGAGCAATTGTTCTGCCTCACCTTCAGCGCAGAAGCCCAATAGTTCGTAATATTGTAACTCTTCAATGGCGAAAGCATCATGGCAAAGTGCGAGATCAATGTCTGAGGGCGCAATGCCCGATTGTTCATAGGCTTGATTGGCGGTGTCTCTGGTCATTGTTGCGGGGCCCACCACTGGGCCTAGAAAAGTATGTCCGGGGGAATAGGTCTCCGATTGCAATGCAGCAGCCTTAATAGTGATGAGGGGTTCGTGTGGTTTTAGTTTTTTGGCCAGATCTTTTCGTGCGACGATGACACAGGCTGCACCATCATCCACCGGACAGCTCATCATCGCCGTATGTGGGTCGGCGATAAGGCGTGAGGCGAGAACGTCTTCGACTGTAACTTTTTGTTGCGGCTGGCGATGACTGAGTGGATTGAGGCTGCCGTTGTTCCAATTTTTTGCCGCGATGCGAGCCAGGTGTTCTGGTCGCGTGTCGAAATCATACATACGGCGCTGCGCCCACAGAGAAAAATAGGCATTGGGTAAAATCACGCTGTCGATGCGATCTGCCCATCCTTTACCACCACCGGCGGCCTCAGTCATTTTGTCAAAGCCAATGGCCATGGCGATATCGCAGCGGCCACTCGCGACCGCATACGCCGCTTCGCGCAAACAGGTTAGCCCGGTTGCAGAGGCGTTTTCCACGTGGGTGATGGGCAGCCCTGTTAGGCCGAACTCTTTCATGGTTTTTACCCCGGTCATGGGGCCATGAAAGAGATAGCCGACAAACGCTTCGTCGATTTGGGCAAAATTGAGATTGGCGTCGTCCAGCGCTAAGAATCCGGCCTGTCGCGCCAGTTCTGCTACGGATTTATTAGGATAGGGTTGAAACCGTGTCATGCCCACGCCGATCACTGCGACATCTGCTAAGCTCATGGCGTAATTGCCTCCTGTGGACGAAAACGAAAGATCACCACTTCTTGTCCTTGCTCATTTTTTTTCAGCGTTTCGAGTTCCATGACTAAGGGCATACCAATGCGAAAGTCATGTGGACCACCTTTCAGCACAGACTGTACTCGCGGCCCTTCGGGGAGATCTATCTGCCCTACACCATAACCTTTATCGCTGCGGCCGCCGCCAAACAGCGGGAAATGGACATAGGTGTAGGTGTAGAGAGTTCCGGTTGGACTTAACTGGATCTCTTCAGTGTGCCGGTGTAAACATTTGGCGCAAACAGTGCGTCGGGGGAAGAAGCACTCGCCACAGGCGCAACAGCGCGATCCTAATAAGCGTGGTGGTTCGCTGTCATCGAGAGGAATGGTGAAAAAGCCTGGTTCGATGGGGATCTTATCAGGCTGATTATCAATGTCGATTGGCGAAAATGTTTCTGCCATAAATCCTCCATGTTCAGAAAAATAAGTTCACAAAAATAAGTTCGGTAAATTAATCCGGCAATGCAAACGCCATTAAACTATCACCTAAGGTCGTACGCATGATCGCGTGCCCACCCGCAGCGATAACCACATACTGTTTGCCATCTTTACGTACTCGATAGGTCATAGGCGTTGCCTGGCCACCGGCAGGGAAGCGCCCCCGCCAAAGTTCTTCCCCGGTTTCGATATGATAGGCGCGAATATAGTTATCCATCGTTGCGCCAATAAAAACCAATCCAGTCTCCGTTGTTAATGGCCCCCCTGCACTCGGCATACCAAAGTTTAGTCCAAAAGGAATTAGCGATAGGCCAGGTACCATGTCGCGAGTGGTGCCGAAAGGTTTCTCCCAAAGCTTTTCACCGCTGGCGAGGTCGATGGCGAAAAGGGTTCCCCAGGGCGGCGCGATACAGGGCACACCAAACGGTGAAAGTAATATTTCATGTTTTGTTACATAGGGCGTGCCTTCATTGGGGCTATAACCCAGATAATGGCTGTCATCTTTAGTGTTACCTTTTGTTTTGCTCTGGTCATCACGCGGAATCAATTGATTAAATGCGACGACATAATTCTGCGGCATGACTAACAGTTGCCGTTTGGGATCATAAGCTAGGCTTCCCCAATTTTGTCCGCCAGCAACACCAGGATATTCGATAAAATGGTTAAGGCTTGGTGGTGTGAAAATTCCCTGATTATCCGCAGCGGCAATTTTCTCGCGGCAGGCTCCGCGATCATAAAAGGTGAAGCCCCAGGCATCGTCGGGCGTGATGCTGTGCGGATGTAAGGGTTTAGGAAATGTGGGAAATGGTTGGGTCGGAGAAGTGTACTCGCCCGGCACAGAAGTTTGCGGTACAGCTCGCTCCTCAACCGGGTAGAGGGGTTGACCTGTTTCACGATTGAGTAAAAACAGATGACCAATTTTTGTTGCTTGTGCTAATGCCGGAATTATTTCCTCGCCTTGCGCTCCTTTCTTCTTGATGTCAATCAAAACCGGTTGCGAGGCGATATCGTAGTCCCATAAATCGTGGTGCACTACTTGAAAATGCCACACAACCTGGCCATTTGCCGCATCCAGCGCCACGACTGAGTTGGCATAGTAGTCTAGGTCAAAGCCAAAACGTTTGCGATGGCCACCGATAAAATCTGGCCCAGCGCCACCAAAGGGGATAAAAATTAAATTGCGTTTCTGGTCAATGGAAAATATCGACCAGGCATTGGGTGTTCCGCGATGATACTTTTGTTCGGCCGGTGCGCCGAGCGCTTGGGGAGAGGGAGCGCCAGGCGGCACGGGATCAAACGCCCAGCGCACTTGGCCCGTGTGAACATCCCAAGCGCGGATTACCCCACCGGGTGAATTGATGCGTTGATTATCGGTAACTAATGCGCCGGGTATAACAAGATCATTGATTACGGTCGGTGGTGACGTCATATAGAGTTCGCCCGTTCTCACATCCCCCAGTTCATCACTCAGATTGATTACACCGTGTTTACCAAAATCTTCGCAGGGTTTACCTGTAGTGGCGTCGAGACCTACCATGGTGCCATCCAGCACTCCCATAAAAATTCGTCGTGAGCAAATAGCGTTTTGTGGCTTAGGATCTTTCCATAAAGCAACACCGCGACAGACATGATTCCAGGCATTTTCCATCTTAGGCGGTTTTGCATCATGCACCCAGATTTCTGCGCCGGTTTCTGCGTTTATGGCAAAGGCACGACCTAATCCAGAGCAGAAATAGAGAGTGTTGTTGTCTAAGATGGGTGTTGCTGAGAATGAGGTGTGCTTTGCATCAGGATTGTCACCATCATTTGTGTCGTTCGCTTGACCCTGTGTGTGATAGACCCAGGCAACTTTTAAATTCTCAACATTGTCTGGTGTAATTTGCGTGAGTGGCGAATAACGTGAGCCACCGGGCTCGCCGCCATACACTGGCCATTCACCCAGTGGACCCGTGTAATCGATCGCGACAGGTTTGCCCCACGACCGCAATGTAAGAGCGAGGGCTGTGGTTAGAGCTGTGGTTAGAAGTGCTGCAAAAAATAGCGAACTGATCTTAGTAGGCGTCATCGGTTTTACTTCGGCGTTTTATTAAAAGCGACTAGTTTATTCGCTACTTTAAATGTTGCGGGCTGCAACGCACTGAATAACCCAGAGGCATCAATGTCTGGTGCGCCTTCTGGCATCACGCGAGTCACTTTAGGAATCCCACTTTCCACATGCCAGGCTGGGGCGTTGGAGTGCGAAGTCCACATGTTGCCCTGGTCATCCTGATCCAGTTCTCGTGTATAGGTTACGCGAGTTGGCAGGGGATAAACGGTAAACTTTCCGGTCTCTGGTTGGAAGCGGATCATCGAGTCACTTTCGGTGCCGGTGATCCACACCTGGTCAGTGCGTTTGTCGACAAATACGCTGTAGGGGACTTCGCTGCCAAGCGGTTCAATGGGAAGTCTCCAGCTTTGCCATTGGCCGGTCACAGGGTCATAGCGATTCAAACTGCTCTCGGCGTAACTTGGCACCCAAAGCTTGCCTTTCGAATCAAAACGCAAACGTCGCGGTGTCACGAATGGCGTTTGAATAGGTGTGACTGCCAAGGTCTCGGGATCTATACGGCCGATATGGCTCATGTTGAGTTGGCTATACCAAACGCTGTCGTCGAGTGGGTTGATATCGATGCCATAGGGCATTGGCATAGTGACACCGTCCGCTGTTGCCGAGCGCTCCCGCAGATCAATCCAGTCGGCGTGGGCAATCAAAAAAGGTGTCATGTATAAAAGCAATTTGGTTTGCCAATCCGGTGCTGGCAGCCGCACAAAGCGTTGTTGTTTACTGACGGGATCAAACATGCCTACGTGGTTAGTCGCAGTGACTGTAAACCAGAGCCGACCCTTTTTATCGAAACGCAAGGTGTGAGGATTGATGCCTTCTTGCAAATCGACGATTTCCCATTGTTCGGTTGCAGGGGTAAAGCCGGCCAGTTGATTGCCGTCCGCCAGTGTTAACCAAATGCGTCCATCTGGCGCGGTTTGCAAGGAATGGGGCGCGAGATACGTATCTACCGGGCTAGGTTCTTTGCCCATGCGCCAATAAACACCGCCAGGTCGCTGATTGCCGCGTGGAATCGCATAACTTTTGCGAATCCCGTCGGGATAGTCTGTAGAACCGGTGGAGAAGCTGATTTTGTGCAGCATATCCATCGGTCCATCCACACTCCAAATGGATCCGTCTGGCGCGTAAACCATTAGGTCGTGTTGATTGGAGGTCGCGCTCCCCAGGTCCCACTCTTCGATAACAGCCCTGCGCGCTTGCATCGAGGGAACGGGCAGAGGTCCATCGGCCGATTGATAGCGCGATAATTTTTGCAATACATTGTGAGAGTCGTAGGCTTTGAGAAAAATATCCGGCAACTGTTCGCGCAATTTATTCGTCAGAATAGCGCTGCGCTGGCCCATGTCGAGAATGAGCGCAGCCCACTCGGCCCGCGATCGCTCAGTGCGCGCGGTTGGCGCTGAACCTTGCTGATGGCAATAAGTGCATTGCTGCTTGAATTCGTGAACAGCTTGTTGATCGTCGCCAAATTCTTCAATTACCAATTGCATCCAGTAGTTGCTAGGCAGTTGGTCTGCTAGCTCTGAGGCATCTGTAACTTTTTCCAGCTCCGTTGCGAGCAGGCTGCCTCCCGGGTTAGCCGGTAGATTTTCTCCCGAGTAATCCTTCCAGCCGGCACGGCGCACCCGCACACGATAACCCTCGCCCCAGGGTAAGTTAGGTGTGAGGTAGCGCCCTTGATCGTCGGCAAAAACAGAGAGTGAGTGGACTGGATTGCCATGGGAAAAGGTAACCATGGCGCCTTTAATGGGTTTGCCTTGTGAGCTGATAGTACCGTAGAAAAAGCGTGGCAGGGTTTTGGTTTCGCTTGGCGAACTTTCTTCTGCGAGCA
>OBEQ011100592.1_pt1 | contig 18113 bp, 23 predicted proteins | sample 1670901 | NCBI WGS metagenome assembly OBEQ01 (sample SAMEA104232315, study PRJEB22302) | groundwater metagenome | biome: forest; feature: aquifer; material: groundwater | place: USA | collected 2011-08-07 | depth 5.4 m
TCGGTGGCCCGCGGCGCGTGCCGTATCTCTCGATGAGAACGGCTCGGAGCGGCGCCTCTCCGCCTCGGTTGGTGGTATGGTGGCTGGGGTGGCGGCTGTCGTTTTCTCGCTGTCCGCAAGGTCTCTGTGCCTCAAGCCTGAAATCTTGCTCTTTGTCTCTCATACCCTTTGTCTCTCCCCGCATTGTCGTGAAAACGATGGTGCGGGGGTTTTGTTATAATATAAAGAGGCAGGTGAAAAATCCGAGGTTATGGCTTTGGGTAATCTGCCCGCAACCTTTGTGGTGAGAATAGAAGAGGCTAAGGTTTTTTCTAGAGTGCCACAATTGTTCCTAAAAAACAGAGACCAGTTGGTGCAGAATATTAAGCGATGTATTAATATCGCGAATTAGATTCAACTCCGAATTTCCCAGAAGTCTTGGGTAGCAAGGGGCGGTGCATAGAAGATATTTTGTACATAGTTTCGGTGCAGATCGATGGCAAACGGAACGTGCCGTATCTCTATAAGAACGGCTCGAAGCGGAACCTCAACCTCAATTGGTGGAATGATGACTGGAATGGCAACTATCGTTTTCTCGCTGTCCGCTACTAATCTCGTTTCTCCCCGTGAGATGGGGATACTATCTCACGGGGAGTTTTGTTTTCTAGGTGCCTTTTCCAGCCGCCAAGCATGCTGCCAATACTGGATAATTTTTCAGATAAATTTACATATTTATTGGGGTCTATTGCTCTCATTTCCCAAGAAAGCTGTATTAAGAGCTTTAATAAATCTACTCTGGAAATACTCTTATCTATGAGCGGTATTTTATTTTGTATGTTTGCGTAGCTTGCAATAAAGCAAAATTCTATGGTGTCCAGAAAAATCGCATCTATTTTTGATCCCAAAGTAAATCTATTAACTTTAGGAAAATCATTTAAATAAACTTGCCATATTCCGTAAGCATCTTTAAGCTGTAATACCACTGGGATTAGTTTTGGCTGTAAAATTGCTGCGGTGGGGGGGGGTAACTTCATAGTTTTAATTTATTATGAAAAAATTTAATGTTAAATACAAAGATATCATTTCTCCGGGAAATCTGCTCGGAGGATGGGCAGATTTTATCAGGGGAAAAAGGAAAAGGAAAGACGTGCAGGAATTTCAATATCGTTTGTCTGATAATATTATTTCTATTCGCAAATCTCTTGAAGAAAAGACTTATTATCACAAAGGATATTATGCTTTCAATATTTCCGATCCTAAACCTCGCAGTATCCACAAGGCAAGCGTAGCGGATAGGGTAGTGCACAGAGCTCTCTATAGAAAACTTTACCCGTATTTTGATCGTATTTTTGTTTTTGACTCTTACTCCTGCCGGAATTTCAAAGGCACTCATCGAGCCTTAAACCGATTCAAGCACTTTGGAAACCAGGTTTCCAAAAACAATACCAAGACTTGCTGGGTATTAAAATGCGATATCCGCAAGTTTTTCGCTTCGGTAGAGCAAGAGATTCTAATGAAAATTTTAAGGAAACACATTTCAGATTCCGATATTCTCTGGCTCTTAGAAAGAGTGATAACTAGTTTTCACTCTACTAAAGAAGGAACTGGTCTCCCGTTAGGAAATTTAACATCTCAGTTATTAGTAAATATCTACATGAACGAATTCGATCAATGGATGAAGCATAGAATGAAAGTGAAATACTATATCAGATATGCAGATGACTTTGTCATTCTTAGCCAAGATAAAGACTATCTTTTGGAACTTATTCCAAAAATTGCAGATTTTCTGGAAGAAAAACTCAAATTACAACTGCATCCTGATAAGGTATTTATTAAAACTTTTGCTTCTGGAGTTGATTTTCTAGGCTGGGTGCATTTCTCCAATCACAGAGTTTTGAGAACTGCTACCAAAAAAAGAATGTTTAGAAATATTAGAGAGAAAGAAGGAAAGAAAGAAACAATACAATCATACCTAGGGCTTTTGAGTCATGGTAATGCAAAGAGGTTAATTCAAAGGTTACCTTTGTTGCAAGCAGACAAGGGTGCAAGCAGACAAGGGTAACCCTTGAATTACCCACAGAAAAAAAGATTGACAACTAAATATGGGTTATAATTAAAACGTGGATTCTAAATTTTCATCATCTTTTATACCCAAAGGATCGATTGGGGGTAATAATATAAGCAGTATTCCCGGCGTGGAGAAAAAGAAGGGCGCTAATTTTTTCGGAGTTCTAGCCACTATTGTTTTCTTACTTTCACTCTTGTCCGCTGGCGGAGTTTTTGCTTACAAAAAAATAGTCGAAAACCAGATAGTTGCTCTGGGGGGGGAGATCCAGACGGCCGAAGGCTCGCTCGATAAAGCGGGGATAGAAAATCTTTCAAATTTTGACAAGCGAATCAAAGCGATCAAGACTCTCATCCATGATCATGTAGCGGTCTCGGGTTATCTCAAAATGCTGGAAGCGAGCACGGTCTCGAATATCGAATTTAAGAGCCTCAAATATAGCGCTCCTGCGGCTAAGGGCCAGATTAGCATCACTATGGACGGCCGGGCGGGAAGCTATGCCGCAGTCGCTGAAGAAGAAGCCATACTTTTGAAAAATCCAGACACTATCTCTGCCACTTTCGACAATCTTTCTCTGAACAAAGATTCAGGGGGAGTCTCCTTTGTCTTGAAGGGTTCCTTTAAGGGCAAGCTGGTTAATTTTAGCGAATTAATGCCAAAGATATGAACAGCTTTACTTCCCTATTTTTAATATTTCTTTCTGCTGGAGCATTTTTCTTTTTTACCAAGCCGTCACTTGCCGATCTCTCTGCGCTCAATGCTAAAAAAAGCGATTACGAAGCCACTTTAAAGAAGCTTAGTTCCATTGCGGAAATTGAGAAGAGTCTAATAGAGAAAATGAATAGTCTACCGGAAGAGTCTCGGGCTAAACTCGGGATTCTCCTACCCGATTCTCCTAGCATGGTCAAGCTAGTCTCCGACATCGATGCTACGGCGGCGAGGCATGGCATCTCGCTGGATCAAATATCGTATCTCCGATCCAATAACGATGCCGGCGCCTCCGTCGCTACCGCAGTAGCTCCCCGCACTTATCAATCTACTACCTTAAACTTCTCTTTTACCGCTGATTACGACCATTTGAAAGGTTTTCTCAATGACTTAGAGGCCAATCTGCGCCTTTTGGATGTGAGAAGTATTGATATCAACGGTGGAGCTAAGGGTGTCTATGATTACAAGATAAGCGCTGAAGTCTATTCTTTGTAAAGATTATGAAAAATAATAGCAAAACCACTCTCGTCCTACTCCTGGTTCTCGGCTTGGTTATGTTTGTTGCTTACTATAATTCAAGCAGTACTTCCGAAAAAAGCGGAGCTACAGAGGAAAGACTCGCCGCGGTGCAAGAGGTGGAAGTTCTTTTGGCCAAAGTGCAGGCGATCAGCCTCGATTTTGCGATTTTAGAAAGCCGCGAGTTTGTCTATCTAAAAGACCAGACCTCTCCGATTTTGAATCTTCCGGTCGGCAGGCCAAACCCGTTTGCCCCGGTCAGAAAATAACCCATAAGTTCTCTATAAAATATGAGCGTTTTAGACATTCTTGCTAAAAAAGGAATAATTGAGGATGTTGCCGTTTCCAGGCTAAAAAAAAAGGCTGAATCTGGAGACTTTTCCATCGAAGAAGTTTTGGCTACAGAGGGAATTGCGGCAGAAGAGATCCTGAAAGCCAGAGGTGAATATTATGGCATTCCTGTCCGAAGCGTCAAGGAAGAAGAATTATCTGACAAGATTCTGGAATATATTCCAGAAGAATCGGCCACTTATTACCAGTTTGTGCCAATCGGGGTAAAAGATGGAGTCTTAGAAATTGGGGTTTTAGATCCGGATAACCTTTCGGCTCGGGATGCCATCAACTTCATCTCGTCTAAGGTTAATATGCCTTATAAAATATTTCTAATCTCGGAAGAAGATTTTGCCAAAGTAGTCAAGTTGTACCAAGGTCTTTCCGGAGAAGTGACCAAAGCTCTGACCGAATTGGAAACGGAATTGGTGGCTCCAGGCAAATCGGGCGGCAGTGAAGGCGAAAAAAAGAGAGAAATTGACATCAAAGACGACTCTGAATCCGACGAAGATATCACTTCAAACGAAAACGCCGCGAGTATTGAAGACGCGCCGGTGACCAAGATCGTAGCTACCATTCTCCGCTACGCTACGGACGGCGGGGCTTCCGACATCCATATCGAGCCGATTGCCGCAAACATCAGGGTTAGATTCAGAATCGACGGATTGATGAATACTTCTCTTGTCTTGCCTTTGCGCGTTCATTCGGCGGTAGTGGCTCGTATCAAGATTATGTCCAACATGAGGCTCGATGAAAAGCGTAAGCCTCAAGACGGCAGGTTCTCTGCGAAATTGAACGATCGCAAAATCGATTTCCGCGTCTCCACTTTCCCCACTTATTTCGGCGAAAAAGTGGTGATCAGAATTTTGGATCAGGAAAAGGGAGTTCGGCCGCTCGACCAAATCGGCCTTTCCAAAAAGAATCTAGAAATTATCCGCCGGGCCATAGAGAGGCCATATGGGCTGATCCTTATCTCTGGTCCGACCGGTAGCGGTAAGTCGACCACTCTTTATTCTATGATCAACGAGCTCGATCGGGAACACAAGAACGTCCTCTCGCTTGAGGATCCGATCGAGTACAATGTTTCCGGCATGAGCCAGTCCCAAGTCAGGCCGGAGATCGGCTATACTTTCGCTTCCGGGTTGCGCACCACTCTCCGTCAGGACCCGGATATCATCATGGTCGGCGAGATTAGAGACAAAGAAACGGCCCAGCTCGCAATCCAAGCGGCTCTGACAGGGCACTTGGTACTCTCGACTATTCACACCAACAACGCGATCGGAGTGGTGCCCCGGCTTATCGATATGGGCGTCGACCCATACCTTATCGCTCCGACTTTGATTCTGGCAATCGCGCAAAGATTGGCAAGAGGCCTCTGCCCAGATTCTGGAAAGCCTCTGCTGATCGAAGGTGGTATAGAGGTGATGATCCAGAAACAATTTGAAGATTTGCCGGCCGAATTTAGGAAAGAGATAAAGTTTGGCAAAGAAATGTATGAGATAGCTCCAGGTCCAAAGTGTCCGAACGGCACCAAAGGTCGGGTCGCCGTCATGGAAGTGATGGAAGTGAATAAAGAAATAGAGTCGGTTATTTTGAAAAATCCGACCGAGCAGGAGATCTGGAAAGTAGCGAGGAGTAATGGCATGTTGACTATGAAGGAAGACGCTATTCTCAAAGCCTTTGACCGGGTTATTCCCTTTGAAGAGGTAAATACTTTTTAGTTTGATATAATATAAGAATGAAAGTAATAATTTTGGACGACGACAAATTCTTGCTGGATCTTTACCTTTCTAAATTTAAGAATGCGGGTGTTGAAGCAGAAGCCTATGATTCTGGAGAAAAATTATTGAAGAGGCTCAAGGAGGGAGAGAAGTCGGACCTGATTCTGCTTGATATCATTATTCCGGGGATGACTGGACTCGATACTCTCACAGAAATCAGGAAGCAGAAACTGATACCAGAAGCAAAGGTGGTAATGCTCACAAACCAAGGCGAAGGAGAAGACATGGAAAAAGCGAAAAGCCTCGGAGTAGACGGCTATATTATCAAGGCCTCGGCCACTCCGTCTGAAGTGGTGGAGCAGGCTCTCGCAATAGTTAATAAAAATTAAATGGAAGATTATTCAACTGACATAAATAATTTGGTAGAGCTTGTTATCAAAGAAGGAGCTTCTGATCTGCATATTTCAGAGGGCCGGCCTCCCATTGTCCGCATCGCTTCAAACTTGATTTCTCTTTCTAAACACCCAGTCTTCGACAGAGCTGCTATGGAAAGGATTTTGGATATCTTAATTCCGAAATCCAAAAAGGAAATCTATAAGTCAAAAAAGTCGGTGGATTTCGCCTATGAGCACAAAAGCGAGCGGTTTAGGAGCCACGCTTTCTATCAGCAGGGTAAAATGTGCCTCGCTATGCGGACAATTCCCAGAAATATCAGAACTTTGAAGGAACTAGGCATCCCGGAACAGTTGGCAAATTTCGCCAAATATCAAGAAGGCTTCTTTCTGGTAGTTGGTCCTACGGGGCACGGCAAATCCACCACTCTTGCTTCTTTGATTGAAATCATCAACCAAGAGCTGACCCAGCGTATCGTGACCATCGAGGATCCGATCGAATATCTTTTTACTCCTAAAAAATCTTTTATTGATCAGAGGGAAGTTGAGGACGATACGCCTGATTTCCATGAGGGCTTGCGCGATGCCTTCCGAGAAGACGTGGACGTGATCATGATTGGCGAGCTTAGAGATCCGGAGTCTATCGCAACCGCAGTTACAGCCGCGGAAACGGGACACTTGGTTTTCTCAACTCTCCATACATCGAGCGCCTCGAGAACGATCGAGCGCATTATAGACAATTTTCCTCCCGGCCAGCAGGACCAGATCAGGATGCAACTCTCCTCCTCTCTTTCCGGAATATTTTCGCAACGCTTGATCCCGAGAATCTCCGGAGGTCTCGTGCCTGCTTATGAACTCTTGATCTCAAACAGCGCCATCTCCAATCTAATCAGAGATAATAGAACTCACGAGATAGACACTGTGATCGAGACGAGTTCGGAAGCTGGTATGATAGATATGAACCGCTCTTTGGCCGAACTTACCCGCGCTGGAGAGATCTCGGTCGAAAATGCTTACCTTTATTCCAACAGTCCAAAGACTTTAGAAAAGCTTTTATGATATTTATATATAAAGCGGTCGATAATGGCGGCACCTTCCACGAAGGCGAAATAGAAGCTTTTAATATTGATGCCGCTATTGCCGCTATCCAGAAAAAGGGCTTGGTTATCAGAGTGGTGAAGCCTAAAGAAGAAAAGGGAAGTCTTCTCGAGAAATTACCGTTCTTCAATGGTATTTCCAACAAGGACATAGTGATTTTATCCCGCCAGATGTCTACTTTGTTTGAGGCAAAAGTACCGGCTCTGCGTATCTTCAAAATGATTTCTTCGGAAGTAGAGAACAAAAAGCTCCGAGAAAAGCTCCTTATGGTGGTAGATGACCTCCAGGGTGGCAGTTCTATTTCTAAAGCTTTGGGGAAGCATCCAGAGGCTTTCTCTCCATTTTATGTCAACATGGTCAGAGCCGGAGAGGAGTCCGGCAAGCTCGATGAGACATTTTCATACCTCGCTGATTATCTGGATCGCACTTACGAAGTGACTTCCAAAGCCAAGAACGCTCTGGTCTATCCGGCTTTCGTTATCGTCACCTTTTTTGCGGTTATGATTCTCATGTTTACCGTTATTATTCCCAAAATCGGGCTAATTGTGAAGGAGTCTAATCAAGAACTGCCCTTTTATACCAAAGCCGTTTTTGCGGTCAGCAGTTTTTTGGTCAATAATGCCATAACGGCCGTGATTGGCTTCCTAGTTATTGTCGGCTTGTTGGTTTGGTATGTCAGGACTCCTTCCGGCGAAGCTTGGCTCTCTGATTTCCGTTTAAATGTACCTTACCTGGGGAGTCTCTACCGGAAACTTTATCTCTCTAGGTTTGCTGATAACATGAGCACCATGATTTCTTCCGGCATCCCAATGTTGAAGGCGATTGAGGTTACGTCTTCCATTATAGACAACACTACTTACAAAAGTATTATAGACGGCGCTTTCGAGAAGGTAAAAACTGGTAGCTCTCTGTCTGCTTCGCTCGGCGGACACGAAGAGATCCCTTCCATGCTTGTAGCGATGATCAAGGTGGGAGAAGAATCGGGAGAACTTGGCAATATCATGAAAACTATGGCCAAATTTTATCAACGAGAGGTGATCAACGCAGTCGATACTCTGGTCGGCCTTATCGAGCCTATTATGATCGTCTCTCTCGGTATCGGAGTCGGCATCCTGCTTGCCTCGGTGCTTGTCCCTATCTACAATATTGCCTCGTCGGTCAATTAAGATATAATAAAAAAATGTCAAATGTCAAATGTCAAAAGTCAAAAGTCGTTGGGTTCACATTGGTCGAGCTTCTGATAGTCATTGCGATTATCGGCATTATCACTTCGGTGGTGCTTCGAAGTCTATCGACCTCCAGAGCCAAAGCTTATGATTCAAAGGTGAAGCAACAGCTTAGAAATTTTAGAGTGGCGGCAGATATTTATTATAATAACCAGAATCCCATAGGTTATGGGCCAGCTACTGCTCTCTGCAATGTTGCTGGGACTCTATTTACCGATAATACGGCGGCAAATGGCAACCCGAGCGCCTACCTTAACTTTTCTGGTATAAGTCCTGCCCCTACTCTTTACTGCGGCTCAAATACAAATCAATTTGCGCTTAAATCTGCCTTAGTTTCTGGCGGCGGTTGGTGCGTTGATTCAGCCGGGGCTTTTGAATCTATTACCGCCGTTCAATTGGCGGCTGGTTCAGCAGTGGTATGTCCATAAAATGGTTATCCACATTTAATTTATCGCAATTTATATTAAGAGTTATAATACTCGTATAAATTAGTCGATAATAATTATTAAGTTTTTATGTTAAAAATGAAAAAATTACAAAAAGGATTCACATTGATCGAGCTTTTGGTGGTTATCGCCATCATCGGCATTCTATCTTCAGTCGTTTTAGCTTCACTAAATACAGCTAGGAACAAAGGTAACGATGCAAAGGTTAAGGCGCAAATGGCGGGAGCCAGAGCTTCAGCTGAAGTTTACTTTGATACTAACAATGGCTATGGTACTGCCGCTGACTGTACCTCGGCTATGTTTGCTGACAATGCCTCTGGTATGGCTAATTACACTCTTCCAGCCAACGTTATCCTAAACTATCCGTCAGGTACTGTGGTTCGTTGTGGATCGAATGGTGCTTCTTATGCTATAACAGCCAGTCTGAACAATGGTGGGGTGGCAGCATATTGGTGTGTAGATAGTACTGGAAAGTCTAAACAAACTGCTGGCGCTCAACCTGCTAACAATACCTTCCCCTGTCCATAATCTTCGGCTAATAGTCTCAAACAAAAAAACAGCCTAAGCTGTTTTTTTGTTATATAATATGCTTATGGATTTATACTTGATCTCTGCCTTTATCTTTATTATCGGAACGGCGGTGGGGAGCTTTGTAAACGTAGTGGCTTTACGGATGAACACCGGACTTTCTTTTATCAAAGGAGATTCCAGATGCCTCGCTTGCAATACAAAAATCCAGAATAGCGATCTGGTACCTATTTTTTCTTACATCAATCTCTCCGGCCGATGCGCGGCCTGCAAATCTCGACTCCCTCTTGGCTATTTCCTAGTGGAAATATTCTCTGGCCTGGCTCTTCTCCTTCTCTATTTAAAATTTTCTCTTTCATCTGAATTTTTCCTTCTGACTATTATCTACTATTTCTTAGCTACTATTTTTATATACGATTTGCGGCACAAGATAATTCCTGACCCTCTTGTTTTCGGTTTTCTTTTTCTTTCTTTTCTTTATGCTTACTTCGTAATTCATAATTCTATATTCTATATTTTTTTCTCTGCTCTATTGGTTCCTTTACCTTTTTTTATCATCTGGCTTTTCTCCAAGGGCAGATTGCTTGGCTTTGGGGACATCAAACTTATGGCCGGTCTGGGAGCGCTTCTAGGGCTTAACAGCGGGATCATGGCTGTGTTCATTTCCTTCTGGATCGGAGCGGTCTATGTTATAATTTTGTGGGTATTTAAGAGAAAATTCTCGATGAAGAGCGAAGTGCCGTTTGCTCCCTTTCTCATCTTGGGAACAATTGTCCAATTTATCTTTCAATTCAAATTATTTTAAGAGAACACTTATGAACAAACGTGGATTCACACTGATGGAAATGCTCATAGTACTCGGCATCATCGTGGTTATATTTACAGTGCTTCTGACCTCCAATAAAAAGTATTCCGAGAAATTAAATCTGAAAAATCAAACATATAATGCACTGCTTATGTTGAGACAGGCTCAAGTATATAGCTTGGGAGTAAAGGCCGGTGGCACGCCCGCCACCTTCAATGCATCATATGGAGTCTCGTTCAACATGTCGTCTCCGGGGCAATTTGTTTTTTTTACTGATGAAAATAACAATGGGAAATATGAGGGCCCTGGTTGTCAAGGTGAATGCGGCGACAACGAACAAGCAAGCGTCTACCCTCTCTTGAATAATGTAACTATCCAAAAAGTTTGCGGTATTTATAATAATAGCGAGCAATGCTCTCCGCAGTCTTCGCTCCAAAATGTAGATATAACTTTCAAGCGGCCGAGATCGGAAGCCAGTATAAAATTTATTAAAACCGACGGCAGTTTTGATCTGACCCTCTTGCCGCCTGCGACCGTATACTTTATTTCCCAGACAGGTCTTATCTCATCAATAAAGGTCGATGCTACCGGCGGCGTTTCAATCCAATGAAATTAAAAATCGCAAAATTGAAAATTGAACCCGCCCGAACGACTGAAAAGACTTTAGTCGTTCAGTCGGGCGGGAATTCCAGAAATGGGTTTACTTTGGTGGAGCTTATCATTTCGGTCGGGCTGTTTGTAACTGTGATTACTATAGGGCTGGGAGCAGTTCTCTCGATCTTCGACGCCAATTCGAAGTCGCAGTCTGTTTCTTCGGTTATGAACAATTTAAATTATTCTCTGGACAGCATGACGCGAGACATCAGATTTTCCAGCAAATATCATTGCGGCTCGGCTACCCCGCTTGATTCACCCAATAGTTGCCCTAATGGCGATACCTTTCTTGCAGTAAGCACGAGCTCCCCGATCACGGTCTATCAGTATAATAGCACTACTAAAACTATCGAAAAGTCGACCACTGGAGGTCCACCGTATACTCCAATTATCGGTGGGGAAGTAACTATTACTTACGCCCAGTTTTATGTCTTCAATACCATTGTCGGCGACAATCGGCAACCGTATGTTTTGTTCGTTATCAGAGGTTTTGCCGGCAAAAAGCCGTCTACCCAGTCTACCTTTGATCTGGAGACAGTAATTTCTCAACGCCAATTAGATATATGAAAAAAATTTTCAATTTTCAATTTTCAATTTTCAATTTCAAGAGCGGGTTTACGGTGCTAGAATCTATTGTGGCGATTGCAGTAGTATCTCTTGCGATAGCGGGTGCGTTTTCGGCGGTTGGGACCGGTCTTTCTTCTGCTATCCAGGCCAAAGAAGAGACCAAAGCGTATTACCTGGCCCAAGAGGCGCTCGAGATCATCCGGAACAAGCGCGACGCAAATATTTTGGATAAGTTGATCAATGGCGCCGCGGTCACCTGGCGCTCTGGCATTTCAGAAAATGCGAGTGACCCCTGTTTCCCCGGCAAGACTTGCAAAGTTGATGCTACAGGCCCGGGAATTCCCCCGGTGTATCTCACTGAATGTTCTGCCTCCGGTAATCTTTGGGATGTTTGCCCTGTTCTGACGCAAGATCCAAATACTTATTTATACAGTTATAGCGGCAGTCTCGCTACTATATTTAACAGAGAAATTCAGATCGAGAATATTTCCAATGTAGTTAATGGTGTCCCTCAAATAACTGAAATAGCTGTTACTATCCGAATTTCCTGGCAACATGCTGGTATGCCAAAAGAATTTAAAACGAAAACGATTTTAACCAATTGGTTTTAACTAAATGAAATTTAATGAAAATTAGAAAATTGAAAATTGAAAATTCTGAAAGAGGCTTCTCACTTTTTATTTCAATCGTGGTGATGGGGGCTCTTCTCTTGGTCGCTTTTGCCGTTTCCAATCTTGCGAGCAAGGAAGTTTCTTTCGCCACTTTCAACCGCGACTCGCAATACGCCTTTTTCGCGGCCGATGCTGGCATCGAATGCGCCATCTTCTGGGATTCCAAAGCTTCTCCTTCGGCCTTCGATCCAGCTACTCCCGGCTCGCCTATTAGTTGCAATGGAGTTTCAATGAGTACAGGCAAACTAATAAGTGGCACGACGACTACTATGATGATTGGCGGCGGCGGTAATAGCAAGAGCGTGTTTGGTTTTTTACTCTGGGGCGCAAGTGATCAGCCTTGTGTGCATGTCATTGTCAATAAAAATCCTTCCGGCACTACCAAAATCAACGCCTACGGGTATAATAACTGCAACCAGTCTGATCCGAGAAGGGTGGAGCGCGGAGTGGAAGTCAACTATTAGTTCTTTGTATTAATTCTTTTGCGTGGCTCTCGGTTCGCACTCACATAGACATTCTTTGGAGATAGCTTCCGAGAGCCGCGCAAGAGAAGAAATGAAAAAAATAAAAAGGGTTCCCCTTGTGTAAAACAACAAAGGGAACCTTTTTTATTTTTTGCCGAAGTTATCCACATTTTTTTCTGAAAATCATTTACTAAAATATTTTTTTAAGCGATAATTAGCACAGGTCGAGTTGATTAAGAGCTCTTAAAATAAATAATCTAACTACTATGGCGAAAAAGAAAGTTTCTAAAAAGAAGGCTACTAAGAAAAAGAGAGCATAGTTTCTCTTTCCCACTTAAACAAAAATTCCCCTAAATATTATTTGGGCGGAATTTTTGTTTTTATGTTAAAATGCCTCCACTTATGTCATTTCTGACCAAAATATTTGGCGATGCTTCTTCCGAGTTTCTGAAAGAGGCGGCAACCGTTATAAAGAAAATCAATACTCTTGAACCTGATTTTATCGCTCTTACTGACGAGGAGTTGAAGGCAAAAACGCCTGAATTTAAGGCTCGTTTGGCTTCTGGCGAAACTCTGGATGATTTATTGCCAGAAGCCTTTGCGACGGTGCGCGAAGCGAGCAAGAGAACTTTGGGACAAAGGCATTTTGATGTGCAACTCTTGGGCGGAGTTGCAATTCATCGCGGCAATATTTCTGAAATGCGTACCGGTGAAGGGAAGACCCTGGTCGCTACTCTTCCGGCATATCTCAATGCTTTGTCTGAAAAGGGAGTGCACATTATTACTGTAAATGATTATCTTTCGCAAAGAGATGCGGTTTGGATGGGACAGATATATACCGCACTCGGAATGTCCGTCGGAGTTATTGCGCATGAGAGCAGTTTCTTATATGTGCCAGAATCCCACTCCGCTCTCGCTTCGCGGGACGAGGAAAGAGATGAGAAAGGATCTTTCAAGGTGGTGCATGAATTTTTGCGGCCGGTCGATCGGATCGAAAGTTATCGCGCGGATATTACTTACGGCGCAAACAGCGAATTCGGATTTGATTATCTGCGGGACAATTTGGAATACGAGAAAGAAAAAATCAGGCAGATCGAACACCACTTTGCCATTGTGGATGAAATAGACTCGATTTTGATCGACGAAGCGCGAACGCCGCTTATCATCTCCGCGCCAGCCGCCGATTCGGACGAGTGGTACAAAAAGTTTGCCACTTTAGCCGAGAAAATGCAGTCAGAGACTGATTATGAAGTGGACGAGAAACTGCATTCAGTGCTGATTACCGACGAAGGCATCACTCACGCCGAGAGTATACTTGGCATTGAAAATATTTATGCCGAAGGGGGGATTAAAATGGTGCATCATCTGGAGACAGCCCTCAAAGCCAAGGCTCTTTTCCACAAAGACAAAGATTATGTTGTGCGGGATAACGAAGTCATTATTGTCGACCAATTTACCGGCCGCCTTCAGCCTGGCCGTCGCTGGTCGGAAGGCCTGCACCAGGCGATCGAAGCCAAAGAGGGCGCGAGAATTGAGAAAGAATCCCGCACCTTTGCCTCCATTACCTATCAAAATTATTTCAGAATGTACGGACGACTTTCCGGCATGACGGGGACTGCGGCCACTTCAAGCGAAGAATTTTATAAGGTCTACGGATTGAATGTGATCGTTATTCCGCCGAACAAACCTTCTCTGCGCAAAGATCAGAGTGATCTCATGTTTCAGACCGAAACTGGCAAGTACAAAGCGATTGCTCGAAAAGTGAAAAGTCTGCAAGAAAAAGGCCAGCCGGTATTGATCGGCACTATTTCTATCGAGAAAAACGAGGTTCTTTCTGAATATTTAAAAAGAGAAGGTATTAAGTATGAAATGCTGAATGCCAAAAATCACGAGCGGGAAGGAGAAATTATTGCTCAAGCTGGCCGTAAGGGCGCGGTCACTGTCGCCACCAACATGGCCGGCCGCGGGGTGGATATTAAATTGGGCGGCAATCCGGCTTCGGCCAACGAAGCGCGTTTTATTCGCGAAGTCGGCGGGCTGTTTATCTTGGGCACTGAACGGCATGATGCGCGCCGCATTGATAACCAGCTTCGAGGTCGCTCTGGTCGCCAAGGCGACCCGGGCGAAACCCAATTTTTCGTCTCGATGGAAGACAGCCTGATGCGTATTTTTGCTTCCGATCTTGTAAAGCGGATGATGGGCAAGCTGGGTATTCCGGAAGATGAACCGATTGAAAATAAATTAATTTCTCGCTCGCTCGAATCGGCGCAAGAAAAAATCGAAGGCTTCAACTTCGACGCTCGCAAGCACATTCTCGAATACGATGATGTTTTAAACTTCCAGCGCAAAACTTTTTATGAAAGACGCAAAAAGGTGTTGCTTGAAGAACCAGATCAGCGCGTGAAGCAGGTCAAACTGCAAGTTTTTGATACTTTCTGGGTCGAGCATCTAGAAACAATGGACTACCTGCGCGGCAGTGTGAACCTGCGCGCTTATGGCCAACGCGATCCGCTCGTGGAATACAAGAAGGAAGGCTTGAAATTGTTCAAAGAAATGGAGGAGGCGATTGAGATTTCGACCAAAGAGGCTCTGGAGAAGTTAGAAGAGGATCCAAATGCGTTTTCTGCTCCCCTTACCTCATCCGGACTATCGTCTCGACTTCCCCTTGAAAAGGGGAAGCAAGACCAAGAAATTGGCCGAAACGACCCTTGCCCTTGCGGCTCTGGTAAAAAGTGGAAAAAATGCGGCATGCTAAATACCGAAGAGCATCAACAGAATATGGCAAAAAAGTAAAATGTTTTTTAAAGAAAATAAAGAAATAAAAACAGAAGATCTCAAGCTTTCAGATTATGATCAAATTTGGACTAAATTCTGTTTTCTGGATGAGACGGGTACATTGAGTGATAGAGGAGATCAATATTTCACGGTGGGAGTGTTAAAAATGAGTCAGCCGTATTATTTACAGAGCAAACTTTTGTATGAGCGAAGTAAAATGAAATTTTACGATGAGATTAAGTTTAATAAACTGTCAAAAAATAATGTGAATTTCGCTAAGATAGCCGTCGACGCTCTTTTTGAAACTAAAAGTATTAGTTTTTACTCCTACTCTATAAGTACCAAAAGTGATTATTATTTGAAAAATTTTGATACGGATCCATGGATGGCTTATGAGCAAATAACTCTCAAAATACTAGAAGCAGCCTTATCTAGTCAGGAGATTATCATTCTTATTGCTGATTATGTAACTACGCCTAAAGACATTCGCTTTGAGGTTGAGACAAAGAAAATATTTAACCAGAGGAAAAAACGCCTGGCACTAGCTGGAGTGTGCAGGTTTGATTCAAAGTCAAATGACCTACTTCAGCTTGTCGACCTCCTAATTGGAGCCATAACATACGATATAAAATTTGCTAAAAAGTTAGTTCTTGGCTCAAGACACAAGATTGAAATTGTTGATTATCTTAAGGGTAAACTGGGAGCAGGGTCTTTCTTACAAGGGTTTAAGAATCACAATTTTAGTATTTTTGTAGATAAGACAGATCGCCCAAATGTACTTAAAAATAAAGGGAAAAATGAAAAAGGGCTATCGTCCTAACGGTCGACGCCCTTTTTCGATACCAGTACCAGTATACACAATCAAAATGAAAAATCAATGATATGTATGATATCCACAGTTACCAGAAATATCCTTAATAGTAATGCCTATTTTAATTAAACTAATTATATGGCTCACGAAATAGAAACTAAAGTTTTGGACATTAATCTAGATTCTGTTAAAGAAAAGCTTATTTCTTTGGGCGCTAAAAAAATTCAAGAAACGAGACTGGTTGTAGATTGGTATTGGACAAGAGGCACAAAAGCTGGGGAAGAACCATGGTTTCTTAGGATTAGATCTTATTCGGACGATAAAAATGAAGTGACTTGGAAAGCCAAGTCTGATATTTTAGGTACGGCGAGAAAGCATAAGGAGATTAATTTCTTGATTAACGAGCCAGAAAAACTAGGCGACTTGTTTGAAGAAATAGGCTTAGAAAAATATGCCCATCAAGAAAAAGATCGAATCTCTTTCGTCTATAAAGATTGGCAGTTTGATATTGACCAATATCCCGATATGCCGGCATTTTTGGAAATTGAGGGAAATAGCGAGGAACATATCAAAGAAGCAATGGCTCTCTTGGGCTTGGAAAATAATCGCACTTGGGCCAAGGGAGAAAGGATTTTGATTGAAGAAGTTTATAGTCTGGATTGGTTTAATATGAAGTTTTAAATATGGAAGACCAAATCATTTTACAAGTCGGGGTGAAAATATTGCTTCAAAATAAAGAGGGACAATACTTGCTTTTGCGAAGATCGCTCGAGAAATACCCGGATGTTAAGGGTAGATGGGATATTGTGGGTGGCAGGATTAATCCTGGGAAGACGTTGATGGAAAATTTGGAGAGAGAAATTAAAGAAGAAACAGGTTTAAAATTAGTTGGAATTCCAAAATTAATGGCGGCTCAAGATATTATGCGGAAAGCGGGGCATCACGTGGTACGGCTTACTTATGTTGGTGAAGCTGATGGTGAAATAAAACTTGATACTGAAGAAAATGATATTTATAAGTGGTTTACCAAGGAAGAACTGCTTGCTCTCGATGATGTCGATATGTATTTTAAAGAGTTGATAAATAACGGATCAATTTTCTAAAGCTTTCTATTTGGCTGAATTTGGGTTAAATTGACGCTATGGAAACAGAGAATCAGCCCCGGGTTGGGATCGCGATAATGATTTTCAAAGGGAACAAAGTTCTTTTGGGTAAGCGCAAGGGCAGTCATGGTGCTGGCGAGTACGCTTTCCCGGGTGGTCACTTGGAGTACATGGAATCATTCAAAGAATGTGTCCTCCGAGAATTGGCAGAAGAGTGTGGGATTGAGGTTGGAGAAGTCCAGTTTCTATTACTCGCAAACATGAAGAAGTATACTCCGAAGCACTACTGTCATATCGGGGTAACGGCAGAGTGGAAATCTGGCGAACCGCAAGTATTAGAACCAGAAAAAGTTGAAAGGTGGGATTGGTACGATCTAGACAATCTGCCAACCCCGCTGTTTGCTGGTTCTCAACTATGTGTTGACGCTTACAAGCAAGGGTTTAACTATAAAGACGCCGATATTGAGCTGGTGTAGTCTAGTGCAGGCCTCGCGAACCAGTTTCGTGGGGCTTTCTTTTTAGTTAGATTTCATTAAACTGATTCTATGGAAACTACTATTCCAGAATTTGGTATAAAAAGGGAAAATGAAGAACGCCGGGATGGCGGGTGTGGGGTTGTGTTTGATCCGGCGAGCCAAACATATGCGGTGAATAAATTTCAGAATGGCTTGCTTGGATTTTTTAGTGGAGGGGTTGATGCGGGAGAAGATATTCAAACTGGAGTGCTTAGGGAAGTTACGGAAGAAAGTGGCTTAGACGATTTCCTGCATGTTGAGAAAATTGCCGAGGCGATGACGCATTATTATAATATTTTGAAAAATGTGAATCGGGTGGCGAAAGCAACTTGCTTTTTGATTATTTTAAAAAGCACGCATCAAATTCCAGTCCATAGGGAAGCACACGAAACTTTTACTCTTGCGTGGGCAACCGCTGAAGAAATTATGGCTAACATGGAATCCTTTAACGAAAATCACGACAATGATCATTGGATCTATTTTCTCCAAAAAGCTGTCGCTCGCGCGAAGGAGCTCGGATACGATAAGGCTAGTCTCATCAATACAAAAATAACCCCTTAGTTCCCCTTCTCTTAAGTGATTGTATGGGAAGGGGAAAGGGGATGAGATAGTTAAAGCTATTGATGTACTTTACAAGAAAAATGTGTATAATGGAAAGAACAAAGACGGCAAAACGCCTTTGTATTTTTATTCTTAAATCTTAAATTAAGAGATGTCGCTCACTCACAAAAAAACCCAA
>OBEQ012369602.1_pt1 | contig 18113 bp, 18 predicted proteins | sample 1670901 | NCBI WGS metagenome assembly OBEQ01 (sample SAMEA104232315, study PRJEB22302) | groundwater metagenome | biome: forest; feature: aquifer; material: groundwater | place: USA | collected 2011-08-07 | depth 5.4 m
ACTGACCTTGCCGTTGCGTCCCTCGTCCCAGTGAGCGCAGCGAACGATCGTCCCTCGGTCCTCGCCGCTCACTACTTCTCCCTCGTCATCAAAAATTTTCGCAACCGCGCGACGCTCGACTCCACCGATGGACCGCGCGCTAACGCACACAACAACTGATGCGCCCGTTGCCAATCGCGCAGTGAAATGCGTTCGAGTGCGGGCGCACGCCTTCCTTGATTGTGATAATTCGCAAGTGGCAGCGCGATCGCACCGACCATGAGACCGTCCATGACATACAACGACGATTCCATCGCACCACCGATCATGAGCGCGCGTTGACACGCAAATTTTGAGTCGGCCTTTGCCAGTTGCAACGCCACGCGCTGCATCCAACAATCAATCCGCGGATCGAATGTGGTCAGGCGATCACCCACGCGCAACACCGGCCCCGCACCAATCGTCACACGCGCAATCGCCGCCGCACTCGTTTCGAGCACGACAATGGGCACATCGCGCGGCAAGGCGCGTGTTTTCACGAGATGCACGCCACCACAAAATCCGATTTCTTCTGCGCGGGTGAGCACGCCCATCACGCGAGTGCGCGCATTTTTCATCGATTGCAACCACGCCAGCACGAGCGCTGTGCCCGCGAGATTATCGATGGCACGCGCTTCCACGCGATCACCGCGCAGTCGCACCGCCGGCAGATCTAGTACACCAAAGGTTTGCAGCGGCACTGATTCTGCCACGGAAATTTTCAACACATTTTTTTTGAGGCGTCCGTGCGCGCGTCCCACAATTTCTCGCCCATCGCGCAGAAAAAATCGAAACGCCGCGCGTTCGATCTGTTGCACGTTCAGCCCGCCACGAATCCACGCCTGCACAACGCGCCCCTGAGAACGAATCACTTCCACGCCCGGATGATCCATGTGCGCCATCGCGATCATGGCGATTTTTCCGCGCGCGCGGTTGTGCAGCAACAGATTGCCGAAACGATCCGCGCGGCACACGAGCCCCTGCTGCGCCGCAAATTCTTTCACAAACGCGATGACCGCGTGTTCGTGCAACGGCGCCGTGGGCAGCGCTAAAACTTTTTGCAGTAATTCCCGCATTGACGTAGGGACATAGGGACGCAAGAACATAAGGACAACAAAAATCTATGAAATATATCCTGACGCTGAATTGTGGTTCGTCGTCGATCAAGTCCACACTGTTTCGTATGCCCGACGAAACGGTCGTGGCGGAATTGAATGTGGCCGACGTCGGGCTCGCCAAGAGCAGCTGGGACTGGCGCTGCGACGATGTCCGTACGAAGGGACACGAATTTTTCCCCAGCTACGAACATGGATTAAAATTCGTGATGCGTCGATTACTGCGCGATGCGAATGCACCCGCCACACCAGAACAGATCAGCGCGGTTGGACATCGCGTGGTGCACGGCGGACAAAAATATTTTGATTCAACTCTCATCACGAGCGCCGTGTTGCGCGGGATTCGCAACAACACCAAACTCGCCCCATTGCACACACCACCCAACCTGAAGGGCATTCTGGTGGCGAAGCAGGTGTTGCCAAACATTCCGCACGTCGCAATTTTCGACACGGGATTTCACCAGACGATGCCCGATTACGCCGCCGCCTATCCCATTCCCTACAAATTTTTCGCGAAGCACGGGCTGCGCCGTTACGGATTTCACGGCATCTCGTATCGCTTCGTCATCGGCGAGGCCGCGCGCCTCATGCGCCGCCCGTTGCGTTCACTCAAACTCATCGCGTGTCATTTGGGGAGCGGCTGTAGTGTGTGCGCGATCAGCGGTGGGAAGAGTGTCGATACCTCCATGGGGTTTACACCCGCCGAAGGACTCATGATGCGCACGCGCTGCGGCGACATCGATCCCGGCTTGTTGCTCCACTTGCAGATGCAGCACGGGTACACACCCGATCAACTCAATCGCCTGTTGAATCATCAGTCGGGATTACTCGGCGTTTCAGAAGGTGCGGCCACCATGCCCGCCGTGATTGAACGCATGCACGGTGGCGACCAACGCGCGCTGCTTGCGTTCGAAATGTTTTGTTATCGCGTCGAGAAATATATCGGCGCGTATGTCGCCACACTCGGCGGCCTGGACGGTTTAATTTTCACCGCGGGCATCGGCGAGAATCAACCCGATGTCCGCGCACAAATCGTGAAATGGTGCCGCGGTTTCGGATTGCGCATCGACACCGCCAAAAACCGCCGCGCCCGCGGGATTGCGCTCCCCATTCACGCGCGGAATTCCAAGGCGGCAATCTTCGCGATTCCCACGAATGAAGGCTTGATGATGGCGCGGGATACGGTGCAGGTCGTGAGTGCGGAGTCGTGAGTGAGGAAAGCCTGTTGACTCCTCAATGAATAATGTGCAAAAATAATTAAAATTGCACATCCCCTTGGAGCAGATCATGCGAACCAACATCACCATCGACAGCAAGCTTATTCAAGAGGCCCAAGCGGTCGCGGGCGTGGCCACCAAGGCCAAGGCCGTGGCGATTGCACTGCAGGAATTTGTCCGCTGGCATCGGATTGCCCAAGTCAAACGACAGCGCGGCAAACTGCGTTTTCGCGCCGACACTGCCCGTATTCGCCGCCATGACTAAACCGCCGTGGGTCATCCTCGACACGTCCGTCTGGATCGAATATTTTCGGGAAAAGAATCTGACCCTGTGCGAAACGGTTGAGTCACTTATTGCGCAACGACGCGTGCGTCAGCTCCACATCATCACTGCCGAATTGCTACGCGGCGCTCTGCACGCATCCGATCAGCGCATGATCCAAAACACCATCGGATACATTCCCGTGCTGCCACTCACCGATGCCTTCTGGTTGTCCGTAGGAGCGTTCTGTTTTCAACTCGCCCGCAAAGGCACCGTGGCTTCGCTACCCGACGCCTGGATTGCCCAAGCCACCATTGATCATCACTGCCAACTCTGGAGCCTCGACGCCCACTTCCGCCACATCGCTCGTCACGCCCCGTTGCAACTGTTTGCGGCGTGAGTCTCCCTCACGACGGCAGTTGACGATAGATTGCTTTGGCGCGACCAAAATTTTTGATCGCCACAATCGATGTCTGTGAACAAAAAATGGACGGCGTGTTTGATTATTTACCCGGCAGCATCGTGAAGCATTCCTTGCCTCGCATGCGGTAAACGGAAAATCCACGATGATCCAACGTACAAATGCGTGCGAGACGTCGTTCTTCTGCTAACGCAACGAGCGTTGCATCGGCAAAATCCATCGGTACGGAGGCGTATTGTTCCATCAGTTGCATCGCCCTCGCAAACAGCACGGCGCTGGAAGACGCGATCTCGACTTCGAGTCGGAGCAAAAGCTCATAACACGCGCGCTGAAAACGCACCTGATCGTTCAGGAGATACATGGCTTCCGTCACCACCGGCACGGTAGTGACAAAACGTTCCCGAAATGTCAGCAAGAATTCTACGCAGCGTGGATGCATGCGCTCGCGACGGTCGAGCCATGCCACTAACGGCCCGGTATCAAGCAGAACGAGTGCCATGCCGCCTCATACGCGTGCGTAAATGTTTCCGGTGATTGCTGCCGAGATCGACCTCGCCAGAGTCAACACACCCCACCAGATCAGCCACCTGATCAAACAGTGACGAAGAGGCAACGGGTGCCGCCGAGGATAAAAATTTTCGCAGCGCCATGCGCACGATATCGGCCTGCTTCATTTGCAGCTGGCGCGCGGCACGCTTCACAAGTCCCAGCAAATTCTGCGGCAAACGTATGGTGAGTTGCGCATCCATAAAAGTCAGCATGCACTACATTGCAGTGCATTGCAATTCTTTTTTCTATTGCGTTTTTCGCGTGGCGAGCGGTTGCTCCGTGGAGATTTTTTCTTCGCGGCGCATGCGGAACCAATTCCAGAGGAGCCACACCACAACGAGCGCACCGCCCGCCATCATCACCCAATGTTCATAGCGCCGGACATCCTGGCGTAGCGCCTCGATGTTGCTGCCGAACATCAGGCCCAGGCCCACAAACAGTGGCACGCTGACAACCGCGCCCAGCGTGTCGTAGAGGGCGAAGGTGCGCACGCGCACATGCATCGCACCCGCCAGCAAAAAAGTCGGCGAACGCAAGCCCACCAAAAAACGCGCGAAGAAAATGGCGCCGGCGCCCTTGCGCTGAAAGTTGTGACGAATACGCGCGATGCGTTCGGGCGGAATGAGGCGCAACAACCACCGATGCGCGAGGAGTTTTTGTCCGTAGTGCCGACCGAAAAAATAGAGCAGCGCATCGCCCACGAGTACACCGAGCAGACACACCACCACGGTGGGCAACAGGCGCAATTCACCGATGTACGTGAAATAGCCGCCGGTGATCAGCGCGACATCTTCCGGAAACGGATTACCCACGCCGCACAGCACCAGGAAAATCAGAAGCGCGAGATACAACCAGTGTCCGCTGAATTGGGTCAGAAGTGATTCCATTGAGTTCCGAGGGACGAGGGACGAGGGACGATCGCTCCTTTCAGTCGCTGGGACGAGGGACGAAACTGCCGTGAAGTGAATGCTGTTTCGTCCCTCGTCCCAGCGCCCTAAGGCGCGGTCGTCCCTCGTCCCTCGCCTTTCATCGCCTCTTCTACCGCACGCAACTCACCCGCGGTACGAAAATCGCGATGCAGCACGCCGTCGGGCGAGTGCGGACCGACGTAATATTTCGGCCATTTCCAACTCGCGGCGCGAATGCGTTCCAGGCGTTCGGCGGACCATAGCGACGGATCGTCGGGAACTTCCAATCCCGGATGCGCGGCCCACCAGGCGCGGGTTTGCTCACCCAATTGCATCACGGCGGAAAATCCGATCTGGAAAAAATTCGTGAGCCATTCTGCGGTGAGCAGATTCGCAGCGAGCTCCGCATTGTCGCCCGCGCGCAGCGTCAATCCCACATTCGCAAACGCAATCGCCTTGTGCAGGGCCGCGTGCAAGGTCTCGGCGGAAATCGGATGACTGTCGGCGAGCACGACACGATTCGCCAACCGCGCCAGTTCCAGCGCCACCGCATCGCGCAGCGCATCACTCGCCAGGCGATCAATCGCGTCACGCAACAAGAGCGATTCATGCGCAATCGCCGCGAGCGCGAATCCACCGGGCGGCAGCGGCGCGTCGTCGTCGGTCTGCTTGGGAATCAGGCGGCGCGGGAGTTGGTCATATTGGTCAGATCGCACGCGCCGATACACGGCAATCGCCTCGTCCCATTCCGGGAATCCCGATTCAGCTAAACGGCGCCCGCGTTGTTCGTAGGCGAGTTCTTCTTGCTCGGACGGCAACAGGCCAATCAGCGCGTGCAAGAGCCGCCGCATCTCGCCGGGTTGTTGCTTGCCAAAGGTCATGATCATCGGCGCTAACCATTGCTCGATTTTTTCGTCGGCGACCTGAAAAAAATAGAGGCCGTCCAGCGTTTGCGGCGCGGCCTCGCGCGGCCAGGGAATCGCGTCGCCGATATCTTCGTCGCCCAAACGGATATACACGGTGACCCATTGTTTGAGCAGAAGTCCCAAAAATTCCTGGTCGATTTCGGAAAAAAATTGTTCGATTTTTGCAATGCCGCCGGTGGCGATGAGACGCAACCATTCAAAGGTGGGTTCGGCGAGCCAGCGATCTTTGCTCCAGCATTCCACGTCGAAACAAAATTGGATCTGTTCGGCGCTGCTGTGATGCAACAACGTGAGCGCGTCGTCGCCGCCCAGCTCTTGCAACGTGAACCATAATTCTTCGGATGGCAGGGCGCGCACCAGCGCTGCGGGATGTTCCGACAATTCACACAGTGCCAAACGCTGCTCGCTGCCGACGCGCAACACCATGCGCACCTGTTCGGGAAGACTCAGTCGATGCCACGCCTTTTCCGCCAGCACGCGATCCTTCGCCAAGAGTTGCAGCGGATCCATGGTCAACACCGCGGTCTGGGCCGCAGCGTTCGTCGTTGTATTATCGGTCATAGCAGGCGGAGTTAGCAAATTCGCGTGCCTGGCACCAAGAAAAAATTTCGCAACTCGTTGATTTTTCAACGGTCGATTGTCGAACCGTGCGGTGATTTTTTATGCGCACGCTGATTTCATTGAGTTTTTTACAAATCATCGTCCCGCCCCCTTACCCCTCCGCACCCCGCAAACACGCGCCAGCGGCCTTCCTGCGCGTTAGTTGCGCGGTGCCAGGCAAATTTTTCGGAATAGTGTCGGATAAATCTGTCGGGCTACGCAATGCGCGCTTCGTGATCGGCGGTGGTGGCCTGCAGATTTTTGATGTGTTTGCTGTGTTCCGTGACCGCGTGTTGGGGGAGATCGATCTTGTCGCCCAGTAGACGAATTTCATTTTTGAGTTCGGAGCGAAGCGCCTGAATTTCACCTTTGAGTTCGGTGCGTAGCGCTTGAATTTCACCTTTGAGCTCTGAGCGCAATGACCCGATTTCCCCTCGCAACTCCTGGCGCAACTCGGTCTTCATCTCCTGCATTTCCTGGCGCAGCACGGCCTCGGAGGCGCGCACCGTGGACCGCGTAAAATCCTTCATGTCCTCAAACAGCGGGATGAGTCGTTCGATCGTGAATGGAGCAGGCTTGCGGTTTTTGGGTAGCGATTGGGAAGCGCGTGATTTTGTCGGCGGTGCCATCACCATTCTTGTAACAAAGGCACCTGCAGCGCGCAAGACAAAAGGCCGTGAATCATTACGTAACCTTGCTTCTTTCCCCTTCCGCGTTGCCGTCGGCATCCGCCGCCGCAACACCGCCATCGCTGAGATCAATGGGAACGGGTGCCGCCTGACTGCCGGAGGATTCGTAACTCTGCATCGCGTCGTCGAAGACATCGGCGGCCTTTTCATGGCGACCGAGTTCGCGCAACGCCGTACCGAGCGACACGGCGACATCACCGGCGGTACGCAAATCACCACGTGCCTTGGCTTCGCCCCGCGCAATCGAGAGGGCCGCGACCGCTTCCAGATGACTCTCCAGGCTGATCAAGATATCGTCGGTGAATTCGCCGCTTCCCGCGCGCTCGTAGGCCCGAATGGCGAGTTGGGCATCGCGCACGGCGCCCAGCGAATCCCCAACACCCATCCGATGTTTCATCAATCCGCGATAGATCACCGCGGCCTCGGCAAATTTTTTCCGCTCCATCAGGGCCAGCGCGCGCCGTTCCTGACGCAGATGCCGCCCCTTGCTGCGTCCCCTCAGCAGTGCATCAGCACCCTTCGCCAATTCCAGAAGCACTTCATCCAAACCAAAAAAGCCCAGCACCATGCCAAGCATCCAGAGACCAAACCCAATCTCAATAACAATCCCGATCACAGATTCAAAGAAGCCTCCGATGGAAGCGGTCGTCAGTGTGTGCGAAGGCGATGCATTCGCGAACGATGGCACCAATTTAGAAATTTATTTTTACGCGCCTTTTTTCAACCCTTGCGCAATGTAGTGGACGATTTGCTGATTGAGGGAGCGGTGGGCGCGCTGCGAATGGCGGAGGAGTTGGGCATGCATGGTGGGTTCTAACCGCAACAACAAACGTCCGGTGCATTGCTGGTAATCTTCGATTTTTCGCAGGGCCACGGCATCGAAAATCCGGTCGCCACAGCGGTCGCATTCGTCCACCGCCACGTCGGGCACGGTGATTTTTTTCCCTCGCTTCAATCGCACCGGCACAGAAACAATGCGCGTCGAGGTCATGCCTTTACCGCAACTCGGGCATCGATATTTCGCCATACTTACCTCGCTTCGTGAAAGGTGATCACAAAATAGGCCTGCCCGCCGCGTTCCACGATTTTTCCGCAACTATACAACGGATCACCATCGATCGCCGGACCGACGACGACATATTTGTATCGTGCCACACCCGATTCGTCTTTCGTACGCTTCACCACACGGCCATGCAAGATACTGTGGATAAAATCTTCGACCGTCCATGCGCCGTCGAGCAATTGCTGCGCCGCCTTGCCGGAGAACAAGAGTCGGTGTCGCTTCACCAATATGCGGATACGTTCCAACACAGAAAAATAGTATCGATATGATACTATGCTGTCAAGAGTCAGATTATAAAAAAAGTTGTCCTCTCCCCAGACATCCACTAATCACCCCACGTGCTCACGGAACCACAAGCGTTGGCGCCATTATGTCGCGCGTATGGCGTGTTGCCGCAATATCGCGACATGCATGGTCGCGTCGTTACCGCGGCGCCGGAAATTTTGTTGCACATGGCGCGGGCGTGCGGCGCATCTGTCGAAAATTTTTCCGATATTCCCGACGCACTCCGTGCGCATGCCACCGCCGCAACTCAGCAGTTGCTGCCCGGCACGCACGTCGTATGGCACGGGCGCTCGAGCCGCATTCCCCTTGTGCTCCCCGAAAAAAAATCTGCCGCACACGTGATTGATTTTGCGATCGATGCACACCACTGGAGCACGCCCATCAACGATCTGCCGCGCAGCACGCGCACACTCGCCGATGGTCGCATCATCGACATCGCATTGCTCGATGTAAAAACATTTCCCGCCGCACTCCCACTTGGTCATCATCACCTCACCGCAACATTTGGTTCCGCCACGAGCGAATGTCTTTTGATCGTTGCCCCGATGATGGCAACGGCGTCGCCGGTCGCCGGTCGCCGGGGACCGGTTACTGCAGTGCATTCATTTGGTCTTGCTGTAACTGGCGACCGGCGACCGGCGACCGGCGATGTTTGTCTCGGTCTCTTCACGCCCCTCTACGCCCTGCGCCGCCCCAACGATTGGGGCTGTGGCGATTTTCGCACATTGCGTGAGCTCGCCGATGGCGTGGCTCCGCACGGCGTTTCGCTCATTGGAACACTGCCACTGCTTGCAGCTTTTCACGACGAACCCTTCGATCCGAGTCCGTATCAACCGATCAGCCGCCTCATGTGGAATGATCTGTATCTCGATCTCACCGCGTGTCCCGAATTTTCGCTGTCGCCCGCCGCCCAGCAGATCGTGAACAGCACTGACTTTGCCGCCGACTGCGCGCGATTGCGCGCGAATCCGCACGTCGATTACCGTGCGGTCTTTGCATTACGAAAAAAAATCATCGCCGCACTCGTTACCACCAATCAGCAACACGCCGAGCGCACAACGGCTCTGCGCAATTTCATCACAACGAATCCAATGATTGAGCAGTACGCCGTGTTTCGCGAGACGCGAGACGCGAGACGCGCGACGCAATACACCCAATGGCAGATGCACGAACAACTCCACGCGCTCCGCACGCATCTCGAACATCAGCAGCAAGGATTGTATCTCGATCTGCCGATTGGTGTGCATCGCGACGGTTTCGATGTGCAGCAATGGCCGGAATGTTTTGCGCACAACGTCACGCTTGGTGCCCCACCGGATTGCATGTTTCGCTCCGGGCAAAACTGGAACGCGCCGCCGCTGCAGCCCGCGCATTTGCACACCGCCGCGGGAATTTTTCATTGGCGCGGCATCGTGCAGCATCACATGCGCTATGCAAAGACGTTGCGCATCGATCACGTCATGGGATTGTTGCGGCAATTCTGGATTCCGCACGGAAACAGCCCGCGCGATGGCGTCTACGTGCGTTTTCCGGTGGAGTTGCTCACGGCGGTCGTGTGTCTCGAGTCGCAACACTTCCAGTGCGCCGTCGTGGGAGAAAATCTGGGACTCGTTCCGCTCGCCGCAAATCGTGTGCTGCAGCGTCACGGATTTTCTTCCATGTATGTGGCGCAAGGTTCCGTGCAATCCGCACCGACACCGCACATTTCATCGCCCGCGCAAGACGATCTGGCGTGCCTTGGCACGCACGACATGCCCTCGTGGCAGGGATTTTTGTGTGGCGGCGATTTGCAAGAGGCGTTGCGCGTGCAACTGTACGATGCAGAACTCACCACGACGTTGCAGACCGCACGCGATCGCATCAACGCCGCGTTTTGCGCCTGGGCCCACGCCCGCGGCGCGCCGCACGATGAAAATTTTTCCGCACACGCGCTGCAACTGTTGCTCGATTTTCTCGCGCAGAGTCCGGCGCACACACTCATGATCGACCCCGCGGATCTGCTGGGACTCACGCTCCAACACAATCTCCCCGGCACCTCGCCCACGCAGCGTCCCGAAAATTGGTGCGCACGGTATCCGGTGATGATCGATGAAATCGTCGCGCGTCTTGCTCTTCGCGCCAATACGCATTACACACCACCGCACGCATGACGCCCCCATTCACCGACCACGATCTGTATCTGTTTCACGAAGGCACGCACTGTCGCTTGTATCAACAACTCGGCGCGCATGTGTTACCAGACGGGCAAGGCACGTATTTCGCGGTGTGGGCGCCGCACGCGCAGGCGGTGAGTGTGCTGTGCGATGCGAATCAATGGCGCGCGGGCGTGCACAATTTACAACAACGCACCGGCATCTGGTCGGGCACGATCGACACACTGTTTGCTGGCGCGCTCTACAAATTTGCGATTCGTTCCGCGTACGATCATCAATGGCACGAAAAGGCCGATCCGTTTGCGTTCGCCGCTGAACTCCCGCCGCGCAGTGCGAGTGTCGTTGCCGATCTCTCCTACGATTGGAACGATGGCGCGTGGATGAAAAATCGCCGCACCTTCGACGCGCATCACGCACCCATGTCGATTTACGAATTGCATCTCGGTTCGTGGCAACGCAATGCGCACACTCCCGGCGCGTGGTTGTCGTATCGCGACATCGCCCCGCGGTTGGCGGCGTACGTGCACGACCTGGGATTCACGCATGTGGAATTGTTGCCGATCATGGAACATCCGTTTTACGGATCGTGGGGTTATCAAACGACCGGTTATTTCGCGCCCACGCGTCGTTACGGATCGCCGCAGGATTTCATGTTCCTCGTCGATTATCTCCATCAGCACAACATTGGTGTGATTCTGGATTGGACCCCGTCGCATTTTCCGGTCGACGGACACGGACTGTGGCGCTTCGACGGCACGGCGCTGTTTGAATACGAAGATCCGCGCGAGGGATTTCATCCCGATTGGACGAGTGCGATTTTTAATTACGGCCGCGGCGAGGTGCAAAGTTTTTTGCAAAGCAGCGCGCACAATTGGTGCGATCGGTATCACGCCGATGGCTTGCGCGTCGATGCGGTCGCCTCCATGTTGTATCGCGATTACTCGCGCGCCCCGGACGCCTGGAAACCAAATATTTTTGGCGGCCGCGAACATCTCGAGGCAATCCAGTTCGTGCAACGCCTGAATGCCGGTGTCTATCGCGACTTTCCCGGCGTGCAGGTCATCGCCGAAGAATCCACCGCGTGGCCCATGGTGTCGCGCCCGGTCGATCAGGGCGGACTCGGATTTGGTTTCAAATGGGACATGGGATGGATGCACGACACGTTGCAATATTTTCGACGCGATCCGATTCATCGCCGCCATCATCACGACGAACTCACATTTCGCTCCGTGTATGCGTGCACCGAAAATTTTGTGTTGCCGCTCTCGCACGATGAAGTCGTGCACGGCAAAGGATCGCTCATGCAACAAATGCCGGGCGACGCCTGGCAACGCGCGGCGAATCTGCGTTTGCTGATCGGTAGCATGATGGCGCTGCCAGGGAAAAAATTGCTCTTCATGGGCAACGAATTTGGTCAGTGGCAGGAATGGTCGCACGAAGAGGCGCTGCATTGGTATTTGGCGGCCGCGATGCCGCACGCCGGATTGCAACACTGGGTGCGCGATTGCAATCAGCTCTATCGCCGCGAACCCGCGCTGCATCGGCTCGATTGCGAACCGGCGGGTTTTGAATGGATCGATCATCAGGACCGCGACCAGAGTGTGCTCGCGTTTTTGCGCCACGATGGTGCGGGGCGCTGCGTGCTGATCGTGTGCAACTACACACCCGAACCGCGTTTCAATTATCGCATCGGCGTGCCACAGGCGGGCGAATGGCGCGAACTCCTCAACAGCGATGCCGCGTGTTACGGCGGGAGCAACATGGGCAACTTGTCGCGCGCCGCCACAACCACGCCAGGCACACACGGCCGTGAACACGCGCTGTCACTCACGTTGCCACCGTTGGGAATTGTTTTTTTAGAGACTAGAGACTAGAGAATAGGAAGATGTCACTAGTGAACTCCTCCTATTCCCTAGTCTCTAGTCCCTAATTCCTATGAAACACATCACCCTCCACGGTCACTTCTACCAACCCCCGCGCGATAATCCGTGGACGGGCGTGGTCGATGCGCAACCGACCGCGGCGCCGTTTCATGATTGGAACGCGCGCGTCACGGCGGAGTGTTACGCGCCGAATGCGGCGGCGCGCGTGTTGGATGAACACGGCCACGAAATTGCGCGCCACAATAATTACGCGCGCATGAGTTTTAATTTTGGCCCCACATTATTATCGTGGTTGGAATCTGGTGATCCCACCACCTACGCCGCGATTCTGGCGGCGGATCGCGAGAGTATCGTCGCGTTTGGTCACGGTTCCGCGCTGGCGCAGGCGTATCATCATTGCATCATGCCGCTCGCCAATGCGCGCGACAAAATCACGCAGGTGCGCTGGGGCATCGCCGATTTTGCGCATCGCTTCGGTCGCGCGCCGGCAGGCATGTGGTTGCCGGAAACGGCGGTCGATCTGGAAACGCTGCACATCATGGCGCAACACCAGATCGCCTTCACGATTCTGACGCCGCAACAAATATCGCATATTCGCGCGCCAAACGGCACATGGGAGCCCGTTTCAGCAACCGGCGCGCCGTGGCATCGACCGTATCGCATTGCATTGCCCGACAATCGCCACATCGTCGCGTTGTGTTATCATGAACCGATTTCCCACGCGGTCGCGTTCGAACAGATTCTTTCGTATGCACCGCATTTCGTGGGGCGACTCGGCGCGGAATTCGACATGCAATGCAGCGAACCACAACTCATGCATATCGCCACCGATGGCGAAACCTACGGGCATCATCACAAATTCGGCGACATGGCCCTGGCCGCCGCGTTGCGCGAATTGCAACAGACGCCACACATCACGCTTACCAACTACGCCGCGTTTCTGGAAAAATTTCCGCCGACTTTTGAAGCGCGCCTGCGCGAGAACACGTCGTGGAGTTGTGCGCACGGTGTGGAGCGGTGGCGTAGTGATTGCGGTTGTCAGACCGGCGGCGAACCGGGGTGGAATCAGGCGTGGCGGGCGCCATTGCGCGCCGCACTCGAATGGTTGCGCGATCAACTCACCACACCATTTGAACAGACGGCCGGAAAATTTCTGCGCGATCCGTGGGCCGCGCGCGATGCGTACATCGACTGTCTCTTGCAACCCAACGACACCACGCGCACCGAATTTCTGCAACGCCACGCCGTGCGCCCACTCACCACCGCAGAATCCGCGCGCGTCTTCGCACTGCTCGAATTGCAACACAACGCGATGCGCATGTTCACCAGTTGCGGTTGGTTTTTTTCAGACGTCGCCGGGATCGAAACGATTCAACTCCTGCGCTACGCTGGACGCGCCATCGAGCTCGCGCGCACGCATCTGCAGATCGATTGTGAACCGGAGTTTGTGCGACAACTCGCGCTGATTCACAGCAATCGCACCGATCACGTCTCCGCGGCGGCGCTGTATCGGGAGTGGACTCAAAACGAATCACGATAGCCGCGACGCGTGTACAAAAAGTTGCGTCATCGCAAACAAAATTTTTCCTATACGCTCTCCGCTATCCGCACTACGTACTTCCCACGTATGTCACTCGCGGTCGCCCATATTGCGTCGGAAATTACGCCGTTTGCGAAGACGGGCGGGCTCGCGGAAGTCATCGGCGGGCTCGGGCCGGCGACGGCGGCGTTGGGGAATGCGCCCTATTTTATTATGCCGCGTTATCGGTGTGTGAATGTGAGCGAACTCACAAAACTCGCGTCGGTGCTGTCGGTGCGGGTGGGCGAGCGAAAAATTGCGGCGACGATTTTTCAGGGGCGCGGGTTGGGTGACGTGCCGATTTATTTTATCGACATCCCGGAATTTTTTGATCGTGCCGGAATTTATGGTGAGAGCGGCCGCGACTATCCCGACAATCTGGCGCGCTTCGTGGCGTTTTGTCGCGCGAGTCTCGCGCTCATCACATCCGCCCAACTCCCGTGCGACATTTTACACGCGCACGATTGGCAAACCGGATTGTTGCCGCTCTATTTAAAAAGTACGCACGCCGCTGACCCGTATTTCGCGCGCACGCGCAGCGTCCTCTCGATTCACAATCTGGGGTATCAGGGATTTTTTCCCGTCGAAAATTTTTCCGCACTGGGTCTGGAAGGTCGCTTTTGCACGCCGCGCTTCGTGGAATTTTACGGACTGCTGAATTTACTCAAAGCCGGCATCGTGAGCGCCGACGCGATCACCACGGTGTCGCCCACCTACGCACATGAAGTCCTCACCACCACCGGCGGTTTCGGACTCGACGGCGTGTTGCGCGATCGCGTCTCCGATTTTGTCGGCATTCTCAACGGCATCGACGCGCAGCGCTGGAACCCCGCAACCGACGAACATCTGCCCGCGCATTTTTCCCACACGCAACTCCGCGGCAAGGCGTTGGTCAAACAGGCGCTGCAGGCGGAATGCGGGTTGCAGGTCGATGCACATCGCCCGCTCATCGGTATGGTGAATCGGTTGGTCGATCAAAAAGGAGTCGATCTGGTGTGCGAGGTGATTCCGCAATTGCTGCACACCAGCGCGCAGTGGGTGTTGCTCGGCAGCGGCGACCCCGCGTTTGAAAAAATTCTTTCCGATCTGGCGGCCGCATATCCCCAACAAATTTTTGTGCGGGTCGGTTTCGATGAAGCGCTCGCGCATCGCATTATTGCGGGGAGCGATTTTTTGCTCATGCCCTCGCGCTACGAACCGTGCGGACTTAATCAGATGTACGGCATGCGCTACGGCACGCTCCCGATCGCGCGCGCCACCGGCGGACTGTGCGACACCGTCCACGATGTGGCAACGTCGCGCCCCAAAGGCACCGGCATTGTGTTTCACGACATCACCGCCGAGGCCTTGCACCATGCGGTGTTGCGGGCCATTGAATTATTTTCCAAGACCACGACACTGCGCACCGTGCGCGTGCGGGCGATGCAACAAGATTTTTCCTGGCAACATTCGGCAGCGGCCTATGTGAAATTGTACGCGCAAGTACACAACCGTCCGCGCAGTGCGATTCCGATGGGGATGTAATCGAGGGACGAGGGACGACCGTTCGCTGCGCTCACTCAGACGAGGGACGAAACTGCAAGGAACACACAAATGAATACGTCACACACGATTGCATATTTTTCCATGGAGATTGGGCTGGATCCGGCGATTCCGACGTACAGTGGCGGTCTCGGCATATTGGCGGGCGACACGCTGCGCGCGGCGGCCGATCTGGGCACGCCCCTGGTTGGCGTCACGCTGTTGTATCGGCGCGGATATTTTCGGCAGGAACTCACGAACGATGGACTGCAAATCGAACATGCCATCGATTGGAATCCGGCAGCGCATTTGGAGTTGTTACCCACGCGCATCACCATGATGCTGTCAGGTCGTCCCGTGCAAATCCAGGCGTGGCGGTATTTGGCGCGCGGCTTGGGCGATCATGTCGTGCCGGTCTATTTACTCGACACCGACTGCGACGCGAATCATCCCGACGACCGCGGACTCACGGGCACGTTGTACGGCGGCGATGCACGGTATCGGTTGCGACAAGAAGCCGTGTTGGGATTGGGCGGCGTCGCGATGCTCGCGGCACTCGGTCATACCCAACTGCGCACCTTTCACATGAACGAAGGTCATTCGGCGCTGCTCACGCTCGCGCTCTTACAACGCGCCCGCAACGCCACAACACTCGCGGACGCGCAGGCGATGGGCGATGTCACGGACGAAGCGGTTCGTGCGGTCAAACAACAATGCGTCTTCACCACCCACACACCGGTCCCCGCAGGCCACGACAAATTTCCGCTCGCCCTTGCGCACGAAATTATCGATCCATTATTTTTTTCCGGACTCGCCCAACGCCACTGCTTTGTCGACGACACGCTCAACATGACCTTTCTCGCGTTGTATTTTTCGCGCTACATTAATGGCGTGGCCATGCGGCACCGGGAAATTTCACAAGGAATGTTTCCGCACTATCCGATTAATTCCATCACGAACGGCGTGCACGCGCGCACCTGGATTGCGCCACCGCTCGCCGCCCTCTTCGATCGACTCATACCGGAATGGCGCCGCGACAATTTGTATTTACGCCACGCGATCAGCATTCCACTCACGGAAATTCAACGCGCGCATCACGAGGCCAAGCAGCAACTCCTTGCCGACATTGCCGCGCGCAGCCAACACACCCTCGATCCGCACGCCTTCACACTCGGCTTCGCGCGTCGCGCCACCGCGTACAAACGCGCGAACTTGCTCTTCACCGATCTGCCGCGCCTGCGTCAGATTGCGCGCGATCATGGTCCGCTGCAAATTATTTACGCGGGCAAGGCGCATCCGCACGACGACGAAGGCAAACGTCTCATTCGCGAAATTTTCGACGTGGCCGCAACGCTGCGCGATGAAGTGCGCGTGGTCTACATCGCCGATTACGATTTTGCGTTTGCGCGTCTACTCTGCGCCGGTGTGGATTGCTGGCTCAACACGCCGCACAAACCGCTCGAGGCCTCCGGCACGAGCGGCATGAAGGCCGCCATGAACGGCGTGCCGAGTGTGAGTGTCCCCGATGGGTGGTGGATTGAAGGGCTCATCGAACACGTGACCGGCTGGTCGATCGGCGAAGACTACCGCGAGGAAAGCCACGCCCAGAGCGAGTCGGAGAGTCTCTATGACAAACTCACGCGTGTAATTTTGCCAACGTTTTACCAATCCCCCGACGCCTACACCGCGATTCGTCGCTCGTGCATCGCACTCAACGGTTCGTTTTTCAACACGCAGCGGATGGTGCAGCAATATATGGATAATGCGTATAGGTTGTAAAACGTTCTCATCTAGCCCTCCCCCACAATTCATGCTACGCGCAGCGGCATGAATTCATTTCCGCAGTTGTTGCAATTTTACGTGACACATCCGATCGGCATTACGGGATTGGTGCTCGCGTTGGTCATGTATCAATATCTGGTGCGCGATCGCGTCCAGCGCACGAAATTGCCGATCGGATTATTTATTGTGTACCTGGTGTTGCAACTCGCGTGGAAATTCGCGGAGTACGTCCCCTGGATGCATGCGGGCGAATTAGGATTTAATGTTCTTTCCGCCATCGTGCTCGCCTGGGCGATTTGCCGCCTGTTTTTTTCGGTCCTCTTTTCGTACATCGCGCGATTCCGCGGCACCGAGGCCATTCCAAAAATCACGCAGGATATTTTGATCGTGCTCAGTTACACCTCGATCGCGTTGATTGTCTTGCGCGTGTTGGGCGGTGTGAATCTCACGGGATTGCTCACCACCTCTGCCGTCCTCACCGCAATTATTGGTCTCGCCGCGCAAAACACGCTGTCAAGCCTGTTTGCGGGCGTCATCTTGCAAATCGAACGCCCGTTTCGGATTGGCGATTGGATTACCGCCGGGCAAAACACCGGCAAAGTGATTGGCATCACGTGGAAATCGACGCAACTGCTCACACGCAACGAAGAAATGATTGTGATTCCCAACGTGGAAATTGCCACAACCACCTTTTGCAATTATTCACGTCCCTCGCCCACCCACATCTCCCATTTTACGATCGGCATTTCCTACACCACGCCGCCCAACGCCGTGCGACGCGTGATTCTGGAAGTGCTCGCGCAGCATCCCGCGGTGTTGCCCGCACCGCCAGCGGAAGTCCGGCTCATTGCATTCGGCGATTTTGCCATCACCTACGATATTCGTTTCGCCAACAACCGTTTTCCGGACGAACCGCTCATCATCGCCGAAATCAACAATCAGCTCTGGTACGCCTTACGTCGCAATCACATTCGCATTCCGGTACCGACGCGCGATATTCGCATTGCGCATCATGAACGCCCACATGAAGCCGCCCGCCTGGCCGAACTGGCCGGTGAACTGCGAGCGGTGGCAGCCGCCGTACCAATGCTGGCGCCACTCTCCTCGGAACAGCGCGAACAGGTCGTGCACAGTGCCACGCT
>OBEQ010636337.1_pt1 | contig 18111 bp, 11 predicted proteins | sample 1670901 | NCBI WGS metagenome assembly OBEQ01 (sample SAMEA104232315, study PRJEB22302) | groundwater metagenome | biome: forest; feature: aquifer; material: groundwater | place: USA | collected 2011-08-07 | depth 5.4 m
ATCAGGTAGTTTGGAAGAAATAGCTCCCTGGATAGCGTCTGCAATTAAGCCATCAAATAGATTGCCGATCTCGGCTACTATTGGATTTACGATAGGGCAGAAAAGGCTGGGGACGCCATCCAGACTGACGTTGCCAATACTCAAATCCAAGCATGCTAAATTGATCACTGGTAGATGGTTTTGTGCACTGAGGTTTATGTTGCCGTTAAAGTTAATCGGGCTTGCTGTAGCGCCTATATTGATAGTGATGGTCGGAAGAAAACCATTATGACTTCGAAGACATAGTTGTATGTGGGTATTGGTAGCGTTGCCAACAAGTCCGACATTACCATTCGAGTTAAGATCCAGATTTACGGAGTTTGCGGTTAATGATAAGCCATCAATAAATCCATCAAAACCATAAGTCTCGCCGAACCATCCTGTAGTAGTTGCGTTATAGAGCGGATTCACACCCTGGATAAGAGAATTCAAATCCAATCCGTTAACCACACCCAACAATTGCGTGGAGGTGAAATCCATCCCAGATTGATTAACTCTGATTCTGAGTGATGGATCGTAGAGCATATTGTAACGAGAGAATGTGGTAGCGCTACTGTGAGCCAGTGAATCCTCGGCATCAAAAGTGAAAAGATTGGTGTCGTTTACCACCGCAGTAAAAGAACCATCTTCAGCGACGTCAGTATCTATACCATTAACCCTTAGTGAAGTCACACCGGCGGCATCATCCGCTATCCCAACAATCGTGATGGGATCAGTTGCATTGTTCATGGATTCAATAATGATATTGGGCCCAACGGTATCATAGATAAATATGACTTGTGGTCCGAGCGGGGGTGAAATTTGTAGGCGGTTCTGCCCCTCTTTGAGATATTGTTCGAGGTCGGTACCATTTGCAGTAGCAGTGGTTTCCCCTGCGACGAAAAATTCGGTGACCTCAAAACCATTTAGAACAATTTTTGGAAGGTTTTCCGGTTGAGAAGCGTAACCAATGACGTATTCAACTGGTGGTTCCGTGTGGATGGAATTTGCTGTCGGACTATTGATGGTATAAGAACCGACGCAGGCTGTAATTCCATACCACAAAATCAATATGGAAAATAGGCGCGAAAAACTGTGTAGCATAATCATGTCCTTTTTATTGTTATTGTTTGAGCAGCCATTATTAACGAATCCCTTCATTCCCTAGCTTATTGGATTTCGTGTAATACAACCCATTAGTTGAGTTAAGACCGCATTATTTTTTTGTTTTTTTTAGTTACAACTACGTGCTACAACCAATTTAGGGATACAGCTTAAAAGCTACGGCATGAGGGACTTCAACTCGGTGGAGACGGTTACTGCTGGCAGAGTTTCCTCGCTAGAGTTTTAAGAATTTTCCAAAGTAGCTTTGATTGCCAGAGTTATACTTTATTAACTAATAACAACAATTTGCTACGATTTTATTATAAGTGCTCCCAGCAAAAGTTTAGCCGAGGTACGATTTTTTACATTTGCTAATTGGGACAATTATGTGACTTTTAAGGACATGTCTAATCAGTCTGATTGTATGCTGAGCCATTGCGATGTGAGGAATTTTTTTAATCTTTACCGGAATTACTTACGCAATTGATCGACTGGTCAGTATTTAATTTTTTGTGGTTTATTCATTCCGATATGTTAGGAGTTGGGTGGGTCGGAGGAAGGGGATCTACAAGGGCTATAAAACAAAAAGCCCGCGACTGGAGAGAAGTCGCGGGCTATCAGCGTTAGATAGCTTTCCTAAAAGCTAAGAAGTTTTTCTACGATACCTTTGTTGGGACTAGCTTGTGCAAGAACAGCTTGTGCAGCTTGATCTTGAAGTTGACTGGCGACGAGTTTAGTCACTTCTTTTGCGACGTCAGCATCTTCTATCCGACTGCGGGATGATTCTGTATCGACTTTGCGTTGCGCAAGATTTTGGATACTAGATTCAACACTGTTCTGGAAGGCACCAATCTCAACAGATTTGTCAGTAACAAACACAAGACCCTTGTCAGTGGCGGTGATGACTTCATTGATTTTAGTTTCAGATGAAAAATCCAATTTATTTAAGCCAGCATCTTTTAAAGCTTTGTCGACATTAACGGTCACGAGCGATTTGGTTTCGCCGGTTTCCGCACCCACTTGAAATTTCAGTGTAGCATCTGCCCCAAGCACAGAACGTTCATTGAATTTCGTTGTTGCAGCGATTTGAGTAATATCAGTACGAACTGCATTAGCTTCGTCTTCAAGAACCTTTTTTTGCGTTGCATCAAGCGCGCCGTTACCTGCTTGGAGTGCCAGATCACGAATTCGCTGCAGCCCTGATTCGATATTAGAAAAGCCACTATCTGCAGTTTGGGCCAAGGCAATCCCACTATTGGCAGACTCGATTGCTGCACTAAATCCTTCGCTTTGGGCGTTAAAATTATTGATGATGGATATGCCGGCGGCATCGTCTTTAGCGGAATTCACCTGTTTGCCACTAGACAGTTTTTCTAAGCTATCGGCAGTCTTTTTTTGGGCGAGCTTTTGAGTTCTGATTAATGTATCAGCTGTGTTACTTATAGTAATAGCCATAGTTATTATCTCGGTGGTATTTATTTCTAGCCACTGATCAGTCTACTACCGTGAAAATGACTTGGCTACAATTGATTGGCTATATTAAAGGGCTTTACTATCAGCGGATTAGCTCAATAAAAACATTCGGCTATTATTTTTTTATCGTTCAGAACCAGGACGTGGTTAACAATCTGAGCGCAGTAAGCTTGCAGTTGTCTTTAGGCTATGCCATAAAGAGAGAAGTCAAAAAACGCCGGTAGTCGTTGAAGTGCCGACCACAGGTTGATGAAAATTAAAATAAAAAGCTAGGTGTTTGGCGACTTTTCAGGACTGACATAAATAGCTAGATGACAGTGAAAATAGAAAGATAATAATAAAACAACAATAAAAAACGAAACATCAGCGGCCAACCAGTTCAGCTTGTCTGGTATCTAACTTCTCGTGCTTGTAGTGCGCTCTTGTAGTGATAGTACGAGTGGATACTCAAAGCTTGCTAAGGTGATTGATGTATTCAGTATTGAAAAGAGGATCTTCAATGCTACTTGCAATCTTTCAAAGATTTTGCGTTTTCATACTTATTTCTCTGCTTACTCTCGCCTGTAACTTATCTTCAGATATAAAAATCACAGCTCCTGTGAATGGTAGCGTACATGCGTCACCACCTCTGGAATATACGATTGAATTTACCGAACCTTTCCCTGCGGAAGGTGTGCTTTCAGCCACGCTCAACGGTACGAATATATCCAGCTGGTTCACGCTTGCTACCGATGGCTTATCAGCTACAGCGGACGGTAGCAATTTTAGTTCACTCACGGTGGCAGGTAGTAATCAATTTACAGTGACGTCACCGTTTAACGCGAGTGCGTCTTTTATCTATGACACAGTTGGCCCTGAGGTTCATGTGAAGGTCGCGCAACAAAACGGCAGCTCTTTAGCTGTTGAGGGCTACCTTGAGGATTCCGCTGGCGCAAGTACATTGGCAATTAATGGACAAACGATTCCTGTATTATTCGGCGATGTTTTTGTAACAACCGTTCCTGAATTACCTATCATGCAATTTTCTGCAACGGATAGTTTTGGGCATCAGACGAGCACCTATTTTGCCCGACCTGGAACAAATATCGCGGACAGTGTCGAACTGAAATTTACTGATGCCGCGCTAGCGCAATTCAGCAATACTGTCTCCGGTGTAATTAATTCCCTTGGTACAGGTCTGCTTAATTCCATTGGTTTGGGAGGTAGACCGTTAATTTATTCCTATAGCAGTGGGGCAGATGCCACGAACGTGTATCTTACCTCCGTTACTATGGGAAATACCTCGGTTGCTCTAACCGTTGACCAAGTGAATGCAGACGGAACCTTGGATCTCGATTCATCGATTAATAATCTGGTTTTTGGTGTGGAAGTCGAGATCACCATTGGCGGTTTTTTTATCGGAACCTATCCAGGCACAATTTCGACTTCACAGATGAATTTCAGCGGTGATATTACTCCGGCGATCTCTGCTGACGGTAGCACTGCAGAGATGCCTTTAACAAACCTGATATTAGATATGTCCGCAGGATTTACTTACAATGTACCTTCTGCGCCTCCAGGCTTCACAACGATTTTTGATCTTTTGGTTGCAGCAGTTGGGCAGGCGATTGGTGATCAGTTGATTTCGCAACTGGTTCCTGATGTGCTAAGTGCAGCAATGACTCCCTTGATCGCTTTTCCGTTAGACCTTTCGACGGGTTCTATGAATGTCACAACACAAACAGAAAGTTTTGGTGTGAACGGTGCTAGTTTGGATGTCGTACTTTCGAGTTCTTTCACTACTACTGCACCTTTGCCGGAAGTAAATCCGCCAATGGGATCATCTTACAATCCAGCACCTGTACCAACAATTGGGGGTACAACCCCTGGTGGATTACCCTACGACCTCGGTTTAGTCTTGTCTGCAAACATGCTGAATCAAATTCTTTTGACCTCCTATGAATCTGGCTTATTTGCGTTTAGCGTCGATTCCTATATTGATTTCACCGGCACCCAGCTTGGTGCGCTGTTAACAAATAATGAAATTAATCCTACGGATAATTTGCGGGTTGTATTTACTGCAAAGTCTTCACCTTTTGTAAAATTAGGTGGCATAGCTGGGGCGTTGGGTGAAATGCGCGTCTATGACATGGACCTTGAGGTCTTCATTCGCTTCGCTGGCACCACAGAATTTTCTCCAGCATTTAAAGCTAATGTTAATTTTTACGCCCCATTCAATATGAGCGCCTCAGCAGAGGGGAATATTGATATGGGCTTGGATGGAACTCCGCGCATCAAAGTAAACAGTACAAGTCTCACCGGTATTTTGGTATTTGGAAAACCGCTGATTGAAGGTCTGCTCAATTTGAGCATGACGCAGATCATGCCCGATATCTTCCAATCCCTGGCTTCTTTGCCTTTACCTGCGATGGAGGCATTTTCTTTATCAGTCGTCGATATTTGGGCCGCAGATAATGCGTCACATATTGCGATTGGAACGAATATGAATATTGGCCTGCCATTACCTGGCCCTGCACCGGATACTTATCTGATGGGAACCACCGGCGAGGTGATGATGGAGGCACCTGAGGTCATGAAACCAAAAGGGGAGTTAGGTAAGATAACCATTCTAGTGGGTGGGGAGAATCCTACTCCAGGCCAGCTTTCTTTCCGTTATCGTGTTGATAATGGGCTTTGGTCAATCTGGAAACCGAGGGACAAAATAACAGTGGAAAACCTGCTTACAGGTGCGCATAGTCTTGAGGTTTGTTCTCGGACTATTAATAAAGTAGAAGATCCAATTTGTCCGATTATGAAGATTGATGTAAATGAATATGGTTATGTTCTCCCGCATTACAACTGACACTGGTCAGCGTAATCAGAGGCAAGAAATATCTCAGAAAAGAACTGCAAAACCATTGCAGTTTTTTTGCAGTATTTATAAAAACGGCATTACTTAGACAGCTTTTCTTCAATACTTTTCACTTTATCTTCCAGCGATTGTGCTCGATCAGTTCGGGTGCCAACTTTGAGCGTCGTCATTACTCGTTTCGCTCCCATCTCATGCACAACAGAGTGACATTTTTTAATAGCAGAAAAAACTGCATCCCATTCGCCTTCAATATTTGTACCGTAGGCATGCAAATGATGTTTTAGACCGGCATCTTGTAAAACTTTTTGACAAGCCACAATATACGGCGAGAGTGAGATATCGACACCGATCGGTACCACACACAAATCGACATGAACATTCATGGTTTTCTCCTCGTCTGGTTAATTCTCGGATTATGGAAAATGATCTTCGTTAATACTAGCACTATTGCTGGTGCAAAGCTGATACCTATGCTCACTTGCATGTCCATAAAATAAGCGATTTAAATTATATTGTTTCACATGTAATGTTCGAAGTGGCGAAACCACTGGAGCAAATACATAATTAACGATGAGTTTGTTAATGAGGTATTAGATTGTGATTGACCAGCTTCCTTTTAAGTTGCCAGCGGAATACGGCAAGGGCGTTTTTAGGCGAAAAATACGTTTAACTAGAGAAACCGATTTTATATTGGGCGAATTAGAAGATGATTTTCACGCTTTTAAAGTAAAAGTTTATTTCGACACTATGTCGATTACGGCGATTGAAAGTGAAGCGGTACGATTTCCGCTATCAACTTGTTCTGAAGCATCGAAGCCATTGTTGCAATTGATTGGAACACCTTTGACGAAGAGTTCTCGTTTGGCTAGCGTACTCGCCGATCCACGTACAAACTGCACGCATCTTTTTGATCTTGTCGGATTGTCCGTCGCTCATACTCAGCGTGAGGAGAAAGAACGCCTTTATGAGGTAAGTGTACCGGATGTGATTAATGGTAAAACCTGTTTGGCGATTTGCTGCAACGGTCGGGAAGTTTTAAGTCTTGAAACTGAAGATGGCGTTGTCACCCAACCTCGGTTCTACCAAGGCCAAAATATTGCCCGCGGCTTTTCGCGGTGGATCCTCGACAATTTATCCGGTGATGAGCAAGAGGCGGCGCTTATTTTACATCGGGCGCGTTTTGTATCTTTAGCGCGTATGGCAAATCTTGATGAAGTGCAGGAGTCTAATGACGCACCGGGAAGGGCATTGCCCCTTGGTGTCTGTTATACCTACTCGGAGAATGTGTTTCAACGTGCCAAACGCAACCTTGGTTCATCGCGTGATTTTACCGGCGCGCAAGAAGAATTGTTAAAATTTATATCTTATAATCCTAAATCAAATTTTTAGCGGCAAGTTTCTAAGCAGGCTATACTCAATAGAAATAAAAACCTATTTGAGCCACACTTGTGTATCGATGCTAAAGCTTAATTCCTTACGTTATATTCTCATCATCTCGCTTTTTCTGGGGCTGGCAAGATCAGCACTAGGTTTTGAGCATGCGATGGCGGTTGCTGATGTGAACTATCTCCCTTTAGAGTTGAATTCCTTTGTCTATTTTATTGAAGATTATCAACGCAACATCACCTTTGAGCAAATTGCTTCAGGTGCGCTGGATGATCGTTGGCAACGCAACAATCAACGCTATTTTAGGGGCGCTGATCGGAAAGCTCGATATTGGTTTCGTATCGAGTTTGATAATTTTGCATCGATTGCGAAAACAGAGCCTAAGTTGTATGTTCCCGGACATCCTATATTAATCTATGAGGTCAATTTATGGTTGCCACAAGCTGACGGAAGCTTCAAGGAAATTGAGACAGGATTTTTGCGACCCTTTGCTAACAGAGATATGCTGATACAGCAGTTGGCATTCGATCTGCCGACACATTTAAATCGCTTTAGCGTTATAGGATATATTGATAGTCGTTTCATCGCACAACACGCCATGATGCCTTTCGTGTTGCTTTCAAAAGTTCAACTAAAAGCCGCCAATGTTGAATATCTGGTAATTCAGTTAGCATTTATCGCCGTGATGTTAGCGTTGATGATCTATAACGGCTGTTTGGCAATCTCGTTACGGCAACCGCTTTATATTTATTATCTGCTATTTCTTGGCGCTGCCTTATCGCTGTGTTTGTACACGGGTTCTTGGTATCTCCGTTGGCTCTGGCCGGATAATCCGGAGATAAATAATCAATTTAATTTGCTGAATGGCGTCTTCACGATTTTATTTTATTTGATCTTTATTTTCGAAGCCTTAGATCGACTGCGTTTTAACAGGATACTGAGAAGGCTTTTTTATCTGTTGGCATTTACCAGTAGTATTGGAATCACGCAGGTAATTTTAGGCGAACCGCTTTTTCTGGTAAGTATATTTAATCAAATTTATTCCAGTGCAATATTGATTTTTACCGTAACAGCTATCGTGATGGCGATTAGGCATAAGGTTGCGGGTGCCCATTTTCTATTAATTGCGGAAATTTTTACCATTATGGGAGGCACACTTTTCATGTTGCTGATCCAAGGGCTTGTTGCCCTTAATTATGTCACGTTTTGGTCGCTGCATTGGGGTTTTTTGGGTGAAGCAATATTTTTATCACTGGCACTGGCTGATAAAACCAATCGTGCAATTGAAGCTGAATTAGCGGCGAGACAACGCGCGATAGAAAGTGAACGCAAAGTGCAGGCCGCTATTCAGACGGCAACGAATGCTAAAAACGAATTCATGCGCAATGTTTCTCATGAATTGCGTACGCCTCTCACATCTATTATCGGTTTCTCAGAAAATGTGATTGATCAACAACTGGTGGCAGATGCGGGTAAGGGGGATCTTAGAACCATTTTGAGTTCGAGTAAAACGCTGTTACGGACTATTGATGATGTATTCAATCTTTCATTGATCGATAGCAAGTTAGTTAATATCACTCACCGCATCACTCATCTCAATGATCTTATCTATTTAATCGATATTCAGTCTCGTGCGGCCGCTGTGAAGAAGTCCATCGAATTTCAAGTGAATAAAGACCCACTTTTACCAGAATGGATTGTGATTGATGATATCCACCTACAACAGATTCTCTATCAGTTAGTCCACAATGCCATTAAATTTACCGATCAAGGAAAAGTTTCAATGCAAGTCTCCTGTGACTCGGTGCAACATATTTTGAAATTCGACGTTTCAAGTTCAGGGGCAGGAGTTGAACAGCGCGAGTTGACCTCGCTCTTCGAGCCATCTTCTTCGTCGGATACCAGTGATTGGGACAGCTATGGCGGAATTGGTGTAGGCTTATTTATTGCGAGAACATTTGCCGAACTACTTGGTGGAGGGATTCAAGCAGAGAATAATCCAGGGGGAGGAAATAGGTTTATTTTTACTTTACCTTATCGTCGAGTTCGAGAAACCGATCTGCCGGTAACGGCGGAGCAATTGCAGAGTATAAATACGCTAGATACGACTTCATCAAAGAATAGATTACTTTCCAAAAGTTTGAGTTCAAAGAGTTTAAATTCAAAGATACAGGGTCGAGTGCTATTAGCAGAGGACAATATAGATAATCAAAATCTGGTATGTGTACTTACGAAGAGTTTGGGTGCACAGATTGATATTGTAAGTAATGGTGCAGAAGCAGTTGAGGCTGTGTTGAATGCAGAGTTAAATCTAAAATTGAATTCAGCAAACATAAGAAATTATGATCTGATATTAATGGATATTCAAATGCCGATTATGGATGGTGTAGAAGCAACAAAAAAGATTAAGTCAGCGGGGATTAACGTGCCAGTGATAGCCTTCAGCGCCAGTGCGATAAAAGGAACCACCTATGACGATGTGGGATTTGACGGTTTCTTAAGTAAACCTATTGATAAAAACAAATTACATCTGCTTTTTAGGCAATATCTTCAGGCAATTGATTAGACCGCACTTACAAATTAAAATCGCGCTGCAACAAAAAACTACTGACAGTGCTTTCGAAACTACCAGCATTATCTAACATCACAGTGTGGCCTGCGGCTGGAATTGTGACTAGACGTGCAGTAGGCAATGAATCGTTAATCATCTCCTCGGCCTTGGCTTTTGTTAACACTGCGGATAAAGCACCACGCACGAGAAGTGTCGGCAGCTTGAGCTGAGGCAAGTAACTCCAAAGATTGTCGTTAAAAGGATAGACATAGGCAGGATCTGCAGCGGGTATGGGTTCTTCCGACCATAGCGCAGTGGTAAATTTGGGATCTGTTTTTGGGATTAGCTGGTCTTTTTCATTGAGTTTTAATCCCCAGCGTGCGTAGTTTTCGATGGCAGTTCGATCCGCTAAAAAGTATAACCTGCCCATATGCAGAATATAGTCATCAACGGATTGAAATATCGCGGGTGTTGCATCAGCATCTTGACGAATTTTTGCTACGGTAGCTGCGGCAACTTCGGGTCCAACATCAATAATGGTCAGGCTTGTGACTCGGTTAAGATAATTTGCGGTATATAAAATTCCTACTCTGGCACCCAGAGAGTGACCAACCACATCAAATTGCTCCAGTCCCAAGGCATCGACAACGCTGATCAGATCCGATAATAAAGTTGGATGGTTGTATTCAAGTTTGTTATCCCAATCCGAATCACCGTGGCCGCGAAAATCGAGCGCGACTATCGCTCTAGAGGGCGCTTGAGAAGAGGCAAAATCTTCAATCAACCTGTTAGCCAATCCATCCCAGATATGGGCGTCTTGGCTAAAACCGTGTAGTAGAACACAGGGTTTAGCTTTTTTAAGGTGTTCGAAATTCCATATAAGAGCGTGTACTTTAAGCTCGGACGTTAATTGAAAATAATGGGATATTGGGATCATGATTACTACAGTTATGTCGATCAAAAAATGGATGTGTGTTTTCGATTGTCTATTCATTATAACTGAAGATTGTGATTTTTCGATCATCTTCTAAGTACTTTTCACAAGCAATAGTGTCCACATCACCCATAGAATAAGCTCATCAAAAACGACTTATTTCCGTTATACTCTGCTCTCATTTACATAACTGAAAGCGGTAGAGTAAAAGAGCCTGTCATGAGATCTAGTATGTTATGAAATCATTGATCACAATTTGTAATCTTATCAGTCATTACAAGCCAAGAAAATTGTTCAGCCGACGTTTTTTAAAACAGTGCGCAGTTACACTCATTTTGCGGGAACATCCAATAACGGGTGTAGTTGAAGTGCTGATGATTCAACGGGCCGACCGCAAAGGTGATCCTTGGTCTGGACACATGGCATTTCCCGGCGGCAGGCGGGATGTAACAGACCTCTCGAATTGGGACGCGGCAAAACGCGAATTACGCGAAGAAGTGGGCATTGAAGCCGATCTCTCGACCCAATACATCGGGCGATTGTCGGATATTATGTCGATCTCCCATATCGCTCATCCACCCATGGTCATAACACCTTTTGTATTATCGACCACTGAAGAACTTAACATCCAAGCCAATCACGAGGTGGCGGAAAGTGTTTGGGTGCCCTTAGATTTTATCGCCAATCATGGCAATCGAGAGCATATGTATTGGCGACGCCTGGGTGTCAGAATTAAACTTCCCTGTTATTTTTTTCAGGGTAAACGAATTTGGGGTATGTCACTGCTAATGTTAGATGAGTTGATGTTTAGTCTGCACAGCAGTTCTCGCCGATCCTTTTTTAGCTTAAGCGAACATTCAGGAATTCGAAAACGGTTAAGTCGAAAGTGAGTGACATGATCATGCGCATCTATTTTTGAGAATTCTCAAAAGCTGCTAATTGTTCCACACTTGCTTCAACCTGATATTTATCTTTCCATTCGGCATAGGGCATGCCGTAGATAATTTCTCGTGCAGCCTCGTAGTTAACATCGAGGCCGCGCTCGCTCGCTGCCGCGCTGTACCATTTTGCTAAACAATTACGACAAAAACCCGCGAGAATCATTAGGTCTATATTTTGTACGTCTTTGCGCTCATCAAGATGTTTTAATAATTGCCTAAATGCGGCAGCTTCAATTTCAGTTTTAACAGTGTCGTTCATAATACGGCCTCCAACATAGTGCTTAGAATGTGTTGCTGAGCATATTGTTGAGTTTAACTGGGCCTTATTACCATTGCCAATGGTTAATGCTAAACTGCGACCGAATCACCCTGGGCTTTTTTATGGCGTTACTTACATCCTTAAAATTCAACAATACCTTCCATAAATTAGGGGGATCATTTTATGCCGAAGTGAGACCGCGAGTGCTTGCCAATCCTTATATCGTGAGCGCCAATCCTGAGGTAGCGGATTTAATCGGCCTAGATGAAACACAACTTAAGAGTCCTGAATTTTTATCGCTGATGGCTGGCGAGAAAGTTCCTCTAGGTTGCCAACCGCTTGCTATGGTCTATTCGGGTCATCAATTCGGCCATTACAACCCGCGACTTGGCGACGGTCGGGGGATTTTGTTGGGGCAAGTAGATGGCTCACAAGCTAAATGGGATCTTCATCTAAAAGGTGCAGGACTAACACCTTTTTCTCGCCAGGGCGATGGCAGGGCAGTACTCCGGTCGAGTATTCGCGAGTATCTTTGCAGTGAGGCGATGTATGGATTAGGTATTCCCACCACGCGCGGTCTGGCGATCGCCGGGAGTGACTCGCCTGTCTACCGAGAAACACTTGAACATGGTGCAACACTGCTGCGAGTCGCGGAATCTCATGTTCGTTTCGGTTCATTCGAATATTTTTATTACACCCAACAATACGACTGTGTTGAACAACTTGCCGAGTATGTTATTGCGAATAATTTTCCGCATCTATTGCAGCAGCCCAAGCCATTTGCAGCCTTGTTGAGTGAAGTAGTCGCTGCAACCGCAAAGCTTATTGCGCAGTGGCAATCGGTTGGATTTAATCACGGTGTCATGAATACTGATAACATGTCGATTTTGGGCCACACTTTTGACTATGGCCCGTTCGCGTTTTTAGATGATTACGAATACGGCTATATTTGCAATCACTCTGATGCTGAAGGGCGTTACGCCTTCAGCCAACAACCCTATATTGGTCTTTGGAACTGTCATGCATTAGCGCAGACGTTTGGTAAATTAGTCGCTGAGGAAGAGTTACGCGATATCTTAGCGACTTACGAGCCCATATTATTAGAACACTACTGGCGACTTATGCGCGATAAGAGCGGATTCATTCAAGCTGAAGAGACTGACCAAGCATTTATTGGTGGTTTACTCGGTGTAATGGAAAATAATAAAGTGGATTACACTATTTTTTTTCGCCGACTTTGCGATTACAAAATAGATCAAAAAAATACAGCCATTCGCGATCTGTTTTTAGATCGCAGCGCCGCAGACAGTTGGCTCGCAGAATACAATCTGCGACTGCAGCGTGAAGCAAGCGTAGACGATGATCGTGCCAAGCGCATGAGACAGTGCAATCCTAAATATATTCTGCGCAATTATATGTTGCAGAACGCAATCACTGCGGCACAGAACAAGAATTTTTCCGAGGTCGATCTCTTACTTAAACTAATAAGCAATCCCTTTGCAGAACAGCCTGAATACGAGGACTATGCCAAGCATCCGCCCACGTGGGGGAAAGGTTTGGAAATTAGCTGTTCCTCCTAATTAGAATGCGCTAACAAGAATACGCTATTGCTTTTTGCACTAATTCTCGTGCTGACTAATAGCGTTTTATCACTCAGCTAGGTTATCTATCCCTTCAACAAAAACTATACTTACCATTGATGCAAGGTAATTTAGTCTTTGATATGTTGGTAAGTATTATACGATTACACAGTACCAAAATTTTTCGCTATCTCGGTTGTGGGCTTTTCTGTCTCTACCTTTCGACGATTTCGTTGTTTATAAATGCCAGTCCTGTGGAACCACCTACTGCTGTTAACGGCAGTCTTGATCTCAGTGGGTGGGATTTCGAACGGAATGGCATGGTTAAGCTAAAAGGGCAGTGGGAATTCTATTGGCAAAAATTTTATACCCCGCAACAATTCAAATCACAACCTGAGCTAAAGCCAGATCTTTTTCTCGAAATGCCCTCCTATTGGAAGGATGTAGAGCTTAACGGTAAACAATTGAGTGGCGAGGGCTACGCAACTTATCGTTTGCTGTTGAATTTAGGTGAAAACACGCAGAGTTTGGCGCTTAGATTAACTGATATTCCCACCGCCTATAGTCTCTGGGTCAATAACGAATTGGTTTCCCAGAAAGGCACCATTGGCTCCACCAAAGAAACAATGGTTCCAGTTTATAAACCTGATATCAATTATATTGGCAAGCATAACGGCGTGATTGAAATCGTTATTGAGGTTTCAAATTTTTATCATCGCAAAGGGGGCATCTGGCAGTCACCCTTATTAGGAACCGTAGAACAGATTCATTTTGATTGGCGATTAAAAAACTTTGCTGAATTGTTTATTCTTGGTAGCTTGGTGGTGATGAGTATTTACCAGCTGACGCTCTATATTTTTCGCCGTCGTGACAGTTCTACTCTTTATTTTGGCCTGTTCTGTATCGTGTTATGTGTGCGAATCATTTCGACGGGAGATCGCATTATTGTACAATTCTTCTCTGCTCCATGGGATCTCTGTATTCGGTTAGAATATATTTCGGTATACCTGCTTTTATTTCTGGGCGGCTTCTTTTTTTACAAACTCTATCCAGAAGATACGCATAAATTGGTCAAACCTATTTCTTGGTGTGGCCTTATCATGGCGTTGTTTACGCTCGTAACTGAACCTATTCTCTTTACTCGAACAGTGCCGTTTATAAATGTTCTGGTCATAACATTTTTGTTGGCTTTAACCCACGGATTGGTGAAGGCGACAATGAATCACCGAGAAGGCGGTGCATTATTATTAAGTTGTTATTTTATCTTGGCCCTTTCTGCCGTTAACGACATCGCTTATCACTCCTTTCATTGGCAGACCTACGATCTGTTTCCAGTTGGGCTATTGTTTTTTATTTGTGCTCAATCAATTGTGTTATCAATGCGTTTTTCGCGCGCTTTTTCACTGGCGGAAGAGCTCACTGCTAACTTGGAAGCGAAAGTGCAAGAACGTACCGAAAAATTGCAACAGCTTACGGATGCGCGCAATAAATTTTTTGCTCGTATGAGTCATGAATTGCGCACACCCCTCACTGCCATATTGGGGTACGGGGAAGCGTTGATCGATGAAAATATCACTCGAGAAACACGTCGTTCTTGGAATGAGATTGTGTTTCGCAGCAGTAAACATCTACTGCATCTTATTAACGATATACTTGATCTTGCAAAAATAGAAGAAGACAAAATGACGGTGGAAAAGGTTGAGGTGTGTGTGCCTTTGATAGTCGAGGAGATCAAAGATTATTTTTATATTCTGGCGCGCAAAAAAGATATCTTTTTTAATGTGGAGTTTCAGTATCCTCTACCCGAAAGCATAGTTTCCGATCCAACTCGATTAAAGCAGATTCTACTTAACCTTTGCGGTAATGCGGTAAAGTTTACGCAACTTGGTGGTGTGACGATGGTGATACGTTTTGACGAACAAAATCACTTACTTCATTTTATTGTGAAAGATACTGGAATGGGCATGAATGTTACCGAACAAGAAAAATTGTTCCAGGAGTTTGAGCAAATCGACGCTACCACTACACGGCAATTTGGTGGTACCGGATTAGGATTATATATCTCGCGAAGAATGGCGCTGTTGCTTGATGGGGATATAACAGTGCGCAGTGAAAAAAATCAAGGCAGTGCCTTTGATTTGGCTGTTAATGCTGGTGATTTGGCCTCGCGCACTTTAGTCAGCTCCTACCGATTTGAACGGGAGATTACCCAGTTAAAAGATGTTCCTCAGTTGGTGGGTAAAGTGCTTTATGTAGAAGATAATCGAGATAATCAAATCTATATTTCCAGTATGGTAGAGCAAACGGGAGCACGTTGTGTGCTTGTGACTAACGGACAGGATGCCTTTGAGGCTACAGTGAATCAGCGTTTTGATCTTATCTTGATGGACATCCGCTTACCCGATTGCAGTGGACTGGATGTCCTGTTAAAGGTTCGCAGTGCAGGGCATTTAACTCCGTGTGTGGCGGTGACCGCTAACACCAGTGAAGCGGAAATCCTGGAATATAGACAGGCAGGATTTGCCGAGATTGTTCCTAAACCTTTTACGCGCGAAACGTTTTTTAATGTTTTATCAACCTATCTATCTCATGCAGATAATCTGCTAACTACAGCGGGTGTGCCTTCTCTAGCAAAGGTAAAGGTGCTTCTTGCTGAAGACAACGCTGATAATCAACGCTTAGTTGAACTTTATCTTAAGCGTAATAATACTAACGTAACCATTGTTGCTAATGGTGCTGCTGCCGTGGAAAAAATCATGTCAGAAGCATTTGACCTGGTGTTAATGGATTGTCAGATGCCTGTGCTCGATGGTTTTGAAACTACTCAAATAATACGGCAGAAGGGTATGGCTTTACCTGTTTATGCACTGACAGGGCAGAGCGATACCGGTGACGGAGTGTCGTGGGAGGCAAAGGGGTTTGATGGATACATACCTAAACCACTTTCTGAAGCGCAATTACGCGATATTGTTAATCTTTATCGTCGGCACTAAAAAGAACAATAAACGAACGGATTTTGAGGGGCATCATTGAGATGGATTGTCCATCAACATCGAATTGGACTATGAACAATTTTGCGAGTTGCGTAAAGAAAAGATAATATCCACGCCGCGAATCTCACAATGGGGAGTTGTTCCATGTTCCAAGGCGTACTCGGTATTCTAGCCATCATTACAATGGCGCAAATGTTTTCCCCCTCACCATTCAAAGTTTATTGTAAGTTAATTGCCAGTGGAATTCTGATTCAGTTTGCCTTGGCTTTCTTACTCTTAAAAATTGAATTATTGGCGGAATTTCTTCTGCTTATCAATCGCGTTGTTGTTGCTATCGAAAAGGCAACCTATGACGGAACAAGTTTTGTATTTGGTTATTTGGGGGGAGGTGCTGCGCCATTTCAGATAATTGATAATCACGCGACTTACCTTCTGGCTTTCCGTGCATTGCCTCTTATCTTGGTATTCAGCGTATTGTCATCGGTATTGTGGTATTGGCGCATTCTGCCGTTGGTAATAAAAGGCTTTGCCTACGTTTTGCAAAAAACGTTTGGCCTCAGTGGTGCAATTGGTTTAAGCAGTGCCGCGAATGTTTTTGTCGGCATGGTGGAAGCGCCATTGTTGATAAAACCCCATCTAAAGCACATGTCGCGCAGTGAATTGTTTGTGTTGATGACCTGTGGCATGGCTTCGGTTGCCGGCACAGTAATGGCACTCTATGCTAGTTTCCTTCGCAACGTGATTGAGAACGCACTCTCACACATTATTATTGCTTCTGTGATGAGCGCGCCTGCTGCCATCATGTTGGCGTTGATTATGGTGCCACAAGAGGAAAACTCCGCGACCGCGGAATCAAATGAGGAGGATCTATCTTCCGGCTACGACAGCACTATGCATGCAATCACTGAGGGCACTAAAAATGGATTGTCGTTATTGTTAAATATCGTTGCAACTCTAGTGGTGTTTATCGCCTTGGTCTCCTTGGTAAATCAGGGCTTGGCGTTGATTCCCATGGGAGGTACAACGCTTTCTTTACAAATGATCCTGGGATATTTCTTTGCGCCGCTTGCCTGGCTTATTGGCATCCCCTGGTCTGAAGCACAGGTTGCTGGAGGACTGTTGGGTACCAAAACCATTTTAAACGAACTCATCGCCTATATTGATTTAGCCAAAACACCTGCGGGGCTCTTAAGTGATAAAAGCAAAATTATTATGAGTTATGCGCTCTGTGGGTTCGCCAATCTAGGAAGTTTGGGTATTTTGATTGGCGGCATGATTTCGATGGTTCCTGAGCGCCAACAGGAAATTTTAAAGCTGGCACCGTTAACGTTGGTGTCAGGTACGCTGTCAACTTGTTTGACAGGTGCCATCGTTGGTTTACTAATTTAGCCCATTTTTCTGGATCCACAGCTGGTAATGGGCTGTGGATGTCGGAATCATCCAAGACTCTCCTATATCCACAATGTACTATCTTTGCTCATATTTATAACGCTAGAATCACTTAAAATAATAATAATTACTTGTACGTCTAACGGAATGAGCTTCATTTGCGGCTTTAGCCACGATGGAAAACGCTAACTGATTTTGTTGAGTGCTCTTAATATTTTTCCTTAATTTATTTGCATCTAACTACGGTTAGCTATCAGCTCAATTCTTATTGAAAATCTGTATCAAATGGGGACGGATTAGATGTTTAAAAAAGGCTGTATCTTATTAGTTGTATTGTTGGCGTCGACGGGCTGTAAAGTCCCAGGCTGGGTTGGGCCGGGCAGCGACCTTTCTAAGACGCCACAGGTCGGTGGTTATATCGGTGGACAAGGAGCTAAGTTTGGCTCTTGGGTGAATAATTCATGGGGACCCAATTCGACAGTAATACCGGCTTACAAAGATCATCCTCCGTTAAGTGGTGCGGAGATTTGTGTTACTGAATATCCCGATATGCAATGTGCTATTACAGATGCTTCTGGACGTTTTGATCTGGAAGGCATTCCCGTCGATAGTCCTGTACATCTGAGCATTCG
>OBEQ010968460.1_pt1 | contig 18108 bp, 14 predicted proteins | sample 1670901 | NCBI WGS metagenome assembly OBEQ01 (sample SAMEA104232315, study PRJEB22302) | groundwater metagenome | biome: forest; feature: aquifer; material: groundwater | place: USA | collected 2011-08-07 | depth 5.4 m
AGAATGAATCCTTTCTGATTTAATGCTGTAATCTCTTATTAATTCATCTTTCCCTGCTAGAAATTTTTCTTTTTCAAGAAGAGGAATCATATCTGCAAGCAGATTGATTTTCTTATCAACAAAAAGAATAAGAGGTTCTTCCAATACTGCTTCCATTCTTTCCTGCTCATTGACAAAATATGGCGAGATATAGCCTTTGTCAAATTGCATACCTTCTACCACTTCAAGTTCAGTGTCAACTAGTTTTTTTGATTCTTCAACGGTTATAACACCATCCTTGCCAACTTTATCCATTGCTTGTGCAATCATCTTACCTACTTCTGTATCATTACCAGCTGCAATAGTTGCAACTTGAGCAATTGATTGATTGTCTTTAACTGGCTGAGCAATTTTCTTTATTTCTTCTACAGCTGCTTTAGTTGCTTCATCAATACCTTTCTTTAAAAGGATTGGGTTTGCACCTGCTGCAACGTTTTTCAAGCCTTCTTTGATTATTGACTGGGCTAAAATCGATGCAGTGGTTGTTCCATCACCTGCAACATCATTTGTTTTGCTGGCAACTTCTCTAACTAACTGAGCACCTGCATTTTCCAGTGGGTTCTCAAGTTCAATTTCTTTTGCAATGGTAACACCGTCATTTACGATTTGTGGTGCACCAAATTTCTTTTCAAGAACAACATTTCGTCCTGCTGGACCAAGGGTAATTCTCACTGTATTAGCAACAGCATCAACACCTCTTTCCAGCGCTCTTCTTGCTTCTTCGTCAAATACTATTTGTTTAGCCATGATTTATTCGCCTCCTTAATAGCGATTTTAATTACTTAACTATTGCGAGTATGTCTCTGTCGGAAAGAATTAAATATTCTTGTCCGTCAAGTTTTACATCTGTACCACTGTACTTTGCAAAAAGCACATGATCGCCTTCTTTTACATCTATTGGTTTTCTTTGTCCCTTATCATCAACTACTCCAGGACCAACTGCAATAACTTTACCTTCTTGAGGTTTCTCTTTTGCACTGTCTGGCAAAAGAATTCCGCCTGATGTTTTTTCTTCAGGTTCTAACTTCTGAACTATAACTTTATCTTGTAATGGTTTTAAACTTTTCTTTGTTGCTGTAACCAAGGTAATCACACTCCTTCTTTCTTTAGTTCTGGCCGATTTACTATACTGTCTCCAACCTATCTTCATTTTTTCCGAATCAAAATAGATTAGAGTATTAAAAATGACCAGTTATTAATTATTTACTGAATTTAGAGGTAGTGTGTTAAATTTTTAGAAAGTTTTAAATTTTTTTGAAATGCTTTACGTGTTTGAGCCCTTCATTAAGGTGATTAAAGATAAGTCCTGGACTGGTATTGATGAGTTGTTGATTTTTGTATTTTAAAAACACAAACAAAAAATTTTTACTCTCTGGTTTTATTTTTTGTAAATACTCTCCAAATTGTAAATTACTCCACCATAAATTGTAGGATTTACATTTCTTAAATCATTTTGAATAGCAACAATTCTAATGGGAGAAACAAGATAGATAAATGGTAACTTTTCATATACGATTTCCTGAAATTTATCATAGAGATTTTTCCTTCTTTGAAAATCAACATATCTTGTTGCTTCATTAAATATTCTATCAATCTCTAATTCCCAGTCTCTTGGCTTATGTAGCTTTTGATCAAACATATGTAAGCGTCCACTTAACTTCCAGACATTAGCTCCTTCATTTGGCTCAAAAAACCCACCAGTAAATCCAATAATTATTGCTTCCCAGTCCCCAGAATCTGATCTCCCAATCAAGGTATTGAAATCAAGAGGCCTTAAGTTTACTTTTATTCCTAATTTTTTTAAATCGTCCTGTATGATTACACCAATTGACTGGCGTGTAGTATTTTCTGCATTTGTCAATATTGTGAATTCAACCTTGCGTCCATCTGAATCAAGAAGAAGTGGCAAATGGCCATTTGCCCCAACATCATTAATTGATTTAAATTCACCTTTTTGAAGTAGTTTTTTAGAGAATTCCAAATCTTGTGGATAACCTTTCGCAATTTTTTTATTTAGAAAAATTGATGGCAATGCTTCAGGTGTAAATAATGGTTCTCCAACTCCAGCCAAAACATTGTCTACAATTCCAGGTCTGTCTATTGCATGTGAAATTGCCTGTCTAAAATAAACATTGTCAAACCACTTACTACTTGGATTTGCATTCATGCTTAAGTTCAAAACCAAAAACTCAGTGCCTGAACTTGGACCCAGATTAATTGTTTGAAAATTTTTCTTCTTTTCCAGTTTCTTTATAAGTGAAACATCTTCACCGCGTACCGATAAAACATCTATTTCACCTGCTAAGAATTTAAACAATTCTATGCCAGAGTCTTGAAGTATTGAGTAAACAATCTTTTCAACATAAGGAAGTTTTTTATTTTCAGTGTTTATTACAAAGTAGTTTGGGTTTTTAACAAATTCTATTCTTTCTCCCTGAACATATCTCAACAACCTAAAAGGTCCACTCGTTACAAATTCTTCAGGTTTAGTTTCAGTACTCCAAAATCCTAAAAAAACTTTTTTAGCATCATCAGGAGATAAATCTTTTATTAAAGGTTCAAAGACATGCTTTGGAAGCGGCGGATATCCTATCTGCCTTAGAAAAGGTGCAAATACAATGTGTGTTGTAAACTCAACTGTATAATTATCAATTTTTCTGACGGTAGGATATTTCCCATCAATTAGGCACAGTGACTGGAATCCACCGCCTTCAAGACCAGTAAAAATAATCTTATTCCAGGTAAAAACAACATCATCGCTGGTAATTGGAATGCCATCAGACCATTTAACACCTTCACGTAGTTTTACAATTATTTTTTTTCCACCATCAAGTATTTGATAACTCTTTGCAAGATTAGGTACAACTTCTCCTGTCTCAGGATCATCTTCAAATAAGCTATCAAACATAAGCCTAGCTAGAGTGCTACTTGTGTTATCGGTAGAAGCCCACAAATTAAATGTCTTTGGTCCTGAACCAAAAACTGAAAGATTCAAAATACCACCAAATTTTCCAAGCGGGAAGTGAATTTGTTTGTATTCGATTCCGTTAATTGTAATAGTTGTTGGTTTTTGAACTTTTATGGGCTCAAATTTAAATTTTTGCTTTTGTGAATTATTTATTGAACTTGAACAGCCACAAAGTAAAAACAGGCATATAAGTAGAAGTAATAAAGCGCTTCTTTTAATAGACATTACTTGAATTATTGTAAACTTTTTTAGCCTAATCAATTTGATTAGTAATGAAAAATCTATCTGATTACTTATTATTTAAGTCGGAGGCAAGATGTATCCCTATTACTTCATGAAATGAAGGGTTATTTTTACCAATTCTGTAATCTCTATTCATGCTTACACAATAAGGAGGTTTATGTCTTCTTGGATTACCACCTGTTTTTTTACCTATAAAACTCCTGGCTTGGTCCATGGCAGGTTCATTTAATTCCTTTGAGTCATAAAAATATATCATGAGTCCTTCATTTATTGGTTCAAAGTATCTGACTTTTCCTGCAACAACAGTAATAAGATCAATTTCTGGTATCTGCAATTCAAGAATAATTGTTTTATCCAATTCTTTCACAAGAACTAAAAACTTATTTAAATCTTCAGGCTCTTTAGACTTATTTGCAACAGCTAAAAGCCTTTCAAGCTCTGCTTCTTTATCTACTGGTTCACTCTGTACTTCAGCAGGCACAGCCATAATAGGTTGAGCGCTTCTACCAGAAAACCAATTAATTCCCCAAATACTTGTCATAAAAATTCCTTAAATAAATTACTATGAAAACTCAAAGAATTGTTTCTTAATTATTATTATTTTATTTTTGAGAACTACATTCTTTAATTTATTACAAAATTATCTTGGAATTACAATTTTTTGACCAATATATAGAGAAGTCATTTTTCTTTTTTTAATTTCATTAGCTTTCATAAGTCTTTCTATATTCTTTGGCGATGGATTTGAATAGTATTTATTTGCAATTGTCCATAATGAATCACCATTAGAAACAATATGATATTTAGCCGCATCTGTATTACCAGCTGAAGATACTTCTATCTTTTGTTCTTGTTTTTCTGGCTGTACAACTGGCTCTTCTTTTTTATTATTTTGAGGAGTTAGTGTTTCTTGTACTATTAATTCTTGTTTTGGTTTTGGTGCAAAGAAAGCAGGGAATTTAATTATATTTTCTTTTTTAAGTTTACTTGCTATTTGCTTATCAACAGTTTTATCTGTAGAAATCGAAGCAGAATTTTGAAATATGATTTGTGTATCCATTTTAGTTTTTATGTGATTAACGCTTACCTGAAAATATATAAGCCATACAACAGAAGTAAGCATTACTCCGCCTAAAAACCATACAAGATTAGTAATCAAATTAGTTTTGGGGTTAGACATAGTTAAGTATTCTTCCTTGTTTTTTGGCCAAAAATCCTCATCCCCAAAACTTCTATAGTCTTCTATAGTTGGAGGTCCATCTGAATATATTGTGTCTAAAAGCTCAAATTCCTGCCTTGTATATAGATTATTTTTGGTGTAGAAATAATCAGCTCCTAATGAAGATGGCGTTTCTTCATCCTTAGTTTTTGCTCTTCCTGCAGCAACTCTCACTCTTTTTTGCCTGACCTTATTTAGCTGAGTTGTTTCTGGCATTCAAGCTCCTCCAAGCTTTTATATTTTACATCTAGCAAGTTATTTACTTTAAAAAATAACTTGAAAAGTAAAAATACAAATTAAATTACAAAACCCATAAGTGAGAATTAAAACACTTAATGAAGGATTTAAACTTGAAAGACAACAATTTCTTTAGATTTGTTTATTATTTGTTATACGATTTATCTGTTTTTTTAGAGTTTTTGCACGTTAAAACCTCAATATAGCTGAAAGACTTTAAATATCTTAAAAATGCAAGTGTGTTATCTGTTAATTTTTTCAAAAATCCGTCTTGTAAAAGTAACATAGAAATAATCAACCATAAAAAATTAATGCAAGTGAATAAAAAGAAACAAAAAAATATAAAAAAATCAATTACTAAGCCAGAAGATCTTAAGAAACTTAAGTCATTGCATAAAAAAGGTTTATTAAAATTTGATTCAAAAGAAATTGCATCTGCGATTTTAGAAGATTTTAGATTAGGAATTACCGAAAAAAAGACTAAAGGCAAAGACTGATTATTTACCAATACAAAATTTTGCAAATATATTTGAAATAACATCATCATTAATTAATCTACCTGAAATTTCATCTAGTTTAGAAATTGCTTTTTTCAGTTCATCCGCAACTAAATCATCAGGTTCATTTTTAATTGCTGCTTCTATGACAAAATCTAAAGAAGACTTACACTGAAGTAACAATTCTTTTTGGCGCTGGTTTATATAAGTTCTTTCTTCTTTTACAGAAGTCTCACTTATAGATTTAACTCTTTCAATTAATTTATTTTTAAGCTTATCTATATTGATCCCAAATTTGGCAGAAACCGCAATGTCACAATTTAATTTTTCTTCAGATAAAGATCCATTTGATTGAATAAGATCAAGCTTGTTACCAACAACTATTTTATTTTTTCCATTTGTCAATTCAAGTATTTCATTTGTCTCTTGATCCACCTTCTTGGTTAAATCAATAACAAACAAAGATATATCTGAGTTATCAAGAGCAAATTTGCTTCTCTCAATTCCAGATTTTTCAGCTTCTCCCAAACATTCTGAATTCCTTATACCTGCTGTATCTGTAAGCACAAAAGGATATCCATCCAGGATTAATTTTTCTTCAACAGTATCTCGTGTAGTACCAGGTTCACTTGTAACAATGGATCTGTTATTTTCCAAAAGCTGGTTTAGTAAGCTTGATTTGCCAACATTGGGAGGGCCTATTATAGAAACCTTGATTCCGCTATTAAACAACTGACCGTTTTCAGAATTTTTAATTAGCTGATCTAGTTCATTCTTAATTTCATTCAACCCACTTATAACTTGGATCTTTTCAGGATGACTAACATCCATAGGAAATTCAATTGAGCTTTCAATCGATGTAATTAAATCAAGCAACTTTTCTCTGAATGTTTTTACCTTTGATTTTAATGAACCCATTAATACTTCTGAAGCAGCATAGACAGAACTGGAATTGCTTGCATTAATGATTTCATTTATTGCTTCTGCTTCAGTCAAATCTATCCGACCATTAATAAATGCACGAAACGTAAATTCTCCTGAAGAAGCTCTTCTAGCGCCATTCTTCAAACATAAATCCAGAATCATAGAAACAATTTTATTCCCGCCATGACAAAATATTTCAATTGAGTCCTCAGCAGTAAAACTTTTTGGTGCTTTAAACGGAAGAATTACAACCTCATCTATTTTTTTGTCTTTGTCCTTTATCTTTATATAACCATGAAGAGCTTTCATATGTTCAAGGACATAACCATCTTTCCGATAAAATATTTTTTTTACTATCTCCCAACTAACATTTCCTGAAATGCGAATAGCTGCAATACCACCAATGCCAAGAGGTGTAGTAATTGCTGTAATCGTGTCTGAAAGATTAAACATTGCTAGTAAATTATAGCAATGGAATAATGCTGAGCTAAGCTTATTTCTGTCATTCCCATGAAAAAGGGAATCCAGCTTGTAAAGCTAATGATCATTTTCTGGATTCCCAATCAAGTTGGGAATGACATATCCAATTAACTTTTTATATCTTTGTCAGGAGATTTTTCTTCCCCTCGGCTTATAATTTCTTTTTTAACAGGGCCTAGCTCATCAAGACGTTTTGACGATGTAACACGATTTCTGCCTTCTTTTTTTGAAACGTACATCGTATCATCTGCTGCTTTCATAATAACTTCTTTATTTTTTTCTTCATGCGGCGTTCCAGAAACTCCAATACTTGCACTTAATGGTCCCCATTGAGGATGTATTGTTCTACTTAAAGTATCCAGAATTCTTTTTGCAATGATCTCTGCTGCATCAAGTTTAGTTTCTGGTAGTAAAGCTGCAAACTCATCTCCACCATATCTTGAAACAATGTCCATTTGTCTTAAGCATTGCTGTAATTTCCCTGCAACAAGAGTAATAGCTTCGTCACCTGCTTTGTGTCCAAACTTGTCATTTATTGGTTTTAAATAATCCAAATCTATCATGATAACTGAGAGATCAGAACCTGTTCTTTTTGCACGTTCTGTTTCATGATGCAATGCAGTCTGAAAATATGCATGGTTATATAATCCTGTCAAACTGTCTCTTTGAGCTTGATACTGAACTTTTGTAAACAAATCTGCATTTAAAACTGCAACAGATGCTTCAGACGCTACTCTCTTTACAAATTCAATTTCATTTTTTGTAAATTTTCTATTTCTGTCACACTGATGAATACATAGACTGCCTATAACTTGTCCTGCAGCTACTAACGGTACTGCAAGAAAACTTTTTATTTTTATTGTTTCAAGAATAATAGTATTCAAATCACGTAATCCACTATGCTCTCCAAGCACATCAATAATATGAAGAATCGAATTTGCTCTTTCAATTTCAGGAAGAGCATTTAATGACTCTAACCATTTCTGTTCAAATCCTAGAATTAAGTCAGCTGCTTTATCAATATTTTGAGACTTGTTTAAATATTCCTGTTCAGTTGCAAGAAGCGTAAGAGGATTTACGCTTTTCAATCTTCTAATAAAGCATCTGCTTATTCCCAATGTTTCACCAAGGTCATGAGCAGCTCTTGCCATAACCGTAGATAAATCCAGACTGTCTCTAATAGCAGTACTTACCTGATGCAAAAGATTCATTTGTCTTTCAGTCTGTTGTACATGCTGATAGAGTTCAGCCTGAGAAAGTGCCATTTCAACTTGATCTGTAATTGCCTCTAAAAGCTGAACTTCAGAACCAGTCCAGTTTCTTTGCTGTTCAAACTGTGCAAGAACTAAAATACCTACAGTCTTATTTCCTTTATTTAGTGAACATGCAAGATATGATTTACATCCAACATTGTTAAAGAGTAATTGATATTTTCCAAAATCACCTGAAAGCAAATTTGGAATTGCTATGCTTTGTGCAATAGGATCTGGTAATAAAGGGCTCCCTGTTTTATCTATAGGCAGCAGTGCTAGTTTATTTTTAAATTCTTCACTTGTAGCCCAGATTGATTTTTCTTTGTATCCTACTTCGCCTTCTCTCTGCAGAAAAGCTCCACAGGCATTAACACCAAAAACCTGACCTATTTCTCTTGCAGTTTTTTCAAGAACACCTTCTACCTCAAGAGTATCTCTAATCATTGTAGTAATTGAATTTAAAAGAAACTCTCTCTGTGCTGTTGAAAGACTCTCTTCATATAATGTTGCCTGGTTTAAAATCACGGCTAGTTGACCAGAAATATCCTGAGTAATTCTTAAGTCTTCAGTAGTAGCCTCTGATTGAGGTAAGGTACTTACACAAACAATTGCTCCCAAAAGTTCATTTCTAATTAATACCGGTATTATGCAAAATACTGTGGGTTTTTTCATTCCTAGAAAGACCCTACTGATTTTTCTAAGATTTTTATTTTTGTAAGTCATGTATTGATTCTTGTGCAAAAGTTTTGTTATAGGATTTTTAATGCTTGTTTTATGGATAAAGCCTTTTAGGGAGTGTTTTTGGTCTGCAACAATTTCCTGAATAATTCCAATACTTTTTTCCTGTGGAATCCACTTTGCAAAATAAATATCTTCTAGTTTCAGGAAGCTATGCAACTCTCTTAGTACGATATCAATAGCTTTTTCTGGTTTTAAGATTCCTCTCAAAGAACTGGAAAGCTTAGACAACAATTTCAATCTGTAGTCTTTTCTAAGAACTTGATTTCCCAGATCTGCTTCCTCAATTACTTTTGTCACATAGTTCAATACAAACAGCAATATTTTTTTCTCTTCATCTTGCAGTATAAGCTTTGGGCTTGTAATTAAAACTAATCCATACATTTGATGAGCACTAGAGGACAGAATAGGATACATGTACGTATTTTTGTCTGCTTCGGATAAGTTTTGAATATTTAATTCTGAAAGAGGGATAAAACTATTTTGATATTTAGACTGACTTACATCTATTTGTTCTGAAACTGTTTCAAGCATAAGACCAAGATGAGAATTCTGCCTTGCTCCAGTTTTTGAGTTTATTAAATTTATTTCCTGGTTAACAAAGTTTGCGTATACAGCTATCGTATCGATATCAAGCAGAGATTGAGCAAAATTAATTAAAGTAACAATCTGTTCTTTTGCATCAAGAGAACTTCCTTGAAGTTCAAGAATTTTATTTAATAAAACAGCTTTTAAATCTTTTTCTGTTTTATTTTTTTTAACTTTTGATTCGTCTATTTCCATAAGGGCTTTTTACATCTCTAAAACTTTCATGCCACAGTTATGGTTTAATTAATCACTATTTGTTAAGTTTAAAGATTTCAGGATATACTATTTCTACGCCTCAAATTTTCTCTTTAAGCTATTTAACATAGGGGAACAAATGAAAAACAAGCTGCTTGAAATACTTAATAAGCATAAAAATAAAGTTGATTATTTAGAATTTAGATTAGAAAATAATGAAACAAATCAGATAAAGTTTTTTGGCCCTGAGCTTGATTCCTTAAACAAATCACAATCGAATGGTGGTTATGTCAGAAGCTGCTATAGGGGTGCGTGGGGATTTTGTTCTTTTAATAATATTGAAAACTTGGAAAATTATTGCAATGAAGCAATACAACAATCTCTAATATTAGGAAAAGAAAAAAATGAAAAAACACTATTAGCTAATATCAGCCCTGTTCAAAAAGCACATCCAATTTCTTTATCAGGCAAGGATCCAAGAAAAATTTCTTTGGCAGCAAAAGTAGAATTGTTTAAACATTACAATGATCTGCTTATTTCTCACTCAGATCAAATCACTAGTTCTACAGCAAGATATTTTGAAAAAACACAAAACATAACATTTGCAAATTCAGAAGGCACTTGCATAGAACATGGCTGGATAGATATGGAAGCAAGATTTTCAGCTACAAGTCAAAAAAATGGAGTAATGAAAGTATCACAAGAGTCTCTTGGCTCAAGAAAAGGATTTGAAGAAATTGAAAACTTAGACGAAAGAATCATTGCCACTGCAAAAAGATCTGTAGAGCAACTAAGCTTAAAACCACCTAAAGCTGGAACATATACAGTTGTTATTGATCCAATTCTTACAGGATTATTTGTACACGAAGCATTTGGACATCTTTCTGAGGGAGATTTTATTTTTGACAATCCTGCTATGCAGGAATTTATGGTATTTGGTAAAGAGTTCGGGGAAAAGTTTCTAAACATTCTAGACGGTGGCAAAGTTTGTAATCACAGAGGTTCATTTGCTTTCGATGATGAAGGAACTCCATCACAGGATACTTATTTAGTAAAAGAAGGTATTTTAGTTGGTAGATTACACAGTCGTGAAACAGCAGGCAAATTAAACGAAAAACCTACAGGTAATGCGCGTTGTCTTGATTACAGATTTCCCCCTATTGTCAGAATGACAAATACCTGGATTGAACCACAAAACAATTCACCTGAAGATTTAATTGCAGATATAAAACTTGGTATATGGGCAGGAAACTGGCTTGGCGGACAAACAAATGGAGAGATGTTTACATTTGCAAGTGGTGAAGCAAGAATGATTAGAAATGGAAAACTTGCTGAACCAGTTAGAGATGTGAACTTAACAGGAAATGTTTTTCAAACTTTAAAAGATATAGATGCTATTGCAAATGATATGTACTGGGATGAATCAGGCGGCTGTGGAAAGTCAGGGCAAAGCGGACTTCCAGTAGGAGTCGGTGGACCAAGTATAAGAATTAAAAATGTAGTTGTGCCAGGTGAATGATTTAGTGAATTTTCTCAAGCCGAGTGGACACTTTTTTGCGCTTTTGAGCTTAGCGAAAAAAGCAAAAAAGTTTGTCCACGACAAGAGCTTGAGAAAATTAGAACTAAGTTTATAAAACACAAAATAGATTTTGAAATCTTCTTAAAAATTCAAAAATTAGAAATTTGACTTGCATTATTTGTCTCCTGTACTAACAGCCACAGGTTCATGGCTAGGAACATATTTACTTTTTAGCCCTTGAACGCCATTATAAATATCCTCAAGTGGTTCTTTAAATCTTCCAACAAATTGTGCTGAACCAGTTAAAAGTTTTCTTACTCCTGGAATTCTTAATATAAATCCGCCAAAAGGAATTCTTTGTAATATTTCTGATCCCCAATCAAGAAAAAGTCCAAACTTTGCAAATGCACCCATCCATGATGGAGGGATTTTAGAACCAAGCGTTACTAGTGTCCCAGCTACTTGTACAAGAGCTTTTTCATGTGTCTTCATTCCATCAAGAGAGTATCCTTGTCCTTCACCTTCAAATTTTGCTTTAATAAAACCTTCAAGTCTTTTGCCAATTTCACCATGAGCAAAATCATCTACATATCCTCTTATTGAATTTTTATCAAGTTTTACACCTGTCCACCAAGCACACATCTTTGCAAGCATTCCAAGCTCTGAAGAGCCATTTTCAACTTCACTCCTAAATATTTCACCAACTGAATATAAAACTTTTCCCATTGGATCTGTAGGTTTTTCTCTATGTTCATGAACAGGGCTTGATTTCTGACCTTCAGAGAATCCCTCTCTTTTAGCTTTTTCCAGATCTTCTGCAGTAAACTGTTGTGCTTGTGTAGGTCGTTCTTCAGCAACGCCTCCACCAACAGATTCATCTGCAAGGGGTGTTTCCTCTGGTTCAACTACAGAAATTTTCATTTCAGGAATTGAACCTCCTTTTGCCTGAACTTTATCAATAATATCTTGCCTTTTTATTCTGCCACCCTCAATTAGTTCTTCTAGAAATTTTATCATTCCATCTCTTTTGGTATGATTTCCTTCATTCATTCTTAGATAATCAATAACAAAATCAATTGTCTCAGGTAAGACCGGTTTATCTACCATTTGTTCAACAGGCTCAGTTTCATCTGACTCAGGAATAAAAGTCTTTTTTCTTAAAGCATCTTCTCCTAAAAGAAGTCCTTCATTATTTTCAGTTTGTAATTCATCTGGTAATTGTTCAATTAATTCTGATAGTCCAAGCAAAGACTTTGCATGATCTTCACCTAAGATGCCACCTTTTAATAAATCTTTAAAACTTTTAGATTCTCCATGCTCATCAAGTAGTCTTCCTACTTCTTTTACATGATCAAAAACATCTCTAAAATTAGCTAATTCATCAGGCGATAAGAGACTTTCTAATCTTTCAAGACCAGGTGAAAGAGTTTTAATTAATTCTCTTGTTCTAAATACAAATTCATGAGGAGTATTGTTAAAACCTAGCGCAAGAAAGCTCTCAACAGCAGCTTTAGGTGAGGCTAGTCCACTAGCAAGGCTTGAACCCGCTGAAACAATTAGCTTTTTAACACCAGATTCTACAAATGGCGTACTGGCCGTAAGTATCTTTGCTGTTGCTCTTCCTGCTACTTCCAATACCATTTCAAAATATCTCCTAAAATATTTTTTTATATAAATGAGGTTTCTTAAAAACCTTGTACTAATACAAAGCCAGGTTAAGAAATTATTTGATGATGAAATGGTTAAGAAGCCTGGAAAATAAAGCCATTGTTTAAAAAAGCAAGTAATTTGTTATGATTTTTAGGTTTGGTTTGGGGAAAACGGAGTTAAAAATGGCAAACGTTATTGTAGTTGGATCTCAATGGGGCGATGAAGGCAAAGCAAAGATAACTGATTTGCTTTCAAAAAGTGCAGATTATATTGTTCGTTATCAGGGCGGAAGCAATGCAGGACATACAGTAGTAGTAGATGGAGAAACATATAAATTTCATTTAATCCCATCAGGAATTCTTTATGAAAATAAAATTTGTGTTGTAGGACCAGGAACTGTAATTGATCCAAAAATATTAATCAGCGAAATTGAAGATTTGACAAAGCGTGGCATTAACGTAAGCGGCTTAAAGCTAAGCACTTCAGCACACGTAACTATGCCTTATCATCTTGCAATTGACCAAGCAGAAGACAGAGGACGTGGAAATAAAAAAATTGGCACAACAGGCAGAGGTATAGGACCAACCTATGCAGATAAATCAGATCGCTTTGGAATCAGAATGTCTGATCTTATAGAACCAAAAGAGCTTGAAGAAAAAATCAACTGGCTTGTACCAAGAAAAAATGTAATCCTTGAAAGGTTATATTCATTACCTCCTGAAGATCCAAAAAAAGTCTTTGAAGAATATAAAGTATTCGGTGAAAAACTAAAACCATATGTAGTTGACACTTCAGCATTAATTTTTGATGCAATTAAAAATAAAAAAAATATTTTGTTCGAAGGAGCACAAGGAACACTGCTCGATCTAGATCACGGCACTTACCCATATGTCACAAGCTCAAACCCTGTTGCAGGAGGAGCTTGTGTAGGCGGTGGAATTGGACCTACTTCAATAGATCGAGTCATTGGTGTAAGCAAAGCATTTACCACTAGAGTCGGTGAAGGTCCATTTCCTACAGAAGTTTTTGGTCGTGATGCAGATGAACTAAGAGCAGCAGGAACTGCATGGGCAGAGTTTGGTACAACTACTGGAAGACCACGTCGTGTTGGATGGCTTGATATAGTTCTTCTTAGATATGCTGTCAGAATTAATGGGCTTGATTGTCTTGCTCTCACAAAATTAGATGTCTTGGACAGTCTGGACAAAATAAATGTTTGCATAGCATATGAAGACACTTTAACAGGTACAAAATATTATGATCTTCCTCTTGCTGCAGGGATTTTTAAAAGAGTAAAACCAATCTTTGAAATACTTCCAGGCTGGAAAGCATCAAGCAATAAATGTAGATCAAGAGAAGAGCTTCCAGAAAATGCAAAGAAATATTTGGACAGGATTCAGGAACTTCTAGAAATTCCAATTGCAATTGTAAGTGTCGGACATAAGAGACACCACACAATAATTATTGAAGATCCAATTCACGGACCAAAAAGAGTTTTGCAGAAAGGATAACGTTTTTATGTCATTGCGAGGTGCACAGCGACGAAGCAATCCCATAACGTTTGAAGATTACCGCGTCGTCCACTTAAGCGGACTCCTCGCAAGGACGTGGAAAGACAAATGAACCATTCCTTTGTAACATACAAATCACGCGAACATGCTGCAGTACGAACTCAAGAATATTTATACAATCAACTTTTTCCATATATAGGAAATAAAAGAAAGCTACTACCGCTCGTTTTTGAAGCAATTTTAAAATGTCATTCCCAACTTGATTGGGAATCTAGAAAGCATAGTAATAGCAAGATTTCTCTGGATTCCCGCTTTCGCAGGAATGACAGGACTTCATTTGTAGACTTTTTCAGCGGTAGCGGTGTTGTCTCAAGACTAGCTAAAAAACTAGGTTTTCAGGTAATAGCAAATGATTGGGAACCCTATTCATTTTTTTACAACAATGCTTACATCGGACAAAATGATTTTCCTCCATTTAAAGAATTGGGTGGAATTGAAAAAGCATATAACTGTTTAAATAAACTTGAAGGACTTCACGGATATACAAGCGAATACTACTGTCCATGGAATGATAAAAAGCCTGATATAAAAACAGAACGAATGTTTTTCACCCATAAAAACGGAATGAAAATAGATGCAATGCGTGAAAAAATACTTGAGTGGGAAAAGTCAAAGAAAATCTCACAAGAAGAAAAAAGCATACTTCTGGCTTCCTTTATATACAGTGCAAGCTATGTAAGCAATACAAGTGGTGTATTTAAAGGGTTTCATAACGGCTGGGGCGGAAAAACAAAAACTGCATTATACAGAATATTAAGTGATATTGAGCTGATCCCACCTGTCTTATTTGACAACAAACAAAAAAACAAAGTTTACCAGCTTGACTCACAAATACTTGCAGAAAAATTACATTACAAAGAAAAAATAAATATTGCTTATTTAGATCCTCCATACAATCAACATCCATATGGAAGCAACTATCACATCTTAAATACAATTGCTCTATGGGACAAACCCGAAATAAATAAATCAATTCTTGTAAACGGAAAGAAAACAAATAAAAGTGCAATTAGAACTGACTGGAGAACAGAGAGAAAATCCGTTTATAATTATAAAGACGAAGCAATAAAAGCATTTGATAAACTCATTCAAACAATAAACTCTGATTATATTTTACTCAGCTACAGTACAGACGGTCATATGAACCTAAAAGATATTTTAGAAATCATGGCAGAAAACGGTAAGTTATCAATGGTCACAAAGGCTTATAAACGCTATCGTGTAAGCACTCCACGCATGTCAGATAAACCATATAATGTTGAAACTGTTTTAATATTGGACAAAAATAAATCAGCTCAAAAAGGAATAGTTAAAAAGCTCTGGAATGAGTTCTTAGAGCAGGATAAGTGGTTAAGAAAAGACATTAAAAATTAAGAAAAAATAATTAACCAAATTATGTTCAGTCTGTTGTGCTAGATTTACCTCAAACAAATACTTATGGCTATTATTCCAAGAATTATTTCTAAGATTGGTCAGCTTGGTTTTATCCAAACAGCAACCTTTTTAAGGGCAATTTACAATGAAGGTAAATATTCAGATGGAAAAACACATAGGCATTTCAATTTATCTAGAGGACTTGCAAGGTGTTTATTTTATGATAAAGCAGCAGCTTCTAAAGTTACAGCAAGAACTGCTTTATCATCACATTATCTTGATAGCGGGAAATATGAATCGTGGAAAGATATAGTTGAATGGCCTGGCACTAAAATCATAACCAAATTAATAGAAGAAGGTCCCTTGAATGGAGAGCCACTAAAAGTGCTTGATGTAGGGTGTCATCGTGGAGGCTTATTAGATGATTTAACTAAACCAGGAAAAATAAGTAGATATACAGGAATCGATCTTTCATCTGATGCTGTTCAAAAAGCTAGAGAAAAACATCCGGAATATAACTTTTTAATTTTAGATGCATTAATAGAAGAAAATTATAGAAACAGTTCAATCAAAAACGATAACAATGTAATTGTTTGTACAGGCTTTTGTGACTACTTAAGTCCAAGAGAAATAAAGCTTTTATTGAGTTTATTAACTAACAAACTTTCATCTTCTACTGATTCAAGAATATATTTAAGCTATGCCACTACAAAACCAAACTATGCTATTTACAACCCAGCTGACAAAGAGAACTTAGAATGGCTTAATAGGTTCAACAACGAGGCATGCAGACCCAATATAGAAGATTCTATTAACTATCTTGGTACTAACTATGTTAATGGGAGCCCACAATTCTATAGATATTCACCAGATGAGTTTATAAAATTAATTGAAAGTTGTGGATTTGAAATTGATCCTAATAATTCAATGAGTAACTATCCTCGATTTGCATCCGGTGATACTAGAGAACTTAGGAAACTAGGAAGGGCTGGAAGAGTTCATGCTTATGATCACATCGCTCAAAGAAGAAAGTAAAATCTCTTCTTTCTTTAATCCGTGTACAATGATTTCTCTTTTCTTTAATTCATCAATAAATATATCCACTGGCACACATTGTTCTTGTGGGAAGACACCAATTTTAATTATTTGTCCACGGGCTTGCATTTGGGAAATTATTGCAGCAGGATAAGCGGTAGTTCTCATCATTGCAGTATGTTTAGGATTCTCTGTAGATCTATCAACTATAACTAATTCATGTTTTTGGGAGTTTCCTTCAAAAATAACTTTTACAAGAGTTACATCTTTTTCACAAATCGGAAGATTTCTTTCAAAATATTCTCTTGTAAGCAGTCCTGTTTTTTGTAACCCTTTTATTTTTTCACAGTGTCCCGGATAACGAATGGTTTTATAATCCAGATTTTTTAATCTGCCTTTGTATGTTTCAACTAAAGTAGAAACTCCACCTGATGTTGTAAATGCTTCTAGTTTTCCAAATGGTTCAGGGAAATCAATGCTTTCTAACTCAGACATGGGTTCAACTGTTTCTAATTTCCCATTTCTTAAAAGACGAACCGGCTCAACATATTCATTTATAAGTCCATCTATTGAAAATAATCTTTCATATTTCAAATCGTTTTTTGGATTTTGAGGCAGTCCACCAACACGAATTTTTACTGTGTCTGCCCAGTTAAATTTTTCCAATCCCCATTTCACAAGAACAGCAACCATGCCGGGAGCTAATCCACAATCCGGGATAATAGAAATTCCTAATTTTTTTGCTTCTTCATTTAGCTTAAACTGAGCATCTACAACAGTATTGTTACCACCCAAATCACATAAATGTGTTTTTGTATTAATGGCTGCCCTGGTAAAACCTTCATTAAATCTATAATGCACTGCTGCTACAGCAGCAGTAACAGCTTGAAAAATTCTTTCTGTTTGTTTTACATCATTTGCATTGCAAACTTTTGGCTGTAATCTAGGATCATTTAATAAGATCATTGCTTGATCTAGTTGCTCTTGATTTGAATCTGCAATAATTACACTTTCAGTATCACTTTGTTTCAAAAGATCATAAGCAATGGCTTTTCCCATTAAGCCTGCGCCTAAAACACAGTAGTTATAACCTTTACCTGTTTTCATTGCTAAATTATTTTCTTTTTCTATGCAGGTTCAAAAGAAGATGTTGCTTGTGCTTGTGGAACAGCTACTGCATTATTGTCTTTTTTACTACCAAGTAATCTAATATTATCAGCTATTACCATGGGCTTAATATTTAAGTCTCCTGTTTCTTTACTTGCCCAGGAGTCCCATCTGATTTTACCTTCTATTCCTATTAATGAACCTTTTTTTACATACTCGCCAGCAATCTCTGCTTGTTTTCCCCATATTTCAATATCAAACCAATCTGTTTGAGCATCTTTTACAGGCCTATTCACAGCAATAGAAAATGTGGTCACTACTTTTCCTGATTCAAAATATCTCATTTCAGGATCTCTTCCTGCTCGTCCTACTAAGACTACATGGTTAATATCTGTTTTTAAATTCATCTCAATTTCTCCCGGTTTAATTTTTTTATAATTCTACCACTTGCTTATTAAATAAAGACCAGAT
>OBEQ013038981.1_pt1 | contig 18105 bp, 16 predicted proteins | sample 1670901 | NCBI WGS metagenome assembly OBEQ01 (sample SAMEA104232315, study PRJEB22302) | groundwater metagenome | biome: forest; feature: aquifer; material: groundwater | place: USA | collected 2011-08-07 | depth 5.4 m
AAAATGGCAAAACAAATTATCTTCTCTGATGATGCCCGCCAGAAACTCGTCAGCGGCGTTAACAAACTCGCCAAGGCCGTCGTCACCACTCTCGGTCCCAAAGGCCGCAATGTGGCCATCGACAAAAAATGGGGTGCTCCCACCGTTCTTCACGACGGTGTTTCTGTTGCCAAGGAGATTGAACTTCCGGATCCATTCGAAAATATGGGTGCCCAACTCGTCAAAGAAGCGGCCAGTAAAACCAACGACATTGCCGGCGACGGTACCACCACCGCCACCCTACTTGCCCAGCAAATTGTCGTTGCTGGTATGAAAAATATTACCGCCGGGGCTAACCCGATGCAAATGAAAGCCGGTATTGACAAGGCCGTCGCCGCTGTCGTCAAAGAACTAGGCAAACTGAAAAAAGACCTCAAGGAAACCGACTGGCAATCCGTCGCCACCATTTCCGCTCAAAACGAAAAGATCGGTGCCAAGATTGCTGAAGCCCTCAAGCTCGTCGGCCGTGATGGTGTCGTTGAAGTCGAGGAGAGCCAAGGATTAGATTTTGAAATTGAACACAAAGAAGGTATGGCTTTCGACAAGGGTTATGCTTCCGCTTACTTCGTCACCGACCCGGGCAAGATGGAAGCCACTATCGACAATCCCCATATCTTGATCACCGACCAAAAAATTAGTTCCGTCAACGACTTTCTTCCGGTTTTGGAGAAAGTCATCAAGGTCAGTAAGAACTTCGTCATCATTGCCGACGATATCGATGGGGAAGCGCTTGCCACCCTAGTCGTGAACAAGATGCGTGGCACTTTCAATGTTCTTGCTGTTAAGGCTCCCGCCTTCGGTGACCGCCGCAAAGCCATCCTCGAGGATATTGCCATCCTTACTGGCGGCTCCGTCATTTCTGAGGATACTGGTCGAAAACTTGACTCGGTTACTCTTGAAGATCTCGGCCACGCCGACCGCGTCTGGTCAGACAAAGACAACACCCGAGTCGTCGGTGGTAAGGGTGATCCTAAGGCCATTAAGGCCCGCGTCGCTCAACTTAAGACCGAAGCCGCCAACACCAAGTCAGATTTCGATCGCGAAAAACTCGAAGAAAGGCTCGCCAAACTCGCCGGTGGCGTCGCCGTCATCAAAGTTGGCGCCCCCACAGAGGTTGAGTTAAACGAACTCAAAGAGAGGGTCAAAGACGCCGTTGGCGCCACCAAAGCTGCCATCGAAGAAGGTATCGTCCCCGGTGGCGGTGTCGCCCTGCTACGCACCACCAAGGCACTAGCCACCTTGAAAGCCGCAAACTCTGACGAACAGGTTGGTATCGACATTGTCCGTGAGGCGTTATCGATGCCTCTTCGTTGGCTCGCCAAGAATTCCGGTGCCGACGACGGTTGGGTTGTCCGAAAGGTCGAGGAAAGTGAAGACAAGAACTTTGGTTTCAATGCCCTCACCCTCGAGTTTGAAGATATGCTCAAGGCCGGTATTCTCGATCCGGTCAAAGTGACCCGCAGCGCGCTTCAAAACGCCGCTTCTGTCGCCAGTATGATTCTGACCACCGAGTGTCTCGTCACTGATCTTCCTGAAAAGAAGGAAGAAGACCGCGGTCACGCCGGCATGGGCGACATGGGAATGTAATGGAAGCCAAAAAGTTTCTCTCCAAGGACCCAATCTTGAAGGGGTTATTTGAGAAACACCAGATCAAAGAGTACTGGGGTGGGCAGAACAGCCTTTTTCTAGATCTTGTCGAAGTTGTCACCGGTCAACAACTAAGCATCAAGGCCGCTGATACGATTTTCAAACGACTCCTAGCCCTATTTCCCAAAAAACCAAAACCAAATGATATCCTGACGGTCACCGTTGAAAAGCTCCGTTCGGTTGGGCTATCAAATTCAAAGGCCAGCTGCGTCCACAATATTGCCCGGGCAGTCTCCTCTGGTTCACTCCTCCTCGACCAATTTGAAAAATTAGCTGACGAAGAAATCAAAAAAGAGTTAATCAAAATCAAAGGCATCGGTCCTTGGTCCGCTGAAATGTTTCTGATGTTTTCTCTGAAACGCCCCGACGTTTTTTCAGTGGGGGATCTGGGGCTTCGGTCCGCGATTGAGAAGTTGTATGGCATCAAACGAGATGATCTAAAGAAAATTGAAAAGTTGGCTGAATCCTGGCGCCCCCACCGAACTTTAGCCTGCCGTCTCCTCTGGACTAGCCTCGAGAAGGTATAATTCAGCCATGATCGACCTTCGCCAAATTCTCCAAGAAAAACTGGGGCTTCTTGATCGCCAACTGGCCGAAGAAAAATTCACCCGTGACCACGCCGCCACCCCGACCGAGAGTCATTCCGACAAAACCCGTCAGAACGCCGAACAATTCATGGATTCATTAAACGACGCCAAGAAAAAACTAAAACTCCTCGAAATCGAACTTAACAGACTTCCTGCCCTTAGCAACCTCGCCACCGCCAACACCCTCGTTACCCTCGAAACTCCCCTGGGTACCAAAAACTTCCTTCTCGTCCCCGAAGGCCTCGGTGGTCAAACCGTTGGTGATGCTTTTCTTCTTTCAATTAAGTCACCCCTTGCTAAATCATTTCTCAACCAAAAAATAGACTACGCCTTCTCCTTCAATGGAGGAACTTATCAGATCATCCTCCTCGCGCCTAACGTCTAAGCTCAAAATTACTGGATTCAACCCTCCCGCTTCCCATCTCTTATATATCCACAAAAAAAGCCAGTTTTCCACAGAATGCTTTTAATTGCTAAGCCAAGCGAATTCATCATGATTTTGTCTACAACTTTCAAAGCGGCCAGTATAATATAAAATAAAGCTATGGTTACCTTCTTAAAGAAATTAAAAAAAACTAGTAGCAAACTCGGACCTGGCATTATTACTGGCGCCGCCGCCAACGATCCATCAGGAATCGCTACCTATTCACAAACTGGCGCCCAATTCGGTTATGGCCAACTCTGGACCGCCGTTTTCCTTCTTCCTCTTATGATTGCCGTTCAGGAAGCCTCTGCCCGCATTGGCGCCGTTAAGGGGAAGGGTATCGCCGCTGTCGTCAAAGAGTATTTTGGTCGCCCAGCCCTTTTGCTTGTCGTTGGTCTGGTTCTTATCGCTAATATCATTAATTTAGGCGTTGACCTAGGTGCCATGGCGGCGGCCACCAATCTTCTCATTCCGATTCCATTTGCCATTCTTACGATCACCTTTGCCGTTGTAATTCTTTTCTTGGAGATCTACACCAACTATCGTTCCTATGCTCGAATTTTGAAATGGCTCAGCCTCTCTCTCTTGGCTTATCCGCTAACCCTTTTTGTCGTCCACCAACCTTGGACGCAAATTTTGAAAGCAACTTTCCTTCCCCATATCGAATTTAACCTCGCTTTTCTTTTTATCATCACCGGCGTCGTTGGTACAACCATTTCTCCCTATATGTTCTTCTGGCAGGCCTCTGAGGAAATCGAAGAGGCAAGAAAAGAACACCTCATCAGCGAAGATGGCACCGTCTTTATGAACCACCATTTTATGAAACGGCTCCGCCTCGATAATCTCATCGGTATGATTGCTAGCCAAATCGCCACTTGGTCCATCATCGTCACCACCGCCACCATCCTTCATGGTAACGGTATCCTAGATATCAAAACCGCCGCCGACGCCGCTCGTGCTCTCGAGCCACTGGTAAGTAGTTTTCCCAACGCTGGTCTCATTGCCAAATCCATCTTTGCCGTTGGTGTCATCGGCCTAGGCCTGCTAGCCGTGCCCGTCTTGGCCGGCTCCGCCGCCTATGCCTTGTCTGAGGCTCTTGGTTGGAATTATGGCCTCAACAAAAAGTTAAAGGAAGCGCCAGGTTTCTATGCCATTATCATTATCGCTACCTTGATTGGTCTAGGTCTCAATTTTCTTGGCATCGACCCCATCAAGGCCCTGGTTTACACAGCGGTGATGAACGGTATTGTTTGTGTCCCGCTTCTTTTCATCATCGCTAAAATCGCTGGCAACAAAAAAATCATGGGCAATTACACCAGTAGCATTTTTAGTAAAATCTTTATTTGGCTTGCTTTTGGCGTGACCCTAGTCGCAGCCATCAGCCTCTTACTTGTTCGTTAGCGAAGATAGGCGAGCGGATTTAGCGGGTTTCCATTTCTCCTGATTTCTAAGTGCAAGTGCGGTCCAGTAGTGTGACCGGTTACACCCACCTCACCGATTTCAGTTTTTTCACCTAGTTCATCACCTTCTTGAACAAAAATCTTGCCTATGTGAGCATAACGCGAGGTCAAGCCATCTCCATGACCGACTACGACACTTCTGCCATAGTTGAACGTGGAAATAGAAACCTCGATTACCCTGCCCGATTTAATTGGAAAGACCGCACTACCCAAAGGAGCCGTGATATCAATGCCAGGGTGTTCTGACCAAAACCCCTGAGAGATCCCTGTCATTTGGGGAAGCGAAAGACTCGGCCCAGAATTAACTGTAATTACCGAAACTGGCAGCTTGGTGAGCTCCAAAGCTGAAACAGGAGTCTGTTTAATCATTGGATAGACGCCTACCGCCAAAATGAAACTAACCACAGAAAGGAAGCCTCCGGCAGCCGCTCTGGCCCTCTTGGCTTCGAATATTGGGCGCAATAGTTTGGAAACAGGGTTGCTAACCCTGGTCTTGGGTAGCCAATGTTTTATATCAATCATATTCACGGGTATCCCCGTGAGATTGTGTTTTAGGCTGGCCCTTTCCTAGAGAAAAACCGGCTACGGTAAGCTCTCTAAGTTAGGTTCTGCCTAATAAAAAAGCCTGCAAGGTTATTAATTTGATAATTACCTGACAGACCTCGGAAATCTTATCAAATTACCCCATAATTGTCAAGCCTGCCCGCCGTAGGCGGGTTTTAAGGACATCTCCGTGCTATCATGGTTTTGTGCTTAATTTTGATCTTCTCAAAGGTAAAAATGTCCTTCTTCGTGCCGACCTTGATGTGCCTATACAGCAAGGGGAGGTGACCAACAACTTCCGCCTTCAGGCTCTTCTGCCCACCCTTAAGCTCTGTCTCGAAAACGCCAAGAGTACCTTGATAATCGGGCACCTCGGCCGTCCCGAAGCCAAAACGGACGAATTTAGCCTAAGACCAGTTAGGAAGTGGCTAGAAAATGCGCTACATCAATCCATTATTTTCATTGATTCGGGTTTTTCTCCAGGGGAGTGGGCCAGGGGAGAGTTTCCCTTGGCCATGTTTGATAACCTTCGTTTTGATCCAGGCGAAATAAACAATGATAGGGAATTCGGAAAGCAATTATCGACAGGCTCAGACATTTATGTCTACGAAGCCTTTGCCGCTCATAATAGTGTCACTAGTCTCCGAATAATACCCGAAATTGTCCCCACCTATACCGGAATCCAGTTTGACCGTGAGGTAGATGAGCTCAAAAAAATCGTGAAAAGTCCCGATAGACCAAGTCTTTTAGTCATTTCCGGCGTCAAGGATGATAAGAGGAAATATGTGGATAACTTTGTTAATAAGTTCGATGATATCTTGATCGGTGGCCGGCTAGCCACCAGTTTTGGTTCAGTTTGTACCCCCGGTAAGGCCTGCCTCGTTTCCGCCCACCTCACCCCCGATGGTCTGGATATTGATGCTCCTTCCGCCTCTCTCTTTGGAGAAAAGATTATGAAAGCAAAGCTGGTCGTCATCAACGGCCCCTTAGGTAAATTTGAAGACGGCATTCATGTCGCTGGGACGAAATCAATCTTCACCGCCGCTATCTCCTCCCCTGCTTGGGTAGTCATCGGCGGAGGTGACACCCTCGCCGCCATCCCCGCTCTTGGTTTTTCCTATTCAGATTTTGATTTCGTCAGTACCGGCGGTGGTGCCATGCTTGAATTCCTAGCCACCGGTACCCATCCCCTCCTTGAAGTTATCAGAAATCAGCCCTATGCTCGTTCTTGAATCACCCGTCGATCTCACTAAATACCCAATCACCCACGGTTTCTGGATTGACGAAACCAACAACCCCGCCTACAAAAACTTCTACGATATTTTTGACGGCCACCACCCCGGCGTCGACTTCAGCCTTCCCGAAAACACTCCCCTTCGCGCCGCCATTCCCGGTATTGTCGTCAGGAAGGAACTTCACCCTGGCATGGGTAACACCCTTGCTATTCGAAATGGCAACATTTATTCTCTCTATGCCCACTTGACCTCTTTCTGTGTTGACCTTGGCCAAAAAATCAGGCCGAAACAACTTGTCGCTTACTCCGGCAACACCGGCGCCGCCACCACTACTCCCCACCTTCACTTTGAGCTCCGCGACCTCACCAAAACCTCCCTCAAAGACTCTGTTTTTGAACCAATCTTTGGCCAAGAGATAAAAAACTACCATCCAAAATTCGTAGTAAAATAAATTTAATGCCCAGTTTTGCTATTAACGGCTTCGGTCGTATCGGTCGTTCTGCTACCCGTGTTTGGCTCAAAAAACACACCGGGAATATCAACCTAGCGGCCATCAACACCTCCGGTTCCCTTCCCGCCTCCGGTTGGGCGTTGCTTCTAAAGTATGACACCGCCTATGGTCCCCTCCATTATCAAATCGAAGGCGAAGATCTAAAAAATCCCCAAGAAGCCACCGACGCAGACCCCTTGATCGGCTACTTGAAGATTCAAATGGATTCAAATACTTTCAAAATTCCCGTTCTGGCACAGCGAGACCCGATCAAAATTCCCTGGTCAGCTTACCAAGTCGATGTCGTCGCCGAATGTACCGGACTTTTTACGACTCAAGAATCCGCCGGTCAACACCTCAAGGCTGGCGCCAAAAGCGTCGTCATTTCCGCACCAGTCAAGGGCGGAGGCGTTCCCACCATCGTTCTTGGAGTCAACGAGACTGCCTTGAAAGAACATACCAACTCCATCTCGGTTCTGAGTAACGCCTCTTGTACTACCAATAGTGTTGCCCCCATCGCCGCCATTATGCACGCCAAAATTGGTGTCAAAAAGGCCATGCTCATGACAGTTCATGGCTATACCGACGACCAAAACCTCCAGGACAACAGCCATCGCGACCCCAGAAGGTCCCGCGCCGCCGCCGCCAATATTGTTCCCACCAGTACCGGTGCGGCTATTGCTGCCACAGAAGCCGTCCCCGAACTTAAAGGCCTATTTGACGGCCTTGCCGTTCGTGTTCCGGTTATCACGGGTTCCATCTCGGACTTTACTTTTGTCACATCTCGGACTACCTCCGTCGAGGAAGTTAATGAAATGTTCATCGACGCCGCCCGTACGCCTCCCTATCAAGGCATCCTGGCCGTCACCAACGAACCCCTTGTTTCTTCAGATATTATCGGTCGGGATGAGTCAGCCATCGTCGATCTCGGCCTCACCCGTGTGGTTGACGGCGACCTGGTGAAGGTAATGGCCTGGTAAGACAACGAATGGGGCTACAGCAATCGCCTCATCGAACAAATCATCAAAGTTGCTCTCCCTTAAATTCTGGAGGCCAGGACGGGGATCGAACCCGTGAATGGCGGTTTTGCAGACCGCTGCGTTACCACTTCGCCACCTGGCCAATCAAACCTTCATATTTTATCATTGATCTGCTAAACTGAACCCACTCATGACCGCGAAACGACTCATAGTCATCACCATCTCTTCTCTTTTGCTTGCCGGCTGTTCTCTGCCTTACCTTGGTAAAAAAGCCGGTCTTCAGGTAACTAGTAATCCCCAAGCAACTGTTTTTTTGGACGGCAAAACGCTAGGCCAAACCCCCGTCTATCAAAGTAGTCAAAAGCCGGGGACCTACAACGTCAAAATTGCAGGGTCAGACACCACCATAGTTCCGTGGGAAGGCAAAGTCACTCTCACTCCTGGCGTCCTCACCGTTATCGACCGCCAGCTAACATCCGATCCAACCAAAGCTCATGGTTATACTCTTTCTTTCGAAACTCTCACCAATAAAACCACCACCGAAGTCAATTTAGTTAGTTTTCCCGATACCGTCTCGGTGACGGTTGATGGAGCTCCGGTTGGCTTCACTCCGATGAAGAGTGACTCCATTGCTAGCGGCCCCCACGCCTTTACCCTTAGTTCTCCCGGCTATCAGGATCTTGTCATCAAAGCAAAGGTCGAAGCCGGTCAACGTCTCGTCATCAGTGCTCAGCTTGGAGCCCAAGATGTTACTACCCCGATTCCCACCCACGCTCCAATCACTCCAACCACTACCCCCATTCTCACCACCAAAAACCAGCCCCAGGTTGCAATCACCCCCTTACCTAAACAACCCACTAGTGCCGCCGTCCTCAAACCATACGTAACGATTCTTGATACTCCCACCCACTTCCTTCGCGTCCGCGCCGCCGCTGACTCTAATGCCCAAGAACTCGCCAAAGTAAATCCAGGAGACAGATTTCCTTATGTTTCCACCAGTGGTTCTTGGTATCAGATTCAATATCTACCAAACCAGAACGGTTGGGTGAGTAGCTCATATTCCAAACTGTACAACTAAGACTAATTGGCTCCAACGTAATAGAGCAGTCCGACCACCAGTGTTCCCCAAATTATCGCCGTGGCAATAATTGGCTTATCAGAAAGAACAATTCTTTCTGGGCTCTCTCCCTCATTTCTTTCATAAATCAATTGTAAATATCTCATCACCCCGTAAATCACAAATGGAGTCGTAATCATCATCAGTTTTGCCGAAATCAGAGTTCTTGGTAGATCTGCCATAATCGTGAGCACCCGTCCACGCGGAACGATTGGCGGATGGTTGAAGGAAAACAAAGCATAGGCCAACCACGTCGCCGTCGCAAACATGCTTGTGTAAACATCCAATAATGACTCCGTGTAATGTTTCAAAGTTACCCTGACCTGGCTACCTGCCGCTTTCAATAACGTTAGCTCGCCCCGTCTCTTTCCGACCGCCAGAAATAGTGACGCTGAAACGACCGTCAAGAGAAACCACACGTCCATGTGTGCCCCTATCACCAGACCACCGGCATAAACTCGCAAAATATATCCCATGGCAATTGTTATTACGTCGATGATGGTCACCTTCTTTAACCAGAGTGTGTACAAAATCTGAATCACCAAATAAGTGATACACGCCCAGAAAAAAAAGATGTTGATATTTGTCGCCCAATAAAGCGACACTACCAACCCGGTTATCAGCGCAAAAATAGCTACTGGTACCGGCAACTTTCCCGAGGCAATTGGTCTCTTTTTTTTAAATGGGTGCAGCCGATCTGCCGAAAGATCAAGTAAGTCATTGAAAATATATACACTCGAAGCCAAAATCGTAAAAACTACTGCCGACTCAACTACAATCCAAAAAAAACCATCATTAAATAACAAACCGGAGAAAGTAATCGGCGCAAACAAAGCAATGCTTTTCAGCCATTGTCGCGGCCTGGTTGTTTTGAAGAGTTCCCAAAGTATATCCATAGAAGTAAGCCGGCGATACCGACGGCTAAGCCTACTATAGCAAATAATTTCATTCTTGCCGTCAGATTTAATGCTAGCATCCCCAAAAGAGCCGTTATTAACCAGTAAAAAATAGCCACCCTTCGTTTCCCCCAACCCAAATCAAGGAGTTTGTGGTGCAAGTGTCCCCGATCACCGAAAAACGGCGACCTGCCGGCCACCAATCTCCGAAAGATTGTATAAATCGCGTCAATCAACGGCAGACCGAGGACCATAATTGCCGTCCCCACTTTTGTCGTCGACAGGATAGACAATACTGCCAATAATAGTCCAGCTAGTGTCGTCGCCGAGTAACCTGGCATTATCTTTTGCGGATAAAAATGAAAAACCGTGAGCCCTACAAACGCCCCCGAAAGAGCAAAAGCCAATATCGCGACAGGCCATTGCGTTATGTCCGCCGAATAAGTTAGCGATAGAATTCCAATCACAAAGGCAGCAATCGCGATCATCCCACTTGCCTGTCCATCTACCCCGCTCGACCAATTAATAGCGTTCATCAGAAATGGAATCCAAATTAATGCGAACAAGTCAGAAAATAACCAGATTTCTCTTTTCTGTCCAAATAATAAAAACGGTATTCTCGGTTGCGATAGATCAAGGATGCCGTGATTCAAAGGATTGGTTATGTAAGCAATTCCGATTCCAGCCCCAACCACAATTAAAGCCGAGAAAAAATTAAACGCCAATCGGGGTAGCGGTCTCATGTTTCTGATGTCATCAATCAAACCAACAACCAAGGTCACCAACATCGCTAATATAATTGCAAACAAGTGCTGGTCTGGTTTAAGCAGTAGTAAGGCTGTCACCATTACTGCTAAGAAAATCGGAATTCCACCCCCCTTTGGCACCGGCGTTTTGTGAACATGGGCTGGGTGAGGTGATTTCTTTGGGTCAATTACAAAACCCATTTTAGTAAATACGAATATCGTCAGTGGTGTAATCACCAAAGAAATGATTAAGGCAATTAAAAATGGCACCACCGTCAAATTCATCCTATTCATATCATGACTAGCATTACTCTAAAGAAAGACGCTAAATAAAGAATTACCAGTAATATACTCGCGCATGCCACTACCAAAGCCGCAATCTCATCTCGCCTTTTTATTCTTCTTGTTATAGCCAGATTTAAAAGCGAGATGGTGATCAAGGCGACTAGGCCAACTGCGTGCCACCACTTGGGAATCAGCTGTCTTTCTCCCCAAGGCAAACTATAAAACCATGGTAGTAGTGGCGGTAACTTAGTCCAAAAAACAGATAGGAACAACCCCCCCGTCAAAATCAAAAATATCTCCCCCCAAAAAAGCCAAATCAACATCACCATATCTTAAGCCTATTTTAACCGTAGATAAATAGTAAGGTCTCCAAATTTGCTAGCCAGAGCATAACGAGCATTAATTATTCCATAAAGCTCAGTAAACTTTCCCGTTTCATTTTTCTGGACCACGATCACCTTAGGTGGTTTCTTCATTAACTCTTGCCCCACTTCATCTTGGGCCGAAAAATCGAGAATATGATAAGAAACTGTGTACTTCACTGCCGGAATTCTATCACTGATAGCATACAACGCTGGTTCTGTTCCCCAAACAAAAATTCGATCAGTTGGAAGCGTCGTCCGCTCAATGTACATCGCCGCCGCATAATCGTCTGTCACATTATTTCCCCAAAAATTGTAAAATTCTTCCTTGTTTTTTTTACCGAAAATATAACCTACAAAGTTTTGGTAATAGGGCAGACTTTGGTAGTACCAAAATTGATAACGCACAATTCCTCCCGCCAACAACAAACCGATTAATATTCCCAGTCCGGCCGTGATAAAGCTGAATTGTGTCAACACAAAACCCAAGAGCAGACTCATGGGTCCTACCACCTCAATCAGGTAGTGGGGATAAGGGCGTCCTGATAAAAATGCTCCGAAAATTGCCGCCACCGCCCAAATCGCCAGCAGTCCAAAACGATTCCCGATTTTTTTACGAAAAACCCAAATTAATCCCAGCGCGACAAACATTGCCAAAGCCCTGGTTGTCAATCCTCCCGTCATTGGTCCTCCCCCCCAGGAAGACAGATAGGAAAAATTTTGCAAGAGCACCGACTGCAAGTACAGCGTTCCCATTCCTTTTGCAAAAAAATACAAAACACTTGCCATCACTGGAATCAAGAATCCTATCCCCAATAACCACAATCTCATGTCAAATATTTTTCTAACCAAATCTCGAAAAGAGTGTGCCAAAAAAAATGTCATAAAGAAAAATATTCCGAACAGTTCGACCACCGGTGGCGACTTAAACAAAAATGCCATCGACCACAAAATTCCAGACCACAGATACATAAATTTTTTCTCCACCAAATGACCCGTTCCCGACAAAATTAAATAAACCGCCGCCGTTGCCGGCATGATCATAAAAATTTCACCGTTTGCGATTTCCCCTTCAAGCAAGGGAATATTTGTAAAAAATGCGAATAAAACAGTTGCGATCACGACACCCCATTTATTCGAAATTAATTTTCTTGCCACTCCCCAGATCAAACCCACGTTGATCAAATTCCAAATCATCAAAATAAATCGAAACCACATTATGTTTCCAGCCAAAGCCGCCACTATATAAATTAACGGCGTCTTGTTGTCATAGATATCTCGATAAAGTGATAATCCTCTCCGCAACGCCTGCCCAATCGTCAAATAAATGTCTTCATCTGCGTAATGATTCGGCTCAAACAAACCGGGTAACCTCAAAAGCATCACTAAACATAAGATCACCAAAAGAGCCTCGTATTTCTCGATGAATCCCAGTAATTTCTTTATCATTTTGTCTTGTTCCACCACATAAATCGTAGTTCTCCAAATTGTCTTACAAAAGTCATTTTATACCTGGGTAAAGTTATACCCTTTGGATCTTCACTTGCGATCAAACCAATCCTGGGCTTACCAGGCAACGTATCTATCGTATCGGTGGATGTCATTTGAGCCGTTCCTACATAAAGTGGCAATGGTCCATTTGGGGTATAAATTGGCGCCGGAATTTCATAATATTTTGTCTCCCATAAATGGTGGGCTCTACCATTCCAGTTCAATAGGAAATCATCCGCCTTCACCTGTGTTTTAACATATGCAGTAAAGTCGCGAAACAGCCTTTTCTTAGGAGTGTTAAAGACATTCCATGACAAATATCCATAAATAATTAGGACTATCATCAACAACCAAACAAATTGCTTTTTCGTTCCCAAAACCAACAATACAGCCGCTCCCACCACCGCAGACAGTAGATACCGATCATAAAAAATCGGCGTGATTACTTTTGACAAGAAATAAGAAAGAAATATTGGTGCCGAAAAAATCATTAGTAGTCCAATCCATTTGGAAAATACCCGTCTCCACCCTTTTAATAACAAAATAACTGCAGCCAACACTGCGACAATAACCCGCCAGTTCTTCGCTACTCCTCCCGTGACAAAACGATAAAGCAAATCCGCCAAATCATGAGCGGTGGGGACCGAGAGCCAAAAACCACTTCCCCTTACCCGCTGGAGCTGGATATAAAACGGATAAAGCCAAAAAGAATACCCGAAAACAATCCCCAAAAATGGCTTCAGTTGAGATAACCAAAGTTTTGGTTTCCGGTAGGAAAACTGTGTCAACATAAACCATATTCCTTGGGCAAAGACAGTAAATACGGCAAAATGATGCGTATACAAAGCCGCTAAAGCAAAGACAACATACCAGAACCACTTTTTGCTAATAAAAAAGTAAGTTGACGCCGTCACCGTAAAGGTTAGCAAAGCATACATTCGCCATTCAAAGGCAAACGGTAACAAAAACGGAGACAGAAATGTTATCGCTCCAGTCAAAAACCCTTTCAGCTTGTCCTTGTCGATTTCGTGAACAATCAATCCTGCAAAAATCGCCGCGCCAAGCATTAGCAGTAATGTCAGTGAACGAAGTGCCACCTCACTAAATCCAAATAATCTTCCCCAACCATAACCGACCAAGTAAAACAAAGGTGGAGCCGTGTCCTTCATTACGACCGAAAGCATCGATAGCAGGTTTTTTTGAACCGCTAAAGCGCTAAAAGCCTCATCTCCCCACAAACTTTCAGTCCACAGGTTCATAAATTCATCAAACCACTGGCCCGCCGGTAGGCGGGTTCGCGCAATTCATGCTTTAATTAAATTGTGAAGAAGCAATCGGATTTTATTCGTGTTTTTAAACTGACCCGTCCTTTCTGGGGACGGATTTTTGGCATTTCTCTTCTTATTTTGGTTATGTCCGGTATCAATCAGTTCTATCCTCTGATCACTCGCTCTCTAATCGATATTATTTCTACCGGCAAAACTACCTTTTTCTTGCTCCCACACCCAACCTTCACGAACCTCATCCTTCTTTTGGTTTTCCTCAAAGCCTCCCTTACCATCATCAACCGTATCTCGGTCTACGCCAGCTCTCTTCTTTCTAGTCGTTTGAGACATTACCTGCGCGGTATTGGCTTTCGCCATCTTCTCACCCTTTCTGTCGGTTACTACAACAAACATTCTTCGGGCAAACTAATGAGCAAACTGAGTCGCGGCACTGATGGAATCAAGAGCATAATCAGTAATTTCGGTATCAACTTTCTTCCTGGGGCATTTACGGCCATCGTCTCGATCGTCATCGTTACCGGTGTCAACTGGAAAATCGGCTTGGCTACCGTCACTATGTTTATTCCCTACTTTTTTATGCAGCTGCAAAGATATCGAGTTCTAAGTGGATTACAGAAGAAACAAAACCGGATTTTGGACAGAGAATACAGCCATTTTTGGGAAGTCATCGGCAACATTCGCTTAGTCAAAACCTTCGCCGCCGAAAGGTATGAGACTTCAAAATTTCACCAAGTCTCCGATCGCCTCTACAAAAACAACATCAAAATGGAAAAAATTAACAACAAAGGTACCTTAGCCAATTTGTTTGTTGATGTCTGGACTATGGGTATTTACGCCTACGTTTTTTATCTAGGCCTAACTCGTGAGTTTTCTATCGGAACTGTTTTTCTGATGATCCAGTATGTCGATATGATCAAACAGCCTCTCTGGAACCTGAGCTGGATTTTCTGGGAAGTGAAATACGCCATGATCGGCATTCGCGACTACCTCAAAATTCTTGACGCAAAGCCTGGTCTAACGGAAATCAATCGACCAATCACCCCCATCACCACCCGCGGAAAAGTTGAGTTCGAGAATGTCTGGTTTAAGTATCCGGACAAAAGTGGCCAGGATGTTTTTCACGGCGTTAGTTTCAAGGTTGAGCCGGGCAAGACCCTCGCTTTGGTTGGTAAATCTGGTGTTGGCAAAACCACCATCGCCCATCTACTTGTCCGTTTCTTCGATCCCGACAAAGGTCGAGTTCTCATTGACGGAGTTGACCTACGAGATTTTTCCTTCGATTATCTCCACAACACCACCGGCCTTGTTATGCAAGAGAACCACCTCTTCGACGAAACTATTGCCGAAAACCTTCGCTATGGAAAGCCAAACGCCACCCGCGAAGAAATGGAAATTGTCTGCAAGATTGCTCACGCCGATGAATTCATCGAAAAACTTCCAAAAAGGCTTGATACTGTCATCGGCGAACGCGGTGTCAAACTTTCTGGAGGCCAACGACAACGTCTTTCAATTGCTAGAACAATTCTTAAGAATCCGAAGGTGCTTATCCTCGACGAGGCCACCAGCGCCCTTGACTCCCATTCTGAATTGCTCGTTCAAGACGCCCTTTGGAAATTAATTCACGGCCGAACCACCATTATTATTGCTCACCGGCTCAGCACGGTTCAAAAAGCCGACGAGATAATTGTTCTGGATAAGAATAAAATAGTCGAGCAGGGTAATCACGAGGAGCTATTAAAGAAGAAAGGAATTTATTTCTCCCTCCACCAGATCCAGTCCGGCCAAATGGAAAAACTCAAACACTGGGACCTTATCTCCTAAACCTTCTCTGTAATCCGATACTCAATGTAACGCCCCATCATTAGGCGGGTATGGGCATCCAGACCCGGAATCGCTGTAAAGAAAAACCCCACGATTGGTAAGATCACAAATTCAAATGGCGAAAATATCTTTCTCCATAAAGGTAGATCGGCCACTTTTGGTTTCGATCTCCAGTCAATAAAGATTATTGCAATTAAACTCACCATCGACGCTGTCAAAATCGCCGAAGAAACTTGTGGTAGCGTTTTACCAATCACCGTCCTACTGAAATTCTCATTTAATAAAGGTGGCAGGGTCGCTCCGAGCGTCAGAATAAACCAGTTAACTGGCCACAAGAAATGATCCTCCAAAACCTTAAATACTCTAATCGTTTTATCCCAGAAAGGTGCCCTGTTATCTAGCAAATATTGCTTAATAATATAGGCATCGTCACTCGCCCCCCAAGCCCAACGCTTCACTTGTTCATAAGTGTTGACGAAAGTACTCCAAAATCCAATCGACTCCGCCGCATCGGCCAGGATCGGCAAAAAGATCGGCTCAACCTCCACCTCGCCACCGGTTTTAAAATATGCCTTGAAGAAAATTCGGTAGTCCTCCGGAATAACATCAGTATCCCAACTGCCAACTTCCACCAACATTCGGTAACTCATGGTGTAGGTTGAAAAATTAATCAGCCGATCCGGTCGCATCAGAAGACCCATGTAGACGACGCTAGCCACCCGGTTGTATACCCGCATCGGCCAAGCGATTTTTTCAATATTGTTATAAAACATGATCGCCCCCTGCCAAATTCTTCGGTATCGGGCTGGATTGTCCAGGAACTTGTAGGTTATCGCCGCAAAGTGGTTTGGGTGAAAAACCACATCAGCATCAGCTGAAGATACCGTCATCATATCCCGATTCCAGTTTTTATGGAGCTCTATTTCTTTTTCCAGTTGACTCGCTCCCCAAGATGAGTTTGCCGACTTACCTATTACTTCACCAGCAATAGCCGCCGGGTGGTAAGTGAACATCAATTTCGCAAATACCCCTCCAAACTCATCCCTTAGCATTTTCTCTCTCTTGTGGTTAAATTCCTCCCCAGCTCTTTGTTCAAAAGCAATAATCGGGATAATTTGTTTGGCCCCCAGAGTTTGATTCGCCAGTGAATGTAAGGTTCTAGAGAGAGTCTTGCCCGGCTCTCTATAGTTAGGAATGATTACTGCGTGGTATGCCTTTCTCCAATCAGGAAATCCGGCTACATCACCCATCCAATCATAAGTACTATTAGCTCTTATCCGAAAATGGGCCAGAAGTGACAATACTGCTAGCGTCAAAGAACGGTACAACCAGTAAACATCAAAGGCAATAATATAATATGCTACCGTCAGGGGAATGAAAAAAGATCCCCAAACAGGGAACAATATCATGTTCCAGCTTACAAAACCGGGTAGAATCTCCAAAAGCCGTTGAGAGGTATTCGGGTATCGTTTTATTAGCCAGGAAAATAGAGGCATTCTGCGTTTTTTGTTGTTTGATTAATTAAAGTCTCGGTTGGCAAACCTAATAAATTCGCGATGTATTCGGCCAATATTATAACATTCATAGGCTCATTTAAGCTACTCCGCGCCGGTTCGGGGGAAAGATAAGGGGAATCAGTCTCTAGTAGCAATCGATCTGACGGCACCTTTTTTATTAGTCCCCTCAGACTACCAGCTGATTTGTATGTGATGTTTCCGCAAAAACTAACATAAAAACCCTTTTCCAAAACTAACCTCAACATTTCTTCACTCCCCGACCAACAGTGGAATTGTCCTGCGGGTAATTTCTTTGTTTTTTGTAATATTTCCTTCATCTCCTCTTCCGCGTCACGCATGTGAATCGCCACCGGTAGGTTCAGCCCCACTGCCAGTTTTAACTGCTCTTCAAACAATTCTATCTGCCTTGGTTTACTCCGTTTTTCCGGGTCATGGTGGAAATCCAATCCAATCTCCCCAATCCCCACCACTTTCTTATTACCCACCACCATTCTCTTTATCTCCTCCCATAATTCATAATTCGCAGTTCTTAATTCATCTATGTTTTCTGGGTGTACCCCAACCATTGCCCAGACCTGCCTGTACTTGCTAGCCAACAGAATCGCCTTTTGCCCATCGAGTAAACCGGTACTTGGCACTATTATCCTGCCAACTTCTTTCGCCTCAGCCCGCGATAGCACCTCCTCGATCTGTGACCCCAGCCCCTCATCAGTTAAGTGACAATGTGTATCGATTAACATATGTTTACTTACCAGTTATTTAAGCCGCGGAAAAAGAATCTCCGACTTCTTTATTTCTGGACCAGCAAACGTTTTTAAAATTTTCTCCGCAGTTTCTGGCAAAAAAGGTTGGAGATCTGTGCCGATTTGTCTCAGCCGGTTTACAAGGTCGATTAGTTCTTTCTCTTTTTCATTGTCTTTTAGTTTCCATACTTCCTTTTCATTAATTAAGGTGTCCGCTTTCTTAATATTATCCCAAGTCCACGCCATTGCGGCATCAAATGTCCAACTTTCAACGACCGCGACTATATGTTCGTCAGTCTTAAGTTCTTTCGGTTCTATTTTCAGGCCAGCATTTTCCATCATTGTCGAAACCCTCGCCACAAGATTACCGATACCATTAGCGAGATCGCTATTGTAAGCCTCCTCAAACAATTTCTGGCTAATCGGGCCATCTTCA
>OBEQ012104984.1_pt1 | contig 18104 bp, 8 predicted proteins | sample 1670901 | NCBI WGS metagenome assembly OBEQ01 (sample SAMEA104232315, study PRJEB22302) | groundwater metagenome | biome: forest; feature: aquifer; material: groundwater | place: USA | collected 2011-08-07 | depth 5.4 m
AGCCCGAGATAAATCAAGCGGGCCTCTTCACGTCCACTGATGACTTCGATGGGAAACCCCAAGGCCGCTTCGGCTCTTGCTAAAAATGTTCCGCCATTTTTTACCGCGCGCAATGTATTGGTACCCACAGCACGCACACACTGTCGGTCAATCCCTTCGATCAAATTGCCGAAGCGCTGCAAAACTTCGAGCGCTCGCAGTTGCGCCTGTTCGTCAAGCGTACCATCTGGCGAAAGGCCCTCTGCAAGCCGAACATTTTCTTTTTCACGATCTATATAAACAATTCTGCCTTGTTGTTCGCGCGCCACCAGCAGGTGAAAACTATTTGAGCCTAAATCAACAGCGGCGTAGATCGGAGAGTCTTGTTGCATAGCGTGGGCCTTATGAAATACCGTTGTGAATTGCTTGGATTTACACCTTTCTTTGATGCTTTCATTAGGAAGAGATTGTTCAAAGCACGATTTGTTTCTAAATTGGCGATTAAACTGTTGGAATGAAGAGAGTTTTCTCTCTCCATTCCACTATATGGTAGGTTACATCGAAAATGGCTACAAGGGGTGGAGCAAGTTTCGTCGCAATGAGATTGTCGCGAGTAAAAGAGAATCAGGTGTGCATGGGGGTCAAGCGAATATCTCTCATTTACTGAGGATAAGCTAAATCCCAGCGGCCAACACCGAGCCCTGTTTAATGGCCCGTTTGGCATCAAGCTCAGCCGCAAAATCCGCCCCGCCAATAATATGCAGATTAAAGCGATTTTTCGCGATCTCCTGCAAATCATCATATAAACCGCGCTGTGATTCTTGTCCGGCACAGATCACGATATTATCAACGGCGAGAACCCGCTGGGTCCCATCATCGAACGTAATGTGCAAACCCTCGTCATCGATTTTGTGGTAATTCGCACCGGCGATCATTTCAACCTGTTTCTTTTTCAACATGGTTCGATGAACCCATCCGGAAGTTTTATTCAGTGATTGCCCAAACGGTGTGGTCTTGCGCTGCAATAAATAAACCTTGCGCGGGGAGGGCACAACACTCGAACCATTCTCGCTAATTGCACCGCGGGATTTGCCGGTGGTATCAACATGCCACTCGGCGTTCCATTCCGCAATATTCAACGTTGGCGATTCACCTTCGTTGCACAGATATTCACTGACATCAAAACCGATACCACCAGCGCCAACCACAGCGACATTTTTCCCCAGCGATTGTTGTGTTTTAAGTAATGCCTGATAGGAGACCACCTTGATGTGATTGATACCTTTTATCTGGGGCATACGCGGCGCGACACCGGTAGCGATAATCACTTCATCATAGTTGGCAGTAATGATTTCTTGCGCCGTCACTCTATGATTGAGTTTTAGTTCGATGCGATATTTGGCTATCAATGCTTGGTAATAACGAATAGTTTCAGTGAACTCTTCTTTACCAGGAATTTTGCTGGCAAGTTCAAACTGACCGCCGATATGAGCACTAGCTTCATACAGAGTGACTTTGTGGCCCCGTTGACCCGCGACAGTCGCAGCCGCCAGACCTGCTGGACCAGCACCGATCACGGCAACTTTTTTGGCTTTTGTCGCCGGTAGATAAACTAATTCGGTTTCGTGACAGGCTCTGGGATTCACCAAACAACTGGCGCGTTTATATTGGAACACATGATCGAGACAAGCCTGATTGCAGGCAATGCAGGTATTGATCTCAGCGGCGCGATTTTCTTTTGCTTTATTAACCCATTCTGGATCCGCTAAAAACGGACGAGCCAAAGAGACCATATCCGCTTTGTTTTCCGCTAAGATTGACTCGGCAACTTCCGGCGTATTAATTCGATTCGAGGCGATAACTGGAATGGATACCACCTGTTTAATTTTTTCTGTGATCCAGACAAAAGCCGCGCGCGGCACAGACGTGACAATCGTCGGCACCCGTGCTTCATGCCAGCCAACGCCGGTATTCAGCAGTGTCGCGCCGGCTTTTTCAATTGCTTGCGCAAGCTGAATGATTTCTTCTTCTGTAGAACCCAGCTCAACAAAATCCAACATCGACAGGCGATAAATAATAATAAATTTTTCACCCACCGCCTGGCGCATGCGGCCGACAATCTCCACGGGAAAACGCATGCGATTTTCAAAACTGCCACCCCAGCGATCGGTGCGGTCATTGGTTCTGGCGTTTAACATCTGCGTGATGAAGTAACCCTCTGAACCCATGACTTCAACACCGTCATAACCCGCCTGTTGTGCGAGTTGAGCGGCTTTAACAAAATCATCGATAGTGTTATCAATTCCTTTGGCGCTTAAAGTGCGGGGTTTGAATGGACTGATGGGTGATTTTTTACTGGACGCGCCCACTGTAAAAGGGTGATAGCCGTAACGTCCGGCATGTAATATTTGCAGACAGATTTTTCCGCCTTCGTCGTGCACTGCTTGGGTGACTTTGCGGTGACGAGGAACTTGTGACTTGCTGCTGAGACGAGAGCCAAAGGGAGAGAGTTCCCCCGAGCGATTGGGGGAAAATCCTCCGGTAACGATAAGGCCCACACCACCTTTTGCGCGTTCACCGAAATATGCTGCCAGGCGATCGAAATGCCAGGAGCGGTCTTCCAGGCCGGTATGCATGGAGCCCATGAGGACGCGATTTTTCAGCGTGGTAAAGCCGAGGTCGAGGGGTTCGAATAGATGAGGATAGGGCTGCATAAGTGATCACTAATTCTCTTGGGGGTGACTGGATGGGTCGCATTGGTTAGGCTGAACTATAGCAGTGAAATTTTCCAGCGCGATTTGCCGGATTGACGGGGTTGGGGGTGATTGTGGTCAATGGATGTTCGAGGCAGACCAATTTATTGCAAAGATTTCAAACCGCGGGATTTCCCTAATTAGATAGGAAGAGATGCGTTGCTGCCTCGCCATGGTCTGCTTCTTCAGTTTGTTGATATTCATTTGCCTAATGAACTGCATTAAGTCTAGCGTTTATATTACTGATAATTTTTTCCATATCTCCGTTGAGCGAGGGATTACTGATGTTGAGTGCGATCCCTTTTTTCAGGTAGCTAATACACCCCTCAACATCTTCATCAACTAAAGCCACGAGGCCTTTGCCAAAACAGAAAAGCGCATCATCTTCCGGAAGTTGTTCCAGGACTTTCCAGGAAATGACAGCTTCGTTCGGCAGATTTTGTGTTAACAACAAGAGTCCAAGCTGTAGCTGTGCGGTCCAAAGTCCTGGATCGAGTGACACCGCTTTTTCCATCCCTGCTATAGCGCGCTGCATCATGCCAATCTCGGCATGTTCGGCTGCCAAAATATAATAGGCTTGCGGCGTAGGATCTTGTTCAATGGATTCTTTTAAATAATTAATCGCTTTGTCATGGTCGCCAATTTCACTTGCTTTTAGCGCTAGATGGAACAGTTCTTCAGCGTCCAGGGAACTCATATAATTGCTCCTAAATTTCGATAAAAATTATTGATCAATTAACCTTGGCGGTTAAGAGTCTAGCACCTTACATGGGGACATCCAGCCTTACAAATTGAAAAATGTGGAGTGGCTATGTTACGGCAACTTTTGGAAAATCGATTTTGTAATCAGTTTGTATTAATCTCGTTCGTTCTGGCGTGCTATAGCTCTTTTTGACGTGAATATAGAGCTATAAAAAGGAAGATTTGCCCGTGTATAATTGCTGTTGTTTTGGGTGATTGCCCTTTTAGCTAACCATTTTTTAAAACTTAACCTTGGGTATCCTGATTGGGTCTGATTGGGTGAGGGAGTACTATAATGCAGGATTTTAAAGATAAAGTTGCGGTTGTAACGGGTGGCGCAAGTGGAGTTGGTCTCGCGCTGGTAAAAGCATTGCTTGCCGAAGGCGCTAAAGTCGTCATCGCTGATGTAGAGGTTGGTGCACTCAACAAGGTTGTCGACGATTTAGCACGTGATGGTGGTGAGGTAACAGGTGTTGTCACCGACGTTTCGAAATATGAATCTGTCGAGGCATTAGCAAAAGCTGTTTATGAAAAATATGGCAGCTGTCATTTATTGTTTAATAATGCTGGTGTGGCGGCGCCCTCTACCAATGTTTGGGAAACTACTGTTAACGATTGGGCTTGGGTGCTCGGTGTCAATGTGATGGGCACCATTCACGGCTTACAAGCGTTTGTGCCGCGTATGATTGCCGGCGGTGAAGAAGGGCATATCATAAATACATCCTCAGGTGATGGCGGCATTTCTCCATTACCCTATCAGTCGGTTTATGCCACCAGTAAAGCCGGCATCTCCATCATAAGCGAATGTTTGGGTGCGCAATTGCAAACTGCTGGCACGAAGCTGAGCGCTTCCGTTTTTTATCCTTCGGGTGGTTTATTGGCAACAGGTATTTGGACCACCGATCGCAATCGTCCAAAAGAGCTGGCGAGAGAGAAATCGTATGCGCCAATTCCATCGATTGAGGATTTTAAAAAAGCAGCAGCGGCTGCCGGAATGGAAATGCAATTTCAAGATTTGGATGAGCTTGCGCGTTTTTGTCTTGACGGAATTCTTGCCAAACGTTTCGTGATTATGATAGGTCTTGAAGACGCTGCAGCAACGCTAAAAGATCGCGCTGCTCGAATTGGTCGTGGCGAATTGCCTATTGATCTCGCCGCCATCCCGCAGTTATAAATATTTGCCTTGGCGGTAATTAAAGGTGCCAGACCTGGGCTATTAGGATTATCGAAGTGTTGAAATATTTTCGAATTAACATGAGGGCACATGGGGACACCCAACTTTTAATTTGACTAAACTCCATACTTAAAAAGACAGCCACGTAATTTGTGAGCGCATACTGAGACAACTTTGGCGAGTCAGGTTTTTACGTGATGAATACTGTGAGAAGAAAATGACAAATAAACATCTAGGATCATGCTTGTGTGGTGAAGTGCAATTTGAAATAGAAGGAAATTTTGAAAAGCTTCTATTTTTGTCATTGTGAATATTGCCGCAAAGACACGGGCTCAGCTCACGCATCAAATATATTTTCCCAATCTGCTGAGCTAAGGAACGTGCACGAAATAACTTCCGGTTTTTGCTTCCGATCCATCCCACCTGGCGTCGTTGCAAAAACTCGACGTAGGCCCACTATGCCTTCGTTTTTGCGTCTAGCCAGGTGGGCATCTCGAAACCAAAAACCGGAAGTTATTTCGTGCACGTTCCTAAATCGGCAATCTTTTCGCTTTTGGTTAACCAGGGAAAGTAATTGTCACCCCAAGTAAAAGTATCTTTGATTGGGCTCGTTATACTGACCAACGTAAAAATAATATAACAATACGCTTAAAACGATCGTTTTAAGACTTCTGTATAAAAACGGTCGTATTAAGGCTTTTCTACATTTGGGTCTGAAATCAAGGAAAATCCGCTATGAAAAAAATAATAAACAGCATGCACCTTCAACACCATCACCACCTCCTCGTTAATGTATTTAAGGTTTTTTCAGTCGTATTAATTTGTCTTAGTTTGCAAGCATGCGCGCCAACCGCAGTGCAGGTATTAGCGTTAAATGAAGATGGAACCTATCAAGAAGGTGACGAAATAAAAGTATTGGTAAAACTCAGTAAACCAATTTTGGTCACCGGCAATCCGCAGCTTGAGTTAGATGTCAGTGGCCGCACAGTGATTGCTGACTATCGTTCACAGTGGGGTATCAATGGCATTCTCTTTACCTATACCGTTGCCAGCGGGGACTATACAGAAGATCTGTCTTACCCCAGTACGTTATCATTCAAACTTAATGGTGCCACTATTTTAGATTTATTAGGCGCGGCCGCCATCACCACCCTGCCGGTTCCTGGGGCGCTAAATTCGTTGAGTTATAGCAGCAATATAAAGCTTGATGCCTTTAATTCTTTAGCTGGTGCGAAGATTAATATGAATTTTCTCGGCAGTGGTGGTTTCGGATTGAAAGGCGAGAAAGCAGTGGATTATTTTGGTAACTCCGCGACTAAACTGGGCGATATAAATGGCGACGGTATTGATGACATTGCGATAGCAGCCTTCTTAAATGATTCCGCTGGGGCTGACTCGGGTGTAGTGACCGTGATATATGGTGCGGCTGAACGAGATTTTTCCGCGATTGATCCTGCGGCACCAAAGCCTGAAGAGGGGTTTAAAATTCAGCGCGGTGATTGTTGTAATAACCTTGGCAGTAGCATCGCGTCAGCAGGTGATGTGAACGGCGACGGAATTAATGACATTATAATCGGTAGTCGTTTCGATGACGTTCCCTTCGTTGATGCAGGTGCCGCCTATATCGTGTATGGCCGCAATAGTGCTACAGGTATTAATGTGGATGTTGCAACCATGGACACTAGTATTGGTATCACCCTAACCAGTAGTCGTATTGGCGTGAACTATATGGGCGCTGGTGTTGCTGGCATTGGTGATCTTAATAAGGATGGCTTCGATGATGTCGCTATCAGTGCCCCATTGGGTGATGATTTCAGAGCCGATGCCGGTGTTGTGTATGTGGTGTATGGTCGAAGCAGTGGTGGAAACATTGATGTGAATACTATGTCAACTGCATCAGGCTTTAAAATACTGGGCGAAGATATTGGCGATCGACTAGGTTTGGCTGGCAATGCCTTAGCACTAGCGGAAACCTTCGGCACCAATGCGTTAACAAGCTTGGGTGATATTAATGGCGACGGCATTGATGATATGGCTATAGGCGCATGGTTTGCGGAAGAAATCGGTACTGGTGTCGAATCGGGAGTGGTTTATGTTGTGTTTGGCAAACTTGGTTTACGCAGCAATTTAAACGTATCAGTATTGCGCAACAATACCACCGATGGTTTTGTGATAACAGGTGAAGCTATCGCGAGTTATCTGGGAAGCGTAAGTGGCATTGGTGATGTCAACGATGACGGATTAAATGATTTGCTTGTAGGCTCTCCAATGGCTGACGTAGCTAGCAAAATTGATGCAGGTAAAGCCCATATTATTTGGGGTAAAAGCGGTAGCACTCGCGCCAATATAGCGCTGAATGCTCTTACTCCCGCAAATGGTCTTACCATCTTCGGTAATGCGATAGGTGATTATCTGGGAAGTGGCCTAGGTGGGCTGGGTGATATCAACGGTGATGGTATCGATGACATTATTGTCGCCGCTCCCCACACGGATAATTTATTAGCGAGCGGAATTCTTGCCGTCAATGCTGGTACGTCTTACATTATATTTGGTTCAGCCACGCTTGCGGATGATATACAGGTTGCGGAATTAGGTGAGGGCGGAGCTACACTAATCGGCGCAGCCGCAGTCGATCATTTTGGATTTTCTGTCAGTGGCGCAGGTGATTTAAATAATGACGGCTTGAACGATATCCTAAGTACCGCAGCATTAAATGACGAGATGGGTGTCGATGCTGGCAAAGCTTATGTTGTATTTGGCAAAGCTAATTAGTAACTCCCCGCGAGTCACTCCTTCACGCTGAAGGACGGCTCACTGCAAGAACACTGTATGCGCTATCGTTAACATGGATGTTGATGATAGTGCATACAGCCTCTTTGTAAATCGATCAATAAACGACTATTTTTCCGCAATACTCATCTTGATAATCAGTAATATCAAGCGAGAAACTGCAAATTTTGGCGAAACTCACCGCCGTCATCTAATATAACTTTGTGCAAATCATTGTGATCAGCGCAGTGTCCTTAAGCTAATGGCGTTGTGAGCGCTGAGTTTCTTCGCTAAGAATAATAGAGAAAATAGCAGAGTAAAGGGAATTACCATGCGAATCCAGAGAGTGTTCATCGGCCTCAGTTTTTTGCTTCTATTAACTACCAGTCTCAGCAGTTTCGCCGCAACGGCCTCTCTTGAAGATGAACTCAAGGCACAAGATAAAAAAATTCAAAAACTTGAAAAGGAAATTAAAAAAAATAAACGCAAACTGGATAAAGGCGGCAATGCATTTGACCAGGTCAAGCTAAATGGATTCTTTAGTGCCGGCGTGACAAAAACCGATAGTGATGTACCTTATGGCTGGGAGCTGGAAATCGACGACGATTTGAATTTTCAGTCAGATAGTAATGTAGGCGTGCAGATGCAATTTACCATGTCAGAGAGGACGGCCTTCACCCTGCAAATGATTTCGAATTTGGGTAGCGATGAAGCGATGGATGCTGATTGGGCGTACATCTCCTACAAGGTGACCGATACGTTGACCGCGAAAATTGGCCGCATACGCACACCCTATTTTTTAATTTCTGAATACCTTGGAGTGGGCTTTGCCTATCCACAGGCTAGACCACCCACCGAAATCTATTGGTTGCCTTTAACAGGAGTCGAAGGAATAGATCTGTTGTGGAAAAAATCCTTTGGCTCTTGGCTGTACGAAACACAATTTAATTTCGGCGGCGGCGCGCATGAAGAAGCTAAAACCAGCTACGATTTTGAAACCGATCACAAGGGTATGCAATTTGCCGCAAGCAGCGGCGCTTGGACCTTTCGCCTTGGCTATTCGGTAGGAAATATGTCGCTTGAACCCGATGGCAGTGTTCCTGGCTTAGCGGCATTGGATCAAGCCATTGATGCGCTTGATATAGGTGTTACTTTATCTCCTCATCAAGAGAAGGCTGATTTTTTAGATTTCGGGCTTTTGTTTGATGATGGTCAGTGGTTGGTAATGTCTGAACTTACCAAGCTGAACTTTCACAGCCCCAGTATTATACCCGGCGATCAGGCCGGATATCTCACTTGCGGCCGGCGCTTTGACAGTTGGCTGCCTTATTTCACCTATTCTAGGTACTCTACTTTAAACGATTTTGAACAGCGTACTGGGGACGCTTTGGCGACGATTAGATCCATGGTCGGTGATCCGGCATTTAATCAAGCCAATGTAGCCATTGCGATTGGGGGAATTGAGACATTCGGTCTTTACAAAGGATCGCAACAAACCTCTTACTCACTCGGCTTGAGAAAGACGCTGACACCGCGAATGGCGCTGAAGGCGGAGATTACCCGTATCACTGATTTTGATGACAGTTTTGGCTTCTTCTCCATTGCTGCGCGTGCTGACGGTGCGCAGCTGGATGACAGTGTTACCAACTATACCTTGGTTTTAGACGCGGTGTTTTAATGCGTCTATAATTGTTGCCTTTAAATATTCTGACTTAATAGGTTTATGCACGATGGCATTCATGCCAGCAGCAAAACAGTCGGCATTTTTTTCTGCGGAATCATGACCTGTTAACGCAATGATGGGAATATCTTTCATCGCTCCAGTGTGTTGGCGAATGCTTCGCGTTGTTGCATGGCCATCAAGTTCAGGCATCTCAACATCCATAAGAATAACATCAAATGATTTTCCTTCGAGAGCTGCAATCGCCGATTTACCGTTATCTACCACCTCGCAATTAAACCCCATAATTTTCAGTAAATTTTTGATCAATAGTTGATTGACCGGATTATCTTCCGCCACAAGAATATTAATTTCTCTGTTGAGGTCGAGACTGACAGCGCTGAGCACGGGCAATTCAGACTGGCTGGGAAGTGTTGCCGCCGTGGCTTGCGGTGGTGTTAACAAAGGAATAAAGAGTTTAAACACCGTACCACGGCCTTTTTCGGTCTCGAATTTAATTGAGCCTTGATGAGCTTCAACAATCTTTTTAACAATTGCCATGCCGAGGCCAGTACCATTTGATTTACCAAAAGTCACGAAAGGTTCAAATAACGTTGCCTGAATTTGCTCGGGAATACCGGGACCATTATCGGCCGCGCAGATAGTTACTCCCTTAATCAGTTCCATTGCATCATTTGGGCTATCCTTTACCGCCTCAATGGTTAAGCGAAACTCTTTATTGTCATGAATACAACCCACCAAGGCATCTCTGGCATTGGTGGCAAAATTGATTAACACCCGGCGCATGCGATCAACATCAAGGTACAAGACTCCGTCATACGCTGAGTGGGAATGAATTTCGATATTCGCTTTTTCAAATATGGGGTGCAGTAACTTCGTTATATCTTCAAGAAAATAACGCGAGTCTATCGCAGAGATAGACAGATTGAGCTTGCCACTGCTGAACTCCAGCACTTCTTGCGCCATATTTGACATTCGAGTGGCCTCGTCATGAATTATCGTCAGATATTTATGCCGGGTCTCTCTGGATATTTCATCCCGATCAGCCATTTCGGCAAACGACATAATGGCACCGATCGGATTTTTTAAATCGTGAACGATAGATGCAGCGGTAGCGCCAATCTCCGCTAAACGGGAATTTTCTCTGGATTCAAGATTCTCGAGCGTCAGAGCAAGTGAACGCACAATTCCTTCCATCAGTTCGACTGATTCTGCGGCTGGCTCTTTTTGTCGGGCCTGTGCTTTAAGATCAGGACCTTGAATTTCGATCAATGCGAGAAGTTTCTCTTCATGCAGTACAGGTAAAAATATTTTGCCCGGCAAAAAATTAATTCTGTCGATTGAGTTCAGTTCGCTTTTTTTGTCTTCTGCTATTTCAAATGGCACTGGGCTTTCGATGACATTTCCCTTGTTCCAGAGTGTGTAGCCGGTAAAATGTTGGCGATTATTTTGTGAAAAATAGACATCGACTTGCTCTATTTGCAGATTGCTCTCTATCGCCAAAAGATGCTCAATTGCCAATCGAGAAGCATCAATTCTCGTTCTCGCACCGTTCATTTCTTTGGTGGCATCGAGTAGGTGCAATATCTGGATATTTTTTCCATCTAATTTGTCATAAAGTCGAGCGTTATCGATCGACACAGCAATCTGCGAAGATAACAGATTGAGCACTTCAAGGCGTTGTGCTGTGAAAGCACTATCCGCCAAATTATTCTCCAGATAGAGAATACCCGATAAAATGCCTTGATTGAGCAGGGGATAGCACAGAATTGATTTTGGCTTTTCGCGCGTTACATACTTGTCATCGAGAAAACGTCGATCTTCAGTTGCATTATTAATGATTAAAACATCTCTCGTGCGCGCGACATAGTTCACTATGGAGATTGCAAGGCATTCACTCTCTGCAACCGGCAGCTCCTGCAATACAAGCACATGCTTCCTAGTGATATCCGCTTCCGCCTCAATCATTAGGCTACTGCCGTAATCTAGTATGATAAAGCCTTTTTCTGCCCCAGCGTTCTCCAATATAATATTCATGACGGTTTTTAATAATTTCGCCAAAACTATTTCACCAGAAAATATTTGACTCGCTTTCATAATTGAGGTTAGGTCGAGTGAACTCGACTCAGATCGACCTGAAGCCAGCACCACATTTACTGAAGATGAATGAATCGTTCGCACTTCATGCTCGGGGCTGCTCTCGCTCAACAGTGCACTGTAGGTTGTTGTCAGATCATTGACCTTGAGTTTGGCACCCCATTTGTCATAGAGGTAGACAGCTTGCTTTAAATAAAGCGCAGCAACCTTTGTCATGTGTTGTTCGACAAGGTAAAACCTGCCCGCTAATTCATTGGCCAGCGCTTCTTCATTGATAAACTTGTGTCGAATGGCACCATCAATTGATCGATTGTAAAAATTGATAGCGTCACCGACATTGCCGGTAACACGAGCAATTTCTGCGTGCACTAAATCATATTTGTGCTGAAAATTCATGGGGGCGTGAAAGACCCATTTGTTTAATTTTTTCTGATTGCGTTTAACCCTCTTCATCAAACTTCGTTTTAAGCTGGAAGCTGCATCGGGATACTGGGCGAGACAGGTGAGTGATTCATAGAAATTATAAAGTGGAATGTAATAGAGGCCGAGAACGCTATCGCGATTTTTATCTAACTCAAGCAATTGGCCTTGCGCGTCTTCATAGCGCCGCAATAAATAACAAGCGATAAATTTTTGCAAAGCCAAAATGAACAGAGCAGTGCGGTCCGCGTGTTTTTCGTGAATAGGACGTAGCGCATTTTCATCATAAGCATCGCCTTTCAGTATCGTCGGATCCAATTGCGGCGCCATGAGATTTAATGCCGATTGATGAAATATTTGTTGGTAGGACGCGACTACGCTCTGCTTATAATGCGTTATTTCGTCACTATAGATTTTCATCTCATTGCAAAGCGCGGGCAATGGCGCACCAGCAAAAAAAGAGTAGGAGCAATAGACATGGGTGCTGATGGCAGCGAACTGAATATCACCCAGTTCCAGAGCAAGCTGACGCGCGTATAAGAGTGGTTCGAAGGTGTCTCTAAGGTGATTCTTCCAGTGTCTGATCATCGCCTCGAACATAAACATAGTTCGAGGCCGCATTTTTTTGGTGAAGGGGCGCTCTTGAATGCGCAATGCCAACTCACCAAACTGATAACCTTTTTCAATGTTTTCGAGTGCACCACATAAAATCATGCCGTAGGCGGCGAGGCCAAAGGCGGTCTCGGCGTTGAGGCCTGAGCGAAGCGAGAGGTGCACGGCTTTACATACGGTTACCGGAAAAAGATCGGGCAATGAAGTGTAAGAATTTAAACCCAAACAATCCAGTATTCTACCGACGGCCACCTTTTCCGGTAACGTGACTTCTTTAAGATCGTAGAGTTGTTGCATGCTAAAGCCTTTTAGCGCAATTCCGGTTTTCAACAGACCATATGCAATATGAAATTTATTGGGATGTCGGGGTAATCTGACATCGAGTTCCGGCAGTACTTTAAGCGCTGTATCTATCGCTTCAAGCGCACGATTTCTTGCAAAATAGCTGTGGATAATATATTCGTAAATCGAGACTTTATCGGAAATCGAATTAGCATGAAATAACGCGGTTTGGGAAAGCAGATCCATTTCATCAAATTGTGTATTGAGATACGCCGCTTCAGTTGCTTGTCCGTATAGCTCCATTGTAGTTTGGTAATCGGTATCCCAGCTATTGGCTGACAATAACGAGATGCCTGCTCTTAGATAGATCATCGCTGGTTCGTAAGCTGCTGCCGATTTGGCTTTTTTGCCTGCTTGTAAATTGAATCGAGCCAGCCGCACTCGTTTTAACGGGTCAGTGACAAATTCGAGACCATGATTCAGCTGATTGACAATATCAAATAAATTATCTTCGACCTCATCATCCTGCAGATGTTCTAACATGAGTTGGCCAATACTGAAGTGGATTTCTTTCCTGCGTTTTTCCTGAATTAAACCATAAGCTGCCTGCTGCACACGGTCGTGAAGAAATCTAAATTTTATCGGCTCATTGTGTTGAAGGCTTTGCGAAAAATTTTGAATTTCACCTTCTCTAAAACCAAAGTCTGTCATTGAGATTATCAGACCTTCAATCGCGGCCTCTTTTAACGCTTGCGCAACATCTTGAAGTGGTTGTTGGGTAACAATGGATAGCATACGAAGATCGAATTGAGGGCCAATACAGGCGCTGGTTTCTAGCATCCGTTGAGTAGCCTTGGGTAATTTTGCTATCTTTGCCGTCATCAAGGTTACAACATTGTCAGTGAATCCCATTGCAGAAATTTTATTGAGATCCCACCACCACAATCGTTCTTCATGGCGATATACTACCAGTTGCTCCTCATAAAGATTTTGTAAAAACTGAGTAACGAAGAACGGATTACCACCGGTTTTTTCGAACACCAGTGCTGCTAGGTCATCAGCTTGCCCAGGCTTGGATTTAAGTGTGTCATGCACGAGTTGAGTAATTTGCGGTAACAATAGGGGCGCTAAAGTAAGTGTGGTGGTGTCGACACCAAACTTATTGATTTCTTCCAGGGTAATACTCAAAGGATGCGAATAGTTGACTTCGTTATCTCGGTAGGAGCCAATCACTGCCAAATAACGGGTTTTTGGGTCATCGAGAATTTGCAGCAATAATTTTAAAGAGGGAATATCACTCCATTGCAGATCATCGATGAAAATAACCAACGGATGTTCTTTCTGTGCAAAAACTTTGACAAAATTTCGAAATACAATAATAAATCGATTTTGTGTTTCAACGGGTAATAGTTCTTCTACTGCTGGTTGCGGGCCGATAATTAATTCAAGTTCGGGAATGACATCGGTAATCAGTTTGGCATTGTGATTTAATGCGTTTAAGAGTTCTTTTCTCCAATAGTCAATTTGCGTCTGATTTTCTGTGAGCAGTTGTCTTACCAGTTCTTGAAATGCCCAAATAAAAGCATAATAAGGCAGATTTCTGTTGAACTGGCCAAATTTTCCTGAGATAAAAAAGCCTTTGCTCTTGGTGATGGGTTTGTGGATTTCATGAATCAATGATGACTTGCCAATTCCTGAATGCCCAGAGATCATAAGTAATGCTTTAGTACCCTCGCAAATCTTATTGTAGGTAGTTAACAGCAATTTAATTTCATCTTCTCTGCCGTAGAGTTTTTGAGGTATTTGGAAGCGGTCAATAATATCGTTGGTGGCTAACTCGAATAGGGATATTGAACCCGTGCGTTTTATTTCTGTTAAGCAGCGTGTAAGATCTGCTGAAATTCCATAGCTGCTTTGATAACGCTCCTCGGCATTTTTAGCCATCAATTTTTCAACTATTTTGGCGACAGTATGAGGAATTTTGGGATTAATTTTATTAACCGCTTTAGCTTGTTTAGCGATATGGCAATGTACTAACTCCATCGCGTTATCGACGGCAAAGGGCAGTTCGCCGGTTAAGAACTCGTAAAAAGTTACGCCTAATGAATAAAAATCGGTTCGATAGTCGAGTGATCTATTCATTCGTCCAGTCTGTTCTGGGGATATATAACTAAGCGATCCCTCAAGCAATTGTGGATTTTTGATTGCTTGAGTTTCTTTGGGGATAATAGACGAGATCCCAAAATCGATTAACTTGACTTCGTGGGTCTCGTGATTCCAAAGTATGTTGCCTGGCTGTATGTCTTTATGAATAATATTTTGCCTGTGTACCTGCGACAGGGCATCGGTAATCAAAATAAAGAGTTCTAATTTTTCTGGCAACGGCAGCTCTGCAATGCCAGGAATAGTATCCAGCGATTTGCCGCCAAAATCTTCTAATATCATTGCCAAACTGTTGCCACACGCTTCTTTTGCATAGGCATCAATGATCTTTTCGCCCTGCAGGGCATGCGTCATTTCAAATTCGATTTCGAAGCGATGTAATTCTTCGGCCGTAGGGTATTGGTGATTTAGTACTTTGATGATAACAGGCAGGTTGTCATTATCGCGTTTTGCTTTTAGGACGATGGTTCTTGCGCTTTCAAATATTTGGTGTGAGAAAGTATAACCTTGTATCGATTGCATCGGAGAGAACCACTGTTACCGGCTGGGGTGGCCCCCTAGCTCGTACTTTTTAATTGGCGCCATTTTCAGTATAAGTCACGATTAGTGAATTTACCTGTTAATGCGGCGTTTTAGTTCTGCATGACAATTATTGCTATAAGTAGTTGTAAAATATTCCTAATTTCAACAATTTAACGGGGAATTATATTGTTTATCCAAGCCCTGTAGCTGTCGTTTAAGCGCACTGAACTATTTAAAACTATTAACAGGAAATATTTTTATTCGGAAGTATTAGCTTGGATTCTTAGCGGGAAAATATTCTTATTATGTCCAATTTAAAAAGATCGATGGCGCTGTAAGACCATCAATTGGCGTCTAGCGGCATGTTATTTATTTACATCCAAGAGATACTCTCTCTGTCTTTACTTTAGAGAGGGAACTAATAATGACTTATGATCAAATGAGCGATGCGGAAAGAATTCAAACCATTAAACAAACTATCTTCGACGCGGGCGATCAGGTACGGCTGAAGTATCCAGTGCTTAAGCACCAAGATGCCATCGGTGCTACGATAATGACAGTCTGTGTAATGGCGTTAGCTGCTTCTACCTATGGATATTACCTGGGCTATTATTCAGCTTGGATGGTCGTGCTTTTCAATGCGCTTGTTACCTCGGTAATTCACGAGTTAGAGCACGATCTCATCCATCGAATGTATTTTCGGGGACAGGCAATACCGCATAATATCATGATGGCTCTCTGTTGGATCACACGGCCCGGCACAGTCAGCCCTTGGATTCGTCGCCATCTCCATATTTTACACCACAAGGTTTCTGGCACCAAAGAAGATCTGGAAGAACGAGGTATCACCAATGGTCATCCATGGGGTGTAAAACGTCTACTGATGTTAGCCGATAATATGTTGTCCGTTATGCTGCGTTTGCCTGAAGCGAAGCGCAATGGTCGTATGGGTGCATTGCTAAAACGCATGGCCATTGCCTATTTTCCGCTGGGATTTCTTTATTTTGGCGCCTGGTATGCATTCTTGATTTTTCATACCGTTGACACTATAGCGCTCTGGATGGGTACGTCGATTCAGTGGAGTCACGCAGTGCTCGAGAATATGGCGATCATTGATTTTATGGCGGTGGTTGTATTGATTCCCTTTGCGATACGATCTTTCAGTATTAATCTTGTAAGCTCTAACATGCACTATTACGGTGATGTAGAGCTTGGCAATACATTGCAACAAACGCAAGTATTAACGCCCTGGTATCTGGTGCCGTTTCAATTGTTTTGTTGTAACTTTGGTAATAGCCATGCAATTCATCATTTCGTGGTGCGCGATCCGTTTTACATTCGCGAGCTTACGGTAAAAAAGGCGCATAAGATAATGCGCGAGATGGGCGTGCGCTTCAATGATACAAATACTTTTTTTAGAGCCAACAGTTTCAATGCTGCAAAGTATTCGGCAAGAGATATACAGATGCGCGCTATTTCGGACTAATTGTTGTATGCCCGAAAATTCTTAGACTTAGGAGAATTATTTGGAATAACTGCTCCGAGTTTTAATCGCTACGCTTTTGGGTTGCCGGCGCATGGATAAAAACTCGGACCTGTTACAGAATCGGTTACAGAAATAGAATTGTACTAAGCTTTAATAGAGATGTATTGTTTGGAGTATCTCGGGCAATGAAGTCATCTGGCTTTTTTATAAATAGAATCTTATTAATTATTCTCGTCGTAGGGTTGTGCCTTAACATCCCGCTGAGTCGAGCGAATGATATTATCGTTAAGGCTGGCTGGTTGAAATTGAATAATGGTGAAGACAGTGAAGACGCTGTTATTCTAGAGCCCGCAAAAATTACTGTTACAGGCAGTCGTCTGTCTACTACCAACGAATCCTTTATGGGTTGTTCGCTCACCTATTTTCTCTCAACGCACACAGGTGTGGAGTTCTACTTTGGTTTGCCGATAGAGCAAGATCTCAATGCACGACAAACCTCTCAAACGCTGGGCAAAATTGGTAAGATAACGTATATCCCGCTGTTGATGAATTTTGTTTACTATCCTCTCGACAAAAACAGTAAGTGGCAGCCCTATCTCGGTATAGGTGGTCATTATGTAAAAATTCTTGATACCGATACTGCTCCTGGTCTAGATGCTCGAATGGACCTCTTTTCCCTTGAACAATTTGGCGCAGCAGTGCAGATAAGTGAAACCAAGTTGGAAATCGACGATAATTCTGGCCTCATGTTTAAAATAGGAATTGATTACGCGTTGAGTGAAAAGCTGCTATTAAGTTTTTCAGTACTCCATCACGAAGTTAACACCACATCCTCATTAGTCTCGAACAGTGCAGTGGGGCGAGTTGTGATGGAGCAAGCAGTGCAGATTGATGCTCGAGCGTATTTTGTTGGCTTAGGCTACAGATTTTAGGTGTGGCACCCACCAAATCCGTATCTGAATCGCGGAATAGGCGCATCTGTTGCTTTACAAATTCTTACGCTGGTTATCTTAACTGAAGCGCGACAGCTTTGTGCGAAGATTATGTAGGGGCAGTCCTGCCCCCCAACGTCATCGAGTTTAACTTGTAGGGTGTGTTCTAACGCACCATCTCATCTAGCACATGGTCAAATAGATTTCTCACATTGATAAGCATGAGCTTCCAATCCATCCATCAGATAATCTGCTAGCAACGGCTGTACGATTAAATATTCTGCTGTGTTGCTTCCCCAATTATCTCTAGGCTGGCGTAATACGTCTGGCCACTCTTCCTAAGTAAATGTTTTGATGACAAGAGGCGCGGAGATTGCTCTACATAGTCGCGGCAGTGAGATTGCGATGGACATAATCAGTAGGCTGGTTAATGCAAAATAAAAATATCGCCATTTCCAGAAGTATTTTTGCTCGAGATAGGTTTCCGTGAAAT
>OBEQ012179354.1_pt1 | contig 18103 bp, 15 predicted proteins | sample 1670901 | NCBI WGS metagenome assembly OBEQ01 (sample SAMEA104232315, study PRJEB22302) | groundwater metagenome | biome: forest; feature: aquifer; material: groundwater | place: USA | collected 2011-08-07 | depth 5.4 m
CTCCCTGGCCCGCGCGCTAGTGAACACTCTGAACTTCTGTCCGGCTTGCCGTTCAGCCAAGCTCCATCCTCGCTCTTTTTATATGACTCAGTAGAATTAACAGGGTGTTGAAAAAGTCCTGCTGGCGTCGGCCGGCTGCGAACGTCTCTGGCTGCGTTGCGCTCAGTTGCCATATTTTCCAAATATGGCGCCTTCGCGGGCCTTGCCAGAGCCATTCTCGCGCCGGGTTCGCTTCGAACCTGCGGCCTTCTGGCCGACGCATTACTTTTTCAACACCCTGCTAAGGTACGGTTCCTCTGCGGCCAAAGAGGGCTCAAGGAATCAAAACCACCCCGGAGTAGCGCGGAAAAGCATTCACGTCCGATTGAATCCGAAGGATGAATAAGCCCGCCGGAATATTTTGCGACCCATAGTCCAAATTGACGGGACCCCGGGAACGGTTCGCTGCCACGTAATTTCCATTCCAAATCCTTTTCCCATGCGCATCGATGATTTCAAAGGCGAGCGGGCCTTCCATCCAAGGGGGAATCCGGATGCGCAAGGTTTTTGCGGATCGGTCGTTGGAAATCGCGACGGGGTTGCGGGACCTGGCATCCGCTCTTTTGACCCTAGTATGCGAGGTGTCTTTTCCGATCAATTTGACAATGGCCATGGATCGGGACACGGCGCCCCACGTATACAGATATTCCCCCTTCACCGCCAAGGTATAGGGTTTATCGATCCCGGGAATATTCATCAGGCTCGACTCAAAACGCAGGTTGCTGGAATCGGAAATGTCCATCATGGCCACGCCGCCGGGGCTTACTTCCAGGGGCAAAAAGGCATAGTCTCCCTGGATTTTGACCCGGTTCGCGCGCGGCAGTTCCAGGCTGGTGACGGAATTCACCTCGGTCATCTTCATGGGATCGCGGATATCGAAGACCGCCAAACCACCTCTAAGCCCCCATAGGGCGGTGTACAATAAATCGGGACGTTCCGCGGCCATCTCGGAAACCATTTCGGAGTAATGGGGCGCTTCCAAAGCGTTCACGATTTTCATTTGGGACAAGTCGGTCAAATCCACTACCGCAAATTTATTGCTGGAAAATCCTCCGAGGAAAGCATAGTGGCCTTTTACATAGATACCCTCGATATCGGTTATCCCCGTGGGCAGGACGGAAAGGAATTTCGGCGCCGCCGGATCGGAAATATCCACGGCCACCAAAGACGCGGAGCCGGATCCCGTAAGGATCGCGTAGCGCTCATACTTGGAAGGCGAGTAGATCTTGGCGTGCAACAACCGGAAGCCGGTTTTCAAATCGCAGTAGGGGTTGACGTCGAAATATCCCCATTCCGCGGGCAGTTTGGGATTCGACACATCGAACAGGTAGATGCCGCCCTCATAAATCGCATTGACGAGCAATAGATTTCCCAATCTATCCTGGCCCTCCGTTCCCTTGTCGCCCCAATGGGCGAGCACGACGGGCGCGCCCGGGTTGGTGATGTCCATGGAGGTGATCCCTCCGTCCCGCATGGTCAGAAAAAGGGTGTTCGGATCCTCGGGGTATATTTTCGCTTCGACGACATAACCGAAATTTTTGGCATCCGGCCATGTCGACACCCACTTCATTTCCGCGATGTCGCTTTTCTTTTTCATGGGAGGACTGTCGGGGGGAGGCCCGATTTGTTTCATCTCCGCGTCATCCAAGGCGTTATCGTAGATTTGGATTTGGGAGACATCCAAGGTATTGTCTTCTCCGTTTTGATCCGCGAAAAACAAGACCCCTTTCGGATCCAGGGAAAGGGTTTCATTGAGGGCGGGCGCGGTTCCGGTAACGACGCGGGATCCGTCCACGTAAATGTTGAGGAGTCCGCCGGCGCGGACGGAAACGCCGACCCGGACCCATTGGTTTTTTTTCAAGGAGAATTGGGGATAGGTTTTTTTAAGGTACCGGAATTGCCCGTTGGTGATGAAAAAATCCGCATCGCTGGCGTTGGACGTATCGGTCTGGAATAAGGCGTACCAACTGGAGGTATCCGGAATCCGGATATCGAAAATCAAGGTGTATTCATTGATGAAAGCCGATCCCGCCGCGGGCGCCATGCCATGGTCGCAAAGCAGAAAGTTGCCGGGGCCGATTTGCAGGGCTCCATCTCCGCTATTCATCCCGCGTATGGCGGAAGCGTGGCCCCGCAGGGTCAACGGTTTTCCCAGCTGCGCTTGCATGGGAAGTTTGGGATCGTTGAAATCCCATATCCCTTTTACGCCGGAGTGGATCCGGGAACAGAAGAAAAGGATGCAGATCGCCGATAAGGTTCCGGCTTTTGGAAATCGACTGGTTTGCAACCCGTAATACCCTTTATGCAATCGCAGCGCCAGCCGTGGGCCGGCGGCCTTGGTGAAAGGCCCGGTCGGAAGGCGTCATCGGAATTCGATAAGCTTCGATCCGGTTTGCTGGGAAATGAAGTCCGCGCGTATCCGTGCGGCGCTCAAGGCGTTCCCGGACATGCGTATCTCATCCATGTGCCCGCCGAAATCCATGCCGGCCGCGCCATCGGAATGCTTGCCGATCCAGAAGTTCTTGCCGAGGAGATACGCCGGTTTGATGGTGAGGGGATAATTGGCCTGCTCGGATCCGTCGACGTACAACCGCAAGGTCGAGCCGTCCCAGACCGACGCTACATGATGCCAGGCGTTGTCCCGCAGCTTCTGGCCCGCGGTCAAGCCCCGGAACCAACTCCCCTGGGGCGGACTGCCCGTGTCCGCCCAGGTCGAATCCGTGAACAGGTAGAAGTGCACATCGCCCTGGTAATTGAGTCTTAGGCCATAGGTGTCCCCGAAGGTCGCGATTTCGCCGTCATAGGCGTATGAGGGATCCGATTTCAACCATGCGGAAATGCTGAGCGCGGTCTTGGCCATCAGGGATGGCTGTCCGGGCACCATAATCGACTGGAATGAGAATGAGGTCGAGGGGCCGATTCCGCCGCTGTCCACCTCCGGTTTCGCATTGCCTTTTCCCTGCGCCAAGGACGGCGAGGCATCCGGGAAGTTCCAACCGCCGGCCGGCATGGGCAGCCCGGGTCCATAGTCGGGCGAGTCCATATGCCATACGCCGCCGAACCCGGGGAAGACGCGGATGCCGGAAGAAAGATCCGGAACGCCGGATTTTCCCCAGTACATGGTGATGAAATGATCGCTGCTGTTGCCGAACAAGGTATCGACCTTCACCCAGACCTCCGCCTTCTTCAAGGCGGTATTCCATCTCTCGATTTGGTATTGCAGGGGCCGGCCGGCATTCGTCGTGAAGCGGATATCCTTTCCATCCGAGGCCGTGAAATCGAAATTGCCTGCATCCAACCTCATCAGCAAGGGGAATTCCGTCAGCGTGTCCTTGAGGCCCGCCGCCGCGCTGTTGAGGTAGACCTTCCGGGAAAAGCTCCATGAGGAATAATCCGCAACCGCGGCTTCCGTATACATGACCACTCCTGTTTTCGCCGTATCGTTCGCGACGATGAGGCTCGGGCCCGGATCCGGATAAGTGAATCCGATGACCGGCGAAACAAAATGAGGGATAAGCGGGCCCGGAGGCAGGTTGCGGAAAACATAGTGACCTTGATAATCGGTACGGACCACGCGATCCAGCCCGGAGATCTGGACGTAACCCGGTCCCGCGCCGGGGACGGGAACGATGGTGCCCTCCAGGTAGCCGCCATCCACCAAGGTGCATTTGGAAAGGAGCGTGGTTTTGCCTTTGGATATCGAACCGGCGGCCAACCCTTCATGATGGTAATCGTCCCGGATTTCCACCAGGTATGAGCCCGGCGCCAGGGAATCCTTGTGGTATTGCCCCGAGGCATCGGTGATAACGTCCGGCTTATGGCCTTCTTCGGCGGATTCCGAGGTATCCTTGAGGAAGTCGGATTGCCGGATATAGACGAAAGCACCCACGGCGGGAGAGCCTTGTCCGTCGTATACCGTACCCGCCAGGCTACCGTTGGTTTCTTCGGTGGCGCCTCCTCCGGCCACTCTTTCCGAACAGCCTATTTCAAGCACGCCGGCCAGCATACAGCCCAGCATGCCGGCCAACTTCCAGGCCAAGGGAAACCGCGGCCGCTTCACGGTAAAACCCTTTGGAAAGGCCGGGTCAGGGGAAAAAGCTGGAGGTTCATCCGGTACACGCCATTCGGCTCATTGTCCTGGCCGGCGATGTCCATCAATTCCTGGCGGTATTGTTTCAGCTTCTCACGGATTTTTTGAAAGGAGTTGGGGGACAAAGTCAATGTCAGTCCGGAGTAATCCCTTTCGGAGGTTTTGAACAACTCCAGGAACTGAAGGGACAGCTTCGCCATTTCCAGATGAAGATTGTTCACGAAAGTCGCCTGGATCGCGTCGCCGGAGGAAATATGCTTTTCCGTGACGAAGACCTTCCCTTCCCTTTCAGCGACCAGGCCTATCGCTTTCAACAGGTCGAGGGATTCCTTCGCCTGAACGGGCGTTATGGATGGAGTCAGCATCCGGGCGAGGTTTTTGGCGTCCCCATCGAAGGGGTAATAGTGAAGCAAGGTCCAAATCGCAAGGTTGTACCAATGCTTGTAGAACTTGAATTGGTACTCCTCCAGGGTTTTTATTTTGACGCCCCGCAGTTTCAGGATCTTCTCGAAGTAGTGGTTTTTTTCGGTATTGCTTTTGGATTGGCAATAAAAAACCAGCGTCTCGAAAAAATCCTTTTCGCGGTTGGCCAGGCCGAAAACCTTGGCGAATTTCTCGGCGGTTTCCGAATTGATTTTCCGGTCCTTGTTCAGCACCCTTGAGACGCTGCCCGAATCCAAGCCTACTTTTCCTCCTATGTAACGATAGGAGAACGCGCGGTTTTCCCCGTGAATTTCGGCATAGCGCTCGCGCAGGAACGCCCGGAAATCCAGATAGTCGAACAGGTTCGGGGATGATCTTGGAATCTGGAGCATATCGCCGATTAATTCATGGATGCGGTACAACACCCAATATAGGGCATTATAAATATGGCGAAAGGAGGTATCTCAACATATCGCTGCAAATTCGGCAGCGCTTGTCTTCCGGATAAACCGGGAGGAAATCACCAAGGGAAAGTTGGGTATTTTGGCTTTTTATCCTCAGATAATGCAGCCGTTCTCCGGCTTCCCATTCTGCGCCCCGGAATCGCGAAGCTGAAATCAATCCTGCATCCTCACGATGCCGTTGAAATGGAACTTCTCTTTGTTCGACCTTATATACTTCATGATGGACCCATCCAGTTTGAGCTGGACCGCGTTAAGCGCGGTGTCCAGATCGGAAAAGTCGCTGAGGCTTTCTTCCATGGCAACTCCCCGCCGCATGATTCCTGGATAACGGGCTCCGAATCGGCCCTTGCCCATTTCCCGGATGTCGCCTCTACCGATGACGCCATCGTCGACGACGAACTTCCGTTTATTACCGTTGCAAATCCGGCAGCGCGGTTTCCTGAACTTCCACGATGGTTTTGGCTCCCATTGATTTCAGCAGATTCATGGCTCGAAGCCTGCCGTTGCAGGCCGCGGCCAAATACGGCGTCCAACCTTCCGCATCCCGGCCGTTCAGATCGGCGCCCATCCGAAGGCATGCCTTTATCAGTTCGATATCCCCCGCTTGGGCGGCCCGAACGAGCCTGGTGTCCAATTCGGTTTGCGGAAGCCGACCGCCGCCGGCGCAGCCCAGGAAGAGGAAAAGCCAGAAGGAACAGGTCAGGACGCGGCAATCCATGGCATTAGCGGGTTTCATTCCGGCACCTTTAATTCGGGAGGTTGTTTTGGATAACCTATACGACGGGAATGAAAAAGATGGCCGCGATTACGTAACCTGTGCAATACCGTTCTCTTTTGGGAGAACGAGCGCAAGCATCCCGGAGCCGGCGATCGCTGCTCCGGTTGCAGCGGACTTTTCCGGCGTCGATCCAAAGAGGCATGGGCATCCGATTACTATTGGTGGAGTTCCACGTCGAAATGGATCAGATGCAATCCCATGCCCGCTAAACGTATCGCCGCAAAACATGATGTCCTGAGAGAAAACCATAGGGCATCGCCCGATACTCCATTTGTTTCGACGGCTCCGCCCAAGTTCGCGCGCTTGGTTCTCTCCCTCCGCGATCTGGATTTCCCGATCCATTTGACGATGTACAACCTGATCCGCAAATGCCGGTTGTCGGCGACCCGGATTCTGATGAAGGGCGGAACCGTGGCGGTTGCCTATTCAGACGGGAAAAACGGACCATTTGAACTGGTTTTCATTTCGTCATTGGGTGAGTTGGCAAAATGGAGCGACCACATAAATTCGATAGTGATTACCAAGGGGTCGATCGCGGAAAATCATTTCGCGAATCCGCTCCAAGAGCCATCCGCCTCTGAAGCGGATTGATAAAAGGCGAGGTGAAATGTTTGTTGCCGAATGGGTGCATACCAACTGGACTTCAACCTATACCGAGACGTTTGGTGGAAAAACCGATTCCATGATAAAATGCCAGGTGACGTTGAATGCCTGGATTTCGGATCCGATGCGCGGGGGAAAGCACGGCCAGGCGCCCCAGGTAGTCGCCCTGAACCGCGGTTTTCCCCACTCCTGGGAAGTGGCAATCGCCGAGGTCGAAGAACCCCTTTAGATTTCCAACGGCGCTATGGACGGCTTTTCCGGTTCCAGAAACGGTTCCACCGGCAGTTTCGCTTTCCGTCCGAAGCGCGGAAACTTCAGGTAGGGGATCTTCAATGCGGCCTGGGTTTCCCTGGCTTTTTCCGTGGGGATTCTGGATTGCCTCAGGATCGAATCCAGGCTGAAGTTCTGGAACTTTCCCGCCATGGCCGCCGCGTCCTCCTGGGAGGCGACGTCTACCCGGTCCCCATTCCTGGACAACCAGTGTAAGGTGACGCATCGGGCTTGCCGTCCGAATACCGCGCCCTGACGCGCTTGGCTGTAATGGGCGAGATAGCCGGGCAGGGAATGCAGGATCCCCGGCGGGTGCAGGAGCTCCGGAAAGACGAAGGAGAGATGCGAAGCCGTGATGACCTGCATGTCCTGGCTGACGGCTTTCGCGTAGATCCGGTTGTACATCTTCATCGCCGTGGGCAGGGACATGTGCAGGTCCGGTTCGTCGAGCAGCAGCAGGGAGCCCGCCGGCCGCAGGGAGCCGAGCACGATGGCCAGGAACAGGATCTGGTTTTCGCCGGAGCTGACGAATTCCCGGATGATTTTCTTCGCCTTCGGGCTTCCGGCATCCAAGACGATGTCGTCCAGGTTCTCATCGATGATGGCGATCTGGGCTTCCTTCCCCGCCGCGATCTTGATCAGGAGGGTGGACTCGCGCCGCAGCGAGTCCGGATCGTTGTAGACTTCCGACCAGAATGCGCGCACGTCCTTTTCATTGGCGACGCGGCCGTCCGCGTCCACCACCTGGAGGCGCCGGCACAGCAGCTCGGCCAGCTCATCCGTCAGACGCTTGGGGCTTTTACGGATGTCCAGGCCGATGCCCGCTTGGTGGATGTCGGTGTTGAAATAGCAGACCAGGGGCGGCAGTTCCACTTCCGTGTTGCCCAGCAAAGCGGAACGGGGCGGAGTTTCGTACTCCGCCTTCGCGGTGGCGACCACTTCGCAGATCTCTTTTGCGATATTGCTCGGGGCTGTGGAAACCGATTGGCTGAGGTACGCCGAGATCTTCTGCACCCGCGCCTTGTCAATGGAAAGCTTCTGCTTGGGACGGGAGAACGCGATCAACTCCTGGAGGAATTCGACGTGGGTCGGCTTGCCGAGGATGAAGCATCGTTCCAGCAGGAGTTCGTTGCCCAGGATGGTGTCCAAGGCCTCGTCGCGGTTGTCCGCGTCATGGGGCAGGCGGATCCACATCTTGATCTCCATCGATTCGCGATCGCCGAGCAGATCCTGCCACAGGTCAGTCAGGCGTTTCAAGCGCTTGTCGGCGCCCAAGGCGCATTTGCCCACCAGCAGGGAAAACGCGGCATAGCGCTGCCAGATGGGCTCGGGCGCTTCTTCTTCGAAAGCCTCGAAGCGCATGACGTTGCAATGTCCGAGCAAGGCCAATACCTGCAGCACCGTGGTCTTTCCGGAACCGCTTTGGCCGCGGAGCAAGGTGAAGAAGGGACCGAAATGGAACGTCTGGGGATTGTTCCGGCGGAACGGGCCGATCCCGGCGATCTGTACCTTGCGAACCTTAAACATGGCTATCCGACCTTTCCAAATAACGTTCCGGCACTTGCGGCAGGGCCCGGCGGATGCCTTCGATCAGGAGTCGGAAACCGCCTTCCCGGATGAGATCCCGCAGGACAAGCAAAGCCAGAAACTGAAAGGCGACCAGCAGGATCAGGTTCCAGCTATAAGGATTGATGACCGGCAGATTCACGTTGGTCTTTTCCCAAAGGAATTCCTGGAGCACCAGGTACGAATTCACGGTCAGTAAGGCGATGGCCGAGACCATGCCCAAGCGGAAAATCTTCGCCAGCTCCCGGTAGTTGTCGCTCAGCTGCCGGAAATTCTCCGAAATGATCCGGTTGATCCACGTGTCCGCGGCGCAGGCGGTGATCAGCATGAAGTGCATCGCCATGATCTGCTTGCCGGGCGGGAAGATGTGAAGAATAAGGATGATGACGGCCATGGCCGACAGATAGATGTACACGATGCGCTTGGTGACTCCGGTCATGAAAAAGGAAATCTTGCTGATGCCGTGGTTGAAGAAGAACAGCACCGTCGCCGTCAGGAAAAAGACGCTGGCGCCGAAGACGAAATACAATTCGAACTCGCCGGAAGCGCGCGGCGCCTGGGCGGGCTGGAACAACCGGCCTATCTTCTCATCGGTCAATGCGGCTTCCTCTTTGGTGGCCATGGCCCTGGGGAGCTCCCGGACCTGGGCCTCGATGAAGGCTTTTTCCCTTTGGGTATGCCGGAACTGGATGTAGCTGACGCCGGCTACGAAGAGGGCGAACAGCAGCGCGGCGATAATCTCCTGGGCGCCGAATTTTTCCCTGGCCGGTTCGGGCGGAACCAGGTACTGCGATGCTTCGTACTGCCGGGTCATGCTTTGTCCTTCGATCAATCGAATCATATCGTCCAATCCTGTCTGCACGCGGAAGCGTTTTCTGAAATATATGCAATACGGATCACATCCGCGGAAGATGGAAACGGAAGTAAAACGGTTGTCGGGTCAGCCGAGCGGAAAGACTCGTAAAGAAAGCCGTGGCTCGTAAAAAAAACCGACGCCGGATCGCGCATCACTCCACAATTCGGATTTTTTAAATCTAACCGGCCCGAGTTCAAGCGCCATGGGCGCAAACGGAATCGCGGAAAAACCGCTGCGGATAAGGCAGCGGTTTCGGAGCAAAAACCCGTATCGAATCGCGGGATGGCTTTCCGATTCGAAAAGACCGCATTATCTTCCCGTCTCATATTCATGGGTTGGCAAAACCTCAGGGTGGATTTTTTCCGAGGGCATAATGGCAAGTTTCAAGAACCGGAATTCGATATGGCGCGGATCCATCTTTCTCGCCGCCTACGCGCTGGCGGCGGGATCCGTGGGAGCGCAGGTTTCCGTGAGCATTCCTCTGGCCCCGGACGCCCGGACCTCCCTCTCGACGGAATGGCGTTACGCGACAAACCCACCCGCGGCCGAATGGAACCAAACCGCATACGATGACGTGGACTGGAACATCGGCTTCGGCGGTTTCGGGTCGGGGACGGTCTCCAACGGGCGCATCAAAAGCGACTGGTCGACCAAGGACATCTGGATGCGGAAATCATTCACCCTGCAATCGCTGAATCTCGATTTTCTGGTACTCAGCATCCACCATGACGACGATGTGGAAGTGTATTTGAACGGCCGGGCCATATTCGCGGAATCAAGCTATGTCACCGATTACGCCACCATATACCTTTCCGACACCCTCAAATCCGCGCTGGTGGCCGGGACCAATGTCCTGGCGGTCCACTGCGTCAACGCCAATGGACCGCAGTATATCGATGCGGGCCTCTCCGGCATCCGCACCATGTATGAGTCCACGCTTATCGGAGATTCCCGCGGTCAACCGGAAAATTGGCTGTACAGCACCCAGGATCCCGGAGTCGATTGGAACCAGCCCGGTTTTCATGACGAAGGATGGGTGTCCGACCTGGCTGGTTTCGGGTCCCAGGAATATTCCGCCTACGTGAGGACGCCATGGACCACCAGCGATATCTGGTTGCGCAAAAAAATCCACCTGTCGGCGGGTTTCGAGCAATACCTGTTGACCTACCACCACGATGATAAGATGGAGATATTCGTCAATGGCGTCCTTGCCGTTCATGATGAGGGGTGGACCAACGGTTTTCAGGAACAGGTTTACCCGAATCTTCGCACTCTCTTAACCCCAGGAGACAACCTGGTGGCCGTCCACTGTGTAAATGACGTCGGAGCGCAATTCATCGATGTCGGCCTGATCGGTTTGAGTTCCGAAGGTCCCGTGGCGTTGCGCCGCGGCCTTCCCCGGGCCGCGAACCCCAATGCGCTTTATTCAGGAAGCGATTTGGATCTTACGCGATTCGGAACGGACGGAAATGCCTTGCTCGAAATCTTCGGCCTGGACGGTTGCCGACGGGCTGCTTTGCGGACCAATGGACGCAAGTCTCTGCCGCTTCCTTCCAATCTTGGAACCGGCGCATTCCGATACCGCTGGAGTTCGGCCTCCCGTACGGTTGAAGGCCTGCTCATCCGCTTGCGGTGACGGGGCCCGTCTTAATCGGCAATCCGCAACCCCCGTCGGTCGCGGGGTTGGGTACCGTGCCGGACGCAGCAGGCGTCGCGCTGTGCCCACCCTGCGCCGACATGGCGGAGTTTGCATAGGCCGGGACGCGGAAACGATGCAATTCCGGTTGCAGTCGGATCCCGGAGGGAACGCAGCGGCCGGACAAAAAAGGAGCGGGGTATGCGCATGCTTGGGACACGTGGATGGTTTCTTTTCGGATTCCTCTCCCTGAGGATAGCGACGGCCGGGGCGGCGGAGGATTCGGCCTGGGTCAGGATCTTCAACGGCAAGGATCTTTCCGGCTGGTCGGCCAAGTTCGACGGCCATACGCTGGGGGAGAACCCGGACAGCACCTTCCGCGTCCAGGGCGGCAACCTGTTCGTCAATGTGCATTTTCCCTATGCCACGCTCGGGTTCGGCCACCTGTTTTACGTGAAGCGCAAGTTCAGCCATTACCTGATCCGGGCCGAATACAAATTCACCCAGGACAAATCCGCGGACGGCTTCCCCGCCTGGACCAACCAGAACAACGGCTTGATGCTCCATAGCCAGGATCCCAAGACCATGACCGGCTCCTTTCCGAATTCCATCGAAGTGCAATTGCTGGGGCCGAAGAACACCAACGAAGGCCCGATGATCCCCTCCGTGGACTGGCCGGTGGGGCACACGGCCAACATGTGTTCTCCGGGCAGCTTCGTTTTCTACAAGGGCGCGGACTATACGCAGCATTGTACGGCGTCCCAATACCCGGACGCATGGAAGAAGACCAATATACCCTGGGATAAAGAATGGTCCGACGTGACGGTGCGGGTACTGGGCGATTCCCTGTGGACCCATTATATCCGGGGCGCGCAGGTGTTCGAATTTTCCAAACCGAGGTTCGACGACGGCACTCCCATGAAGGACGGCTACATCGCCATCCAGGATGAAGGCACTTCCACCATGTTCAAGTCCATCGATGTGCTGGATTTGGTCGGCTGCATGGACGCCAACTCGCCGGCCTATCGCAGATATTTCGTGAAGAGCGATCCGACGGCCTGCAAGGGAACCGCCCTTTCCCACACGCGCGCGGACCGAAGGCTCTTCGCTTACGGGATTTCCGACAATGCCCTCCCGATCCAAGGAGGCGAGGCCATGGAAATGGTGGACCTGAAAGGCGCGCGGATGGGGACAGGCCTTCAAAACGTCCGCTGCAATCGACCCCTGAAGACGGGCCTTTATTTCATATCGGGATCAGGATTCCGGAAGGAATAAATGGCGCTTAATCCTGAACACGTGTGATAATCGTAACCACAAATATCACTATGCCTGTCCGGGGGATTCCGCTGCGGATCGCGCAGCGATGTTATCGCGGTAATCGGAAATACGCCATTTATTTTTCTTCCTGCAGATTAGTTTTCCTCTTGGGGTAATCATGACATCCATACGTTCCAGGCTTCGGCCATTCCGCCTGACATTGTACTTTTGTTTGTCGGCGTCCGTGCTTCCGGTCTTTTCCCAATCCTGCGCCTTTCCAGCGGCTTCCGAATTCAAGTCCGTCGAAGTGTTCAAGGGCATGGTAGACCCGTCCCATATGGCCGTCCAGCCGGATGGTTCCGTATTCGCCATCGAGCAATGGTCCGGAAAGGTCCATCTCTTCATACCGGGCAAGGGCGCCACCGTCATCGGCACGGTACCCACCAACGCCGGCCGCCAAGTGGAAGACGGCATGCTCGGCATCGTCGCGGACATCAATTATCCGACCACGAAATGGATCTACATCCTGCATACGCCGGCTGACTTGGGCTCCAACCGGCTCACGCGCTATTCCGTGATCAACGGCGTGCTCGCCAACCCCAAGATGATCCTGGAATACCCGCGCGAAACCACCCCGGGCAAGCAGGACGACCAGCGGCACGCAGGCGGGGGCATGGCCTGGAACCGGCGCACCGGCGATCTCTTCATCTCCACCGGGGACGATACCAACCCGTTCGGGGATCGCTCCGTCTACGGCCCGCGCGATCCCGACAACAAGGCCTTCAATGCCTTGCGCACCGCGTCGAACACCAACGACCTGCGTGGCAAGAGCCTGCGCATCCGCCCCCTCCCTTTCCCGGACACGCAAACGCCCACGCCCGGCGTCGGATCCACCTACGGCGTTCCCGCCGGAAACCTCTTCCCCATCGGACAGTTCGCGGCGGGCAAAACCCGGCCCGAGATCTACTCCATGGGCCATCGCAACGCCTATCGCGTCAAGGTGGATACCGTAACGGGCTGGGCCTTCGTGGGCGAGGTCGGCGCCGATGCCGATACCTACGACAGCCTTAAGGGCCCGCCCGGATACGACAAAATCACCTTGCTGAAAGGACCGGGCAATGCGGGCTGGCCCTTCACCAACGGCAATCTCGAACCGTATAAGGTCCGGGACTATGAGGCGCTCTATCAGAATGCCGGATACAAAATCGGCCAGTCCTTCGATTTGAAGGCTTTGAAAAACCTTTCCCCTTTCAATACCGGCCTCACCGATCTGCCGGCTCCCGTCATTCCCCCGCTGGTCTACTATTGCAACAACGCCTACCAGAAGGGCGTGTCCGCCAAGCTGGGCGGCGGCGGGGAAACCGTGATGGCCGGTCCCACCTACAACTTCAACCCCAGCCTGACCTCGGCCGTGAAGCTGCCGCCCTTTTTCCATCGCAAGGTCATCTTCGGCGACTTTTCCCGCCACTATATCTGGCTCATGACCTTGGATACCGCCGGCACCTTGATGGCACTGGATAAAATCGTCACGGGACCCAATGTCATCGACATGGACATCGGTCCGGATGGGACGTTGTATTATCTGGACTACGCCGCCGGCACCGTGTTCAGCCTGCAATATACCGGCGCCCAGAAGGACTACAAATCCTGCCCCTTCATCAAGGAAGGCTGCATGGATCCCAAGTTCAAGGAGTTCGATCGCGGCGCCAACCTGAACACTCCCTCGCTATGCGTCAACGCCGTTTCCATCCGGCCCTTCGCCTCGCATAAGAACGCCGCCCTCATGGCCGGCCTGCGGATGGGGGTCCTGGACATCCCCGCCTGGGCCCGCGGAGTCGAGCTTTTCGACCTGGCCGGAAAACGGGTATTCGCAAGCCCCGTCACCGGTCCGGCCCGGCTTGATCTGCCGCAAAATGTCGCCGGACAAGGGCTCCTGTACGCCGACTTTCTCCGGAATTGAGGACGGAGGCGGATATGAGTGATTCAAAGGCGAAGAAGGCGAAGCAGGCGAAAAACGTTCCGTGGTTTCCGGCCCTTGTCCATCTGGGGATGGCGATTGCCGCGGGGGCGCAAGGATTCACAAAGTCCGATTCCGGCTGGGCTCCGCTTTTCAACGGCCGGAATTTCGACGGCTTGTATTCGCGGCTTTACGAAAAGCCCGTGACCACGGTAATCGATCCCGGCTTCAAGATCGTGTATGCGGGAACGGATAGCGCGGAAATCCGCGTGGCGCCCATCGGCGGTGAAATCGGCACGCAAAGGACTTCCTACGGCCACTATCGCATGCGCATCCAGTACCGGTTCGAGGTGGCGGCCAATATCAATGCGGGGCTTCTGTACGCGATGGATGAATCCTATCCCCGCATGGGCGGCGACGGGACCACGGCCAAGGGAAAGTGGCCGCGCAGCATCGAATGCCAGATGCTGCAAGGGGACGGCGGCGACGCCTTCTCCATCCAACAGGTGACCTTCGATACCAAGGTGACGGGAGGCCGATGGGATCCCAACGGCCAAGCCATCAAGGTCTGCGAACATGGTTGCGATGGACGCAGTTTCGGCGCGACTCCGGACCGTGCCGATTATCCCGGCCCCAAATGGAACGACATGGAGGTGGTGGTGCGCGGCGCCGATTCCGCCATCCACATCGTGAACGGGATGGAGGTTTTCAAGCTCTGGAATATCCGCATCACGGACAACAATGGAGCCACGCTCAATCCCTGGGGCAGCGGCGCCGTCGGCCTGGAGGCGGAGGAAGCCTTTGTCCACTACCGCCGCTGGGAAATCATGGAGCTTCCCGATACGGGGCCCAACGCCCTGCAAAGGCTTTTCCTGGCGGGCCCGACCAAGGACGTAACGCTCACGGCCGGGTCGAAGACCACGGTTTCCTGGAAGACGTTGGGCGACGTGAAAAAGGTCAGCGTCTTTTACGACCTCGGGGCGGGCGGAGGCTGGGTGATGGCGGCGGACAACATCGACAACACGGGCGCCTATGCCTGGACCGTTCCCGATGAGTTCTCCCAAAAGGTCAGGATCAAGGTGAGCGCGGCGCCTTGGGTCAAGCCCGACTCCAGTGGCGACAACCGCATCGTCCCGCCCGCGGGCATCTTGGATCGAGGCGAGGGCGGGGGAGCGGAAACAAGCGCCCCATCCATGGAAAATGGAAAGCCGGTGAACCTGCGCGACCTGAACGGAAGATGGATCCATTCCAAGCGGCTCCGGGTTTCCAAGTCCGGTAAGGGACCGGCAAGCTCCAAGGGATCGAAAAGCACCCGGGTATTTACCGAAACCAAAAGCGGCGGCTAGGTGTCGGCTTTGCGAATGGGCGGATTCCTGGCTTCCGGCTTGGTGGCTTTCAATTTCTCTTTGGCCGCGGACTTCCCGGGACCCAACCCCGGCCCCGCGCGGGCCTTGATTTCGGGCGATACCCTGCGTCTGGAAAACGACGTCTTGTCCATGTCCTGGACCCTGGGCGGCAACCATCTTGCGCCTCGGGACATGCAAGACAAAATCTCCGGCACGCGCATGGATTTCGCATCGGGCGATTGCTTCCAATTGCGGTTTGGATCCGCCATCCTCCGGGGTTCGGAGTTCACCGTTGCCGGCCGTCCATCGGCTTCCGACAATATCGTTCCCATGGCGGGCTCTCCCAGGGGCGGCGATCAGGTGGGAGGCAAATCCTTCTCCGTCCATCTGGTTTCACCCGACGGGCAATTGCTCGGGATTTGGAAGCTGGCTTTGACCGATGGCTCGAATTATGTCCGGCAGACTTTGAGTCTCACCAATACGGCCGCCGGCAGGATGATCGATGAGTATCGCTTCCTGCGCTTGCCGGTTGCGGGCGCCGCGATAAAGGGAAGCGTGGATGGGTCGCCCGTCGCGACGGGAAACGGATTTTTCGCTTTGGAAAATCCCATGGCCAAAGCGTCCGCGGATACATTTACGGCCAACCGGCCCGGCTTGCGATTTTCGCTGCCCCGAAGCATGCCTCTCGATAGCGGAACGACCATGACGCAGACCTGCGTGGCCGGCGTTTTTCCAACGGGGCAGTTGCGGCGGGGTTTCCAGTTTTATCTGGATCGGGAACGGGCCCACCCGTTCCGGCAATATCTCCATTACAACGGATGGTTTGACGTGTTTTATGACGGCGTGAACGCAACCTCCGCGGCGGTGCTCGAATCGGAACGTAAATTCGGAGACAGCCTGATTACGCGCCGGAAGGTCCCCATGTCCGGTTTCGTGATGGACGACGGATGGGACGACCATAATTCCTTGTGGAATTTCAACGCCGCTTTTCCCAACGGATTCACCGACATCCGCAACGCGGCCCAACAATATGCGGCGGCGGTCGGGACCTGGATTTCCCCCTGGGGCGGATATGGCGCGGCCAAACAGCAGCGTTTGCAGTACGGCGCGACCCAGGGTTTCGAGACCAACGCCAATGGGTTTTCCCTAGCGGGACCCAACTATTACGCGCGCTTCAAGACGGTCTGCCTGGGCATGATGCGGAACCACGCCGTGAATTATTTCAAGTTCGACGGCGTCGGCGCCGGGAATACGGCCTCGGGGGCCAATGCTTACGAGCGGGACATCGACGCGCTGTTCCGCCTGATCGGTGAATTACGGCAAGCCGATCCGAATCTCTTCATCAATACCACCGTGGGCACCTGGCCATCCCCGTTCTGGCTGATGCATAGCGATGCGGTGTGGCGGCAGGGGAACGACGTGGCTGAAAGCGGGTCCGGAACCTCGCGGCAGCGGTGGATGACCTACCGCGACGGGCAGGCCTACGGAAACGTGGTCAAAAGAGGACCCTTGTACCCGCTCAATTCCCTGATGCTGCATGGAATCTGCATCCCCGTATACGGACCGGCAGCCGGCTACAACATGGACTTGACGGACATCAAGGCGGAAATCCGATCTTTTTTCGCCGGCGGCACGGGCATGCAGGAGATGTACATTTCGCCGCAAAAGTTGACTTCGCAAATGTGGGACGCGTTGGCTGAAGCGTCGCTTTGGTCCCGGAAGCGCAAAGAGGCTTTGGCGGATGTCCATTGGATAGGAGGGGATCCGGCGCTGGGAAATATCTACGGGTGGGCGGGTTGGAGCCCAGGCATGTCCGTCTTGGCCTTGCGCAACCCCTCGGCTTCGGCCCAAACCCTGAGCTTGGATTTGGCCGCGGCGCTGGAATTGCCCGCGACCGCCGACCAGGGCTTCACGCTGCGAAGTCCATGGAGCGAGGATTCGGCCCGCGCTCCCCTGGTCATGAAAGCCGGTACGCCGGGAACCTTTACTCTGCAGCCGTATGAACTCCGGGTGTATGACCTGACGCCTGCGACCGTCTCTTCCGTCAGGGTCCCTGGGGATCGCGCGGATGTGGCCCATCCCATTTCGTTATGGGTGGAAAGGCGCAATGGCATGATCGGAATCCGATTTGCCATGCAAGGATCCCGGCAGGCCGGGATGCTCCGGATTTTTTCTCCCGCCGGAGCGGTAGTGATTTCCCAACGGATGGAGCCGGGGAGAGAATGGTTTTGGGACGGCAGGGATGGAAAAGGCCGGCCTCTGTCCCATGGCTTTTACTTTGCCAGGATCGATACGGAAGGCGAAGCGGGTCCGGCCGTGAAAATCCCGATATGGGAATTCCAATAGTTGGGCGAATTGAATTTCGAGGTGTAGCCTTTGCCCAAGGTCCAGAGAATATTTTTTGGGAGCGGAAAGACAAACCAAAATTCAAAGAAAGAGAAAATGAAGCTGATTCTAATCACCTCCCTTGTTTCAATTTTATGCGCCTGCAATTCAACGGACTCTGTTCAAATTCCAACCGATAAAATCATTTCAGACACAACGTTCAAGTATTCATTCAAGGTGAAACCGGTTTACGACGTTAATAAAGACACAAATACCGTTGGAAATCTGGGCTATCGCATTCTTCCAAATCCAAATAATGTTTTGGCAGCCGTCTTAATTGGTGCCTACAAGCATAAGGGAACCTCTAGAAATGACCTTTTTGATCAAGCATGGACATGGGTAACTTAGGTGTGACCCTTTTTCGAGTTCGAAAGAGCCCATCGCGGGGTTCGCCCCGTGCCTGGTTTGCCTCTCCGGCGGCCCTTAGGCCGTC
>OBEQ010224831.1_pt1 | contig 18101 bp, 16 predicted proteins | sample 1670901 | NCBI WGS metagenome assembly OBEQ01 (sample SAMEA104232315, study PRJEB22302) | groundwater metagenome | biome: forest; feature: aquifer; material: groundwater | place: USA | collected 2011-08-07 | depth 5.4 m
ACGGGCGGTTACTGGGACACGATAAAAACGCCAATCGCGCTTTTGTTGCAAATCTTTTAGCGTTAATGGCGCTTGTTGCATGCGTTCAGCATAAGTGCTTAACAAAATTTTTTTTTGGGCTGCCCGGTTTAATTGCCACATACCTAAACTAGTAAAGAAACAGAAAAAAATAAGTGCAATGAGGGAAAGTTTCCAGTTTTTGATCTTAATAGACTTTTTCTGCTGCATTTCTTAACATATCCGCATATACTGACTCACAAGTCAGACAAGTTAAGGTATATTAAGGTGACTTTGCTAATTAAATCAATTGTTGTGCTATTTTTAATAGCAATATTTTTTTCCTTAGGCAGTGCTCTGTTTTTTTTGGTTCGTGATAAAGGACAATCTGATCGCATTGTCAAAGCATTAACCTGGCGTATTACTTTATCTATTATATTGTTTATTTTATTACTTTTAGCTTTTGCATTAGGTTGGATTACACCCCATTCGATTAGATAGGAGTTGAGTATGATGTTCAGAAATTTTGGTTCGCTACTATTGGTTTTTTTAATTTTAATGATGGTATTTGGAACTAAACGCATACGCGATATCGGTAATGATTTGGCAGTGGCAATTCGCAGTTTTCGCAAGGGTTTGCAAGAGGATGAAGTAAATAATAAAGAAGAAAAAGAAGAGAAGGTAAAATGAGTTTTAGTATCAGCGAAATTTTGGTGGTGTTGTTAGTCGCGCTTTTAGTGGTCAAGCCCGATCAACTGCCTGATGTAGCGCTCACTTTGGGGCGCTTTGCAAAAACGCTGCGTAAAATAATTGGTAAGTTTAAACAAGAAGTTAATGATTTTATCGAACCAATTGAAAAATCCGATGGAAAACAATAATGAGAAAAGCCAAGCTGTTTATTTCTTGGTGGAATTACGTGCAAAATTAATTTCTTCTTTATGTATACTGATGGTTTTTTTTGCTATTTTGACTTATTTTTCAAATACTATTTATTCTTTACTTGCCCAACCTTTATTAAAATTCATTCCGGAAGGACATTTAATCGCGACGCAAATCATGTCGCCATTTTTTGTGCCATTTAAATTAGCATTTTGCGCTGCATTACTGTTGACAATGCCGGTGTTTCTTTATCAAGTTTGGACTTTTATTGCGCCCGCTTTATATGGTCACGAACGCCGCTTAGTTTGGCCCTTATTGTTAACGAGTACGAGTTTATTTTACGGCGGCATAGTGTTTGCTTATCTAGCCATACTTCCTATTTTATTTCAATTTTTGGTAAACACAGCGCCGCACGGCGTCATGATTAGCCCGGATATTACTGTATATTTAAATTTTACGCTGGGTTTATTATTAAGTTTTGGTATTTTATTTGAAATTCCCATTGCCATGACAATTTTAGTTTCAACAAATATTATCACACGCCAACGTTTTATCGCGGTGCGTTCTTACGCAATTGTTGGTGCATTTATCTTAGGGATGTTAATCGCGCCACCCGATGTGCTCTCGCAAACTATTATAGCGATTCCAATTTGCTTGTTATATGAATTAGGAATTGCTTTGTCACGATTTGTAAAAAAAGGCTAGCCAATATTTAGTTGAATGATTAAACTTACGAAAAATTGAATATGTGGTAGAAGGGTATATGTTGTGACAGATGAAATTGATCAAAATCGTCGATGTTTTTTGCGTCGCGCGACCACTGCTGTGGGCGGAATTGGATTGGCTGCAGCCGCAGTCCCGTTTATTTCTTATTGGATGCCGAGCGCTGATACTGAAGCCTCCGCCGCACCCATCAAAATTGACATTAGTCGTTTGCAACCGCGCCAACAATTAACTGTGCCGTGGCGTAACATGCCGATTTGGGTCATTTCTCGCGATCAAACCATGTTAGATTCATTGCCTAAATTAGATAAAATGTTGCGGGATCCTTTGAGCGAACAAGATCAGCAACCTGCTTATTGCAAAAATATTCACCGTTCGATTAAGTCGCAGTTTTTCATAGTTATTGGGATTTGCACGCATTTAGGTTGTGTGCCAACCTATAGACCCGATGTCGCTAGTATTTCGCCAGATTGGTTAGGTGGTTTTTATTGTCCATGTCATGGTTCTAAATACGATTTAGCTGGGCGTGTTTATCAAAATGTACCTGCACCATTAAATTTGAAAATTCCGCGACATATGTATATCAGCGATACTGAAATTTTAGTTGGCCAAGATCAAGATGGCGTGCAAGGCGCAATTTCGATTAGTTGATTTTGTGTAAATGGAAAAAAAGCGAGAAACAATAATGATAGAAAATGAAGTCAGCAAAAAGAACCGTTTCATGGAATGGGTAGATAAACGTTATCCGTGGACAGATTTTTGGAAAAAACATTTAAGCGAATATTACGCTCCACGCAATTTTAATTTTTGGTATTATTTTGGCTCTTTTTCTTTGCTAGTTTTTGTGATGCAAATCCTTACCGGGATTTGGTTGGTGATGGAATATACACCCACCGGCAGTGAATCATTTGCTTCAGTACAACATATTATGCGCGAAGTACGATATGGTTGGTTGTTGCGTTTTATGCATACAACAGGCGCTTCAGCATTTTTTGTCGTCGTTTATTTGCATATGTATCGCGGATTAATTTATGGATCTTATCAAAAGCCGCGTGAATTAGTGTGGTTAATTGGCATGGTGATTTATTTTGCTTTATTAATCGAGGCATTTACCGGATATGTATTGCCTTGGGGACAAATGTCATATTGGGGAGCCGCAGTCATCACGTCTTTTGCGAGCGCCATTCCTTTTATAGGTGAAATATTATTAATTTGGCTGCGCGGCGATTTTAGTGTCTCTGGTGTAACTTTACATCGTTTCTTTTCTTTGCATGTGATTGCAATCCCCTTATTTTTAGCCGCATTAGTCTTTGTGCATTTAGTTGCACTACATCATGTGGGTTCAAATAATCCAGATGGTATTGATATAAAACAAAAGAAAAATGATCAAGGTATCCCGCTCGATGGTATTCCTTTTCATCCTTATTACACGGTGAAGGATATTGTTGGGGTTGCCGTATTTTTAATTATATTTTCTTGCTTCGTGTTTTTTGTGCCGACTATGGGCGGTTATTTTATTGAACCGGATAATTTTATCCCCGCAAATCCTATGGTCACGCCACTTGAAATTTCACCCGTATGGTATATGACGCCGTTTTATGCCATGTTGCGCGCGATTCCCGATAAATTGTTTGGCTTGATGACAATGGCGGCAGCCGTTGCGATTATGTTTGTGCTGCCATGGCTAGATCGCAGTCGTGTACGTTCCATTCGCTATAAAGGTAATTTGTCTAAGATGGCTATTACCTTATTTGTGATTAGTTTTGTTGGATTAGGTTATTTAGGTAGCGAACCGGTTTCTACTTTATATACTTTATTAGCAAGAATTTTTACGGTGATTTATTTTGCTTTCTTTTTATTAATGCCGATTTACAGTCGGATGGAAACCACTAAACCATTACCAGAACGGGTTACGGAATGATGCGTTATATACTGAGTATTTTAATTACCTTGATTTCTTTATCAGTTTCTTTGCCAAGTTGGGCAGAAAGCGCGGAAAAGATTGTTTTGGCTAAAGCACCGATTAATCGTGCGGATTTAGCTTCTATTCAACGCGGCGCAAAATTTTTCGCAAGTAATTGTATGGCATGTCATACGCTGATTTATTTACGCTATGATAAAGTTGCCATCGATGCGGGTATTACTTACGATAAAATGCCGATTAATGTCACCACGTGGCCTTTGGGCGTTAAACCACCAGATTTATCATTAGAAGCAAGCGTGCGTGGTGTGGATTGGATTTACACTTACTTACATAGTTTTTATCAGGATTCTGCGCGTCCAACCGGCATGAATAATTTGTTAGTGGCGAATACGGCGATGTCGGGCATTTTAGCGCCTTATCAAGGCGATCAATTATTGGTGAAAAATCCTGATCATGTGGGGATTTTATATAACGATACCAATTGGTATGATTTATTGGTTTTAGTGAGACAAGGTAGTATGACGCCGGATCAATTTGATGCAACGATCACTGATCTTGTTAATTTTCTCGCTTATGCTGCGGAGCCTTATCACGAAGAGCAGCGACATTTAGGTTGGTGGGTTTTAGGTTTCTTAGTCATCTTTTTCGTGCTAGCTTACTTATTGAAGCGCGATTATTGGAAGGATATTAAGGGCCGTTGAGCATGGCTTTGTTGCATACATCGTCATCGCGAGCCGCGGGTCGAATAAAACGCGTGCGGTCGAGCTTATTTAAGCAATTTATTTCTCTCAATAATGCAATTTTCTCTTGTTTTTTGGAAACTGATTATCCGCAAAATAGTTATCTTTACGAGCGGCGCTTGCATATTCAAAAAAATAAATGTTTAACTTATTTGATGAAATTACTCGATTTAAGTTCGCGAGAATCTTCCCATTTTCTATATGGAGAAAAGATTTTTAGCGTGATGTTGGATTATGCGAGTTTGCGTCAGCGGGTAAGCGATCACGCGGTGTTTTTAATGTGCAAGGAAGAATTATTAAAAATTTTGCGTGCCATGAATCAAGTTTTATGGGATGCGCAACAAAAAACCCCGAATGCGGCAATTTTATTAGAAACTAATTTAGAAAAATTATTAGAGAAAATTGATAGCTTAGAAAATATTTATCAAAATGTATTGCGTGTTACTGCTCCTGATCCAATGATTTTTGTATTATTTATTAATGCTATTAAATTATTTGAAAAAGGGTTACGCCAATGCCCGTTTCTATAATTTTTTTTCGTATTTTAATTGCCACATTCATTATTTTGCTCATCAATGATGGATTTTTTAATGCCTATTATCCAGGCAATTTATTTTATTTGTTGATCGCTGCTTATTTAACTTGTTGGCCTACGCGCGGTTCTGTAATACGGCAAAATTTTTTCTTATTATGTATTTTATTGTTCAGTATTTTGTTATTGCAATTTCTATTCATGCAATCTTTGCATGATCGCGCTTTAGATATCGTCATCGGCGTGTTTGTGGGTACGATGTGTCAATTGCTTTGGCCTATCAATTTGGCTGCAGAATTTAGCAAAAGTATGCGCCTTGTTTTGCAAGAATTAGCTGAATATTTGCGCGTACAAATTATTTTTTGTACGGAAAATAATGCGGAACACCTGTTAGAAAAAAAAATCGCTTTAGAAAAATTATTATTATCGGGATGGAAAATTTATCCCGAATGGATTTATCAGCGAGGATTTAATCCTGGATTGCGAGCGGGATTTCGATTTTTTTTAGTGCATGTAGATCAAATTATTGAATTATTAATCGTAAACGATGAGCAATTACGCCGTGAGCAGCCACCCATCGCGAAACATTTACAAGCAAAAATGGTGCAAGCAATGGAGGGTAATCATCAATTATTAATGCTTCTTATGAACTATTTTGAACATAAAAAATTAAGCGAAACACAAACCGATTTTGCTGAAGATATCAATAATTTGGAGCAAGAATTGTGGCAAATCTTACCCAATAATTTGGAATTATTGGATTTATCTCCGCATTTTTTACTGTTAATTGCCTTGGTTCGTAATATAAAAGATATCCGAAATGGCTTATTAAAATTAATTTCTGCCTTGCCTAAATCGGGTTAATATTGCCTTAATCCTCATCCTTTAAAATGACTCTAAGTTCATCGGGCTATATTGTTAACTAATTGAAAAATATAACATTTTAAGGTGTCGTATGCAAGCTAGATGGCATGAAATGCAAGAAAACGCGAAGCAAATGCTGACTGATGTTAGCATGGTGCTCGATAATTTTATGGGTGCCGAAGGTTATCAATGGCTGCATCCCGTGCCTGAAGCAGGCGATGTGCACTCGAATTTAGCCGAGCGTTTTGTTACTGAAATGCACCAAGGTACGCAATTTTATAATCAAGATAGCAATATAGAAGATAAAATTAGTTTGAGCGTTTCTTCCGCAATATTTGCTATTCCTTATTTCGTTGGTCGCGTACTTTATGACGGTATGTTGGATACGGCTGCTTATGTGGCGTGGCGAAAAACAGGTTCGCCTCAATTAGAAAGTTATCCGGATCGTCGCTTAAATGGTTTTATTTTAGGTGCTCCCGTTGCCCTTCCTTTGGTGGCTACTTTTGTTGGTGTTGAAGCTGTTGGTCGTTTAGCAGGTATTTCAAAACGCGGTGGAGCAAGTATTCAATTGGGTCATGAAATTGCTGTGATGATTATGCGCCGCTATTTTGAATCTTGTTTAGGAACATATTCGCTCGAGGATTTAAAAAAACAAATTAATATCATGGGCAATTTATTTGAAAAGCCCAGTGTATGGGATCTCGTTAATATTCCTGGTTTATTTACTTTTCCTTTGCTCATTAACATTTTACAAATCTCTGGCGCAGTCGTCGTGACTGGTGCATTAGGCGTGGGCGAAGCCGCATTGCGTTTTCTTGGTTTTACTGCATATGGTGCGCATATCATTAAAGCGGCGGTCAAGCGAACGGCGAATATGTCGAAATATACGCGGTTGCTATTTGGCGGCCCGTATGAGTTTGGTGATATTAACGATCCTGAATCAATTGCCGCTGATCAAATTCCTTTGGGCGCGCGTCCGGCAAGTCTATGGAATATTCTGGATTATGCTGCATTTTTTACATTGCCGGGTATGGTTGCGGCGATGTTCATTTCAATGGGCGTAGGCATTTCTCTTAGCGCTTTTGGCTGGGAATTTCTCGGATGTTTTCTGGGAATTTCTGAACGTGGTGGCGCAACGTATGCTTTTTACGGCAAGCTTTGTGCCAATATCATGGCGCGTTATACCCGCATCGAACCTTATAATAAAAAAGATTTTATGAATGAAGCGGATGTCATGGGCGCGCGGATTGATTTTAAAAACCCATGGGATTTGCTTCATTTTGCTGGTATGACGATACCTTCTTTGATTGGTGTGGCTGGCGTTATCGTATGTTCTGGTTTGCGAGTGGGTATAGGCGCATTAGAATTTACTGGCCGAGTATTCGGATTTTCTGCGTTTGGGTTACATATGATAAAAGGGACGGGCAAACACGCAGCGGGTTTATCTAAATATACGCGACACATTTTTGGTGAATATGATCAAGCGTCTATAGATGAAGATATTGATGCTTTATTTAAGCATCCTCCACTAGAACCCATTTGGAATTTTGCTGACCATTTCGCTATTCTTCCCATCATTTTTTCTACCTTAACTTATTTCGGTTCTTTTGCTATCACCTTAGTGGGTGGCTTAGGCGAATTTGCAGCGCGTGCTTTAGGATTTTCTGCGCGTGGCAAAGCAATGCTCGGGTTATTTGGCAAGTTAAGTGCAGTAGTCAGCGCGCGTTATTTTAATAAAATGACGGGTGAATATAGTAAATATAATCGCGCAGCATTAGTTGATGAATTGAAAGAAGCTTTCAAAAAACCCACTAGTTTATGGGATTTTCCTAGTATTATTGGGTTAATTCCTGCTGCAATTGCGGGTGCCGCCGTACTTGCGGCATCAGCTGTGGCGACAGTTGTGATTGGTATTGGCGAATTTATCGGACGTTGTTTGGGATTTTCTAAACGCACGTTTCCTATTCTTGTGCTGGGTGCTAAGCTCGCGGCGAAAGTAACTAACCGCTATTTTGACAATTGTACCGACCCTTATTTAAAGGGACCGCTTAAACAAGAAATTAATAATTTTATTGAAGGTCCGTTTAGTTTTTGGGATATCCCGAATTATATTGGCGCAATGATTATTGGTGTGCCTTTAGCATTCGTTACTACTGTCAATGCAGTCATTGTAAGCGCAGTGTTACATGTGGGCGAATTTATCGGACGTTGTTTGGGTTTTTCAGATTATAGCGGCGAAATTGTTGCCGCTGCATTTTATGAAGCACAAAGAATGTCGCCGTATATGCGAAGACTTTGCAATATCGCGCCTGAACTTTACAATAATGAAAATCGCGAATTACCGCCCAATCCTTTATTAGCAAAACCAAAATCGATTTGGGATTGGGCTGATCGTATTGGTTTTTTCACTGCTCCGGGAATGATTGCTGGTGTAGCAATGCTCGGCGCTATTGCGATTAGTGCAGTTTGTTATCTCGCAGATTATAGCGGCCGTTTGTTAGGTTTCTCCGAGCGCGGTTTAGCGATGATTAAGCTTGGTTGCAAAATAAGTTCTAATATTTTTAATTTATATCGCGGTGGCAATCCTTTTTCGCCGGCTGCTTTTAGAGCGGAATGGCGGGAAATATTTGCATCAGTTAGACATCGTAAAATAAATGCTGAAGGTGTTGTAGTTGAAGGGAGTGTTAATGTTAAACAACTTTTTAATGCCGTTGGCGCGTTTACTTTACCATTAGTAATCAATGCTGTTTTAATTCCATTCGCCTCGGTTGGTACCTTGGGAGCATGTGCAATAGAATCAGTGATACGACTGTGCGGTATTTCAGATCGTTCCAAACACGGGATTGCATTAATGGGTAATATTGCGGGCAATGCATTTGGTTTTACTAATAATGAAAATTTAAAAGCTCATCGCCAAAAAGTATTTAGCAAAATAAAATCGTGGTGGGATTTTTGTGATGTGATGGGTACTGCCATTACCATGACAGCCACAACCGCAATGAGTATCATCGCTTTACCATTAAGTTTATTCGGCTTTAATAAAGCAAATTATCATCGCTTAAATTATTATATGCATCACGTACATAATACAATGCGACGCAGACGTGGCGATGTGGTGGACGATGCTTTAGAAAATTATCATGCTGAAAAATTAGAGCAATGTAAAAGAAATCCTGTAGGGTTGTTCGCTTCTAATGTCAATGTGTTGAATATTACTTGGCAAGTGCTTTACGCAGTTTGTCGTGTGGTGATTGTGCCGGTGCTTTATGTTGCAGGCAAACTTCTTGTTAATATTTTACCGAGTTTGTTTGGGATTATCCCTTTAATTCGATTATTTAAGCCGAAAACTTATAGCAATGATCCGGTTGGTAAAGTGAGACAACGTTTTGCTGAATTGGAAAATTCGATCGATAAATTTGGCCATTTAAATCTGAACGTATTAAAAAAACGTGATGATACGTTGGAAGTGATCGATGGGGAAGATGCACCTCGATCATCGATCGCAAAACGCATGGGAACGGGTTTATTTTCACAAGCGCGACAAATTATTTCTTTGGGTCATACGCCCGATGAAAAAATTCTTTCTGAATTTAAAAAACGTTTCGAAGAATTTGTTAAAGCAAGCAAACGTCAGCCAGGCGGTGCCGTCAATCCAAATTTATTTTTCCATCAGAACAATAATTTAGACAATGCCGAGCGTTATGATTTTGATAGAATTGTAGAAGATTTAAAAAGATTCTATAACAATCCAGATGATCGCGCTAGAATAGATAGAATTGCTGGCGAAGTACGTGGTGATATTGAAATAGCGGGTCAACGACCTTACTAGGAGAAATGCATGTCAGAAAAAATATTTATCAAATTATCCAGCCCCACTGTTTTCCCTGATTTAAATAAATTAGAAGGATTGAGCGAAACGCATGCGCGCGATAAATTAGAAATTGAAAGAATGCGTTACGGACACATTAAAGAAATGCAAAAAATTAGTCCCGAGCAACAAACGCAATGGGCAATTAAAAAATTAACGCGCTTATCTGATCATGATATGGATCAACTTTATACGGAAGATGCGGCTGAAGTGACGAAAACCATTTTTGGTTTTATTGAAAAGTATTTTGCTTTAGCGAAAAAAATGTGGGCTGAACCTGATAAGGACGGGAAGTAAAAATTTATGGATGAGCAGTATAACTGCTAACACCCTCAGCTAACGCTCCCAAAAGAATTCTGCCTTTAGCATCGGGCCTCATTTTGAACCCCGTGTTTTCCATGGGTGAAGAATATCGTGGTGAAACAATTTCATCTCACCGTGCTGCAATATATCCACCCACAATACCGTGCTTAGAAAACATCACTTGCCACAATTGAATCGCTCGAGCGCGAAAACCACCCGCACAAGATAATAAATAATATGTCCACATGCGATAAAAACGTTCATCATAAGAAGCTTTTAATTTATCCCAATGCGCAACAAAATTTTTATGCCAAGACATTAAGGTGGGATCATAATAAGCGCTAAAATTGTGCCAATCTTCAATTACAAAATAAGGTTCCGCGGCTTTCGCAATTTGTGCAACAGAAGGTAGCATGCCATGAGGGAAAATATATTTAATAATCCAGTCATTGGCAAATAAAGTAGTAACATTCACTCCAATAGTATGCAATAAAAACAAACCATCTTTGCTTAAACAACGATTAGCTGTGCACATAAACGTATCATAATTAGGATGACCTACATGTTCGAACATACCAACAGAAACAATGCGATCAAAATGCTCATTTAAATCACGATAATCTTGTAAGCGAATTTCTACCGGTAAATTTTTGCAATACTCTTTTGCATAAGCGTGTTGTTCTTTTGAAATAGTAACGCCAACAACTTTTACGCTGTAATTTTCTGCGGCATAACGCGCCAAACCACCCCAACCACAACCAATATCTAATAAACGCATGCCGGGTTTTAATTGTAATTTTTCACAAATTAATTTTAATTTTTCTTGTTGCGCATCTGCTAAATTATTGACATTTTGCCAATAACCACAACTGTAGATCATGTAAGGATCGAGCATCGCTTCAAATAAATTATTACCAAGATTATAATGTTTTTTTGCGACATCTTTGGCGCGATGTTTAGATTGAAAATTAATGATTTTTGCTAAGACATTTTTTATTTTTGTTTGAAATACGCGATTTACTTTTTCATCTAATCCCGCACGTAACACGCGTTCAAAAAAAACATCGAGTTGTTCGCAATCCCACCATTCATCCATGTAAGATTCGCCTAATCCCAGCGCTCCATCTTTCAAGACGCGTGCATAAAATCTATTGTTACGAATTTGTATATCCCAAGGTTGATGACCATTGATATGAATACCAGCAATTTGTAAAAGTTTATTAGCTCGATGTTCCATTGTTGTTGCCATATTCATGCATATTTTCCTGTAATGAAAAATCCTGGACGAAGATGCTACGTGAGTGGCGTCAAGACATCAACTAATTTTATTTTTACGAGCGCCCTTTTTTTTCGTTCGAGAATACATTGTCAACAGACCCTAAGATCTTCTGTTAACTGATTTAACAACTTAAAAAACTCAGGGCAAATTTTTTCTATTTGTTGCGCATTTTTTAAATTTATTCCGGGAGTTTTTAGGGCGATTAATGAAAGTGCCATAGCAATATGAGGGTCAGAAATAGGTTCGATGATCGAAGCTTTGGGAATACTTGGAAAAATTTTCAGCCAATCGGGCCCGGATTCAACATGGATACCTATTTTAATTAATTGATCTTTGATCATCGTCATTCGAGCCAATTCTTTTTCTTGCATGGGGCCAAGATGATTGATGTGTGTAGGCGATTTGGCAAAAAGAGCAATCACACTTAATATTAGAAAAGTATCAGTAAAGTTTTGCATACTGATTTCAACGCCTTGTAATTGCTTGGGTCCTTGAATCGTCAAACCATAACGTGTTTCAGTAATTTCGCACCCCATTTTTTCTAACACTAAAATGAATTTACTATCAATTTGTTTGAATGAATTACGTTTGGCACCTTGAATCGTAATTTCGCTGCGCGTAATTGCTGCTGCAGCAAAAAAATAAGCAATTAAAGTAAAGTCGGGTTCAACAACATAATCTTGAGCTTGATAGCGTTGTGGAATGGGCACCATTAATTGTCCTTGATGGATGTGATGAACTAATACGCCAAATTCACCCATCATAGTGCATGTCAATTCTACTAATGTTTTATTATAATCTGATAAATTAAATGTAAAAGACGAACGAGCAAACGGTGCGATCATCAATAAAGCGGAAATCATGATACTGCTGATAGACGATTCCAAGGCGACTTCGCTGCCTTCTAGCGAATCTAAACCTTCTAAAGTAAAAGGCAAGGCAAGTGTATCGGGAGGCGTTAGTTTTACACCGTGATGTTTGAGGATTTCAAGCAATTGTAAATTGGCGTGTTGATGTAATTTTTTATCGCCATCAAAATAATAAACACCCGGGGATATGCTGCAGGCCGCGATTAAAAATTGCAACACCGTATTCGATGCGTTGCACCAAACCGTTGCTTGTTTTTTAGGGATTTTTCCATTGCAACCCGCAATAATACAGGATTTAGCTTGCTCATCACTTTGGATAGCAATACCCAATTGAGAAAGTGCTTTTATCATGTTTTGGGTTGTTGCATTCATATGCATATTTGAAATTTCACACACGCCATCGGCTAATGCACCGAGTAATAAGGCACGTTGGGTGATTGATTTTGAGCCGGGCACGCTGAGTTTGGCGCGAACAGGTTGGGTAATAGTGCGAATTTGTGGCATGGATTGTCCTTATTCCCTAAATAATGAGTATAGTATAAACAAAGCGGCTTTGTGAGAGAAATTATGCAAGATTCATGGCAAGAAATTCAGGCTTTATATCAACACGGTGAAATGGAGCGAGCAAAAAAAGCTTCGCTCGCATGGGTAATTAGGCACCCACAAGATGTCACTGCGTTACACTTTCTCGGTATGTTATATGCAGAGCAAGAGGATTTAACATATGCCGAAGAGTATCTCGCACAAGCTTATAATTTAAATGTCGAGGACGCAACCGTCGCTTTGCATTATGCCAATATATTGAAAGCTCAAAAAAAATATTCTCAAGCGATGCAAGTTTTATTTGCTTTACACGATGTGCATCCAAAATTTGCTGCAATTTATAATAATTTAGGCACCCTTTATTTTGCAGAAGAAAAATGGCAAGATGCAATTACTGCATTTCAAACTGCGTTGCAATTACAAGCAGATTTTATTGATGCTTATTATAATTTGCTTTTAACTTTTAATAAATTAAATCGTAAGATGGAAGCAAAACAAGTGCTTGATACTTTGCTTGCACTAACACCGGAGCATGTGGGTGGATTATTTCAGCTCGGTTGTTTTTACATGCAAGAGAATAATTATCTTGCTGCCATTGAACCGTTAGCAAAAATTGCTGAACGCTTTCCTAATCATTTTGAAACGCAAACTAATTTAGCCACCTGTTTGTTTAAATTAGGGCGATTAAAAGAGGCTAAAAAAACTTATTTAAATGCATTAGCATTAAAAAAAGATGATGTGCAAATATATTTTAATTTAGCCGTGATTGAAAGCCAGTTCGGTAATTTATTTGCTGCAGAAAATTATTATTTAAAAGCATTAACAATTAATCCAGATAATTTTTCGATTCAATATAATTTAGGCGTGTTGTTAATGAAGTTGCAAAAATCAAGCGACGCATTACAACATTTTTATCAAGCCTTAAAAGTAGAACCAGATAATGTAGTGGTGCAACATTTAATTAATGTAATAATGCAAAATAAAAAAATCACTTCTGCTCCATTGGAATATATTCGTTCTTTATTTGATTCATATGCGTATCATTATGATGCGCATATGTTAAACGACTTGCATTATCAATTGCCTGAATTAATGTTTGCTGCAATCCAGCAATTTTCACAAGTTGCTTATCAACAATGGCGCATTCTTGATTTGGGTTGTGGCACAGGATTGTGTGGCGAGTCTTTTAAATATTCTAGTAATTATTTAGTTGGAGTGGATATTGCTCAGCAAATGTTAGATGTGGCGCAACAAAAAAATATTTACGATGAATTAATTTTATCCGATATTTTTGCGTATTTAAAAAACCAATTAAATCATTGGAATTTGATTCTTGCTGGTGATGTATTGGGTTATGTCGGCGATCTAAACGAATTTTTTCCTCTCGTTAAGCAAGCATTAACTTCATCAGGTTATTTTATATTCAGTACGGAAATTGAAGAGCAGGCAAATTATCGCATGACAAGCTCGGGACGATTCGCGTATCAACGAGATTATCTTGAACAATTAATGAAAAAAAATCATTTTACTCTTGTCAGTTATCAGCAAATTACTTTACGTACACAACAGGAACAACCGGTTTTTGCGTATTTGTATGTGCTGAAGAAAGACTAGAACTTATTGACGGAAATAGACTATCCTATCAAGGATACTAGAGGCTTAAGAAGTTTATGAAAATATATTTACATTGTCTGCTAGGGATCTTGATTACTGCATTTTTAACGAGCTGCGCACTTTATGATTCTCCACCTTCAGCTACCGATTTAACAAAAGAAATTTGGCAACAATCCATTGCAACTACTCCAGGCGGATGGACTGAAGGCGCTGATCATTGGTTTTTTACCGGGGATCCGAATGGCACAGAAAGAATAAATCGCAATGCACCTGATTCGGCGGCCATTACTACAACCATGGTAAGGGTTTCTGATTTTACTAAAATTAAAACAAATGGCGCTTATCAATTACAAATCTTTGGTACAGATGATGATGATAGTGTGTACGTTTTTGGACCGAATGAAGGGGTTAGCGCAGTCACCGTTAAGTTGCAAGAGGATACCTTGATCGTCACCCAAACTAATCAAGAAGTATCGAATCGCGTTATGAATGGCGTGATTGTACGCATCGGTATCCATCAATTAAATCAATTGGTACAACGAGGTTGCGGTACGGTTGAAGCCATTCGCATTCAAACTGATAGCTTAAGCCTTATTTCCAAAGGGAGGGGAAATATTTATATGATTGGCCACATTGGTTTGAAACGTGTGGTGCAAGATGGCGCAGGTAAAATAACTGTATTAGGCGTTGCATCACCCGAGCTTGTGATACGTACCTCGGGCAGTGGCTCAGTTAATCTTATGGGCAATGTGGGCGTGAGTTCGATCGTGCATCACGGTTCTAGCGAGATAAATATTATCGGCGCCAATAGCAATCATTTGAATATTTATACCGATGGTTCCGGCAAAATGGGCATTCATGGTATCGTTAATTTAGCGAAATTAACCGCTAAAGAAGATACTTGCGTATATATCACTGAAGTCAGAAGTCATGGCATTGAAGCAGAAATCAGCGGCAATGCGCATGTGGGTTTAAAAGGTGTTACTCAAGATTTATATGTGAAAACATTTGATTCATCGAGATTCTGGGGGCGTTATTTGTGCTCAGCAAATGCTTATGTGACCGCTTGCAATCAATCACATAGCAATATCACCGCATGCACTAAAGCATTTGCTTCAGCAAGCAATCAGGCAAGTATTTATTTTTATGGCCCGGCAAATTTGTTATCACATTTTGCAACTGATGAAGCGAGTATTATTGCCATGGGCGATGTCACTTGGTGTAATTTGGGAGCAGAATACCGGCCGTATTCTTATACTTACGCGCATCGCGGGGAAGCTGTTGCTGTTTACCAAGAAGTGGATCTTTCTGCGCGCTCTTCATGGCATAGACGAGCAAACCCCACCAATTATATTAAATAACTTAAATCAGCGTATTAAATAAATGATCAAATGTATTTCCCATTTGACCGTTAATTAAACGAAATATAGTGGGTGTGCCGCCGTATTCTTTAAATTCACTGGTTTTGAATTCTTTTTCCATGACGTCCATTAAATTTCCTAAACCATCAACTAAACCCAGTTTATACGCGCTTTGACCGGACCAAAAATCACCACTAAATAGCACATCAGGTTCTGCGTGTAATCGACCTTTGCGTCCCACTAGCACTGCTTGTGCGAAATTATTATGCACTTCGGTCATGACTGCTTGGATTTTCTTTTCATCATCTAAAGTGGGTGGTAAAAAAGGATCTAATCGATCTTTATTATTACCAGCCGTGTAAACACGGCGTTCAATGCCCATTTTTTTTATTAAATCAACAAATCCAAAACCTTTCATAATAACGCCGATCGAACCTGTTAAAGTGTTTGGGTTGACGTAAATTTTATCGGCAGCTACAGCCACAAAGTAAGCGCCAGAGGTTAATAAATCTTCACCAACAATAATTACTTTCTTGTTATATTTTTTCTTAAAAGTAAGAATCGCATCGTGAATGGCTGACGATTGCACTGGCGTGCCGCCGGGTGAATCAATATCAATCACGACGCCCTCTGCATTTTTATCCGCAAAAGCATCATTTAATATTGGAATAGCTTCTTCTGCAGAAAATTTTCTACCTGCTGCAATAATGCCATTTAAGCGTACAAGTGCAATATATCGATCCGATTTTTTTGCAGTAGAGAGGCTTGATCTTGAAGAACATAAGTGAGCAATGGAAATCACAATGTAAAGAATCAAGAAAAACCAGCATGCAAAGCGAATGTTCCTCCAAAGACGATCAGTGCGTTTTTCTTGCAGCAAATCGGCTATTAAAGAACCAGTCGCAATTTCATTTTTTGTATTATTTTCCATTTTTTTTATTCCTATGGTTTTAATCGAAGAAAAGTGCCGCTATAATTCGTTCAGCCAAAAACGTTGGTTTTACAATAAAACTTTAAACCGTAACATTCACGGAAGGAGATAGCGTGCGAAACGTACAATCTACCTTGTTTGCATTGCTTGCCGCAAGTGGCACAGCATACGCAGACATGACACTTAACTTGACTCAGGGTGTTTCTCCTATTAGTCATGATGTGTATGAATTACACATGTTGGTTTTTTGGATATGCGTCATCATTGGTATTGGTGTATTTGGTGTCATGTTTTATGCGATGTATTATCATCGTAAATCACGCGGCGTAAAATCGGCAGACTTCCATTCGCATACTTGGTTAGAAATAACGTGGACGATTATTCCTGTTGTCATCTTGGTTTTAATGGCAATTCCCGCAACAAAAGTATTATTTAATATGAATAATACGGAAAAAGAAGAGGTGACGGTTAAAATTACGGGGTACCAATGGAAATGGCAATATGAATACATCGAAGATGGCGTGAGTTTCTTTAGCAATTTATCTACACCACGCGATCAACGTGATAATAAAGTACCAAAATCTGAAAATTACTTGCGTGAAGTTGATCATCCACTGGTCTTACCGATTCATAAAAAAATTCGTTTCTTAATTACTTCAAATGATGTTAATCATGCTTGGTGGGTGCCGGATTTAGCCGTTAAGCGCGATGCGATTTCTGGATTTATTAACGAAGCATGGACGAAAATTGACAAGCCCGGCACGTATCGTGGTCAATGTGCAGAGTTGTGCGGGATTGATCATGCGTTCATGCCAATTGTTGTTGTAGCAACAACTGAGCAGGGATTTAAAGATTGGGTTGCACAACAAAAAGGTCAAGCAACTCAAGGCGAAGCAGATACGGATAAAGCATGGACGATGCAAGAATTAATGAAGCAAGGTGAGCAAGTCTATTCACGAATTTGTGCCGCTTGCCATCAACTTACTGGAACCGGTTTGCCGCCAACTTTCCCAGCGTTGAAAGGCAGTAAAATTGCAACCGGACCCATTGAAGGTCATTTAGATATTGTCTTTAATGGTAAATCGGGTACTGCAATGCAAGCATTCAAAAATCAATTATCTGATGTGGAATTGGCATCCGTTATTACGTATGAGCGTAATGCATTCGGTAATAATACGAGTACTTTATTGCAACCTATTCAAATAAAAGCATTACGTAGTGGTAAAGCGATGGCAGATGCATTGGCAACACAACCAGCAGGCGCAACAACACCGGCTGCAGCGCCAACGCCTTCTGCCGCACCACCACCGACACCACCAGCAATGAGTGCGCCAGCAACAACGACTCCCGCAACGACTCCTACAGCTTCGGAAGCGCCAGTTGCGCCAGCAACAACAGCAGCTCCAGCTTCAGGGGATTTGCAAGTAGCAATGACGCGCGGCGAAAAAGTGTATACGACAACTTGTGCTGTGTGTCATCAGCCAGCGGGTACCGGTATGCCGCCAGTCTTTCCGGCATTAAAAGGTAGCCCAATTGCAGTAGGGCCAGTGCCACAACATTTGGATCGTGTGATGAATGGTAAAGCAGGAACGGCGATGCAAGCATTTAAAGATCAATTAGAGGATCAACAAATTGCTGATGTCGTTACTTACGAGCGTAATGCTTGGGGTAATA
>OBEQ013032459.1_pt1 | contig 18098 bp, 17 predicted proteins | sample 1670901 | NCBI WGS metagenome assembly OBEQ01 (sample SAMEA104232315, study PRJEB22302) | groundwater metagenome | biome: forest; feature: aquifer; material: groundwater | place: USA | collected 2011-08-07 | depth 5.4 m
GGGTTGTTTCCCTTTTGCAACATCAGCTTACCCCGACATGACTGACTGCCCGAGCGATCACTTAAGTATTCGGAGTTTCGTTGAAAATCATGGCTTGCGCCATAAGCTCCATCGAGTGCTCTACCCCTCAAGTGTTATTCTCGGACGCGATACCTATATATCTTTCAAGGAGAACCAGCTATCTCCAGGCTCGATTGGCATATTACCGCTAACCACAAGTCATCTCACAGGATTGCAACCCTGACGAGTGCGGGCCTCCTCCTGCCTTTCGGCTGGATTCACCCTGCTCATGGATAGATCGCCTGGTTTCGGGTCTGCCGAACGCCGCGAAGGCCCTATTCAGACCTGCTCCAATAAAATCGGAGCTCGCTTTCGCTACGCCTGCGGTACTTAATGTACCTTAGACAAGCGGCAATTCGGCAACTCGCCGGTTAATTCTTCAATAGGCACGACATCACTCAATCCGCAGGACAAGAAAATCCGAGATTAAATCCGAATTCCCTTGTCCCACGGACAAGCTCTGTCTGTTTGACAGTAGATAATTTCAGGTTCTATTTCACTGTGCGTTTCGCACTTCTTTTCACCCTTCCCTCACGGTACTTGTACACTATCGGTCACCAAAAGTATTTAGCCTTGGAGTGTGGTCACCCCGGATTCATACAGGGTTTAATCGTGCCCCATACTACTTAGGATACTTCTAGAGTTGTTTGAAATTTCAAATACACGGCTTTCACGCTCTAAGGCCACCTATTCCAAGGTGTTCTCTTATCGCAAACAATCTCATATCGAAGTCCTGCAACCCTTACGCCTTGCGGCATAAGTTTAGGCTCTTCCGCGTTCGCTCCCCGCTTACTGACGGAATCTCTTTGATTTCTTTTCCACGGGCTACTTAGATGTTTCAGTTGGCCCGGTTCCCTTCCCCTATATTGCTATAGAGGACATCATAAATGATGGGTTTTCCCATTCGGACACCGTCGGATCAAAGCTTCTATGCAGCTCCCCGGCGACTATCGTGGCATTGTACGTCCTTCATCGGCTTTTGGTACCTGGAAGGCATCCGTTATCTGCTTGTAGCAAGAAAATTAAAAATACGGACTACTTCAATACCCACCAACAACTTGCGTCGATGGTAGGTACACGATCTATTTCGGCTGAAATAGATCGATTTTTACCTCTCTCTTCACTTTTTAAAGGACAAAGTTGTTTCAGAGACCGAAATCTCATACTAGCCAACCATCTCTTAGATAATTAGCAAATATCAGACTTCGCGCTGTGCGACGAGTGGACCCGAGCAGACTCGAACTGCTTACCTCTTCATTGCAAATGAAGCGTTCTACCAGGTGAACTACGGGCCCGGTTGTAGTTCGTTGTTCTGCCCGAATTGTTTTATAAAGTGCCAGAGACTAAAAAAGCTCCTTTCGGAGCCTTATTTCCTTCATGAATCCTCTGCAACAAAACCTACGACCAGAGACAGTCGATTTGGTTTTGGGCGTATTTCTTGAGTTTGTTCATGCAAGATATAGGGTTCCGTACTCTTTCCGACTGTATCCGGAAATGTGCGGCAACTTTAACAAACGATCAAATCAAAGTCAACGGGAACTTTCTTTAGACGAATCCCTCACCTTGATTCTCGTTACGCAATTGCTCAAATGGATCCGGCACACCCTTCTCCTTAAACACTTTTTCATGGTTTGCGATGACCCACATACCCGTAATAGCTAGAAATAGAAATACAACCGCTCCCCATATTGCCAATACTCTAAAGACAGACTTCTCCGCTTTCTCTTTCTTGATAGGACGCTCGGCGAGAGCTTCATAGAATCGAGCTAGATAGGTTACGCTCCACAATCCCACTATCCATTGCACCATCCCCGATATTACTTGTAAAACCGCGCTATCTGAAACATTTCCACCAAACACGACCACAGATAGTACAGCCACTACTCCAAAATATCCCAACAGCAGTGCCATGACGTGCCAGAATCTCCCTTTGACCAATTCTCTACTTCTCTCAAGCGCCCCAAAGCCAGAATACCCTTCATAGACGACAGCCATCCCTGAAAACGCAACCAACGCCCCTACAAATGGCGCCGGAATAATCAATGGAAAGGCCGCTCCCATTACACACAATCCGCCGAGAATCCCCGCCCACCATAACTTAAATACATACGGCTTTGCCTTTTGTAACATTTCTCCAACTCGAAGATTAGACATTTTGGCCGTCGTCTTCTTATCTCGTATCGCCACATATACCCCAGCCTCCATCCACAGAGTCCAGACAAATCCCACCGCCATAAATCCCAAAGAGAAAATTATGGCTAGTACCAGGTAAACCCATCCACCTCTTGCTGCCCAGAAATCCCAGCTCAGCACGCCAGCCTCTCTGGCAACAGACAGCAGAAACGATCCCAGAAGCTCTGGCAACATTCCTAGTACAGAGAGAAATATCAACACACCTCTCAGTTCCCAAAAATCTCGCCAGCTTTGCTTAAGTAGATCCCAATACCGCGGCAAACCATCTTTTCCCATACCGCATCATGATATCATGCACAGTCTTTATCCGGCTGCGACAATTAAATTATTTCCACTGAGCCACCTCTATAGAATTCTCTTCGTCCTCATTCAGTTTGATTTCCATATCCTCTGCTGTTAGCTTTTGAGTATCATAGATAACAAATTTCTCCCCTTGTACGCCAACTATGTAATTGTCGGAAGGTGACCAAATAAACGGCCTCGTTAAACCTAACTTGCTTGCTTCCTTTGTGTCTATATCAAACAAAGTCCAACCATTATCAGTTCCATACAGAATCTGGTTTTTGTTACCTGAAATAAAGAGATTTAAGTTCTTGATCTCCTCGCTTACAGAGATAGGAGTTATCATGTCTTTGTCCAAATCCTTGAACTGCAACTTTCTTTCATTATCTTCTATGGTGTAGAAAACCATTTTTGATCCATCTTTAGAAAGACCAGTTATCGAAAATGCGACACCAGCTCCAGCGACAACAGTTTTTGTTTCGATAGTTCCATCGATTAGGTCAATGGTTTTTAGTTCTAGTCTTTGGTCTTTCCACAACCCCTGAGCTCCATAGAGCACAAGTTGATGCATTCGACTTATCTGTGAAGACATGCTCAGATCCGAAAGTTCCACAATTCCCTTACCATCGCTCGCAGTCTGGATTGATGTAATTTTTCTTGCTGATTTGTCCTTTAGATCAAACTCAAAAATATCTTCGCTTACTATCTTGTTATTTTGATATGTTCTGGTGGTAAATATCAGGGCATCTCCAGAACTATCTAAAATAACATTGTTAGGTATCTGCTCTTTTGAGCTAAACAATCGCGTTAGCCCATCTTTGTTATCAAACGTGGTCCTGTATATTGCATAGACAAAATCCGGCTCGGTTAATGCTCTAGGGGACTTGTATCCACCTTCTCCTCCTTCTGTTGATCGAACAACCAAAATTATCTCTCCCGTGGCAGAGTTGTAATGAACAGATTCTGTACCACTCACTCCGGCAAATCTAGACCCAAGTAGCCCTATATCAAGCCCCGTAGAAGCGAAGTCTATTGTCTTTTCCTTTAATTGTTTACTGTTGCGGTCATACAAAATCACTCTATATTTGTGACTGTCGATCGCAGTCACTAGAAATGTTTTATCATCTGGGAGTTGAGAACCGGAGTTAATAGAAAGATTAGACTTTTGTTCTGGATTATTAGCCGATTTAATATCTCGTCTTTGGCTCAAAGTAAAAATACTAAGAGCAACTAGGGCTACTGCCAAAATTAAAGTCGAGAACATCCAATAATTAACTTTAGGTTTCTCCAAAGACAGCCCATGCTGGTTTATTGAATTCTGCCCAATTTGGGGCGTATTTTGATCATCCATAGATGGCTTTTTTACTCAAATAGAGGAATGCCCAAACTGGATACAACCTGTTTTATCACTCCAACAGCATTTAGTTCGACTGGATGCTGTCTGTTTGCTGTCGAGTCACCAAACTCCAGTCCCCTAACCTGCACATCGTAACGATGACTGGCTTCCTCGACCATTAACAACAATGCCAAATCCTCAGCGCGAACAACACAATCTAATTTATCATACCGGTAACCTAAATTTTTCGAGGCTGAATCCGCCAGTTCCGCAATGCACAACCCTGTAATCAGTATCCTGTCTCCGTCTTTTTGATATCCAATTTTACTTTCTGATTCACCTAATATCTTACCTGATACCCAGCCGATATCAGATGGTATTGCCTGATCGCCCATTATCTTTCCATCAACAACACAGCTCTTTGCAGCCACTAAACCTGCTTTCATCTTTCTCACAATATCCAGAAATTGCTGAAGAGTAGTTAGTCTTAATCGGTCAGGGATATTAGGATTATCCTTTATCAAAAAATTATATTGTTCCTGTAAAACAGAGTAACTCTGGATAATCGCATCTAGTTTCCCGAGAGCATCATCTCTTAATGAATTTATCTGTTTGTTGAATTCACTTTTATTACCCATATTTCATGTGCTCTGTAACTATGTCTAGCTCACTCTTTCTCTATCGACCTCTTCGCTCGTCCGGCGTTCGATTCCAGTCTTTGGTGGGCGGACATGGAATCGAACCATGGACCTCTTTCTTATCAGGAAAGCGTTCTACCACTGAACTACCCGCCCTTTTTATGCAGGCTGATTTTAACACGACGAAATCCTGCCTGCCGACAGACAGACTTCAGATCGCAAAAATCCACGTGGGATTTTACCCATATCTTCGGACTAATCTTATACATGCAAGAAATCTTGAGTCCTCAAATGTCGCGGTGGTTTGAACTCCTCTATCAAGAGGACTATCCCCAAACTACCAAGGATCAGTGGCCAGAATTAGATATCAGAACTCCCGAAGAACTCAGCCCCACCAAGAAATATATCGAGACTACAGTTCTTCCCAAACTTGCCCAAAACTTTTGCAGATACAGAAGAGCCATAGCTCATCTTCTCCCGTTTGTCGATTCCAGAAAACTTGACCCCCAGACCCGCAAATCAATTGGGTTGCCTGGTGTCCCCTCATCTTCACCAGAGACTACCAATTTGCCAAATCTTTATATTCCCATGGATCGAAATAAGGGACGTAATTGGCAATGCGACGAGTCAGAATGGAGATTGCTCGACTGCCATGTGCGTCTGGAAGGCTGCGCCTATCGACCACCACAAGGATATTCGCCCAGCGGGGCCTATTGGAGTGAGAATATAGCCTTTGATCTTTTGGGCTGCCTCGCCCTCAAGTTATCGATCTATTCCTTCGGTCTTTGTTACCAAACCAAAGAATTTCCCAATGGCACGGTCTTTGTTCACGATATGTGGTATTGCCCCAGAAGATCACACGCCCTCGAAGAGAAGTTGAGAAATTTGTCAAACATTGCCTATCGTATGCAGGATTCTAACCACAAAACCCTCTATATCAACTCACTAGAACCAAAAGTAAGCCGTGATCTTGTCGTCTGGGAAAACTGCGGTGGCACCTGGGAACCCACCCGAGGGTTACACCAGCAATCCGACCCCATCCCCACCGCGTTCTGCTAAAAGTTAGAGAAACATCTTCCAATATCTTTCAATTTCTTCCAATATCTTCTAATATCTTGGAGTGATCCGCTTCCCTACCTTCAATAACTCTCCCCAAATCGACAACCTCATCTCTTCCATAGAAACCAATCGCATCCTTATCAACCACTTACCAATTGATCCCAATCTCGAAAACTCGCTACTACGCACCTCACTTCTAAAGAGTTCGCTCTTCTCAGCCCGTATAGAAGGCAATCGTCTCCGCTTGGAAGAGATATCCGCTTCAGTTGAAACCAACCCCCGAAACCAACAGCAACTAGAGATAGGCAATCTCCTGCGAGCCACCAAATCCCTTACTCATATCGGAAAGCCAATCACGCTCAAAAATATTCAAGATCTTCATGCCCTTTGTATGCAAAACCTAAATAGCGATGCTGGTAAATTCCGCCGCGAACAGACAGCCATCTTTGATCAGTTTGGCAACGTCGTATATCTCACCCCTCATCCCATAGATCTCCCCAAGCTCCTAGGCAAGCTCACAGAGAACCTAAACAACTTCGATCTCCACCCTCTCGTCCAGGCATCACTCACTCATTATTTTTTCGAAAAGATCCATCCTTTTGTCGACGGCAACGGTCGAGTGGGCCGACTTCTTATCAAATGGCTCCTCTACTCCCGCGAATTTGGTATGAAAAATTTAGTCAGTTTCGAAGAATATATAGACAGCCACAAATCAGAATATTATGCCGCCTTAAACCAATCAGGCTCCGACGCCACCAACCTCACCCTATTTTTGCTCCAGGGGATAGACACGCAGGCAAGCAAGCTTATAGAGACTCTCAAACACCCACCCCAAACGACCCACCTTCTTCCGCGCCGCCAAGAAATTCTCGATATCATAAAAGACCACGATTTAATCTCCTTTGACTCTATCTCTCGTCGCTTCCCAGCGGTTTCCCCATCTACTCTACACTTCGATCTCAAACAACTCATCAAAGCAGGCCTGGTCAACAAACACGGCGTTAGCCGCGGCGCCTGCTACTCAGCCACCCCATCCGAACCTCCAAACTAGTCCTATAGTCTTGACATTTAGCTCTTTCCGTGGTAGCCTTTATTCAGTACTTTAACTTACCAACCAAATTCAACAGATTTGAGGCTATTCCAGCCTCAGGAGGAATATACAATGAGTAACGGTCCCAAAATGATCATCATGCTCCTCCTGGGAGCAGGCCTCTTCTTCCTGTTCCAGACCTTCGGGCCTGGAGCCGCAGCCCAAGTACAAAGTGTGGCCAATGCGCCCACGCTCACCCCATATATCGCCCCAACACCCACGCCGGTCGGCTACGTGCCTACCTGGGCATGGCAACGAGTCAGCAGTCACGAGACTGTTGACACGTGGGGAAACATCACATGGGAAATTGACCCCAACAATGGCGGGGCCCGGATCGACAAGCCAGTAAACTGCGAGGGGCGCAGCCTTGAGTTCCTTTTCCCGAACGTCCAATGCCTGCCTTTCCCGTGGAGTGCTAACGCGGAGGCTGTAGCAATCCAAATTGCCACCGCGCAGGCTGTTGCTCAAGTCGCTGCAATTCAACCGACGCAGGCAGCTCTATTGCAACCGGTCGGCGGGGAAATAGTAATTGCTCTGCCAACCGCAGCCGGCCCAGATTCCGTTGGAGCAGTCTTGATCCCAACCCAGGCCGCGTCAATCGCGCAGCCAACCATGGTCATGGTAATCCCGACGGGTGCCGCGCCAGTAGCCAATGGCACAACCGGCAACAACCAATGGCAGTACGTTGTTGGCGGAGGTGGCGCACTTCTAGTCTTGGTTATCATAGCCTCAATACCGGCCAGAATATTCCTAAATTGGCCAGTTCACACCGACTTTCACGGTGTTATGGAAGGGCCGCTTGGGCCTAGGCATATGAAAGAGCCGGCAACCTTTCCCCGATGGATGTATTTTGTCTATCCGGGGCTAATTGGGAAAGGTGATCCCCACAGACTGGGGATCAACGAAAACGGCCTTCCCGGCGTAGTAAAAGCAAAATACGCCAAGCCGAATGCCACAATTGCCAAAACGTGGCTGGTATTCGGAATTATATTAACCTTACTAGTGTGCGGAGGAATTTATTCCGCACTTTGGTATTTCCGCTTTATCTAGTTCTTTTCTAAGGGCCGAAGCTCACGCTTCGGCCCTTTTTCATGCCCAAAATCCCACTCAGGGTTCCGTGCTTCGTATTTCGACATTAGAGCCCTACCCCCGATTTTCAAATTTCAAATTAAAAATTGTAAATTGAACTCTGTCCTTCCTCTCTTCCTGCTATACTTGAGTCAGGCATGAACATCCTCCTTTCTATCCGCATTCCCCGCGATCAAGAGATCACTCCTGAGCAAGCTGTGACCCTCATCGCCTCCCTAGCTCGCGCTACCCAACATCCCAATATTTTCGGCAAACTTATAGGCCGCAAGCCCCTTTTCATCGCCCTTGAGATCGTCTGCCTTGGTCAAGAAATCCGCTTCATTGTTGTAGGACCCCAAGAACTGCGCACCTTCCTTGAATCCCAAATCTTCGCCGCCTATCCCCTAGCAACTGTCGAGCCTCTCAAAGACTATCTAGATGAGGGCAGCTGGCCCGATTCCAATTTCTACTTCAAGACCATGAAGCTCACTTCTCCTTCTTTTTATCCCCTCAAAACATATCTAGATTTCCAGGATATCGACCCTCTTACAGCCCTCCTTGGAGTCCTCTCGAAAGCCACTCCCACTGACAGCTTCTGTATGCAGATTGTTCTCTGTCCTCCTGCCTCCGGTTACCAAAAGGCAGCCATCAAAGCCCTTGCCCCCATAGCCACACCCGACGGCCCCAAACCCAATGCCGATCCAGCCAAGAAAATCATTGAGCAGAAAATCGGCAGTGCTGGCGCTGGCGTTTCAATCAGATTAGTTAGTAATAATTCCAATCTTCTCTCCGAGATGGCCCAATCGCTCTATATTATGAACCGGCCCGATGGCAACTCTCTCAAGCTCAGAAATCCTTTCCCCTGGGACAGAAAGTCCCTCAGGACAGCCATCAGACACCGCAGATTCAAAGGCTCCAAAAATCACGTCCTCAATATCCAGGAATTAGCCACTCTCTGGCATCTTCCCGGCGAGGCCGTCAAGATTGCCAACATTGCTTGGACCGAGAAAGCCTTTAGTGAAGCCCCCGATAATCTCCCCATAGTTCCTCCAGACGGCACGCCAAATGCCGAGGAAGCCCAACATGACGTCAACTTCCTCGCCAAAACCATCTTCAAAAACAAAGACACCGTCTTTGGCATCAAGCGCGAGGACCGCATGCGCCATATGTACATCATTGGTAAATCTGGTTCTGGTAAATCTACCCTTCTTGAGAACATGGCTGTTGACGACTTTAAAAAAGACGCAGGAGTCGCCTTCATCGACCCTCATGGAGATGGGGTCGAGAGTCTTCTTAACTACATCCCTTCACATCGTATCAATCAAACTATTTACTTTAACCCTGCTGATCGTGAATTCCCTGTAGCCCTCAACATGCTTGAGGTAAAAGATCCCTCCCAAGCTGAGCTAGTTGCCTCAGGTATCGTCGCCATTTTCCACAAACTTTACGGTAACTCTTGGGGTCCTAGGCTTGAGTATATTCTTCGTAACACCATCCTTACCCTCACTTACCTACCCGGCTCCACCCTTGTCGATGTTCCGACCATCCTCACCGATCGCAAATTTAGAAATGCTGCTCTTGAGCATGTATCCGATGAGGTCCTGCTACGATTCTGGAACGACGAATTCAATCGCATGACCGATAAACTTCTGGCTGAGTCGATCTCCCCTATTCTCAACAAAGTCGGCCAATTTGTTACCAGTCCCCTTATCCGTTCAGTCATCGGCCACCAGAAATCCTCCATAGATCTAGAGACTGCCATGAACGACGGCTACATTCTCCTTTGCAATCTCTCCCAAGGGAAACTGGGCGAGGACAATGCAGCACTTCTAGGAGCCATGATTATCACCAAACTAGAGCTCGCTGCCATGAACCGCGTTCATGTGGCTCGCAGTGAACGTCGCGATTTCTTCCTCTATGTCGACGAGTTTCAAAACTTTGCCACCACTTCCTTTATCAAAATTCTCGCTGAAGCTAGAAAATATCGCCTCGGCCTTATCATGGCCAATCAATATATTGCCCAAATCCCTGAAGAGATCCAGCAAGCCATCTTCGGTAATGCCGGCTCCATCGTGAGTTTCGTTCTGGGGGCTGACGACTCAGAGATCATGGAGCGTGAATACGGCGAGATCTTTACCAAGACCGATCTTGTAGCTCTGCGAAAATATCAGATTGCCACCCGACTTACTATAGATGCCGAAATCAGCCGTCCTTTCTTGGGCACCACTCTGCCTCCTCTCAAATCCACCTACAGCAATCGAGAGGCAGTCATCGCCGCCAGCCGTGAGAGATTTGCCACCACCGCACCCCAAGCTTCTCTCACTTTCCCCTCCATCGCCTTGGCAGAAACTCCTTCTGCGGATGGATCTCCAAACCCCGACGCCACTAGCACCGACCATGAATCGCCTGACATCCGCCAACCAATCTCCGAATCGCCCATTGTTCTAAAGATCGCCAGAACCGAGCCCCCTCCCCCCCCAAAGCCAAAGCTTGAATTTGACGATTACTTCTATACCTTCGTCGCAGACACTTTCCTCAAGGAGATCGGCCTCAAGCGTCCACCCGAATTTCAAGACCGCAAACCCGTACCTTCCACTCCACCCCTCAGTTCAGTTACCCCTCCATCGCCGGCTACCCCCACTCCAGTTCCCCACTCACCAACCACCCACCAGCCATCTTCATCTCCCTCACGCACCCACTTCCGGCCCCAACAACGCCGCCCCTCCCACTAACGCACGGTATCCTATAGGTTTAAGTTTCTACCCAAAAGTGCTAGAATACTCCCGAACTTTAAAATCGATTCATCTGGAGGGAAAATGATCCATCTAGTCAATAGGTTTCTATTCGTCCTCTTCGGGATCTTCGCCATTATCGTCATAATCTGGCTCGCATGCCAAGCCGGCCTCTGCCAATAAGGAGAATTACATGTTTGATTTAATCGGTCGGGTAATCAATAAAGTTATTGAAGCCATCGATGGTTTCAATAGCTCTCACCCTTTTATTTTCACCATCCTATTGGGAGCTCTTGCAATTTCGCTCCCAGTCGGATTGCTTGTTCTCGCCACACTGGCCAAGTAAGGAAACAATATGAACAATCGTCCTCCCGGCCAATCCGACGGACTAATCGAGTTCGCCGTGATCCTAATCTTGGTAGCCGTAGTGGTGATCATCATTTTAGCCACTCTCGGCCCCTCCTTCGGCTATCTTTTCAACAATTTTCTCCATTTTGTCCACCTTCAATAATCTTTCAGCCCCGACTCGCTCGGGGCTTTTTCATGCCCAAAGTCCCCAATCAGAGTTTCGAACTCTACCCCGGTTTTCAAATTTCAAATTAAAAATTTCAAATTCGTATATAATCTCCCCGTACCTTCACAATCAAAGGAGTTCCGTATGCCTCTTTCCACTCTTATTGCCACCGGTGTTGTCACTTTCGTAATTTGCTTCATCTTCTTTTCGGCCATGAGCATCCCACTCTTTGCATCCAAGTCAGACTTGGCTTGGTGCCTGGTCATCCTTATACTAATTGACGCCGTCGTATTGGCTCTCTTTTTCTCGACGTTAGTCTCTATTACCGAATTCTTGTGGCTCCTGGGCACTAGCTTATTAAGCATAATCATCGCCCTTTTAGTTTGCGATCTATATTCAAAATTTGGATTACCCAGACTGGTCTTGCCACAGCTAGTCGTTAACCTTCTCACCATCGTCGCAGTTGTATCCGTAGTTGTCATCGTCGTGCTCGCCCTCTTTGGGCCGCAGATCCAGACGTTGTTGATAAGGGTTAATCTCAAAGAATATTTTCCCTTGCTGCGATAGCACCAAGCAGCCAAGTCCCAGTATCTTAAAAAAAGAGGCAAAATGTCAGAACCACCACATGACAATCTAAACCCCAACGAAGGAGAAGAAGACCGAATCACTCAGCCGGGCGAAGATCCAGGATTAGTCGAGTACGCCTTAATCTTGGTCATCGTCGCCATTGTTGTCATTGTGATTTTTGCCTTTCTCACTCCCGAGATGAATAATGTAGTCAGCAACTTCATCGGCAACTTTTAAAACAGCTTTCTCTCAAGCCCTCTTGTTCAAGAGGGCTTTTTTATTATCTGAAAGTCCCAACAAGCACAGTTACCCACGTTAAGACTTGAGGCCCTATCTCCAAATGTGTTCTAATACAAAGAAGCTGCCTATGTCACCCAAAACCACATTCTTTCTATCTTTGGCTTTCATACTGTATATCCTAAATCTCACATTCAGTGCCTCACCCACACTCGCCCAAACTCTCACCCCTACCCCTACCAGTATCCTCTTCCCCAGTCCCACAGTCACGGCTACAGTCTCTGCCACTCCCACCTCCTCAGTCGCGACAGCCTCAGCCACACCCACCAGAGCCCCGCTACCTGTTGCTGGCAGTACTCATCCTCTATACATTCTTCTGATAGCCGGGTCATTGCTTCTTCTCTCCGGCTCCTCAATTCTCATCCTTGCAAAAGAAAAGGAATAACTTGCTCTCTTTACCACTATAGGATATAATTTGGGCATGTTACCAGAAAGAGAAAGCTTCGGGCAACCCGAGATATCCCTCAGGTTCAATATCGACAATCATCTTCTCAATCCAGCATCAATTACCCAAGATATCAGTTTCGTGGCTGGAGAGTTGCGCACTAGAGATTTAGATTTTTGGCGTCAAAACATCCGACCCCGTGCCACCGAAGCTTCTTTTGATCCCCTCGGGCTCTTTCTAAATAACTCAACCTATGCCAATGACAAGGACTGGGAAAACCACCAACTCGCCCTATGTTTAGCTCGCGATCAAGGCACACATATAATTAGCACAGACAATGTCCATGCCAATTCTCTTCCAGAAAACTGGGCCACCGAGAGAGCTATCGCAGCCTACCATGCAGGAGATAAAGCCAAAGTCGCCATCCTATTAGGCAGTCTGGGTCTCTTGGCAACGGCAGTAGTAGTCAATGAGCTTCATCAGAAAAACACAGGCGCTTTCAGCAGACGAGAATTCCTCAAATATCTAGGAATAAGTGGGCTTGCGGCCGGTGCAACAGCGGCGGGAATAAAACTTTCCAAACCTCTTTTTCCACCTGAAATGAAATCAGCCGTAGCCACATCGCTCAACGAACTAGGTTCTACATTTGCAAAAATCATAGATGAGAATTACGAGCAGTACTACAAGGTTATCTACGTCCGCAATTTATCTATGACACTAGGCACACTAATAGAAGAGAGTCGCATTCATCAAAATATAAAGCTGGCACAGCTTCTTGCCAAATCCAAAAACCTAACCGGGCTATTTATGGCAGGGGCGGGACACTCCGACACTCAGCTTCTCATGAGAAAACCCGCAGGCGAACTGTACACGAACGTCTCAGAACTAGCCACGTGGGTAATCAATTATAACCAGACATCAATTAATCGTCTTCTATCTCGCCCAGATCTCTCACCATCTCAAAAAGATGAGAGGCTACAGACATTACTCAAGGATTGGATAGCTACCACCTCAGCCTTCTCCTATCCTATTGCCTCGTACGCCACGTTTGACGAGTTTAAAAATTCGCCCTATAACCCACACCTTCCTCTCTCTGCTCGCACAATTCTTTGGGAAACTCTCTACGCCTCACTTGAGGTGAATCCGGCCAACGACACTCTTAAACGATTAATCGCAAGACTTGTGGAAGAAGATCTCACCCCGTTCGCAAATCCAGAAGCCATATCACTAACTGATCGTCTGAAAAGACTAAACGAAGGCAGCGAATTTCTTCTCTTTGATGGGAATACTTCCCTCAAGCCATATCTTGACCGCAGAGTCAGTGTATTCATCAGCGAAGGCATTCCCTTGGTATCTTGACCTTGAGGGTATACTCGAAGGTAGAACCTTAACATCAAAGGAGAAACCCATGTCCCGCAAAACTCTGACCATAACTATGGTCTTCACTCTCGCCACTATCCTGCTCGCCGCATTTACCAGCATCTCCATCCCTGGGCGTTTTCATCTCGTTGTGGATAACGTCAGGATCGGATCCTCGAAAAACTTCCTCTACCTCACCAACATGGGTAGTTCCAACATAGTCATCAAAGATTATGTGAGACATCCCAACACCTCTTCTTTCGTCTCTGCAACCAATCCCCCATCGACTAAGTTAATAATTGGTTACCGGACCTGGGCAGGAGCCAAACCAGGCTTCTATCTAGGATCTATCCTATTTACCAACCCCAGATCGCTGCCAGTTTCATTGATAATAATAGCTGTAAGTATCACCCCCTAACCCCTCGCAAGAGGGGTTGTACATTTACATGGAGGTCTCATGCGCAATAAATTCTTCCCCTTTATTGCCATCTTTCTGGCAATCACACTAACTATCAATCTCATATCCGTTCCCTCATACGTCAATCCGGATCCGATCGCCGAATTTGCGTTCAGGATCGTCAAACCTGGGACATACTTACCAATCCTGAGCTCGTCGTACACCATCTACCCCATCGACAAGACAGGATCCTCTGTAGTTACCCTGTTTGGGCCGGAAGACGCCACTCTAACGATTCAATCATACCTCAGCGGCGCCCGGCCGAACGCCATTTACGCTTGGGTCAGATCTGGCCCTGGAATCCTCATTGGCAAAGCAGGAGTCAAAGTTAGAGGGGCCGCCAGGATCTACCCCTCAACCATTATCGTAATTGTTCTCCCATAGTCTCATTAGGCACCAGCTTCTCAGCTCGGTGCCTTTTTTATGTCTTTACCTCACTCCCCCGCCAGTAGTATTGCTCGAACCACGCTTTCATTTAGCCTCACTAGGCCCACTTTACCCTCACGCACTAGGCTCACCATAGCCTCAAATAAACCCCTCTGGCGGCTGTAATCCCCTGTAACCAGGGCTATATCAGCCCCTGCCTCAAAGAACCTTTCGGCTTTTTCTTGGTCACTAAAGCGATTCAGAGCCCCCATAGACATATCATCTAGGACAATGGCCCCCTTGAAACCCAGGGCATCTCGCAGTACGTCAGATATCCACACTTTCGAGAGGCTGGTAGGATATTTGCTATCAACCTGAGGGTACAGAAGGTGTGTGACCATGATAGCTTTAGCTCCCACTCCAACGGCCCTTTTGAAGGGCTCCAAATCCGCATCAATTGAAACAACCCCCAGCTTAGATAATGTGGGCAAACTCAGATGGGGATCAGAAGCAGTTCTCCCTAATCCTCCTGGGAAATGCTTAGGTATGGCCACAACTCCCGCATCGCTCATTCCATCGATCATCTTGCCTACTTTGTCAGCTACCTCATTTTCGTCCCCCAAAAAGGCTCTTTTGGAGCGGGCAGCATAGGACCCATTGTTGGCAATCACCTCAGCCGCAGGGGCCAGGTTTATCTTGACCCCTAACTCAGCCATCCGCACTCCTCTCTCATGAGCAATACCATAGGCTTGATCAGGTGTATCTATGAGATACTGCGGCGTATCATCTACTCCCAATTTAGCTAGTCTTGACACTCTTCCCCCCTCTTCGTCTGAAACCAACAAGACAGTACCAGGTACACGACTCTTGTCAGCAACCATTTTTACTGTCTTTACTAGGTTATCAAATTCTTCTTGATTTCCCACATTTTCTCCTCTTATCACCACTCCTCCTAGTCCGCTCTCCAACCAATTAGCATAATCAGGAGACACTCGCGTCCCATCAATCCCTACCCACAATAACTTAGCCACTCGCTCTTCAATAGACAGCTTATCGATCTCCTCCTTGCCAGGTACAAGTAGTTGAGATAATTGCGATGCATTTGTTTTCTCAGTAGGCGAAACTTCCACCTTCATAAGAGTTGCCCAATCCCCATCACTTGCCGCCAGATTTCCGATATCTCGAAATGTCTGCGGTCCTGGAGGAAAATCGGCAACTATTTTAGAGTGATCAAACACCTCCCGTAAAAATGGCAATCTTCCCCGTGCAAAATCAGACACCATGCCTACGTTTAGAAGAATGTAGTCCACATTTTGCCACCGACCAGCCACTTTCTCTTTCTTTAAGTCCGGATCAAACTCTATTCTTTGATAGAGCTCTGCATTAGGGAATGCCGGCCCCAAAGAATTAGCGAGCCTCAGATCCAGAAACCCATTCATATCAACGATGACTACCTTATTGGGCTCAATGTTTTTCTTCACATAAGAGAGTGCTTCAACTTGGCTTCTTGTTTGGTTTTCTATAAATATTTTATTTTGGGAGTACACCCAAAGTCCTGCAAACATCAATATACTTATACCCATCCACACTGGTCGTACTCGCCAATTCCAAATCTTCCCCAACTCCCCAAATGCTATTGCGACCGACATGGCCAAGAAAGGTATCAAAGGTAATATATAAAAGCCCAAAATTACGCCCCCGCGGGCCAGGAAAAATATAAACAGTAAATTAAATACGACGACGACTCTTGCCAGAAAACTTCGCCAACTGGCAATCAAATTGACCAGCAGAGACCAGCCTCCCAATACCATAATCACCCAGTCATCCTGCCACCAAACCTTGAGTACCTCACGCAAGTCACTTCCTGCCTGCCAAAAGCTTTTACCAGACCCTCGGCCTGCTTGGCTCATGAGTGTCTCAATAAGAGAAACGTGCGGGTTGCCTCCAAACCAAGCCACTGGAAACAGCTCACCCCGCAACAGAGCAAATAGTGGATAAATCGCCATTATCCCAATACTCGCGACCGCCCACACCATTGTGGCCAGAGATCTATTCTCCCGTTTACCTAGTCTAAACACCAACCACACAAACGCCGGCAACCATATTGCCACTACTTCTTTAGACAAAACAGCCAAACCAAAGACTATCCCAGATAACCACATGATAGTAAGTTTTGACCTGGCTCGAACCACCAACCAAAGAGACGCGATCACCCAAAATATAGCAATGTTATCCAGTAGTACCCATCTATGATAACGCACTGCCATGGGAGAAAATGCAAAAATGATCGCCGTCAAAAACCCCAAAATTCGACTCTGGGTAAGCCGTGCTGCCAGATCAAGCAAAAGTACAGCTGTAAGAGTTACTATCAGTAGCATAAGCACCCTGCCCGAGAGAACCGATACACCAAAGGTAAATGGTCCACCAGTCAGCTTTTGCCAAACTCCAATCTGCATCCATCCCAAAGGTGAATGATCATATGTGTATACATATGGGGCCAGCTTCCCGTAAGCGACACTCCACCAACCTTGCGACACATATATTCCCTCATCCCCTCCCAAATATGGAAACCCAAATAAATTAAATCCGGTTACAGCAATTGTCAGAGCACCTACTAACCAATACCACGCCGTTCTCCTAAACCAATGCACCATACTTCAATCGTACCATCATTCCCGAACTTCGATATTCGTGCTTCGTATCTCGAATTTATCTTGCTGTGGCCAGCGCCAGTCTGTGCACATTTACGTGTTCCGTCTTGTCCCAAACCAAGCTCTTCGTGACACCTTTAACCAACGCCCTTATTGTTGAGTAGGTCAAAAGTAGCTGATAGGGATAATAGACCAAAATTGCCCAGAGATACCAAACCCTAGAGAAAGTTAGTCCATATTCTTTCTTCATATTTCGCAGCCCAATTACATACATCCCCCATTGCATCAGGAGAAATTGTAAAGGTACAAATGAAAATACCGTGATCCACAAAGGCACCTCACGCAGGAATAGCGAGATCGGTATCAGTACTAATCCCAAAGCGTATATAGATCTAAACAGTGACTGGAAAAGAAGGTAGAAAGTCATAAATTGTGACCTAAATCCCTTTATCCTCATCCAGTCCCCCTTAAGTAGTACCTGCACATATCCCTGATCCCATCTAGATCTTTGTTTTACAAATCCCGAGACAGTTACAGGAGCCTCTTCCAGAGTCGAAAGTCTTGCGTCATACATCATGCCAATCTTGTAACCATTAGCCGACAGTCTTATACCAATATCAGCGTCTTCTGTAAGACACGTTTCATCCCAGCCTCCCAATGCATGTAGAGCTTTGCTTCTTACAAATACAGTATTTCCACCCAAAGGTACAGCTCCCAAAGTTGCATAAAAAGGCAACACTGATCTAAACCAATAGTAATATTCCAAACAATTTAGAGCCGTGAACCAGCGCGAATCGACGTTCACCAGCTGCACTCCGCTTTGTACAGCGTCCACTTTTTTGCGACGAATGAGGGCCTCTGTTTTTGTCAGGATCTCAGGATGAGGTTCATCCTCCGCATCAAATACCCCCACAAATGCATTTTGCGCCAAAGACAATCCCACGTTTAGAGCCCGAGGTTTATTGGTGGGTCCACCGTTAAAGATAACCAGATTTAGGTTTTCAACTTTCTCCTTTACCCCGATCTCTCTTATGGCTTTCTTAA
>OBEQ010754254.1_pt1 | contig 18097 bp, 15 predicted proteins | sample 1670901 | NCBI WGS metagenome assembly OBEQ01 (sample SAMEA104232315, study PRJEB22302) | groundwater metagenome | biome: forest; feature: aquifer; material: groundwater | place: USA | collected 2011-08-07 | depth 5.4 m
AATAGATTCAAAGCGCTTATCGATACCGTCGAAACGCTGATCGATCCCGTCAAGACGGGTATATATCTGATCAAACTGGGGCGTTACGTTCATTTCAATGATCCTCCCCATCTCGTGGGCGAGACGCGTATACATCTCGTCAAACTTGGGGGTCACATTGGTTTCAATGACCTTCCCCATTTCTTGAGCAATTTGTTTGATGTCTTCGGGGGTGAGCATATTGAAGATGCGAATGATAACATCTTAAGAATAGCATGTGGTTTGGTTTAAAGAAAGCAGTGCGATCCGTCGATTTTGTACAGCCGCCATTGCCGCGTGTCTCGCCGCTCTGCTGGGGATTTTTCCCGTAGCCCTCGGCCGTAGCCTATGGGCGAGGCGAATCCGGATGGCAGGGTGAGGGCGGGCCTTCGAAAGGAAGTTCTCTCCCGCCACGGGCGGGACCCCGCCAACGGCGGTGGGACCTCCCTCGAACAATAATGATTATGGTATACTCTCTGCATGCGCAGGATCATTGTTTTTATATTGCTGTGGGTGGTGTTGCCACTTCCAACCCTTGCCTTTTCTCCGCACTACCTCTTAAGCGATAGCGAGTTTCAGGATTCGACGGCCTGGACATTGCCTGAAGTGCGGAACTTCCTTGAAACCAAAGGCTCTCCCCTGTCTCGGTACGCACCCCACGACGTCGATGGTACCTTAAAACAGGCTGCAGATATTATTGTCATTGCGGGCCGGAAACATCGCGTGAACCCAAAGGTGTTGTTGGTGCTGTTGCAGAAAGAGCAGAGCCTGGTGGAAAATGGGGAATTAGGAATAAAGAATAAGGAAGTATGGATCCCAAAGGTGCAACATCGATTGAACTGGGCGACAGGGTACGGCGTATGCGATGACTGTAAAAAAAACGATCCCCGGCTGCAGGTGTTTCGTGGGTTTGCGCAACAGGTGGATTTTGCCGCAGAACGTCTGCGATACTTTTTTGATCATCCGCAAGAATTTCGGATCCGCGCCGGAAAAGTGACGACCATTGATCGGCAGCGCATCACGCCCCTGACACAAGCCACTGCAGGGCTCTACCTCTACACGCCCCATATTGCCGGCAACCGAAGCTTTTGGATTATCTGGAACCGTTGGTTTGCGCAGCTCTACCCCGAGGGCGCATTGCTCCAGAACGAGAAGACAAAAGAACTGTGGTATATTGCGAAAGGCCGCCGCAGAAAAATTACCAACAGTCTTTTAAAGAGCACCCTTGCTGCGCGCGGCGTTGCGAGCGTTTCCCCAGATGAACTGCTGAAATACCGCGAAGGCAAACCCATGACCGGTGCGCCCTATGCCATTGTCCGCTCGCCGGATGGCGTGGTGTGGTTTCTTCGGGAAACAACACGCCAACGGATCGCGAACGCCGACGTGCTGAAAGACATTGGCTTTAGCCCGGAAGAGATCGATCCAATTGAACTCGCAACCCTTGCCGAGTATCATGAAGGTGCCCCCATTCAAGATGCCCTTGCGGCATCGGCCGTGCGATTGGTCAAAGGGCCGAATGCCCCCACCGTGTATCTGCTCGAAGACGGCAAAAAACGCGCCTTCATTTCCGGCCAAGTTTTTGAACGATTGGGCTACCGATGGAGTGATGTCATCACGGTTGGCGCGGACATCCTCGAGCACTATCGACCCGGGCTTCCTGTTGATGCTGCAACCGATACGGTGGAACAAGCCCTCAAAGAATATCAAAAACCATGATCGTCTATAGCGCCTTTATCCCCCACGAATCGCCGACCGTGCTCGCCGAAACACTCATGTGTCTTCGGGAGAATCTTTATGTCCGGAATCCCGAGACGATCATGGTGATCTCGCCGCATGCAAGCGACGCATTGCTGTCCCTGTCGCTGTCAGTGAATCCAACACTCACAACACAGAACCGGACGATCCGCAATGACCTCGATGGTGTGACCATGCTTCGACGAGAAACCGAAGCGATGCCCGGAATACGCTTGACGGACGAAGGACAGTTTGAGCAGCGCACCGCCGCCCCCGTTCAATTTTTGATTGAGCCATTGAAGTCAATTCGCGGTCTTTCCCTCAACACGGGCATGATGAATCCGCGGACGGCATTCCATATGGGGACACTCCTTGAGGATGCGCTCTCGCTTCATCCACGGCGTTTTGGGTTGCTCGCGATTGGGAATTTTTTGTGTGCTGATCCTCGCAACGATGGAACAGGCAAGGACGATACTCGGTTTGAACGTACGATGTACGATGCGCTCGAAGGGCGACGGCTTGATCGTATTCTTGATGCGCACGACGACAGCCAAGGAGGCGTCAACCGGTGTGGTTTGGGTCCGCTTTCAATGCTCCTCGGAGTGATCAAAAGCTACCACTGGCGTCCGACCATGTTTGCGGATGCAGCCGTCGAATTCAGTCTATGACGGTCGTCCAGGTTGCTCCCCTGCTGCGCCTTCCCTATGGGAGGGATTTTTACGATTACGCAACGGATGGGCCAGCGACCACCGGGAGTGTTGTTTCGATTGCCTTTCGGGGCAAAAAAGTGCGTGGAGTAGTCATCGGCCCTGCGCCGGAGACAAAAAAGAAACGAACACTGCTTGCGCTTGAACCGCTACCGCAGGCCCCCACACTGCCGGCCACATCCATTGCGCTGTTTCGTTTTATGCGTGAAGAATACGGCGTTGGGTATGGCGTGCTGTTTCGATCACTCTCAAATTTTATCAATTTCAAAAAACTGTCGATGATCGCGCCAGGGTACCACGAGAAGCTAACCCAAACCTTCCAGACGCATCCATGGATGCATGTCGCATCAACCGCCGAGTACCAGAACGCCATCCGCGAAGCCTACAATCAAAATACCGATGCTCAGATACTTGTTCTCTTTCCAAACACGATCCGGCTGGAGCAAGCCGTGGCTGCCGCCCCAAAGGATCTTCAACCCGTCGCAATTCATAGTGGAATTTCTACGCGGGCATTACGAAAAGCCGGCACAGCAGCACTTACCGGTAATCCGATATTGATGTTTGCAACGCGTATCGGTCTTTTCTTGCCGTTCACCAATGTGAGGGCCGTACTTCTGTTCCACGAAAACCACGAAGATTACGGTCCCCTTGAAATGACACCGCGCTACTGCGTTGCCGATGTTGCGTTGCGGCTTGCTCACCTCCACGGCGCCCACTACCACCCCATGGGGTCTGCGCCATCAGTGCCCACCTATATCCGGGATCTCACGGCAGGCGCAGCACCGACCGTGACCGGTGCACCAACCACCATTGTTGATATGGAGGCTCGACCAAAAGAAGAGCGCGGTATTAGCCATGAATGTTTCGCCCTGATTGAAGGCGCAGTTCGGGAACAAAAAAATATCATCCTTATCCATGAGTATTCCGGAAAAACAGCAACGCTCCGCTGTCGGGCGTGTTCATCGCTTGCGCGGTGCCTTCACTGTCATCACGCCCTGACCCAGTACGGGAATCGTATCCGTTGTAACGCCTGTCGTAAGTCGGTTCGCCTGCCACTCACCTGCCAACGCTGTCAAAGTAGCAATCTCGTGTTGCAATCGGGCGGTATTGAACAGGCCTATCAGGTGCTGGAACGAGAACTCAAACCCCATCTCGCTGGCGTGCCGTTTTTTCTTCATCGCTTGAGCGCCGATAATCCGACCTTGCCGTCGAAAACCCGACGTCCCGCAGTGGTGCTTGCGACATCGTATGTATTTGATAGGATAGGGGCAGCAACCAGTGTGCTCGATCCGCTCGGCGGCGTTGCCGTGCTCTCGGTTGATGGGTTGTTGGGACGCGAGGAGTATACGAGTGCGGAGGTCGTTTTTTCTCGACTCACCGAGCTTGCGTATGCCAGCCATGAATATGGTTGGCCGCTGCTCGTGCAAACGCGCCTTGCAACGCATCCCATCTTCGTTGCGCTGGAGAATGGAATGCTCAATAATTTTTACACGCAAGAAATCGCAGAGCGAACCCAGTTTGGATTCCCGCCAGCGACGACGATGCTCACCGTGCGACTCCGCGAACCTATCCCCACCCTCACGCGGTTCATCAAGCAGTACGCAGATACGACCGAAATCGCGCGATGGGATTCAACCGTCGTGCTCCGATGGAAAGCCGAAGACGCAGAACGTCGTCGCGCATTTCAATCGCTTCTTCTTGACCGCTTTGCCGGCAAACTCACCATCGACATCCGATAACATGACACTATGATCCTCCCCCTTCCGCCACATCCTGATCCGAGACTCCGAAAAGTTTCAAAAGAACTTGATCTTAAAAAATTAAAAGCAGGGGGCTACGATGCATTTTTTGTTGATCTCAAAGAAACCATGATCGCAGCCAACGGCATTGGCATTGCCGCAGTGCAGGTGGGTGAACATCTGCGCGTTTTTTGGGTAGAGACCGATGGTTACAAAGGCATCTTTATTAACCCGACCATTATTTCCATGAGCAAAGAAACGGAAGATGGCGAAGAAGGATGCCTTTCGGTGCCAGGAAAATGGGGCATGGTTACCCGCGCCCAGCGACTCAAAATCGAGGCGCTCAATGCGCAAGGCGTTCCGTTTACCGTGAAAGCATCCGGACTCTTTGCAAAAGTGATTCAACACGAAACCGATCACTTGAATGGGAAGCTTTTTACTGACCGAGCAGCCGATGTGTATGACCGCGCCCCAGGACATAAACCAAAACGGTAGCGTTGTCTTCTTTGGTGGCTCCTCATTTTCGCTCCCGACGCTCGAGCGAGTTCATCGCATGGCAGAGCGTTTGTTGGTCGTGACCCACGCGCCAACTCGTGTGGGTCGAAAGCAAACAGAGGAACCATCCCTCGTTGCGCTGTGGGCACGGGAGCATCACTGCGAGCTCGTTGAAGTGCGCACGCTCAAAGACCAAACATTTCAGGATCGGCTGAATGCATTTCAACCCAGGGTCGGCATCTCTGCCTCGTTTGGGATGATTTTCCCATCTTCGATCATCGAGCGTTTTCCACGCGGCATCATCAACGTGCACCCGTCGCTTCTGCCTCGTCATCGCGGTTCATCCCCGGTGCAGTGGACCATCCACGAGGGTGATGCGGAAACTGGCGTGACACTTTTTCTCATTGACGCCCAGGTTGACCACGGCCCTGTCATTGCCCAGAGGCGCATGCCGACGCCAGAGAACATCGCAGCCCCTGCGCTGCTCGATATCCTTGGCGAGTCTGGGGCGGCGCTCGTTGAAGAAACACTCCCGCGCTATCTTTCGGGCGCATTGACTCCGGTCGTCCAACATCATGATGCGGCAACCATCACACCGATGCTCACCAAAGATACTGGTCGCATCAACTGGCAGCACGATGACGCAGCCCAGATCGAGCGCAACATTCGCGCATTCACCCCTTGGCCCGGCGTGTGGACTTCGGTAGAATTTGGAATAAAGAATACAGAATCTAGGGAGCGCAAAATGTTGAAAATTTTAGCGGCAGACATTCTGCCTCGGTCCGCGCATCATCCTGAAAAAACCGGCAGCATTTTTCTCGTTGATGGCAGGCTCGCTATCCAAACCATTGACGGTCTTCTCTCCCCTACGCACCTTCAACTCGAAGGCGGCAAACCAATGAGTGTCGATGCGTTTCTTCGCGGCCACACATCCATTGTTGGAACGACATGCCTGTAGACGAGCGTCAATGCGCCTGTTTCATTGTGTTAATACATGAGCACAAGATTGAACTGAGCTGATCTTTCTTCTTTTTGTATCACTGTGTTAAAACGTTAATACAAAAGCAAACGCGGGATATCGCTATCCCGCGTTTGTGGCTCCTTAGCACTTACAGCCGCCGTTGCCGCATTTGCATTCGCCGCCGGCACAGTTTGGACAGGTGTCGTTCATAAAAATAGTTTGAGAAATTTAGTTTTTCTAGCATAGCATACCGCAAGAAAAAAATCAACCCAGTGAGACGTCGCCAGCTCAATGCATTGAGCGATCCCCGAAATCGTTCGGGGCTGGCGTCGTTCTCCTGGGTCGGGACCTATGCGATCGGTTCCGGCAGCGGATCCGGGCAGTACTTCCGGTGGGTCACGAAGATACGCTTGTCGATGCGTGTGTTGGGCCCAACACAGACAAACCATGCCTGTTCGCAACTCCTCCTCTCACCGAGTAGCCGAGCTCTGAATATTGCCGGCGGCTTGGTGAAGTAGTTGGCTCCAACATCGTGTCGAGGGACATCGACCGTTCGGAGGATCTTCCGCTCACGGAATGCCCCTGGACCATAAGCATACACCGTCTGACCGTCGTAGACGATCACCTTGTCGGCCGGAAGAACCTTCAACCCATCGGCGCTTACGGCCACCGCCGAATCAAAGTCGCTCTCCGCCTGCTGCCGGACTTTGGCGACGAGCTCCGTTAGTCTCTTGCAGAGAAGATTCTGCGCAGGCAGAGACTTCGGTCCACCACGCATCCACGACGCGTAGATGCAACTCATCACGTCTTGAGCATCGACGGGCCGTATCCTTACGTCGAGCCCGGGTTTGGATTCGATGCCGTCAAAAGCGCAGAGCCAGGTGATCTTGCCTCGATAGAGGTAGCAGACAATCACCAGAGCTTCGCGACCGAAATAGATGCGGGCCTGGGGATTCTTGAAAAGCAGAGTCAGCAACGGGTCGATGTCTTGCCAGTACATCGTGCTGCCCCCCTTTTCAAATTTTCCTACAGGAATCCTTCTGGAGTCTTGAGCGTACTGTCTGAGCACAACGCTTGTGTGCTCGTTCATCATCGAGGGCATGTCCTCAAGATCGATGAGCCTATCCCAGAATCCGTCATCGGGGAATGTTCCCATGCGTCGTTGGCGCGCGAGCCAATCTTCGATGCACGGAAACCTGAAATGCTGCTCTTCAGCAAACCTACCCCGAACAAAAGCCTCACGCAATTCATCGTAACTCAATTGAAAAAGAGCACCCATGACCGACCTCCTACAGTCGGGCGTTGCAGTTTCCTCGGCCGCAACGCACTGTGGTCCCAATTGAGACCAGGCGATGAGAATAGCAACAGGGGCGCGTTTCGTCAATAGTGCGGGGCCATCTCGGCGAGCAATTGTTCGGCGTGACGAACAACGAAGAGATCCTGTGAGTGGAGTGCTTTTTGACAAATGGTGATGATGCTCTGTTTTGATGGTCCGGAAAGCGGGCTCTGCAACAGCGGCGCGTGTTGATTCATGAGCGCAAGCCGTAGAAAATTGACGTCATCCCAGGTTTGTGACCGATAGCGCGGAATACGGATGTTGTCGTATTCTCTCGCAATAATCGGTTCGTAATTCCATCGCGATGGCGGGATGGTTCCGTCGCTTTTGAGGAGTGTCTGCGTACTTACTTCATCCACGCCGCCGTAGTATGCCATGGCATAGTGGGCAAAGCGTCGTCCGAGAACGCCGCAATCGACGATGCATTGCTTTAACCACTCGCCGTGTTTTTCGCAGGCCTCCTGATGCAGGAGGTGCATGGCCCGTCGGGCAAAGCGATGAATAATCCACGATGTTTTCAGGGCACGCGCACTCAATGATTCCATTGCTGCCATGAATACCGCATTCCCCTCTTTGATATGTGCGGCTGATATGAGGATGTTGTACGCGAGTGAAAGACGCTGCGGATCGTGATAGCCATGCGTTCGTTTAAAATGCAGCTCCATTTCAAGGAGCTTCACTGCTTCATCGGCCATGCATTGTTGAAGTGGAATGAATTGCTCAAAGAGTTCTGGGGCGACGAGAAGCCCAGCGCGCGGACGAAAGACGCTCCAGAGGAGCGTCCGGATCGGTGTCGTAGCCCATCCGGTGTTGTAGTTTTGAAAAAATGGTACCACCTCGCCATCCCACAGGCGGGCAAGATCTGTCGCCATCTCGATTTTCTGTCGCACCGTGTGTGCGATATTGGTAATATTCTGACGACTGACGCCAAGGGTGCGCGCAAGATGCGATTGTGCGCCCCGTTCTTTTGCATTCTGCAATTGAAATACTTGTGCTTGTCGCGCAGTGAATCGAAGTGTGGGGTGATGCGCAAGAATGAATTGAACGCGGTCGCTGTTTATTTTTTGATGAGGATGCTTGATCGAAATTTTTGCAATGACGTTTCGGATTACGGCGCTCGAAAGAAGATCAAGCGGGATCATCGCGTGTTCGGCAGTAACCGTACACTGTGCGAAGACCGTATTCGTTACTCGTTCCCGTTCGGAAAACGCAACATCTGCGCGAGCCATTTCAAGGCGCACGCGTCGCAGAAAGGCTACATTTTCCTTTGTCTGTAGGGTGTTCATGGGCTGAGCGTAGCTCTCCTAGGCTTGACGGTGTACATTGTTCGCTTCTGTACTCTCTATACCATTGTTAGCATAACTACTCAATAACCTCTCTTTTTATGAGAAAATTCCTTACCAGTGCTGTCATCTTGAGCATCCTTTGGGTTGCTCAACCAGCAGAGGCTGCAACGATTGAGGTTTCCCGAGCCTACCTCACAACGGCAGGTGGTGCGGTGGTGAGTTGCGTTTTGCCCCAGCAAGAGGTCACGTACAAGGTTGACTACCGAAATACGAACAGCGGTGCGGAGAACGTAACGATCTACTGGAACGTCTCCGATTCGATGGGGTACGTCATCGAGCGAAATCAAAATACATTTCTCGCCCCGGGATCCTCGACCAACACCGCTTTTAGCGGGCCGGTGCAACTCCCTCGCCTCAATGGAACATATCGCTATAAAGCAACGGTCAACTGGGGACTCGCCGGTTCCGGAAATCAGCAAAATGTTGAGACAACATTTGATATCCAAGACACCTGTATACAACCCACCGCGGTCAGTGGCAGTGTGCCGCTCATCGAGAACTACCCCATTCCAGGGCTGCCGGTGATCCTCGCACCGAAAAATAACGAGCGCGTTACTCTCCCTACGACATTTTTTTGGACCGATACGGGTAACCCGCTCTGGTATCAGGTCTATATTGAAGAAGCGCCGCTCGGCCAATTCCCTGGCGCCGAAGGCACGCGGCAGATTCCGGAGTTCACGAAGCAACCCTATACCGGAACATCGCTTGCAATTCCATCCGGTACACTTTCGGCAGGTAGAAACTATCGCCTGAATGTGTGGAGCTATAAAACGGGAGGATTTTCACAACGTGCCGCAACGGTTGATTTTACGGTGCTGCCCACCGCAGCCGTACTTCCCACATTGCCCGTCCTCGCCTCGCCAGTAAAACTTGGCGCATTGCTTACCCCGCAGCTCACTATCCCTACGGATCATGCAGAACTCATCACGGGCGATGCTGTTCTTCGCTGGCATCTTATCTTCTCAAACGATGGAAGCGCCTTGGACAACACTGTAGCAACGCCGCAAGTCGAAAATCGCGTGTACATTGATACCAACGAACAGGCAGTGCGCACCCTATCCACAAAAGAGTATCGCGTTGTTCCTTCGGCGTTTCGCGATGCATCATTTCCACTTTCGCAATTAGCCGTATTCAACGAAAATACAGCAACGTACTACTGGCGCGTTGTTTCGCTTGATCCAACCACTGGGATTCAAATGGCAAGCGATGTGCGTTCGTTTACCACCGCGCCGCGGACTGCGTTTATTGATCATCTTTTCGACACGAGTGACGGACATTCTGCTGAACTGACACACCCACTCGATGATGATCTTGGTTTGCTCGTTCCGTTTGCGTCGCTTGATGCGGTGCAGTCGGACATGCGCGACAGTGTTGGACGGCTTGAAATTCAACTAGTGAACCCGACCCCACAGACGTGCTCTGTTCGCATCGCGACGACCACCGATCGACGCGTTCTTTTGAGCGAAACCCGAAACGCCGCCGATCCATCGAATACCGTCGGTTGGTCAGAAACGCTCACGACAACCGTTCCTGCCGCCTCGACGGATAACCCAGGAGAACGCCGAATCTACGCGCACATATCTGCTGCCGTTGCTGACAGGGCCGGAACCTTCGTACCGGTCCAGTTTCAAACATCTGCAGCCTGCAATGGCACAGCAGAAACCACGCTCAAGCGAACGCTCTATTACGCGGTCATGGACCCAGGGCAGTATCACGACGCCATCCTTGATCGTCGCAGGATAAGTCTTGCGTATACCGCGACCACCGTCCTCATCCCCATCGAGGAAATCGAAGAAGTGGCCGCTCGACCAACCCTCGACCTTCGTAATGCGTTTAATCTTGGTATCATCACGATTCGTTTTCTCCCGACAAAGGTTGCACTTAGATTCCTCGGCGGTATCACCAAAGATCTCGATCTCGACCTCAACAAACTCTGGAGCTTCATTGGCGCCGACGATCTCACGCGCACGTTCTATGACGAACAGATTGTTAATGGAAAATTACCCATTCTCAACCAATTGAAGAATGTTGATCAAGTGGCATTCAAGAAAGCTGCCGAAGAGGTCATCGCAACGCTTGAAACCATTAATGATGGGCTTCAGCTTACAAAACTCGCAGAAACAAACGGCGTCGCGAAGGTCTTGATCGAAAGACTTCCGGAGAGTTGGCAAAAGGATATTGAGAAAAAAACGCATACCTCGATTGTGACGACGTTAACCCGCTTGATTCGCGATATCGTTGCCCCAACACCACACATCAACGCGACAACAAACGAGATTGACTTACTCAAAGAAAAACCGGTCGAGATTGACGATGCTGGCCCAATGGCATTCACTCAAGGCGCTGACAACGGCATTGAAGTAGCCGAATCACCAAGCGCGCCGAATGGCACCTACCACGAGTGGCTCTACGATCTTGATCGCAGTCGCATCAATCAACTGCAATGGCTCCGGAGCATCCCCGACCAGGCCACCATCGAGGCGCATATCAGTTGGGATACCCCAGATGCAAACTATGGCGGAGTACTCCTGGCTGGGATCGGATTGATTGATCGTGATGGATATCTCCATGAGCTCGTGGGGATCAACGATGGTGATGGTGGACGGGGTGGCTTTGGGCAACTCGGCGCAACCACGCGTGATTATCGCAACAACGGAGGCTTTAACGGCGATGGGTGGAGCTTTGGAGCACAACAAAAAACGAGCGCTGGGTCTGCAGACCTCACGCTGGTGAGAAGCGGGAGCCACGTTCAACTCTTTGTGAATGGTGCGCTCCTGAAAGAGCACGACATCCAAGGCGATATCGCTGGCATTGCCTTTGCGACCACCGGACACTTGCACTTCCCATTCGGCAATGCGCGCCTAGAGAAACTAAACATAAAGTAAGATCGCGCGCGACCAACAGCGCTGCCTTGTCGGCGGCGCTGTTTTGCTTTAGAGTGCGGTCATGGATATCAACGAAGCACTCCGTGATGCGTCAATGCAATTAAAAAAAGCAGGTATCGACTCTCCATGGCTCGATGCAGAGGTGTTGCTTGCGCATGTGCTTCGTCACGATCGCACCTGGCTACTTGCGCATCCCGAGCACTCCATAACAAACGCACAGCAAAGACGGTTCTCCGCGATGCTAAAAAAACGCCTCGCGCGTACTCCACTCGCCTATATCACCGGCACCAAAGAATTTTACGGCCATACGTTCCACGTCACTCCGGCGGTACTCATTCCGCGACCGGAAACGGAACAATTGATTGATGCCGCCCTCCCAGCTCTCAAGCGACTACCAAAAAAATCCTTGATTGCCGACATCGGCACCGGCAGCGGCTGCATTGCAATCACTCTTGCGAAACTTCTACCGCATCTTCAGCTGACCGCAACCGATCGCTCTTCAGCTGCGTTGGCTCTTGCCAAAAGAAACGCACGTCGTCTTAAGGTTGGGGACCGAATCAGCTGGAAAAAAGAATCAACATTTGAAGTCACCCAGGAACCGAAGCTATTCGCCATCGTGAGCAATCTCCCCTACTGCAGTAATACCGAATACAATGCAGGACAGCAGGAACTCCACGCCGAACCGAAAGGGGCAATCGCTGCTGGAGCGCGTGGCGATGAGCTTATTGTTGCGCTCCTCGCCAGCATCGCACAACGACCAAAGAAATCACCGTTACAGATCGTCGGACTTGAATTTGATCCTCGACGCGCAGCGCGGATAAAAAAACATGCACAAAAAATTCTCCCGCTATGGGAGTGGGGGGTTGTGAACGATCTGGCAAAACGGCCGCGTATCCTGATCGGAAAAAACAACAACGCCCCGAAATAAATCGGGGCGTTGTTGTACTTTGCTGCTGCTTAGTAGCGAGGCGGACGATTCTTCATCCGTTCGCGGTTGCAGTTGCTGCAGTAGACGGGGCGGGCTGGCGTTCCATCCGGGTTCATGGCCGGAGTGAACGGAAGCTGGGTGATCGGGGTCTGGCACTGTGCGCAGGTGAGGTTCATCGAACTCACATCCTGCATTGGCCGGGGACCCGGCTGGCGCGGTTGCCAACCACCACCTTGCCCACCTTGATTCTGCTGATACATAGGCAATTCGGCTTGAGAACGATATTGCGCGCCGAATAGCCTACGACCTTGCTATTCTTTGAAGACGTCTCTTCTGGCCTGCCAGAAGCTTTTTCTGGACGCTCGAAATCGCTCGATTTATTAATGACTACAGGATAGCACGAAGCCCAAAAAGTGTCAAGCAAATACCTCTGCTTCAGTAATGTGGATCCCTTGATTTTTAAGGGCTTTTACGAGGTTATGGAGATGCCGGTCAGTCGCCATGAGATCAAGCACCGCGAGCTTAATTTTTGAAACATCTTGTGCAACATCTTCAAGGCGCGCGTCGATGCGATCAAATCGTTGATCCATGCGATCCATCCGTTCATTTTGGAGCGTCTGACTTTTATTAAAATGACTAATGACATCGCTGGTAGCATCACGAATTTCCTTTCGTATGTTATCCCCAAACATACGAAAACCCTCTTGTAGATCTTGCTTTGTTACTAGGTTTGATTGGTCCATAGAAGACATTTATATTGGCAACCTTACTATAACAATTTTTTCGTTTGTGGGAAAGAGTCCGTTACGCATTATACTCCTGCGCGATGAAATCGCTTGGCTTTTTCCAGGAGAAAGTCCTTCACCTGTTCGGCGCTCTGTTGCGGAAGCCCAGAAATTGCACTATCCCCGCTTTCCCCGGCCGTTTCGATACTCACCGTCGCAAGGCCACAAAATCGTTCGATGACGCCTTGAGAGACGCTCACATCCTGGATGCGATCGTAATAAAAATGTGAAACGCTGGTACCGATTACTTTCGTGCTGATCTCGCCGCGTTCCGGACCAAAGGTAAACGAAAAGTTCTTATACCATACCCATGAATAGGCAACGGAAGAAATAAAAATCCAACCAAGAAGCAGGACATAAAGAAATACGATCTGTCCTGGATTGAGGTAAAAAAAGCTCTTGAGTACTCCCATTAAAAACACACTCGAGAAAGTGGCGATAATTGTTAAGACGATCGTGCTGCTAAGCGCCTGGATCCAAATAATGGAGGCAGAGAGTGGGTGGTCTTTCGATGACAGGGTGGCGGTATTGACCTCCGTACTCGCACTTGAGACTGATGCCACTGGTTCCGCTGTTCCTGTATCCACGGCTGTTTGAGATTCAACGGGCACATTCTTTATACGCGCATTGAGGTACGCGGTGAGCGCATCGGCATCGGCTTGGTCCAACCCATCCACATGCGAGTAAAAGCCCGATGTTTCCCCTGCAGTTTCGTAGTGCACGTCGTAGAGTCCGAACACGCGGTCGAGAACATCTTGATCAACATAGATATTTTGCAAGCGCTCGTAGCGCACATGACCCGTGGCGCGCGAGATAACCCCCTTGGTAATTTGGGCCCCCTCATCATCGAACTCGTACGCGTACCATTGATAGTAGAGGTACTCGTAGCCAAGCCGAACCGCAAGTTGAAGAGCAAACACAATAATCGCAGCCGGGAGAACGCGCGTCCAAACTAAAACGCCAAGCGAGCCCTGGGGTTTTCCGGCCCTACTCAAAATCGCTACAGAAAATCCGAACCACACCGACATAAACAGGGATCGGTACAGGCCCCCGAGAGACTTTTTGAGAATTTTTTGTGGCCGGAGTGGTAAATTTTTTTGATTGTACTGCATACGGCCTGGCCACTACACCGTCTGGAATTTTCGAATCACTCCTTTGACCACACCCTGAATGGTTGGGTTGAAGCTATAGATCGGGCTCATGGATGGGTTTGCGGGTTGGAGGCGGATCCGATCTTTTTCTCGAAAGAAATGTTTGAGTGTGGCGTAAGCATTATCAAGCAGGGCCACCACCACGTCCCCATCTTTCGGTGATGGATTGCGTTCAACGATCACGAAATCGCCGTCGAGAATACCCTCATCGCGCATCGATTGCCCTTTTACTCGGAGCACAAAGGTATTTGCCGGGTCGTGGACAAAATTTGCTGGCACCACGACGGTTTCGTTGGTCTCAATCGCTTCAATTGGCTCTCCGGCGGTAATTAAACCGGAAAGGGTCAAGGTGAGAGCGAGATCGCTCTGTGTAAAGTCGGGTACTTTTGGAGCCTCATGCTTTACGACAACAGGAGGGGTCTCAACCGTTGATTCATCGAGCAGCACGATCGCGCGACCACCGTCTTTCTGCACGCGTAAATATCCTTTTGTCTCAAGCGCTCGCACATGTTCGTGAACGGTCGCTGGAGATGAAAGCCCGAGGCGTGTTGCAACTTCCCGATACGATGGCGTGTACCCATGCTGATCAAGATGCCCGCGAATCGCTTCGAGTGTGAGCTTTTGCTTTCGGCTAAGAGGGGTTCTCATAAAGGTTATCCACAGAAATCAAATAATAACTGTAGTATATCCGAACAACTTCCAAACTGTCAAACAAAATTGACCAAACATGAGAATGGGAATAAAATTTAAAAATAATTTAAAGAGGTGAGCAATGACTTGGGAAATGCCAAGGGTTTCAGTAGGGATTGAACGGGCGTTTGAGATCCTGGAATCGGCAGTGCGAGGGATCATGATCGAAATGACAATGATCATGAATACATCAGCTGATGTAATGCGCCTCACCATACTCATGAAGGCGGAGGCCGCCCAAGGTTCTTTGAAAAACGATATTGACGATGCCGCCGCTCGTGCCACAATTACCGAGTATGCGCGAGCGCTGATCAAAAGCACCGATGCGCTCACCCGGGCCTGCATACAGTGCGGCGTTGACCCGTACGAGCTTATGAGGGAGCTCCGCTCCGAAGCCTTGGCGGAGCTTGGTATCCAAGAAGAGGCGGAACCAGAACAACCGTAACAAAGGGTCCAAACCATGGTCAAGAAGGTATTCTGGTTCGAGCATCATTGGTAAGGCCTCACCGCCGGCTTCGGAGCACTTGCGCGATCTAGCGCGCGCGTGCCCGAAGCCGCTTTTTTAAAATTTGCCTGCCGAAAAAGGGTGTGCTACGGTGGGGGCATGAAAACAAAAACCATCGTTGAATATATTTGGCTCGACGGGGTCAAACCCACCGCACGCCTCCGTTCCAAAGCAAAAGTGCTCTCACACGAGGTCGAAACCTTAGGCGATATCCCTCATTGGGGCTTTGATGGTTCCTCGACCGAACAGGCAGAGGGCAAATCGAGCGACTGCCAGCTGATACCCGTGCACATGGTTCCCGATCCCATTCGAGGAGCGCCGCATCTTCTTGTGATGTGCGAAGTGCTCGAAGCGAACGGGAACGTTCACCCATCGAATACCCGCGCAGCGCTTCGGAAAATTGCCGAGCGTACGCAAGAACACGATCCCTGGTTCGGCATCGAGCAGGAGTACACGCTTTTCAGAGATGGCCGACCACTCGGATTTCCCCCAGAGGGATTCCCGAGGCCCCAAGGACCCTATTATTGTGGTGTCGGAGCCGAACAGATTATGGGACGAGAATTGATTGAGGCGCACCTTGAGGCGTGTGTCCGCGCTGGCCTGACAATTTCTGGCATTAATGCCGAAGTGATGCCCGGCCAGTGGGAATTCCAAGTAGGCCCGCTTGGACCCTGCGCCGCTGCCGACGAATTGTGGATTGCCCGATGGCTGCTGGAGCGTCTTGGAGAGGAGCATGGCATCGCTGTGTCGCTTGCGCCCAAACCCGTTGTCGCAGGTGATTGGAATGGCGCTGGGGCGCACACAAACTATTCAACAAAGGCCATGCGCGCTTCGGGGGGCATTGCGGCGGTGAACGATGCCTGTGAGAAACTCAAGCAGCGCCACAATGAGCATATTGCGGTCTACGGCGCGGGCAACGAGCTTCGGATGACCGGCAAACATGAGACCGCGAAAATTGATGAATTCCGTTATGGCGTTTCCGATCGTGGAGCGTCGATCCGCATTCCCATGGCAACGGCAAACGCGGGATGCGGATATCTCGAAGATCGCCGTCCGGCCGCGAACATGGACCCCTACCAAGTCTGTCGAGCCATACTCGAAACAACACTTTGGTAACGAAGCGTTTGGGGAGCGTCCACAGAAAAGAGCGGGGTTTTGGCCTCGCTCTTTTATCGTTCTGCCAATTTTTCTCGCCACGCCCAGTTGGCCAGTTTTTCGGCCGAAGAAAAGGCCGAATGGAAACTTGGGGCACCAAGAACCACCACCATCAGCCGCTGCCAGGCTTTATTACGAACTTCGACCACAAAATTTGAACGCGACTCGTCGAGCAGGCCCGTTTTCCCACCCATGACAATGATCGGAGACTGGGTGATGAGCTTATCGGTGTTTTTAATACGGTGGAGTTTTCCGGTATTGAGCAAGCGGATTGTATATGAACTCGAGGTGGTCAACGTTCGAATGGTTTGGTTTGAGAATGCATCACGCGCGATGAGCGCCAAATCTCCTGCGGTGCTCACGTTTGCGGGGTCAATGCCGCTCGGTTCGGTAAAGTGGGTATGGGTTGCACCAACGCGTTTGGCATAGGCATTCATCTCTTTCACAAACTGTGTACGGGTATATCCAATGGCTCGCACTAAGGCATTGGCGGTATTGTTCGCACTCCCAATGAGTGTTGCGGCAAGCATATCGTGGAGCGTCAATGGCGTGCCGGAACGAACGTGTAACTTTGCGCCTCCAACATCGTCATCGGCGGTAACGCGGCTGATGGTCCCAAGTTTGCCATGCTGGAGCGCCACCATCGCCGCTGCAAGTTTGGTAATGGATGCAAGTGGCCATTCCCGATCAGGATTGACGGCATGGAGCACTTCTTTTGAGTTGCGATCCATCACGAGCACGGCAGCGGCGTCAACCGTTGGAGGGGCCGCTTGAGCCCGCACCCCAAGAGGGAGCGAGAAGATGCATAACGCAAGAATGAGACACTTCATTGCTGTGACGTCGTCTTCTTTTTTACGGATGGTTTCTTCGCCGCTGCTTTAGGAGTGGTCTTTTTCTTTGGAGGTGGTGGTGGCTTCTTCACGTCAAGCATCCATTGATACGCCGGATCACCCGCAATCGCAATACGGTGTTCGACGTGGGGGTCGTTGAGCTCAACAAATTCAAGTCGCAGTCCCGGGGTCGTTGTTCCAAGTTTTTTCGGCGCGCGAATGGCAAAGGTGAAGGTTGCGGTCTCTCCCGGATCAACGCCTTTCCCATCCATGATGCCGATGCGATAGGCATCGCGCCACTGGGAAGAATGGAGCACGCTGCCTGGAGGAGGTGTCGGAGGTGGAATACGTTTCGTCACAATTTTTTTGCCAACCTTCACTTTTTGTATTGTTGCTTTCGGATTCACATACTCAAGCACAGACCCGCCCGGGTCGCTGCCGTCAAAGGCGCTCAAACGAATATTCATCTTATCCCAAGAGATATTGCCGGTATTTTTAATAGAGAGCTTCACCGTCTTCGCTGCCCCGGGCGCGAGTTCTCCAGGGGCGTCGAGGCTTGTTACGACCGCCTGATAGGGAGATTGAAAATTGAGAATACGCGAGGTGTTTGAGCCGGATACAGCCAAGCTGTAGGGATCTTTCGGTATTGGGGCAGGAACAGGAATGGGTTCCGGAGCTTGGACTTGGATCGGGGGCGGAGAAGGAAGTGTTGCCGCTTCGGCGGATGGAACGATCACCACTGACCCGGTGCTTGGTACAGTTGCTGCGGCCGGTACTTCAGCGATGGGCTTCGGAATCTCGGCGCGACCGACGAGTTTCACCACCGCTTCAT